>Ga0102593_1000349_pt1 | contig 90987 bp, 95 predicted proteins | sample AraplaCol_mMS_r2_2_FD_76862 | JGI IMG/M metagenome (GOLD analysis project Ga0102593, IMG submission 76862) | Arabidopsis root microbial communities from North Carolina, USA - plate scrape MF_Col_mMS_r2 (SPADES assembly) (version 2) | ecosystem: Host-associated > Plants > Roots > Endosphere...
ATTTGTTTTTTTGGATATGAAATGTATTTTTCCTTTTTTTTGTTTTGTTTTTGGTTTTTTTTTTTTTTTTCGTTTTTTTTTTTTTTTTTTGTTTTTTTTTGCGTCTTGTTTGATTTTTGATGTCGGCGTCACCGCTACTTTAGGCCCTTTCGGTCTCCACATACCATTTCTATATCACGTTAGTATGACTCAACGCTAACGGTTTTCATTTACAGGACAATCGAAAGAGCAAATGTGTGATGTTTTTGCAAGCTTTCGGTTCAGACATCATGCACTTGAACAACGCATGAAGGGGTATAAGCGAGTCGCAGATTGGAAAGCGAAGAGTAGTGGACAGATTAAGAGCAGTGGATGGGTGGTAGATACCCTGGAGTGTGCACTTTGGGGATTCTTCAAGTATGACAGTTGGGAGAAGGGAGCTTTGGCTGTTGTCAATCTTGGCGGAGATTCTGATACTGCAGGGGCCATTTATGGGGCTTTGGCTGGTGTTTTCTATGGAGCTGATGCGATTCCGCGATGGTGGGTGGATGATATGCAGAACAAGAGGGAGATTTTTGAGATTGCAAGGAGGTTTGCTGATATTGTGATGAAATAGCATAGTAGGAGTATATAAGTATACTATAGTATCAGATCTTGGTTCTATCCATCTCCATGGATGCCCATCCACAGGTGTTGATCTTATTTGTGGAGTACATTATATGTATATAATGTAGACATGTAATTTATAGCAGTACTCTATACAATATGATATTGAGAATAAATCAATGACCCGGTTTAATTTGAAGTTGATTATGAACTATTAAGGCTTGCTATACTAATGATAGCCATTAATCCTAGTATAATAAAGAACGAGAAGAATACTAGCTCTAACCAGTCTAGATGTTGTGTGGTACCTACATGATGTACTCAATTAGGGCATACATCGACTCTGCAGACGCATGCATCTCCTTCCACTTTACATTATCCTTCAATTATCAGTTATTACTACTGTCTCAATCATATATTATATTCTACTAATTCTACTAATTCCTAATTAATTATTCTATTAATACTCTATTCTAATATATTTTTACTAATTACTATACTATACTATACTATATTATACTAGCTGACTGACATAATGCAAGCTCTCCACTAAGCGGGGCTTGTTTACCGCCAACTTTCCCCCTCAACCTTCAACTTCTTCTCTTCTCTCTTCTCTTCTCCCTCCTCCATCCACTTCTGCAATCATGGGCGCTCACTCTGCTATTTGGCAAGGTATGTCCACTACATCCCATCTCATTTGTCACTCTCTTCACCCTGCTAACTACCCCCCCTCTCCAGGCTACGTCGACTCCAGGTATTCTACCCCTCCCCCGCGCCTCCTACCCGTTGCAAATCCATATAGCAACACCCACCCATCCACCCACCAATACCTACACAAACATAACCTCACAATCCTGATGAAATTTGAATTTACACTAACTACGATAACAGCCTGATGGGCTCGGGTCAATTCGACAAGGCTGGTATTCTTGCCGCCGACTTCTCCGGCCTGGAGGCGGGCTCCCCCGGGTTCGAGGTACGTACCTCTGATCACTAAATCTACGCAAAAACATCCGAATCTAATGAAATCCAGCTTTCCCAAGATGACATCAACACCCTGGCTGCTGCTTTCACCTCCCCCGACAATGCCTTCGCCAACGGTTTCTCCATCGGTGGCGAGAAATTCGTCACCATCAAGGCTGACGAGCGCAGTCTGTACGGCAAGAAGGTATGACTTTCTCAACGCTCTAGTCCTCGAAAAACACCCCATAAATACCACTGGGAGAGAAGGGGGGTTCACAGCTAACTCTCAATAGGGCAAGACCGGCGCTATCGTCGTCCGCGCATCTGCCTGCACCATGATCGCTCACCACGGCGAGGGCGCTCAGACTACCAACGCCGCTACCGTCGTTGAGAACCTGGTCGATTACATTAACAACCCGCAATAAACGAGATGAAGAAACTTTAGCTGGCGGAATAAGTGGCTGCGATCGTCCAGCGGTGTAGATACTGCGGTGTCGATGGATCGATTTAATCGATCGGCTTCACGGCATCGCATTGGCGCAGGCCTGTGAGATAGGAAATAAAGAAGCATGATTGATTTTCCTCTGTTTATGAGATGGTTTCTGGTAGGATTCGGAGAAGATCTCGGAATATGCGATAGTACAGTTCACTTTCCTTTGATACAGTTGGGTGTATGATCCGTGAGATTAAACGATCTTCAGTTCTATTACTCTATTATGTATAGCATGACCATCTGATGCGAATCAGTCGAATAATAATGCAAATTCGACTTGAAACCTCATGGTGAATGTCATTAGTAAATTACATCAAGCCCGTATCTTCGTGAACCGCCATCACAGCGAAGTACAGTACACCCCCACATTCCCTCCAGTATAACCCCATATACTGACATTTATACAGGTAATTCGGCATTACTCCGACCACCTGCGAGAATCTCCAATCCACGCTGGATATAAGGACCGATAACAGGGACGTTGCCTGCAAATTGACCGATCGTAACAAGGAAATCGCCAAAGAGAATGAAGAGACCGTATAGTTCAATCAAGAAGCCGGTTAAAGGCCAGCGAAGGAGAATGAGAATAATTCCAGCGGTGAATGCTGCGGTTCCTTTTAATTTTTGCGGACGAGAGAAGAACGCGACTGTTTTCTGGACGCCGATTATAAGCGTTAAGCCGATTAGGAAGAGGATCTGGGATAATCAGTTAAAGGATTAGAGGGGTATTGGGGGGAAGTAGATGCGCACGTTTCCCATTGCGAGTCTGTTAAAGAGTACATGTTAGTGATTGTGGATGATAAGACAGGGAGTGTTCTTACAGGGATCGATCAAAGAACATGAGGACGCCACCGAACAGGAAGAGGCCACCTGGAGACTTAGTATACACAGTACAGAGGATACTGTTGTTATATCAGTGCTCACCTGCAGAGCAGAAGACCACTCCGATCTCTGTATATGGGTTAGTCGTGTTTATTCAGGAGTGTTGGATGCCTATCGCACGGGTAATAACGTACTCTGGTTCTCGTTCAACCACATTCCGGGCATTGAGAAGATACAAAGAGGACCAGATAGAGAGAAAAAAAAGGAAACGGACTCGAGGGGAAAGACTCGAGGAAGAAGAGAAGTAGAAGAAGGCGAGGATGAAGCAGAAAGTCGAGAAGAGGCGAGCTTCAAAAGAAAACACTTTCCGTTTTGGGATTCTGCCGGATATTTCCGGGCGGTGAGGGTGGCTTGTTTAAGCGGCGATTTCAATTTTCTTTCCTTTTCTTTCTTTTTTGACTACTTGATTACTTTAATCGAGATGCACAATTACTGCAATTCTTCATTCATGAATTATGTGGAAAGATGATGAGATGATTATTGATCAGTTGAATGCGTGCTGTGATATAATTATTCCTCTAATGCAGGAATTGTAGCTGGTCATATCTGGTCATTTGAAGATGAACATGAACATGAATATGAACAGAATCTACCCAAACGTGGAGATACCTCACGGGTACAACTCCAACGCCGCGACGACAGCATTGCTGTAACTGATACCCCCTCCCCTGGAGTGTCGGTACTAGTCGAGTGCATCCTGGCACAAGGCGGAGAACAGAAATGGTCACGAATAAGCCGGAGCGCTTTCTTGAGCCTGTTTCGAGAGGAGCAGGTGGGGTGGAAAGGGCTTGACTTGGATGGCCGGACACTACTGTACACAATAGACTTAGTTTAGCCATGCAATCATGCAATATCATTCACTTCTGAGAAACAATGCATACCTTTCGCAATTTGGTACAATGTACTCGGTAAAGAATGAGTGCTCGAAGCAAGGTCCACCCCCTATTTCAACACCGTATGAGCTCCACGAGCCTCCAAGTAACTCTCCGGTACACCCTGCGCAAGATGTCGAATGACTCCAAAGATCTCCTTATCATGATATCGCAATCTTGTCTTCGGATCCGTATACGGACCCGGTAATCCCGTAATATCACAATAGTGTCGTTGATGCGCGGGATTGAGCGAAGGCGCAGATTCAATATTGGTGTATGTGACTGATGGCCCCATCGCATATGCCCGAGCATTCTTCTCCAAGACTAATGTTGATAAATTCTGCGATGCTTGTGCTAGATTTGGAGCTTTGTTCCCAGCTCCCTCGGCGGGTGTCTGCGATCCATCGGTAGCTGCGGCTGAAGCACCAGTGAAAGGGGTTGTTGCGCCGGAATTGGCTTGTGTCGCGAGGACGGAGGCTTCTTTGCGTGAGTTTTCGGATATGATTTGTTTCAGGTTCTTGTTGCGGCGTTGAGAGGGTTTCCAGTGTGGGTTGCGGAAGGGCTTAGGGAGGACGCCTATGTCCAGCTGGTTGAGGAGTTGCTGGTGGGCTTCGTCGTTGGCGGGATTTGCAGGGGGAGGCATTCTGAATTTCGAAAAGAGCAGGAAATTATCAGATTAAAAGAAGTGGGGAGAGCGTAGTCGGCGAGTCGAGAGTGACTGAAGGTGAAGTTGTTGGCTGCTCCCTTGTATAAAGTCATGTGACTGGGTCGTTCATCCGCGGCAGCCCAACTCGATTGTTTCTTCTTCTTCTGCTTCTACAGACAAAGTCATACATTGCCATGGTAAATAGCGAAATCACGATAAATACTCAGCGAGAAAGATAAAGAAGAGTGAACAATATAAACTAACTGCTTTTCCAGGAAAGTCCCCATGAACATCAGCAGTCTGTACTGCTGTCGCGTATCATCACCAATGTGGTTAGTCTATGCCATTCGTTTGAAGGGATCATGTTAGTTGCTGAGGTACATTGCTAATACTTCCCAGGAAAAACTCAATGAAGCCGTGATGGTTATGAACAAGAGTCTCCAGGTATATCCCAACTGTGGTGTGTATGAAGATGTGGATGTTTGTTGACACCGTCTAGGAAGTGAATATCCAGAACATGAACGTCGAATTGGTTGCCCAGATGTTCAAGAATTACCAGTCGAATGTGCTCTTCCATCTTGAGGGTAAGTTATCTTTACTTTGTCTATCCTGGATGCATCCTGGTGTTATTGTGGTGTCCCTCCGAGATAGTGTGGTATGCTGATAGTGTATATAGCCACCGACAACCTTAAGAACCCAACTTAAGACAGCAGTACAGAATGAGCTTGAATGAATGAATGACATGAATATAATGATGAATACTCTATTCTATCAATAATCTCCAAATATCTCTAATATAATAATAATAATAATCTATCTCAACTGAATATAAACTTGGCTTGTCTCCGCCTGCGCTGTCCGCCTTCGCAACCTCCGCCTTTCGCCCTTTCAACTTCGACTTCGACTTCAGCTGTTTCTTTCCCGCAAACATTCTCAATTGACAAATTACCAGTCTATCGCATATTCCTTATTAGTTCGACGGCCATGAACTCGCTCTGATAAATCTCAATCTCTTCCCTCGACCTCCTGGTTACCCCACGCGTACTCCACCAGCGCAACTCGCCAGCGCCGCAGCTCAGCAACCCAGCGAAGCCCACCATGACTATCACCTCAGTACACACCGTCCTACCTTCGCGCTACGCCGTCAATGCCTCGGAGCGTCGCGTTGAGAAGCCCCCTCCACAAACATATACTGTACCCGATTTTCCCTTCAAAGGCTATCAGCCTCCACAGCCAGATGGTTTCGCGCAAAGCCAGGCTCACCCGGATACCAGTGCTATTGTCATTGACAATGGTAAGCTTGCTTCAGCTACACCAACCCCGATTATATTCACTCTCTGACTTATCTAGGCTCCCACCTTGTCAAGGCCGGTTGGTCCTTCGATAAAGCCCCCCGTTTTGTCCTTCCTCCCGTCATGAGTCGATACCGTGATCGCAAGCTCGCTCGCCAATGCCAATTTATCGGATACGATGCTTACATTGATGCGACTACTCGTGGACAGTTGAAAGGTGCATTTGACCCGGGATCAAGCGTTGTCAGCAATTGGGACGTCATGGAGGGTATCTTGGATTATATCTTCCTTAAGATGGGCGTGCAGGGCTCCGGCGACGGCGTCGATCGACCAATTGTGATGACAGAACCAATCGCTAATCTCGGATACCCCAGAAAGAGTACGTAAAATTCCCCGCGAGAACCTCATGTCTCTACCTTGCTGACCATCTAGTGATGAATGAGATTTTCTTCGAATGCTACAACGCCCCATCCGTCGGCTACGGTATCGACTCGCTCTTCTCTTACCGGTACAACAAAGGAACAGACGGATTGATCGTCTCTTCTTCACACACATCCACACATGTTATCCCCGTATTGGACTCGAAACCTCTCCTCTCCAACTGCTCGCGTTTGAACTGGGGCGGTCTCAACAACGCCGAATACCTCGCCAAGCTGCTCAAGCTGAAATATCCAACCTTCCCCACCAAACTTTCCGACCATCAAGTTGAAGATCTCGTGCACAAACACTGCTATGTCTCCCAGGATTTCGATGGCGAGCTAAGCAAGTACTTGGACTGGACTGGGTTGGAAGCTCGTGACCATGTCATTCAGTATCCCTTCACCGAACACGTCGTGCCAGAGAAGTCCGAAGAGGAACTGGCGCGCATCGCAGAGCGCAAGAAGGAAAGTGGCCGACGTTTGCAAGAACAGGCGGCTAAGATGCGTTTGGAAAAACTGGTCAAGAAAGAGCAGGAATTGGAATACTGGAAGCATATCCAAGAACAACTCGCCTCCGAGACGAAGAAGGAGCAACGTCGGATTCTAGAAGCGGAGGATATCAAGGATGAGGTGCATCTGGAACGTATGATTCGGGAGTTAGAAAAGTCCATCAAACGATCTCGAAATCGCGATCTCGGTATCGAAGAGGAGGAACAACAACCAGAGGAAATGACGTTTCCTCTCTTGGATACCCCCGATGAGGAGCTGGACGAGGCTGGCCTGAAGGAGAAGCGTCACCAGCGTCTTATGAAGTCCAACGTTGATGCTCGCGCCCGCGCTAAAGCAGAAAAGGAGAGAGAGAAGGCCCGTCGCGAAGAGGAGGAGCGTCTGGACCGCGAGAAGCGCGAGAACGATTTTGATAATTGGATTGCCGAGCGACGGGCGAACCGACAGGTAAGTTTCAAAACTGTCTACTGCATGTCTAAGAATATTCTAACACCGATTTACAGGGCATTCTACAAAGAATCAAAGACCGAGACCGTATGAAAGCGGATCTCGGAAATCGAAAATCCCTGGCTAGCCAACAGCGCATGAAGACCCTTGCCAATCTCGCTTCAGACGGTCCCAAAAAGCGCCGGCGTGGTGGGGATGACGATGACTTCGGTGCAAACGACGATGACTGGGGCGTGTATCGAACTGTCGCAAAGGACGAACAAAGTGACGATGAAGAGGAGGAAGATCTCGGTGGAATGTTAAACAGCCTCGAACAAGAACTCCTTCAATATGACCCGGATTTCACAGAGAACCACACCTTGGCCGCCCAATCAGACTGGACTAAGAGTCTCGTCCACGCATTCTTACGCGGACCATGGCCCTTTGACCCAGAAAGCCAACGCGAAGCACACCAGCTCCATCTAAACGTCGAACGCATTCGCGTCCCGGAAGTCGTCTTCAAGCCCTCTATTGCCGGTGTCGATCAATCAGGTCTCGTTGAGATTGCCGCAGATATCATTAACCATAGATTCTCCGAAACACAAGACCGATCCCGTCTCCTGAAAGACGTTTTCCTCACGGGAGGTAATACCCTGTTCACCAGCTTCGATGAGCGTTTCCGCAATGAACTCCGTGGTTTTATACCTATTGATGCAGACCTGCGTGTTCGCCGCGCGCAAGATCCTGTTCTTGATGCGTGGAAGGGCGCAGCACAGTGGGCTTCTAGTGCGGACTTTGGTCGGTCGTCTATATCCAGACAGGATTATCTTGAGAAGGGTAGCGAGTATATCAAGGTGAGTAGCAGTGGCAGCAATCAAAATGTGAGAATCTCTAAACTAATAAATTACAGGAGCATGAACTCGGCAATGTTACGTGGTGATCGTGAGCGTATATCAGGCGCTATGGACTCGGAGTCAGGGCGATTTAAGGTATATTTGCTTTTAGGATGGTAATATAAAATTCAATTCAATTCTACAGTTGTGTCTGTATGTTCCTGGCAAATCAATCACATTGATTGATGTGTTCAACTCTAGCCCTAAATTGAGTAGTTCCTGCATGAAGGTAAAGTTGTATAGTTGTTCTCCCTTGCATTTTCCCGAAAATACCAAATCCCCAGGTGGGGATTTGAGACATTCGTTTATGGTAGAATAGATGTAAACATCTTGTTTATTGATTTAATGAGGTTCGAGGTGTCATCTGAGCATACTAAAATTGTTGTTCTGGAGTGGAGAGCACACACCCTAGGCTATCCCTTTGAAACATATAGTTCCGAGTCCCAGTTCTAGACTTGTTTATTGTACTAGGGCTACTCGTCCTCAATGCTTACAATCAAGATTACAAGCTATATCTTTGTCAGCTAGAGCAAATTCACCGAGGATAAGTCAAACCAAGAGTAAATTGCTGGGCCGAATTGCGTCAATTGTGGACGTGGCGTGTCACTACATGATCATCCCATCCCATCCACGAAACATCTTCGAGGTATCTCCACTGAAGATAGAACTTCTAACTTATGTGGAAAAGCTTCATTTGAAAGAATAAAATACGAGGATTTATTCGCCCTATCCAACTGGTTCACTGAAAAGAGTTATTCTGACATGTTGGTACTAACTTGAAGGGATAGAATATACAGCCCCTGGCTAGCCATAAAATCCAACAACTCTACTTCGTCTATCTTGACAGCTAAGCCGACGCCACCGTCGATCATAATAACATTCAGACTTACAGAATAGGTATTCTGCAGGGAGGAACCCCGCTATAAGTCCACTGCAGTCTGACCCTATCCGAGCGATCCTCAGTCTTCTGCAGATTCACGAAGTATTCCTCCCCGCTCTCATAGCTACCATTTGCTACTCCGTGGGTGCCCAGGTGGTGTGATGTGTGCCCAGATAGATGATTGGCGAAGGAGATCATTCTTTGCAAGTATCAACTGACACCTAACGAGATCAAGTTTCCAAGAACTTCGGTCTTGGCTGATTTCCAGTTGTTGACTTCCGTTCTATGCCGATTGGTTTGTTAGTGCCGATGTGTGAGTCCGACTGCGTACTTCTGCAACTACTGGTGATAGTCAATGTCAATACTGTAAGATGGGATTCTGGACTAATTGGTATACAAAAGCTGTGAGACTGGCAATATCGGCTCGTTTAAAACATCCTGAAATGATATCATGCCAGAGGTCTGTGTCGACAGTTCAAGTGGTGTAATAGTGCTGAAAGGATAATTCCAGAATACTCTCTTTCGTTACTAACAAAATATGTATTTGATCATCTGTATGCTTTATTTTTCAGCTCGTGCATTATCACAAAAGCAAAGCTCGTGTATCACGCCTACTCCGCATTCAGTGCTGTCAGCCCAAATTCAATAGTCGACAAAAGTAAACATAAGAAAACAACCCATATCCCTCGAAGTCAAGAATTTCTTTATTGTTAATGGCAATCAAAAGCAAGGATGTAATGAACAAAGCAAAAGAGGACTACATGCCAAATCCAGACTGTAAATCCACCCCTGTGGCCCCCTGTATCACACAACTCACCGAACAGGCTTCATGCAGAGTATACCATGATGATGCATCTGGGGAAGTGGCCTGACAAACAAGTCCAAACTGTCTGATCCTTGCTGGCGCGGGCCAGTCTATCTGCAGATTTGACTTTTGACTCGGCGCTAGTGATGTTTGTGTCTCATGGTGAGCTACGGCCTTGTTCAGCTTCCCATCTTGATTGATCCTTCTACGACATTGGGCTGATCGCTGATAGAGGATATAAAGAATAACCCATCCGGTCGTGCGCATCTGCATCTTTTCAATTTTCTCCCCTATTTCACTTGATATACAGTCTACAGGTATAATCAGGGCTTTCTCCCATCCCATCGATCTTATATTGATACGCGACTTTACGATCTATTGTTGGGCATCTTTTCATCATGATCTTCTCAACAACTATTTCACGTCCACTTCAACTGGCAACTCGGACCCTGCAATGGTCCAGTGCTGTCATTGTCATGGGTCTCACCTCATATTTCATCAAACACGGTCCACACGGCCAACACATCCTGTACCAAGAAGTCATCGTACGAGTATTCCCAACTTCCTTCCCACATATCCCATCAACTAATAAAATTCATAGGCCGTCCTATCAGTTGTTTTCTTCCTCCCAGCATTCATCTCCCCGTTCCTCCCAACAGTACTAAGCAAATTCGTCCTCCTAATCGACGTAGTCTTCTCCTACCTGTACGTTTCCTTCACAGTCCCGAAAGTCACCATCAACCATTTGAAACAGAACTAACATGACATCAACAAACAGCTGGCTAACGGCCTTCATCTTCGCCGCCCAAGACTATAACAAAAACAAAAACTTGTGCTACTTCAACTCCCCACCCGGTGTAACATGCCCCCGGAAGAAAGCCAACGAGTCATTTATTTTCCTCGCCTTGTACGTCCCGTCACACAATTCATTTCCACTATACCAAGACACAAGCTAATACCCTCATCCACAGCATCTTCACATTCTTCGGAATGTTCCTCGAAGTCGCCGCACTATGGGCCTACCGTAAAGAAAACGCCCCGACTTCAACGAACCAGGAAAAAAATGATGGTACGCGTGCACCGCTAGATGCCCCGGTAGATCCTGCGCCTACTACGACCGTTTAAATGGGTTTATGAGGGACCCTGGGATATCATGCATGTTTGGATGGTGATGTCTTCTTGTCCGGTGTATGTGGGTAAGGTTTTTGTTCTGGGGTATTGTATATTCGTGCATTTTATGGATTGTTTGTTTGGTAATCTTGTTTGAGCAGAGGATTTGGTGAATGGTTTTCAATGATTTTGAATATAATGTGATATGATTGGATGGGGGTGGGTGGTTTATTCCTATCTTCCTTGGATACCTTATGATATTTAATTTATGATTTGCTTTCTTCCTTATTCATATCGCTCTCAATCATGCGACAAAGATGGTTAATCTTTCCAGAGTAGATACCCTCATCCATGGATGCAGCTGGCCAAGCTGTAGTTGTAGTTCCGTAATTCCGTTTTGCGCTGTGTATATAGAGCTGGGTTTGCCGTCTTGAAGAGAATGATACAATATTCCCGAATCTGCCTCGAAGAGCCAAAAGTGATTTCAATCTGCTCAGCTTAATGCCTAACCCAAACTACTAAATGAAGGTAAAGGATTCTATCATCTCTAGAACTGCGATATACCGAGCCGCCGAGTGGGCTAAGACTGCATATGACTTGAAGACTCTAGTAACTACTGATGAACCATATCCTTGGAATATACAAAATAACAGTCGAACCTAACCAACCACCATCTATTCCAATCTCATCACTTATTTCCCACCCAGAACCCCCTTCACCCCAGATACACCACCTTGTACACCTTGCCCAATTTTATCCCCAACACCACCAATATCACCATATCCACCTGGAAAATACTTTCCATCTTCACCCTTTCCACCCCTCTCAGCCCGATTAACGCCCTCCTTAGAAACAGCCTGGCCAATAGGACTTAAAACACCCCGATCACCAAGTTGATTACCAACTAGGTTAGAGGCATCATCTTGAACTTGATCGACTTCGTTGACGCCGCTAAATTTTGTTTTGGACAGGGAGTCTATTTCTATCAGCACAGCTCGTGTGTATTGAATTGAATACCGCCAGATCGAATTTTTATACTAGGGGTGTTCGTGGTGATGGGATACGTACCTTTCGTAGCATAAGATGCTTTATTATCACCTTTACCAAACCACTTCAAATACTGATCTTCTATCCATGGCATCCAACTCTCATATTGCGAGTTATACATCTCTGTCGCCCATTCTGAGTATGACTTTTTTGATTTATCCTGGGATGTTGCAAGATTATCCTTCACGTTGTCCACACTCATCGTGTACTCGTTTCTCAGCGATGCAAGTTCGACGTATGGCGATTATGGTAAATATGACAATATCTTGAATATATTTAGACGTTGAAATATTCCGGACTTTCTGATATCAAGGCCTTATATACAGGATTCTCGTCGATTCGAGTTTGTTTATATTAATTGCATATAAAATGACGTCAATGGCCGATTAATCACCCGGAAATTCGAGAATGACGATGTGCACGGTTGATGGAGGTTCGTGAGGTCATTTGATTAGTTGGATGTACACGTGGACTGACGGGAACAGATCTGCAATCTATTAATATTATATTAAGATGTTTAATCTTGGAAGTTCAACTGGTGACTGGGTAGATGTGGCGAATATTGTAGCTGTTCAGGTGTAGTGTACACGCCTGATAGATTCAAGATTGAATATTCCAGGTTCAATTAAATTACGAAATGTAAAGTGATCGTGATATTAACATTCATTGTCTATCTTCTATCATTAGGTTGAACAAGCAAAGGTATCAGCAATGCAATGCATACGGTGTTGAACGCCGTCTATTACACCAAAAATCTGACGTTAGTACATGCAAATATACAGTCAAGTCCAGAGTAGAAGCAAGCATCATGTCTAGCATCATGATCATCACGAGACACAATCAGATACTCGCCCGTCTAGGTGCCATAGTACGCTGTAGCTTTCTCTTCTCCTCCGTCTCCTCATGAATAGGCAAAGACCCCTCATTCCTCAATCGATCCAAAAATTCCTTTCCATAAACATACCCCAATTGGTAAATCTCATCGAATTTACCAAAATCCAGGGTGCCATATGGATCGATCGGTGGCCGCATATACATACACCCAGTCGTATTCTTGGCGCGTTCCAGATTCTCGATCGAGGACACGTATGCTAGTCGGGCTTGAATCTCGGAAAGTGTAGGTGGGTTAGGACAGGAGGAGAATGGATTCCAACGATTGAGAATAGACCAGAAACCTGAGAGAGAGTCGCCGTAACCTTGGGGTGTATTATCGTCGATGGAACCGACGTCCACGGCGAAAATTACGTGTGCGCCGAGTGATTTCATGTGTGCCACTGTTAGATTGTCGATGTACCCACCATCTAAGAGCATACTGCCTTCATCGCAGATGGGTGGGATCAGACCAGCTAAAGACATAGATGCACGCACGTAACGCCATACATAGCCCGATGAGTGAAACTCCGGACGAGACCGACTGATGTTTGTGGTGTTGCAGTAGAATTCAAGCCAGAAATCTTCAATCTGACTGTCACCAAAGGTTTTGAAGATTCCGCGATTGAATTCGTGGCCGGTTGTATACGAGACAGTCGGATAGGTAAGGTCCAAAGCGAATCGCCACATACTACCCATTCGGCCGGAGAATTTCTTCGCTCGACCATACATAGGCACGACATCTGCGTCGCGGGCGTAAAGAGCACCGATGAAAGATCCGATTGATGTTCCGCCGATAATGTCGATTGGGATACCAGCTTCCTCTAGCGCTTTGATCACGCCGACTTGGGAAATTCCACGTGCACCACCGCCACCAAGAACCAGGCCGACGGATTTACCGCAGAGACGACGAGCGAGGCGATGAAAATCGCCTTTAAAGGGGGTCTGGGGAGAGTATAGGGGGGTTTGTTGGATTCGACGCGAAGTATACTTTTGGATCTCTGCCTGCAGGATCTGAACTCGTTGCTTCAGAACGGTGCCGAACTTTTTGGTTTGCGGATGCGAAGGCTCAGTGGAAAGACGGAATGCCATCTGGATATGATGATGTCCACCATTGATCCATACTCGGTTCTTCAGCCAGCGTCGAGTCAATCCAGGGGGGCAGTACCGCTCCGCATGAAGTAGGACGAGCTCTTTGCGTGCCGTGGTCTTCATGCCAAGCAAAAATCGTTCATATTCACCGATCCTGGGAGATGACTCGGCAAGACCAACGAGGAGTATAGAATCTGCCTGTGAGATACAGGTCTGTGTCCAGGGAGAGTTGACATTGGTATCAGCAATATATAGCACCAATCCATATTTCTCTTCCAAATCAGCTAGGTACTGCGAAAGCTTAAGTTTTCCCATCTTGCTAAAAGCGTGTCGCCCCAAATGATTCAGAATAGCAGCTTGATTCAAGGATGTCACTCCTCGCGTTACGCCGATTTGATGCAATGCATTGAGCAAGCGCTGTCCAAACTCGACGACAGGGATACCCACTGTAACGGGGAGAATGGCGACTGTGCGAAGGTTGACAGTGGACGTAGCGGTTTGCACCCCACTGACTTGACCTTGTTCGGGACTCTTCTCGGATAAAGGATGCTCGACCAAATCACGCATGCGCTGAGCAATAAGCTTCGATACTTGGATTGTGATACCGGGATGCTCTTGCGCAAGACTGTTGAACAGCGAGCGAGGAAACTTGGCCAGTTCGGTATCTCGAATTGCATGGAGAGTGGCAGGTCGGGTAGATTCAGTCATGACCTCCAGTTCTCCCACACTCTCACCTTGACCGTACTCCCCGATGACGGTGATTTTGCCATTTTGGCCTTCAAGAACAGACCTCAACCGACCATTGAGGACAAGATAAATAGCATCGCTCTCATCGCCTTGGTGGTAAATCACCTGCCCAGCGCCTACCTGGACCCACTCGAGAGCGAAATCGATATGAAGAAGCAGACGGGGAAGCAGACTCGTAATCCTCTTGGCCAGTGTAAGCAAAGCAATTGGATATCGGTCTGCGATTCGCTCAAGCGACGCTCGAGGCAGAAATCCCACGTAGACATCAGTTTTGGCAACGACATCTGTGTAGGAGCGATAAGATGCGAGAGCTCCAACATAGCCATGCATGCCGCCCGGTTTGATCAGGTAAAGAGATTTTCGAGACTGGGGTTTTCGACGAGCATCGCCTGTTGCTGTTGCACCCGATGCGCGCGAGGACCCTGTAGTTGTACGTCTAAGCTTCGGGAAGAGCTCTTCTTGGGCTTGCGAGGCAGAAGGTCGAGAGGTTCCCACAAGGTCATCACCACGATCATTCACGGGTATTCCCACATCTAGGAAGCCATCAACCACATAGTACAATCCCGGAGGACGCTCGCCTTGTTCGACTAGTACAGAGCCCTTCGGGAAATAAACCACTTCGATATCATGGCGAAGTTCTTCACGGAGATTGACAACGGGTGAAGTCCCACCTGCACTTGTCACCGACATGGACATCATAGATTCAGTCTCGCCGTCTCCAGATCCCTCGTAAGGATCGATAAATCCAAAAGCGTTAGAGAAGACAGCCTTCTGGCGACGAGAGTCATAGGATAACAGTCTGGGAGAAGCATCACCCGAAGCATGGCTACCATCTCGTAAAGAATCTCGTGTGCTTTCGGTCAATCCAATGCCCTTCATCATGCAGTCTAGAATAGATTCACGGAATATACTATCCTCATCAACAGAATCCTTTCGCTGGAACGGAGATGGCCTTCCATCCATGCCTGCGGGGCGAAAAGGAACGCGCTCCCGCTCGGCCGTGGGAGTTCCCAAGCGCGGTCCCAAAAGTTCATGGCGAGGACCGAATCGAGACAGTTGGATGGTGGAGAGTAAATCGCCGGGGCTCACGCCTGCGCTTTCTCCGTTATACATAGTTGGCAGACGAGGAGTCATCACAGGACGTTGTTCGCTGCTCACACGCGCTTGCAGCACAGCATCCTTTCGGAGAGAGCTGCTTGAGCGTCTTCTACGTCCAGCATAGGGGTTATGAAGAGCAATTCCCTTACACACTTCCTCCGGGCCAAGACGATCTCGTTCACGCATGAACTTGTCCTTCAGTCGGTCCAATGCCCCACCTCTCAGGTCATTCGGGAGGTCCCAGGTTGTATATTTTGATATCTGTCGCTCAACACCAAGGACGTCAGTCGTCAAACCTAGATATGAGTGTGCGGTTCCGAATGTCACTCGTTGGAGGCGCGTGAGGATCACTTGTACGATGTGCGCAGTGGCGCGTGGGTAGACCCGAGTCAGGCGACGGAAAGCACTGGCTGGGATTATAGCAATCGTGGTGTCTACGGTGGCTCGCGCGACGATATCTGGATGGACCGACTTGCGACGTCGCCCTTTGGATTGCCGCGGTGGTTGTTTTGAGGTAGCCGCATCACTGTCGTCTAAGTGAAATGGGGGGACAGCAGGGAGGGGATCTGTTTGGTCTGTGATCGTAGTTGTAGTTGTGTCGCTATTATTATCTCTTACGGTTGAATTTGGGCTTTCCATCATGTTGGTGCGAGGGCTGGTCGGGATGGAACTTGGAGCCGGCGTGTGGGGAGGACCGCCTGTCATCGACATGCTTGAGCTGTGACTGCGAGATTTATGCAGCTGAATATCTTCCGTGAACAGTTGTAAGATAGAGAATAACGATGACATGGACGCGCCATTCTTCACCTCTGTCAAGAGCTGATATCCTTGTCGACCGTGAAGATGGCTATCCTCTTCCTCGGATGTGGCCTCGTCCAAGTGGAGAGTTTCTTCAGAACCATGCTTCCTGTCACGGGTAGATTTGACGAAGATCTGAACAAGGCCATCTACCACCAGACAAAAACCTTTCTCTTCCTCCAACATGAGTGTCTCGCCGGCGATGAGCTTTCTGGTCTGCATTGTCCGGGTCAATTCGTGAAAGACGGGGCGTTCGAGGTACCCAAACACTTTAATAGCGCTGAGAAACTCATCGAGGTAATTGGCGAGGCCCGGTTTGGAGTCGCCTTCTGGGATATCGGGGAAAAGATCGATTTGAGCTTCTTTGCGTTGGGGTTCGGGGGGCAGACGGCTGTACATGTTCAAAAACCGATATCGAATGAACCAGCTGACGGTGGAGACGATGGCTAAAACGATGAGCATGCTATTGAAAATGTTAGAGAGCTGATTCTTATGAGTACTCGGTGTAGTCAACTCACAGAGTGGTGAAATTCATTGTGAAAGTCAAGCTCATGGAGAAGAGCGTGAATAGCCATGTGGGCAAGGTGATGGTGGTAAAAGTGATCAACCAGTACAAGCCGCGAGGAACGACCTGAAAGGTGAAAGTGAAAAACCAACCGAGCCACCCTGCCATTGTTGAGGGAACTGGGGGAGGAAAAGGTGGGGGAGTCGTTAGGACGGATGAGGTCGATGTGGCCGCCGACTTGGCCGCGGTGGCCGCGGTTAAGCTCAGAGCCATAGAGGGAGCTAGGCCGTTCAGAGATAAACCTGAACCCGAAGTCATGATTGAAGCTAAAGTGAAGGGTGCCCCGCTTCTAGACGAGGGCACCAGTAGAAGTCAGCCAAGACGAAGGGGACATCAGAAACGTGCGGGTCCTGGCAGCGGTGGATGGTGGAGGAGAAGAGGGGAGAAGAGAAGAGTTGAGGTGTGAATGAGGTGAGATCCGACGATCAGAGAGAGTCACGGGATACAGCAGTATACAATATTATAGCCAGATATAAATTTCTATTAGTATGATTATTACTATATTTTAGATACCAATACATTAACTAGTATTTAATAACAATTCTAATTTGTTCAGTCAAATTGTATAGACTAAGCAACTTGCGTATGATGTTAGTACTACCTAGTAATAGGTATGCAGGTGTGCATCCTGCTACATATTGTAGCAATCATGCTAAACAGAAGGTATTATACATTTTCATTCTTGGCAGAATATGAAAATATTCTTTTCCTATTTGAAATAATGCTATAGATGCTTGATCATTGTGATATACTTCACTCACACCATGATCTATTTGATGTACTAGAACTTGGTACAAGTACACTGTAGTATATACATGTGATGCTCGGCTAGTGTAGTACATCAAGAACCTCATTTCTCACCTTAATAACAATCACCATGGCAGTATTCAATAATATTCAAAGATATTGATAATTCCAGCGGATATTGTTCAATATCATTGACCCCCAACAGTCTTTTACATCATTCAAATGTTTATACTACCTAATTTTTGAATAGTATTCATCTGCCACCAGCTGCATGTCCGTTGTAGTATACTTGCGACATGTCACGGGACTTACATACAACACCAGTATATGTAGATTAGCACATCTATCCACTCCTGTACTGCTAATTCTAGGACTGGGCAGTCCTAGAATTAGCAGTAAAATTATATTAAAAAGTATATTCTCAATGACTATACTTCCTATCACCCTAAATAATATACCAGCACTCTCATTTGAAATAAATAAATGCCAATATCCTTATGTATAGTTGGAATCTATTTGTGTTCTCCGCCTCCACTCCGCTCCGCCCAGCTTCCTTCCGCTGGTCATTGTCATCTTCCCTCTTGACTCTCCCAACTGCCAACTTCCACCCATTGCTGATATTCTGGTGGATCCGAGACACAAGTCGCGGCGATGTTTCAGGTATGTTGACTCTCCACGCTATCTCACTAAAGTCAAGCTCGCCTATCTCAACCTACCTACACCCAAAGTTGTCCACAACTAACAGCTTACCCAGCGCATCCGCGACGCCATCGATACGCGCATTGCAGAGGAACAGGCTCGCCAAAAGACCGCCCAAGAGAATCTCTCTCGTTCTGCCTCTGCCCGTCGTCCTAATTCCAACAACACCAATCTCTCCCCGGGCCAACGACCCCGTCAAAGACGACACTCTGGCACTCCCGTCCGCGGCCCCGATCCCAAAGAATTCGAGGCTGAGTTTGCTATCGGTGACGATGAATCTGATAGTCGGGCTGGTACACCTCGTGTAGAGACTCCCGATGCTTCTTCCGAGATAAACACCGCTGACGGTGAGGGTGCGGAGGATGCGGAGATCAAGGAGAGTGATAACAAGGCAGAAGGCAAGACAGAGAGAAGCCAAACGGACAAGAAGAGTGCCAAGGCGACAACGTCAGCAACAGACAAAGCACCCTCAAAGGAAGATGCTACCGCTGCTGATGCCGGGTCTGGTGACCAGGTCTCGACCGAGTTACCAGCCGAGATCAAGGGAAAGCTGCGCCGGATGGACAAGCTGGAGTCTCGATACCGTGGTATGTGTCAGAGCAAGAAGAATTAATTGGCACCCCATTTGTTAACCACAGATCTCCTTTCTCTACAGAACTCCTCAAAGCCTACCGGGTAGCCCACTCGCGTGTCCTCTCTATCGAACCGTTCGAAGCCGCCCTCCGTGAGAATACACCCCTAACCTCGATCGGCGAACCCAAAGCACTCACCGAATACCTCAACCAAATGTCTCTTAAGAGCGACATGGTCGTGGACGAACTCAAGCGTGTCACGGGAGAGCGGGAGGACTACAAAAAGAAGCTCGAGGAAGCTCAAAAGTCCGCTAAAGAGGCCTGGGACGAGGTCACTGGTCTCAAAAAAGAGAAAGAGACGAACACCGCCAAAGAATCGAAGAAGGAAGAGAAGAAGACCCCCGAAGAGGACAAAGAAACCAGCGAGGAGTTCTTCTCATTTGACAACGAAGTTCCTCGCCTAGAAGGAGAATTGAAAGAGCGCGAGGAGGAGATCGAGAGTCTCAAAAGCGAGGTCGAGAAGCTGAAGACAGATTTATCCGTTACTCGCGAATCGACAGAAGGCATGGTTCAGAATCTGGAGACATCTGCACGGGAGTTGGTCGAATTACGTGACACCAAAGACAAGTTGAATGAGGAGATCAAGGATCTGAAGACTTCAAAGCAGAAGGATGTCGATGAGCTGAAAGAAAAGCTTTCATCCGCAGAGACATCCCTGGAAAAGGCCACCACGGAAGCGGATCAACTCAAGAAGGACCTGAAAGAAAAGAGCGACGAGATCGAGAAGCTGCAAGCCAATTTCGACGATGCCGCCAATTCGAAGAAGGCTGAACCTGATGCCGAATTAACCTCGCAGCTCGAGCAAGCGAAGAAGGACAAGGAGGCGAGCGAGAAGAAGCTCAATGTTGTTCAAAGTCTGGTGGACAGTCTCCGATCTCAGTTGACGGAGACCGAGTCGACAGTTGCAGATCTGAAGAAAGAAGTCAACCAAAAGACCGAGGACTCTGCTCAACTCCAGAAGGTTGTCAGTTTTGTTGATGACAACCTGAAGGATAGCGCTGCTTGGAAGACCGCCAAGGACAACGTCTCTGCTGGACGAGAGGCCGACTTTGAAGAGATTCGCAAGAGTCTTGCTCCAGGTGAAAAGACACAACAGCCAGAGACCAGTGCACCAGTGGAAGCAGAGCCTCAGTCTGCTGCTGCTGCCAGTGGTGGCGCCGGTGGAGGCAAGAAGAAGAACAATAAAAAGAAGAAGAAGGGTGGTAAGACGACCGATGAACCTGCGAAGCCTGCTGCTACTACCCCCAAGGAAGAATCGACACAGCCAGAGTCTACACCTTCTGCTGAGCTGGATGAGCTCAAGCAAAAGATTGAGTCACTTACACATCTCCTTGAAGAGAAGGAGGCGGCGATCGATCGCCTCAGCTCGAAATTGAAGGGGGAGGAGGACATGAAAGAGGAGATCGAGACTCTTCGGGATGAATTGGTCAATTTGGGACAAGAGCATGTGGAATCCAAGGACAAGATCAAGGAGTTAACAGCAGAGAAGTCGGCCTTGGAGGAGACCATTTCCAAATTGGAAAAGGAGCTTGTTGAGCTTCGCACAACCAATGAATCTAGTACTGCTGATTCCGAGAAGATGCACAAGAGTCTGAAGGAAGAATTTGAAACAATCAAGATTCGCGCAGCTACTTTGGAGACCGACCTTTCAGCCGCGCAACAACTGGCTGCCACTCGATTCAAGGATCTTACCGATCTGCGTGAAACTATCCAGAAGATTCAGCCCGAGTTACGTGACCTGCGTGCAGAATCCTCGGAATTGAAGAACATGAAGGAGACCCTTTCCAACAAAAACACAGAATTGATCGCGCTTGAGGCTAAACACGAGGACCTGCGTGCCGAGTTGCGCAATTCGAAGACTAAGATCACGGAGCGAGACAACGAGGTTAAGACTCTGAATAAGAAGATCCGACAAGAATCTGACAGTCGTCTTAAGGCTGAAGAGAACCTCACTGTGGCACAGTCTGATCTACGATCCGCCGAGAGCAAGAAACAAGAGGCCATCAAAGCCAAGGAGAAGACCACCGGAGACCTGAATAAGGCTCAAGACAATCTCAAGACTTCTCGGAACAAAATGCGCGAGGTTGAGGAACAGCTGGCTTCAGTGACTAAAGAATTGGAAGGTTTGCGGGAGGAAATTTCCCTTAAGACGGCGCAACATGCCAGTGCACAGTCGCTGATGAACAGCATGCGTGACCAAACATCCGAGATGGCGATGCAGATGAAGGAAGCTCGTGAAAAGTGCGATAGTCTCGAGGAAGAACTGGCCGATGCCCACCGTTTACTCAGCGAGCGAACTCGTGAAGGCGAGTCCATGCGCCGTCTCCTCAATGAGATCGAGGGCCGAACCGAATCCAAGGTCCGCGATCTCAAAGAGAGAATGGAAGCCGCCGTTGAAGAACGAGACCGCGCCGAGGACGAAGCCAGTACACAAGGTCGTCGTCGAGCCCGCGAAATCGAAGATCTCAAGGGTAAAGTGCGCGAGGCCGAGCGTGCTCTTCGCACAGCCGAACAAGACAAAGAGGAACTCGAACAGTCGCAGAAAGACTGGCGTCGTCGCCGTGATGAACTCGAACTTCTCTCCGAACAATCAACGCAAGAGGTGGAAGAAATCCGCCAAGCGATGTCCGGCTTACGCGAGCAGCTCGATGAAAGCGAGAAACAAGTGCGCGATCTAGAAAAAGACAAAGCAGAACTTCGCCGATCCGTCGAAGAAACCAACAATCGACTTGAAAAGATGCGCAAATCGCACAAGACCCTCGGCGAAGACGTTCGTCTGCGCGGATCCCCATCTGGTCGACAATCTTCACGATCATCTATGGACTCTGGTTCACGTCGGGGACTTGCGTCTCCATCTGGCCAGGAGCGTAGTGCTTCTATCCAGCGAAGTGAGACTCCGACTGGAACTGGACCTGGTAATGCAAGTGCCATTGACTATATGTATTTGAAGAATGTCCTTTTGCAATTTATGGAGCAGAAGGATAAGAATTATCAGAAGCAGCTTGTTCCTGTTTTGGGAATGCTGCTCCATTTCGACCGGTGAGTGTAGCTACCACCCACGCATATACTCGAAACTATACTGACTATCTCTTCTAGAACGGACGAACAAAAGTGGATGTCTGCTATCATGTCTCGATGATCATCTTCTTTCATTCTTCAATATCCGCACATCCTTGATCCTCCTGTATAATACCGCTTCTTTGTTATCTAGTGTAGAGCTATATCATACCCTTATGTTCCAGACTGTCTCGTCAGAGAGTTCTCTTGGATACTCGACCTTAGCACGCCCTTTACTTGACATTTTCCTAAAAGAGAAAAAGTGAAGACTTCGGATCCTCCGAGTGGTGGGGGTGTCTTCGGAGAGTGCCGAGATTGGCAATATAAAAGACGTTCTTGCGTACAGCATCACGAGCTTTGATCCTTGAAAAGTTGTGGGAATACTCTGGGCTCTTCATTTATACTATTCACTCTCGTTCCTCTATCTTTACCTCATCAAGTGGGTGCCAAACCGGTTCTCTCTTCATTCTCCAATCTTCTTCTATCCCGCGGGATCCACCTGCATTCTCCGCGTCATAAAATCCTCCGAACTCCGCAAATTCCTCCACAACCCCTCCAAAGCGCATCAAAGTATTCAAAGCACTTGAGGTTTTCAAAATGGCACCAACAATCCATCTAGCAACAGAAGAGGGTAAATATCCACCCTCCCCCACCTGAATTATCCACCACTAACAATATACCAGACGTCCCTCTAATCCTCCAATTTATCCGAGAACTAGCCTCCTACGAAAAAGCCCTAGACGAAGTCGAAGCAACAGAAGAAAGTCTCCGCGCAACCCTCTCATTCGCAAATGACCCTCCAAAACGAGGCTCAGTTTACACAGCCCTAATTACCCCGGACCCAACCGAGGAAAATCCCAAACCAACCCCGGTGGGAATGGCCCTGTACTTCTTCAATTATAGTACATGGCGCAGCGCACCGGGAATTTATCTGGAAGATTTATATGTTCAGCCTGAGGCTCGCGGGAATGGGTATGGGTTTTCGCTATTGAAGTTTTTGGCGTGGCAGGTTTTGGAAATTAAGGGACGCAGATTGGAGTGGAGTGTTCTCAAGTGGAATGAGCCTAGTATTAAATTTTATGAGGCTGTTGGTGCGAAGGGGATGGATGATTGGATGAAGATGATGGTTGAGGGCGAGGCTTTGAATAAATTGGCCGAGGGGGTGTAGATGGGTTGTTTCTTTGTATATTAGTAGATATTAAGTATTGACGGTGATGATGTGATGAATATTTAGGGCTATGGTCGATAAATTAGAATAGAATGGCTTGTTGCACTGGACTTTTGGATCGGATAGTACTACGAAATAACGATATAATGCACTTCTGATAAATTACAATTGAATGTAAAAGAAATTACTAATAGAGGGTTTTTGATGGGCTTTTGTTGGTCTTGCATGGCATGGTGATGCTTCACGGTGTTCAAGTTACCATACCATCTTCACTATCGTTGTCATCTGCAAATAGTCAAAGAAAATGCCATAAGATGATGTTGATGTTTAATGGATACAGTATCCAGTTTTTTGAACTACAAATAAGAGTCAAAATACAATCCACCGTGACTGCATGTACCAGAGAGTGGAAGAAGCTGAAAGACATCCACTCGCACTCTCATTAGATACATTCTCCAGATCAAAAAGGTGGTCATTTCAGATACTCTGAAATCTGCTAGTCTTTTTTTGAATGTGTCTATTTTGAATATTCTTTATTGACCACATTATGGAAGTATTCGAATCATAAATACCTCGATTCTGTCGGAAGTCTTCACAATATGTTAATTAAACCTGCAAAAAACTACAAATTTCGAATCTATGAGAATCACATCTCTTGAAGCGAAAGAAATAATAAACTCCGAAATTTCGTCAAAGAGGACTGCGATATGTTTTCTAACAGACGCAAATCTGATGAACCTCACGATCAACAACCACGGCCATCCACTAATACCAATCAGCCGCCAACAATCCGTATCAGACGTAGGAGAAAGGGCCATCTGGCGGTGCTAAAATACCAATGGGGCTTCCACCACGTCCTCGCCCGCGAGAATCCAGGTCTGAGTCTAGTATCTCATATTCATACTCGGGTGGAGTCTCTTTTAGCAAATTCAGTCCGATCTCGCACTCATCTGGACCTAACGGAGGTGTTTCGTTACCATCCACCCGATCTGCCAGTTCGTCTTCCTCGGATTCTTCTGGTGGAATGAGTCCGCCAATGGGGTCTCTACCACCACTTCCCCTGCCATCCTCTAGATCTGAGTCTAATATCTCATATTCATCATCTGGTGAAGTCTCTCTCAAAAAATCTACCTGGACCTCAGATTCCTCAAGTCTTGACGGAGGAACTAAGTTACCATTGTTATCACCAGGATTATCATAACTGCCAAATGGTTTTCCAACCAGCTATGTCTTTGATCTCAGGCCAAAACTCTTCCAGTATGACCGGCTTCACCTCGCAGTCATCAGATTCTGACCGGGGAGCTTTCTTACCACAAGTGTCACCATCGCCGCCACCAAAACAACCAAATGGACCAACTATCAGCTCTGAGTCAAGTACCTCACTCAGTTGGGGCTCATTCCAATCTCCAGACAACAGATCAAGCGTGAATTCGGACACATGGTATTCTGCAAGGGAAACTCTTGAGAACGGATCAAACGTGAACCCAGACTCATCGCAATCTGCCAGGGGAGCTGGCTTACCATCCGCACCATTGCTGAGGCCATCCATGACCAGGAGTCTGCAAATTGCAGACTCTGAAACACCTGACTCAACTTCAATGCCAAGTGGGCCTCTTATAGTACTACGGCCACCTTACAATGGATTAGAATGGTCTGTTTCTCTTGATACTAACCTTAGTATGGTGGCAGTCAATTGGAATTCACTACCGCGATAGGATAATATAGGCAACGAATGTATGAAAGTTGCTTCATTTTCCTGAAAGATACCTGGCCTTCGACTCCCAAACAAACTCTGAAATGCTATTCATTGATCATGAGAGCAAGGCTGCAAATTGTGTGGCAGACCACTGCACAAAATGGCAATGCGCTATAGCAATGTCCAACTTAATGCTTGTAGCATTCCTGATTATGTTGGAAAAATACTAACAATAGGAGTAATACATGTCTTTTCCTCGACCGCACTGCCCACATCTTATTTCTGAGATTACCATCGGTCTATTGGGTCCGCATTCCTTGCAATAGTCAAATATTGCAGCATCCCAAAGTAATTCAAACAATAGTTTTGCAAACTCTGGCACCTGGCTGGTCATCGAGTCGTACTTCGCGCGGACAGACGCGTCTCGTAAATGTTCCTTGAGATGTTTTCTTGGGAAACAAACGGCGACCTCTTGAAGTACGGTGTTATTCATGCTTGCAGAGAGAAGCACATCGGGTATGGATTCAAGATATTCCAAGAGGTCAAACTGCCCGTGATATGTGTTGATTATATTTGAATATTTTATCAAAACGGCTCCATCGCATTCAAGCTTGAAATCGGTAAACTCGCCCTTTTTTTGCGAATTCTTAAAAAGCTTAGCAATTTCTTCTTTTCTTTCCATTTTCTTTCCGGGGAACTTACTCTAGGATTCTACCAAGGACACTTTGACACTGTGCTTCTTGGGTTGCCGAGGAGAACTTGATTGTGCTAGTTGAAAGGCAAGACCACGTAAGATACCCTAAAGCTATCGGTTGACTTGAGGTAAATATTATTAGACTTACATAAAATGTCAGAAGAGCGTCAATGATCACAGTAAAAACATGCTCTATATATCTGGAAGGTCATTAGTGTAGAATATTGTTGAGATGTCATTCCGACCCTTACATAGTTGTTCGACAAGTACCATTGTACGAGGCTGGGTTTATAAGTGAATGGCGTTCCTTTACCTTCCGCTTCTCCAAAATATTGATGCTAACCATGCCAAACGAAATACCACAGCGTACCGCCGGGAGTTTGGATATGCAAAGATGCAAGTCAGTCCAACACGCAGAAAGTGGCATCGCATTCACTAGTAGCGATACCATGTGCCGGCATGCAAAAGTATACTTTGATACTCTAGTTATACTGGTGCCAGCTTGAAGGATCTAAGAAAAGAATATGACTTTTTTTTCTAAATTTCATTCGAACTGAGTGTGTAGAAGTATGCAGTTAGCTCCGCTGACATCAGCCTTCTTTGAACTTCACTGTGGTGTAACGTAAATTTTTCAGATAAAAACGGACTTCGTAGAGATCGATGGTACTAATGTACGTTACGAGTTAATATGTGATATGGTACATGACAATGGACAATAACGTTCTCTATGTCTGTATTTTTATATCTTTTTATACTTCGTTGCAGCTACAGCGCAATGACATCATTCGGATCACGGAGCTACTAATCTCCGATGCACCGAAAGCGGAGATGACAGGTGACCTGCCAGTCATGTGATGTGTAAACGGACAACGATGGGAACAACGTTGAGGTGTGTGAAAAGAGATAAATCGACAGAATTGGAGCTGAGAGAATAAGCACATATTTATGATGGACAAGGGTGCAGAATAATCTATGAAGTGTACTGCTGTATATACTGAAACTATGTTGTACGCTGTAGAGTGAACTGCCATCTCCCACCGCCTCCCAATGCAGCGACTTGAGTCATCCTCCACGCGTCTTAAGTAATTCGCAACTTCTGCTTACAGCATCATCCCATTCAACTGCTTACCTCATTCCAGCTTCAACATCCAATATCTCGTGGTTTTACCCTCACAAGGCCTTTTATACTAAATTAATTGAGCAGACTGTATTTGCTGCTCAATTGCGCACTTTCTCACCCCTTTTTTCCCACTATCCATGCAACCTGCGCTGGCACCAGCGCCGCATCCCAGTATGCAGTCTGCTCAGGTAAGCAACCACTCTTCGACGCGTTTGTCATCATCAGATCGTCTCCCGCGCCAAGTACATCTATCGCGATGGAAATCGCAAGACGCTCACGATGCTCCGGAATAGTCCCTTCACCGTTGCTACGACGCGTGGTCGGGCTCCGGAGTTGACTCCCGGCTCTTCCGTGTCCTCATTGCCCCTCTTTGTGCGTTTGCCCGCTAACAATGGCGATATAGGACCATGATGACCAGGGTATGTGGATACAACTATATAAAGCATGATACTTCTATATAATACCACGACACGAGGATACAATTCGTCCTGTCTTGTGTCGCCATTGCTATTGCATCGGCAATGGCGCGATCCTATCAGAATAAGACGCTAATTTTGATATCTGCCAGTCCTTCATGACCAGCTTCTCGCCGTTCAGCATAACCTGAGCCAACGACAAGCACCACCCGGACAGCAACAGCAGCAGCATCACCTGCAGCCTAATCCTGCTGGATCGCGGGAGCAGGCTAACATTGATCCCGCCATCTCAGGAGCAGCCATGATGGGCGCCGCCCCGCAAACTCCCACTCAGCCTCATCAAGGGTCTCCAGATGACACCCCTAAGACTTACGGTGGAAAGCGTGAGCTATCGACCTCTAAACGTGCCGCTCAAAACAGAGCTGCCCAGGTAATTTTCATGATCCCACTCCTTAAAGCTCTCCGTTGACCCTGTATATAGCGTGCGTTCCGCCAGCGGAAAGAAACTTACATCCGCAAATTAGAAGATGAAGTCAAGAATATTGATGCCAGAAACGACCAAATTAAGCAGCTCTCTAATGAGAACTACGCCTTGCGTGACTACGTGATCACCCTTCAATCTCGCCTGATGGACCTGCAGGCTGAAGTCCCCGAGCTACCCCCGAACATTGATCTTAACCAACCACGCCCCGAGCTCTCCCTCACCAGCAGCCTAGGTGGCCCTGCTGGATCTATGGTCGCTCCCACTGGCCCCCACCAAGGGCAACATGCCGGCAATCCAAATGATGACATGAACTCTCTGAACCGCATCGCGTCAGCAGGTCTCATGCGTAAACCCCACGAAGAAGCCAACTTCATGGGCAACAATTTCCAGCCAAACAAACGCATGCGTCCAGATGAGAATCAAGATGACGGAACTGTACCAAAGCAAGAGGCTCATGGTCTTCAACTTGGACCATGATCCGTTCAATTCGCTTTTTTGGACAATCAATTTGAATAATATCCTCCCTCCGTTTCCGCGCAATCTTGCTGGTCACACGATATCCCTAATCTGTCTTGTTTTGAATTTCGTTATATTGTTTTTTACTCGGTGTCGGTGTGCGGCGCGATCAATGAAATGACATTGTCCTTGGCCTTTGGTGGTGCTTTCTTCCTTTATGTTTCGTTCCAAGATCTCAGATATACTCATTGATGGCCATGTATACAACATCGAATAGCATAAAAAATCCTGTTCAATTGCTCGGCTGTTTCAGCTGGAGCTGTCTGATATCTAAGCCTTGAGCTATTGCATATCAAATCATAGGTATCTTGCAGCAACAAATAATAACCACGCGTCTCTAGGCTGTTGCTTTCAACATTGACATGATCTTCATTCACGATTACATCAACAAGAAAGATGTCTCAACTACCATCCATCGTTCCAGGTAGTATACGATCTCAAAGACAGAGCTTTAAAGCTTTGAAATTATACTCATATGATATTAATAGCGTTCGATAGTTAAAATACTGCTGTCATACTTCTCTAATAGTATCCACTTGTTTCGTATCAATATCCCTAATCCGCGTATCATGACCTTCACTCCTCTTCTCATCACGAACCGTCATCAACACAATCCCCGTCGTCCAGAAAGCCAAAGCAATACAACATCCAATCATAGCCCACATACCCTTTGTAAATCGGGGTGCGAAATCAGCTGAATAGAATAGTAGAATCCACCAAGCATTCACCGCATTACTACCCATGTTCATACTAGCAATGACCACGGACCTGAAACGATCATTCTGATAGCGCATAGCATCATTGCACCAAGCGAAAAAGGTTGCTTGACATGCATAGACAGCACCGGCCCAATAATAAGCTCCAAATACGACTGCAGTATCGTCGAAGCGGGTCAATATCAACGCAGACGTGATAATTCCCGTGATAGCAATGAAGTATCCAACTAAGTATCGTTTTCCACCCATGAAATCAGTAATCGTCGCCCAGAATAGCGTGGATACGATTCCAACTGCCGGAACACCCGTCGGATAATTGTTCAACTGAGCGACAGTGTAGGAGTTTGTAGGGTGAGATTTCATGTATAGAGCCAGTAACGCGTTGGATGAGAATGATTCCGTTTCACCCGCAATAACCCACAACATAACAAAAGCGTACCAATACCAAGTCGTGAAGACGCGTTTCGCGAAGTTCAAATTCAAGGGTACCTTTTCGGCGCCAGATTCTGGGATACGCGCGATGGCCATGGCGCGTTCTTCAGAGGTTAAGTATGGGGCTTTTGTTGTTGTGGGTGTATCGGGGAATAGTAAGAATCCGTAAATGGCGATTGGAATGGTAATAAGGCCATCGATCTAGTAGCTCGTTAGCATCTGAGATATTCAACTTGATTGGCATCCTTGATATACGTACGATGAATAGCCATCGCCATCCCGAAAGCCCACGAGCACCATCAAGAGAAGATTGGATGCCAGTTTGAATGAAACCGCCAAACATCGTTCCAGCAAGCCCTGAAGCAGTGAAAATACCACTTCGTTTCCCTAATTCTTTCTCCGTGTACCAGGATCCCAGAATGTAGTGGGTTCCGACAAAGGTGCTTGACTCGGCCAGTCCTAGGAAGAAGCGAATAGCCATGATCCCCTGGGGATTATGTACTGCAGCAGTGACCATTGTTAAAGCACCCCAAATGACCATCATTGATGGGAAAAAAAGATGTGGTCGCCAATATGTCACGGCGAGGTTGGAGGGTAATTGTCCGACGATATACCCAACCGTGAAAACGGTGTTGATAACATTCAGCTCGTTGCCTTTGAAATCAAGCTCTTCCTTCCTGTATAAAGTATCGTTAGTGAATCTCAAGTCTTTTCGGACTCATACTCATTTCAAACTTACATTCCTGAAACATAAGCATTATTCAAATTACTCCGATCCAAATAATTCGCAAAGTAGCACAGACAGCAAAACGACAAAATAAAAGTATCAATTTTGCGAAGCAACTTAGCCTCACCAGGGACACTTTCATGTCCCTTCAAGTAAGACTTAAACGAGCCAAAAAGGCCCATCATGGAATCCGTCTTTGTATCGCTTGTTGTAAAGAAACCCGCGTTGAAAAAACTCTGACTTCACGGAGGATAGACTCCTTTTTATCTTCGGCCTTTTTTGTTACTCCGCACTCGACGAATCAAATGGTAAAGAACAGAATGTTATCTGGTGACATTTCCGGTTGAGATAGCTGGGATTTAGAGACAATATCTCTTGTCTATCAAAGGAATGGACCACTATCGGTGTCAGATCGTCTGGTTTTGCCCGAGGCTCGCGAAAAAGTGCGGGGATGAGCTCCACAAGAAGGATTAGCGCTCGCCGAAGAGCTTGGCGTTAATACATAACTTGCCGGAATTGGTAACTAATCTAGATATCTTATCTGTGAGAAGTGGGGGATATCGAGGAAATGTTTATTGAAGAGTTGATGGTTGTGTTTTTATTTTTATTTTTTTATTTTTGGGACGGGCATGATTGGATGACGCTGAAGGAGGATGTCCTATCAACGAATAAAGGGATGGAATGGGAACGAATCACCTGAATGAACAATATCCTCATACAGAACTAGTTTTGGTGAGTGAGCATGGCGCATTTCTTGTACCGAGAGTTAAAGAGATGGGACGCAGAGATCAGAAAATAGGGCTACGTCGCATGGATCTATGGAAAACACGGCAAATTGTCCGAGACCCCTCTCCGGCAGAATACAAATAAATCAATTTCTGAAGTCTGTCTGCGTCTCTTAAGTGGGATTCATCTCAGTTTGACTCAGAAGTAAATATATTATCATGACGTGGGAAACTATTGCAGCTCAAAAACGCGATGCCCTCAGGGCATCCATTCCCACAGAATGGATCATCCCAGCAGACATTCTCCCTCCTGAAGACCAGAAAGATGTGACAAACTTCCCAAAGACATCTGGGTGGTTCACCCAACATGAATTGGAGATAACCTCAACACCTGCGACACAGATTCTTATCAATATAGCGACTGGATCCTGGTCATCCGAAGAAGTCACCCGTTGTTTCTGCAAAACCGCAGCCGCAGCCCATCAATTGGTAAACACATATCCACAAAATACCTAGCAAGGCTAATAAAATCAAATAGACAAATTGTCTGTCTGAAGTCCTCTTCGACAAGGCCATTGCCCGCGCTCGAGAATTAGATGAATATCGCCGATCAACAGGCAGAACAAAGGGACCATTTCACGGTCTACCGATTTCAATCAAAGACAATTTCAATATCATCGGCCATGACTCGACGGTCGGATTCTCCTCCCTTGCGAATGACCCTGCAACCTATAACAGCACTCTGATCGATCTCTTACTCGAAGCCGGCGCTGTCTTGTACGTCAAGACAAATGTTCCTACTGCCATGATGATAGCAGAGTCAGTCAATAACGTCTTCGGCCGCACTGTCAACCCTCGCAATCGTAACCTGACTTCTGGAGGCTCATCCGGTGGAGAATCAGCCTTGATCGCATTTGGAGGCAGTCGACTGGGAGTAGGAACAGACATTGGTAACCTCCTCCAGCATCCATTTCTACCAACTCACCTCACGTTTTTCATTAATAGGTGGTTCTCTCCGAATTCCTGCCGCATGCACAGGCATCTTCACCATCAGACCCTCGTCCGGCCGATTCCCAAACTTCCAAACTCGCTCCGGACTCGCAGGCCAAGAAGCCGTGAACAGCGTCAATGGTCCCATGGCCCAATCTCTAGAAGAAATCATATTGTGGGCTAAAACCGTCGTCGGACAACAACCCTGGATCAACGATCCAAAGTGTCTACCAATTCCCTGGCGTACCGTTACTCCCAAACGAACGCTTAAACTCGCCGTACTCTGGCAAGATGAACAAGTCACCCCCACACCACCGGTTACACGAGCAATGAAAGAGACTGTCGCTAAATTGAAAAATGCCGGACACGAGATAGTTGACTGGGAACCAACACTGCATACTCGATTACTCTCGATTCTCGCTCGTATGTTCGTTGCTGATGGCGGGAAGTCTGTACAGAAGTTACTCGAGCCTACAGGGGAACCATTTCGACCAGAGATGAAGGCATACTCCGAGGCAGTGGAACTGGGTGTTCATGAGATGTGGCAGCTCCAGCTTGAACGTAATACCGTTTGCAAAGCATACTTAGACCGGTGGAATGAGAGTGGTATTGATGCTATACTTTGTGAGTTTTCTTGATTATTATCAGCTGGGGCTCATGCATTAACGTGTGATAGGCCCGACAACTCCGTACAGTGGTGTTGAGAATGGGAAGTTCGGATATATTGGCTATACTGGTGTCTTTAATGTACTCGATTATCCGGCTGTTTCTTTTCCTTGTGGAGTTTATGCCGATCGATTTATTGATTCGGCTTATGCTAGCGAGGAGTCGTTGGGGGATATTGATGCGCGGATTAGAAAGAACTGTGAGTTATTCTTTACTGTGTCCCTCCTTAGATAAATACTGACGCGCTCAATAGACAATGCAGACTCTGTTCATGGGATGCCAGTTAATTTACAGCTAGTTGGACGACGACTTGAGGATGAAAGTGCGTTGATGATGACCGAGGCGATTATGCAGGCATTGTCTTGATACGAGTATCTCGAACGTTTCATAATACAAGACTCCCATTAATGCAATTGAACTTCTAACTTGCTTCATTGCGCTATAACGGTAAATCCAGGTGGTATAAGCCACATGCAAGGTATGCATATAATTTGCTCTGTCGCACCTTGGATGGGGTTGAATCCAGTACATAATCTGAGTTATCGCTACCGTGACCTATTGGGATGAATACCTCGTAAGCAGCAATTGAACAGCCCCGGCGCCAAAGCAAGACGTTCTTTTAGTAGTACCCGTATAGTGTGAGCCATCCCGCGCTATACATCTTCACCTCCTCCATACCACACGCGATCCCTGCGGATTGTGAATCCTTTGTCATCTCCAACAACCCAGTCACCTCCATCAGGTATAGTACCATCCGTTCGAGGCCAGTAATCGGAAACAAGTTTCTCGTTTATCTCCTCAATCTTCTCAATCAGCAGCCTGACACTAGCACGATCAAGCTGGCCCTTGTCCTCCCCATTATCAGTGGTGAACCCATCATGATTGATGAACCGCGCAATTGTAACATGTGCCGACGGAACAATGTAGCGCGAACCAACATCAAGCTTCGCTTGACGAGCAAGTTCGAAGACATCTCGGCGGAGATGGTGATAGCTGTATTCATCGCTGATCCCACTTGATGAGGTAGCTTCACCGGCAGCTGGAAGGAAACTGAGAGCTAGCGCGGCGGAATCGAAACTAACAACAGGCTTGAGAAGACGTGACTTGTGAGTTTTGGAATATGTACGGATCTGGTCTGGGCTGCTATTTGTCGCAGATTTCAAAGTCTGAACAAGATCTTCGATCTCCGGTTTGGTCAGAGAATGCGCGAGCTCCAGGATTGTGATATGCAGGTTTTCTGGAGGCATCATCCAAAGCGCTGTAATAATCAGTTAGGAGAATGTCTCAATAAGAAGTGTAGCGTGGATAATGAACAAAAGATATCTCCATTGCACTTACAAGGCGCGACAGTCTTCAACTCATTCTGTATCCATGCAACCAATTCACGAATAGGAGAGGGCGGTCTCGCCCAAATGACCAAACAGTGACGAGGATCGACATATCCACCTTCCTTTCGAGGGCCATCTAGTCGCATGAGGATATCATCTATCTTCCAGCCGAGAAAATCATCGGCCAGGATGGCAGCCTTTTGCTGCGCATTGCGTTTGACTCGATGACTTTCGTAGGCATCTTGCAATTGTTTCTAGTAGAAAAGTTAGAATAGAGACGAAGGATATCAATTAGAGCGAAGTATTTCTCACGGGATCATTGCCTGTTTCAGTAATCAACTTTTGGAATGGGTTATCGTCTGAAATGGCGATTGACGACATCGTGTCGATTTTTACCTTGGATGATCAGCCACAGTTAGTCAGATGCACCCTCTGACGATAACTTGAAGCAGATTGATATTTGTATGCAAGTGATGTACAAGATAGTTATAGACTGCTAGCGATTGCTAAGCAGAAAGTTGAATGAGTCAAGAATGAACGGACGAGTAAGCGAGAGTAGATGAAACCCCCACATTTACCCCACGGTGATTGATTGGATTAAAAGAGATTACAGTAATTAGACGGTGATTGAAGATGAAAATTATGATTGAGCTTGATTTATGAACTATTTTCATCTACAAAAACTTTTAGTACTGGTACTGCTAGTCTAGTGTAGTTGTTTAGGTTTATTTAGTGTGAAGTAGTAATATTGAAACTTGAAGTATATACCCCAGAACTACCACAGAATATCCCTTGCTATTTTTATCTTCTACCATTCCCAAACTTCAACGTCTCAACTTGAATTCCCATAGCCGAGGCCCTTCCCGAGCAATTTCTCAGGATCCACTTCAACAGGAGGCTGAATCCAGCCCTTGGAATTGGCTTCAATTATGGCATCGTGCCACGCGGCCGCCATTTTGCTATAACCGGCACCATTGGGGTGCTTTTTATCAGACAAGTCATCCACAGTAATTTGGATTGGGACTGTGAGGACATGCTGTCCATCTTGTTGCTTCCGGTTAATTATAACACCCAATTTCTTGTTGAAGACCTCGGTATTCGCTTGCACGCGATGATCATTAGCCCAGATTACGGGAGCGACGAGAACAGTAACACCCGGAGATCCCTCGATGAGTCTATCAATAATAGACTCTATCAAAGTATCCGCTTTATCCAAATCCTTTTCCAGATCCATATTATTTGTACCAGCGTGAACAAGTACAACATTAGGCTTGGCCGGAAGCGAAAGCTCGAGATATTCACGAATATCATCCAGGCATTTCCCGCTATGTCCTTCGTGATCATTATCTTTCATATCTCCGTTCTGAAGACTGCCGATCATGTCGGTACTTGTATTTGTGCCTTTCTGGGCAGAAATCAACTTCTCTCGAAGTTTTTCTCGGTAGCCATTGTTGTCGGGGGATCCGTTGCCTTTGGTGATGGAATCTCCGAGGGGCATTATGCGAAGACTTGGTAATTCATCGGCTGCTATGAGAAGAGGTGTCACGAATAAGATGGACAAAATCGCCCACATGGTCGTGAGATGCAGTTGATAGCATATCATGTCTGTTCAGGTTCTGAAAGATGACTGAATTTCCAGACGCCCCGACGCATATGATATCGATCTCTGTCTTTCGGAGAGCTGTATACATATGTCCTAGATTCCGGAAACAACAAAGCTGCCACTAATGTGCTATTTCGCATTCGATGGCTCTCCGTGAAATAATCTTCATATCAATGAATCATCTTAGAATAGGTCCACGATTATGATATATTATGACAATCACCACTGGTGGCCTGATGATGTCAAGTGTCGACATCAGCCAAGGATGGGGCCGAATTTGCTACTAATAGTATTGGATGTTTATTTTAGTAGACTGCAACTGGCGTAGCAACCCTGAAAATAAGAAGCAGAGCGACAACTCAGCATTTCTGTGCTTGTTTCCCTCGTATACGAGCAAGACTTGTTAATTTCGAACTCGATCATCGAGTATCCGTTCTATTATACCAATAATAATAAGACAAGGTTATCTTCTGTCGCTCCGAGTTTGCCTAAAAGAATGATACACGCTATATTCATGTCAAGTTATATACTTTGCAAGTCTGGGAGCCCTAATAAAGACAACCAAATAACCTCGAAGATTCCACTCGAATCCAATTTCCTAACATACGTGGCTTTATTCGGCGGCAGGAGGGAGAATATGGATTCGAGGCCACCAAGAAGCTGAAAAAATGAAAAATTAGCTCATACTCCATGCGGATTATATGGATCAACATCACGGGAAGTTCAAGTTAAAGGATTATCACAAGGAGAGAATTTGGTCTTTTCTCCTCAAGATAGACCTGAAATCATCATACCTTACTAGAGATCTTACGCGGGCTCGTATTGCGAAGCTTCCTACGATGTACCTCTACCAGGAACAATGAAAGGAAAAGAATTTTGTAGCAAAGACACGCTGCTAAGATATCACATGGACATGAAGAACGTAAGCGTATAAGAAATGGGGTAAATCGAGAGGCATATATCATGGAATTATGATTGCTGAATTCAGGCCGATTGAGCCCATTAAGAACAGAAGTAAAATATAGGGACTATGTCCAGCTTGAAAGGAAACATGACTGTCGACAAGAAATTGAAGACAAGGGAGAGATATCAACTGTCACTGACAGTCTACCCACGCCCCGGTCCAGAGCATCTCAGATCTACATTTAGATCTGCATGGCGAAGGCGCAGAGAGCACCGAAAGCCACGGCGATGCCGGAGAAGGTGGCACGGCCAGCAGCGTTGAAAGGAACGGGGCTGGAGGAGGGAGTGCCAGTGGTGCCGGGGACGGCGCTGGTGACGGAGCCAGAGCCGGAAGCAATGGGGGCAGGGGCAGTTGGGGTCACACGGCGCAGAGAAGTGGTCTTGGAGGGACCACCGGAGATAGGGCAAACGGTCTGGTAGCGGGTAGAGGTGACAGTGACAGGGGGCTTAGGGCCGACGGAGCCAGCAGAGCCAGAGGGGCTAGGGGCAACGGGGGACCAGCCGGAGGGAGTACCAGCAGGGCCAGTGGGAGCAGGGCCGGAGGGACCGGAGCCAGCAGGGCCGGAGGGACCGGAGCCAGCAGGGCCAGTAGGGGCAGGGCCAGCAGGACCGGTAGAGCCAGAGTTACCGGGGATGACGGTGGACTTAACGATCTCGCTGGTCTCAGTGTCACAGGGGGTGGTAGCGGCAGCAGAAGCAGGGCCAGTGGTGGAAGCACCGGGGATGACAGTGGACTTGACGATCTCGCTAGTCTCGGTGTCACAGGGGGTGGTGGTAGCAGGGGCGGAACCCTGGGTGGTGGAAGCACCGGGGATAACGGTGGACTTCACGATCTCACTGGTCTCAGTGTCGCAGGGAGTAGTGGTGGCAGCGGTGGCAGCGGTGGTCTGGCTAGATCCATCCTTGCAGTCAACCTCACCCAGAACAGCGAGGCACAGGTTGATGGGGATGTTGATCAGACCACCGTTGTCGTTGGAGCTCTGCTGGCAGTGAGCCTCACCGAGGACAGCAAGGCAGACGTTGATGGGAACGTTGATCAGAGAGCCGCTGTCGTTGCTGGAGGTGGAGGCCTGGTCACACTTGGCCTTGCCGAGAGCAGCAACACAGCCGTTGACGGGGACGTTGATCAGTCCGTTGGTGGAGGACTGCTGCTTGCACTCGGCATCACCGAGGATGGCAGCGCAGAGACCAACGGGGACGCTGATGAGGTCCTCAGTGGCCATGACGCCCTATATCAAATATTAGTTTCATGCATCTTTGTAGTCCATTCGATGCTAGTAGAGTGGATCACGCTACATACGGAACAGGAGGCAGCCAGGGCCACGAGGGAAGGGATAATAGTTTGCTTCATCTTGTCGAAAAGAACGTAGATTTGCGTAAAGAATCAAAAAAGACGTGATATATTGGTATCCTGGTTCGGAAAAGAATGGACGCTGAGAACAGCAAAAAAGAGTGACGGTGGGCAAAGCCTAAGCAAATGAACGAAGCAGTTGGAGAAAAGAAGAAGAAGAGATATGGAAATCGGTCAGATAATGTAGGTTTATGGACTGAACGTCCTGAGAGTCCGGACTTCCACGCTCACATTGTCAAAAAAGGAGAGCCACTGTCGATCCTCATGGAAAAAGAGCCTGCCAAGCAAGTAAAAAAGGGTACCGGTATACGACGAGGCCGGTCCATTTACTCGCCTGCCAGTTTCTCATTGGTTTGCCCCTGTTACTCATCACAACTGCAGACAAAGCCGGCTGGATGTTGTGGAACTAGCGTGGATAATCAAACTCAATATGCAATGCGAACTCCACCCCCGAGCCACTAGCTGCCGTAGTGCAATATGTGACGGATCTCACTCGCAGACCACTGTACTCGGCCTGGCTAGTGTAGGTTGTCGACCCATCTCTTGTTTTTGCGCTCGTGACAGCACTGCGAGGCTCAGGGGGTGAACCGGTTTGTTGGTAGAATACAAAGTAACTTGAACATCACTGGAGTTTATTAAATGCCTCTCGATAGTGCCAGTGCTACATATTATGGAGTACTACCAACCTAATGTATGCACTCGATAGTCAGCTTGTACCTGCAGATGGCACTTGCGGATTGAACTAGGCATCAATATGTACCTGACCATCCCACGTCTGATAGTTCAAGCTGTGAACCCCGCGGTTCATGCCTAGACGCGACAGGGGTAGGCAAAGTAGACCGCTCATTGTAATTTTCGAGTTTTACTCCGCCTCGTCCGTTGGACTTCAATTGTACCCGAGTACGGTATACTTATTCCTTGCATTGCGTGGCGGCCGGCCTGAGCACTGGGGGATAGGGAAACAGGGAAGATCCGGGGGGGCCACAGCCGTACCAGAAAACCTTGGAATAAGTTATGCTGCACTTGGATACGCGCATTGCACATGAATTGGGGCTTGTCCTATCCCCTTTTCCCCCAAGAACCCCCAAAAAGGGACAAAAGGCACAAGAGGAGAAGAATACTACTGCAGGAACTGGCGCATGATTATAGATACATCATAATTGAAGAGGCACTATATCCTGGGCTGAGTTATGGTGCAAGCCACTGAAATAGACCCTGCGAACGTGTGGACCTCGGCTTTTCAGGGGGCGTGCAGAAGCTGCGAAATCCACCGGCCATCGCCAGTTCAATCTTACCATGACCCACAACGTCAGTTCCCACTTGTTGATAAGCGGGGATAAACACGGATCTCATTCGGGGTACTTTCTCCATAGCTGCAGCACTGCCAACAAAATCAAAAATCAAAACAAACAAACTGCGGAACTGTGGCCCGCCGCTCAATGCTCGATTCTCACGACTCTCAGCCCGTCTCCGTGGGTCAGATTAGAAAAAACTTCCTTAAGTGGCCAAGACCCTGGAAATAGTAAGCAATTTGCCCCGTCAATAATGGAGTTCTGCTTGAAAAGTCTCAGATTTGGCCCACACGTGAGATCCAGTTCTATCAAAATGGCATTGGTGTGTGGACCGGAGTAAACCGCCGTTCGATCTCCGAATGAGTGCGATGATTAATGTACATGCTAGGACCAATTGAGTATGTGATCGTCCGAATTACTGTACATATGCACAGTATGTACATAGTATGTCTATGCTGTCTACTGTAGCTCTCGTGGAAGCTGGTCTATCATCAACGCTGATTTTGCCTTGTGAAAACCCTAAATTCGTGGTTCGGAATCCGGCTATCTAGTATGGAGTACTCGAAGACCAAGAGCGTTACTTTGAACCTTGTCTTTTACTAATTTTGGGCACATCCTTTCAATGGTGACCACTCGCTAAGGAAAGTAACTTCACTTATTCGCACGCTATCTTACCAATAAACCATGTACGTGCAATCAACTAAAACATGAAGACTCCCTGGTCTTTGAAGGGCTAGACTCCGGAATCTTCCTCCGTTGAAATTGCACTTTGATAGCTGCAGTCCCAATTCAAACAAAGATGTTGAGATTGGTAATTTGAGATCGACCTACATATGTATGTAGGTACGAGGTAGGAGTTGTCTGTACTATGCATGCACAGCGATAGGCAGCACTTCGGGAGAGAAGTATGACTGTACCTAGTAGGGTTATGACGAGATCTAGAACACAACGATATCCATTTACCCCAGTTGATGCATCAGGAGCCCCCAGAACAGTCTTCTATCTGGCTCCTGAATAGATATCCCTTGCCTCCCCGCGTCCAAACTTCTGCTACATCGTGTCTTCTTGCTCACATTGCCACAAAATCATCCCCTATTCCAGGATAGTACGCACAGTAATTTTCCAATCAAGTTGCGTTTCTCTCTGGCGTTCCGTGTCTCGTCAAATGGCTGGGGTCAGATCATGGTTTGCAACAAATCGCTGCAGGATATCCCTTCGCTTTGACTTCATCTTGGCCGACTCCGAGTTGCCTTTGAGGCTACAAGATCGCAGATTAGTGAGCCTACAACACCCATAATAGTTCAAAGCATACACTTTCTCTCGGTTTCCTATGCAGCAATGGCTCGTTCGGTGTGCAAATACAAGACGAAGGCCACAGAGCTTCATGCCACCAGACCAATGATAAAATAATATCTTGATTCTACTGATTATTTAGTATGGGGTCCTACTTGAAATTCGAGAATGGTTGCCGAGAAAGCCGGGGGGTTTGCGATGCTACTCTGCCAACTCAAGATAATTAGATATGATAAACTCTCTTGTGAGTGCTAACGATGGTATCAAGCTCCAAAGGTGAGATGCTATGAATGCGCTTGGTGTCAAATAAATTGAGTCTTGGATATTCGATTGCTAATTGACCATGACTGAGAACACAACACCGAAGTGCACATGAGACGGACGCGCCCTGCAACGGACATAATTCTTTCTGGCAGTTCGAGTGCGCTTCTTACGCGTATTCATGATCAATCTTTCAAGAATTCTGAGTATTTCTACTCTATAGATCTCAGTGTACTTGTGTCGTTTATCAGATAGCGCGCACTCGGGCTTGTGAGTAGTATGTACACTGCCTTAATTCACGTGGGCGATCACTTTCCAAACTTCAGTTCAACCCCTGTTTCACATGTTCTTTTGTACGCCTTGATTTAGCAATGATCAGCCGGCTCTGAATAGTCCACTATTTCAACTCTCGCGCGGCAAAACTCGGCGAACTTGCAATGGCGGATGCTTTAGATAATTACCGTTGGAGTGTCAATAATGTCCTTGAAATTGAATTACAAGATTAGTCTCGGCCTCTAGTTATTCAGGACCTTGTACAGCATGCCGGCAACCTTGTGAATTTCAGATATCCACCCACCAATCAATGAATGCACGCCAGCAAATACGCTAGCATCCTTTGGGGAATTGGTATCTTACTTTTCTACCTCAAAATACAACATCGACTTGAACTTTACTCTTTGCAGAAACTCCTCTAAACAAACCCATCTGGAAGTACCACTTATCTTGTGAGTTCTGTATGTAATACAATGCAATGTTTAAGCTCAAAGGAGAAAGAAGATGCGAGTATGCAAATTAAATGTTGCCACAAGGTACTGCTGAAGTATTATATATTTGGCGCAGTTCCATGGCCACTTGAAATCGAACTCGAACTGGCGTCCAAGTAGAAAGACAACATTGATCAACCAAATCGGATATTTGAATATTGAATTCCCATTTCTACGATTACGATTAGAACATGTCTACCACGAGGATGCTGAAGTCTGCTGCATTATTCGCTCTGGGAGTCGCACTCGCAAATGCTCAGTCCGCCAACCCTGGTGTCGGATCCAACCCTAAGGCCGAGGGCGCGACTGAAGATGTCACCTCGAACACTGGACCCAATGGGTAAGATACTCTTCTAAATTGATTCGCGCATTGATTAAGCTTGTTGATTATTCCACTAGATCTGAGGACTGGCTTAATACTGGTATCACCGACGATGGTTGGAACCCACCTTTCCTAGCCCTCGAAGACATCTATCATATTTCACTGAACGATTTCTACAACGGTATCGGATCCGCCTGCAAGAAATACGACCAATACTTCCAGAGTGCAGGATCAAAGTACGATGTCGACCCCGTCATCCTCGCAGTCCTCGCAATGCAGGAATCCTCTTGTAACGCCGATGCCGGTGGCCCTACACCGGGATTGATGCAGGTTTCCTGCGACAACTATCCGAACGGCGAATGCACGGATGATGTGCAGGATAATGTCAATGCTGGTACCAATTACCTCAAGTCGCAGATTGACTCGGCTGGTGGGAATGCCATCCAGGCTTTTGGCTCGTATAATGGATGGTTCACGGCTGATAGTGGTCTGAACGACAACAAGGGACTCACGGAGGATTATCCCTGTTCCTCCGAAGGACAATCGAATGGTGTTCCGCAGAACCTGGATTATCTGCATCAGGTGCTGAATGGCTGGTTGATGGGTCTGGATGTATACGGTGACGATAACTGGATTGGAACTTACAAGTGCGACCAGTCCTGCAGCGATGGAAGCAAGTGCTAAACGCTTAGTAAATGAACGTAATCGCACATGTTGATTAGAAGATAATTCAAGACGATGAACTGGAGTCTGAATGTGTCGAATTGATGCCTTTCCATCCTTTCATGTTGAAATTTTGCTTCTCAATAAAGTCTCAAATCCAGGTCTTTCTTGTGATCTATAATTTTCCTGACATGTCTTCCGATATATCCCACCTCAAAGACAGACTGAGTGCAGAATTGAGGTTTGGATCCTCAGATAAATCCCAGTATTGAGAAGCAGTTCGACGAAGTTGTTTGGCCATATGAAAGCCAAAGTCATCAAGGACAGATGAAACGTTTTGACACCACAGAAACTTTCTCTCATCCCTTAAGTGAATGAATGGCTTGCATATATGTGGAATCGAAGCTATAACGGCTCGTGCACCTGCTAGCTTCATTCGTGGCTGAAGGCAAAAGGGTATTGTCCTGCATATTTGTTCTGCGTAGTGGGCTGCAAGCAGATATTCCTCGTGGGAGCCAGGGTCAACTGGAAATATGCTGCTAGCATTTGAATTGGCCAACACCAAAATCTTGGCTTGGTAAATCAAAGATTGGACCATAGTGAGGGCGGTCCAATAGAGCACATGAAGTCTCAGATGATCGAGTGTGTTGAATAAGTACGGAGCTCCAAATAAATCATCTCCTAGCGGTATTCGGCACTCTATTTCTCGAGGATCGCATGTTATTGGAGAGCCCCCGATGTAGCTTTGATTTTGGCAGTACCATCTCAGTATTCTCTCGCGGTGCGATAAACAAGTCTGCAGGAATGTTTCACAGGCTTGAGAGTCAGAGTGATTGATTCTTTCTGTCGCGGAAAGCAAGGAGGCTTCAACGGCGAAGAGCTCGAATAGATCATCAAGAGGAGTACCTGGAGATGAATACTGCTGAAGACATCTGTAGTCTTCCTTAGGCCACTCCATTACCACCGTGGAGTATATCTGGTAGAACCGTCAGAAAAATCGGCACCAAAAAGAAGTCAAAAGAAGAGAAGATAACAGAGTATATTACCATCATCATTTTTTGTAACTTTCGATAAATGTCATTAATCGGAGCTTCGATGGATCCATTTTGATAACAGTGACGTAGGAGCGCATTGGTACCAGCCATATGCGCCAACCAGACACGAAGACCATATGGGCAATGGAAACTCTGGTACAAATAGCGACATGTTAGAATTTCATGTTTGAATACAGCAAAGCCCCTTTCAGGGAGTTTGGGAGAGTGGAGGCCCCGAACCTGAATCATTTGAAAGGCAACAGTCGTATAAATCATATCATCGGTTTGAACTTGGTGAGATAGCAATTGAGACATGTGTCTGATCGCGATATCATAATGTCGAATACCAATTTGAGTTAAATGCTTGTCTGCAAGGGTTCTTCCAAGGTAAATACACGCAATGGCTGCCAGCGCTCGCTCCAGCATCTCGCTTTTGACGGGACGCGTTGAAATATTCACTACCAAGCTTGGAAGAATATCGATCTCATCTGAGGATACAATCTCGAGCGGAAATGATGACTCGAGGAACTTGGAGAATATCTGCGATCGATATGTAGAGCTAGCAGGCATCACGGGAGATAAAATCAATGGTTGCTCGCGACCGTGATAGTGGATTTGCCCTTCGGTTGCCGCATTTGCGTCTTGATAGAGGATAAATCGACCCTTTTCGTAGCCCGGGCAGGAGATTTTCCGCTTGATACATCGCATACATTGCGGGCTTCCAAGGTCACACTAGCAAATAGTAAGAATATTGCTATGCGCATGTGCCAAGTGTTTTCTCTGGCTTACCTTGACCTTGCGTTTTCTGCAGGCCGTGCATCCCTGGGATTGATATGGAATGCCACCCATGATTTCCAGATATGCCGAGGACACTAGGCTTATCTGTACATCGCTACCTACACGAGGCTCGTTGAATCATTTACAGCGACTTGACAAGCGACTGCAAGGTGGCAGGAAAGTGGGGAGTCAAGAGTCAAGATTGGCCCCCAGCCTCCTGAAAATTAGTGACAGCATTTCCCCACGAGTGGGTCATTCGCTTCTTTAGTGGACGAAGACAGTGTTCAAGGTTCAAAACATGTTCCTGAACTCGATGAATCTGTTGTCTAAGGGCGCTCTCATCGGCTTTGAGAGCCAATGCAGCAGATTGTGTCAGCCCTCCGTTGACCGACAATCCCTTCTAAACTAAGTCATCTCTGTAATGAAATAGAACCCAGTGAAGAGGATATGAAAGTGATAGTGCATTGAAAAATGCACCATTTGTTATAAACTAATTCGAGATATCATAAAATCATAGTACCCACTTATATTCAGATCCGTTTTGCCCGGTACTTGTATATCCATTTCTCTAGCTATTCTGCACTTTCAACCACTCAACCGCATGAGTATCGAGTAACCGATTCTGAAGACAAGGTCGACACTCTGGACGCACTCCTTCTTTTGAACCCAAAATTTGATCTTCTTGCAAATTTGGAAGAAGAACAAGGGCTATGATTTCTTCAGAGTTAGCTCCGACAGTACAACAATACCTAAGAGGGTTGGGTAGACTGAGAAAGCCCTTCGGACCTAACCGAGCCTTCACAATACTCTTGCCGATGCTGCTAGTTGCACCGACCATCGAAACATTGACTAGACACATACTGGGAACTCGTATGAATAGAAACTAAAATTTCGTTCGACTTGCTGTCAAAGTTCCTACTCCTATTGCGATTCAAGATTAAGACATTTCGGAGTTTGGTTATCGGAGTTAAGTGGCCATTGAATCCGAGTCTCCGCAGCCTACTGTCCTCAAAATCTGGTGTATTGAGGTCAATTCTAGCTTGTGAGAAAGATGGTACACTTCATTGATGAATTATTTCAATTCTTGCAAGCGACCCACAGTGGGTTGTGGATCCTCTCATCAAGTCGATCGGATTTAAGCGGAGTAATACCGGCCCTTTTCTGCCATCAAGTCTAAGTATAAGCTAATGTTGATAATACGGACTGGTGCGTGAGCGTTGAAAGCTTGACGACAATTTGATACTGAGTGCTCTATTGCCGAGGCGCCTTGAACCATCCCATAGTGCACCATACCGATCAACCTTTCTTGCACAACACATATCCACAATGAGCTCGCTTGAGAGGAATGCCGATTCCTCCCTTCTTTTCCGTCACCGTCAACTTGCACCGGCAGCAGCTGTCCGTGTATCACCGTTATGCCTAGGGAGTATGACATTTGGAGGCAAACAAGGTAGCCGTTATGGGGAGTGTTCGCGTGAGAAGGCTTTCGAGATTCTCGATCACTTCTACAACATGGGAGGGAATTTCATCGATACCGCCAGTGGGTATCAGGATGGACAGTCGGAGACAATAGTTGGGGAATGGATGGCATCGCGTGTAAATCGGGATGAGATCGTGCTTGCAACCAAGTACACCACCGCCTATATGACGCATCACAAAAACCGCATCCAATCAAACTACGGCGGCAACAATGCTAAATCAATGAAGGTCAGTGTGGACGCGTCTCTGCGCAAATTGCAGACCTCTTATATCGATCTGCTCTACGTCCATTGGTGGGACTATTCGACCTCGATTCCAGAATTGATGCATGCTTTAAATGATTTGGTGGTATCCGAGAAGGTAATTTACTTGGGTATCTCGGACACTCCAGCCTGGGTGGTAGCAAAGGCCAATCAGTACGCCCGCGATCACGGTTTGCGTCAATTTTCGGTGTACCAAGGAATGTGGAACGCAGCGATGCGTGATTTTGAAAGGGATATTATTCCCATGGCACGAGACGAAGGCATGGCATTGTGCCCCTACGGTGTTTTCAATCAAGGTCGTTTCCAGACCAAGGAAGGATTCCAGGAACGTGAAAGGCATAATCCTGGAAGAAATTTCATTCCTACATCGGAGCATGACAAGAATATCTCTGCCATTCTCGAGAAAATCAGCCATGCTAGAAGCACAAAACTGCTGGACGTTGCTCTTGCATACGTGATGCAAAAGTCTCCTTATGTGTTTCCTATAGTTGGCTGCAGAACAGTCGAGCATCTCCAGGGCAGTATAACAGGCCTGAACCTTACTCTCACAGGAGAAGATATTGCGGAGATTGAACAGGCCTATCCATTCAACTTTGGGTTCCCACACACTTTCCTGAGTGGTTCGATGTTTGATCATTCAACCCCTAGGATGGCTGATAAGCCAGGGGATGTTTGGTTAACGAAGTCAATGGGCAAGTTTGACTGGGTTGACCCTCCTAGGCCAATTAAACATCTCACATAGCAATAGCCCTGGAAAAAAGACAAATAATTGCATGCTAACGCCTGTTTTTGATGGATCTCCTTCAGGAAATAACAAATTTCACTTCTAGAAACAGATAGAATTGCTCTAACTCACTGTTTCCTGTAAGTGAAAATAAGAGGGCAGGGGTAGTGTGTATGGATTTTCACTGAGTCTAGATTATTCTTAGAGTTGCCCAGGTAGTTGGCGTATCGCGGAGATTTTGGTAGTATTTTCTTCACATATTTAAAGCTAAGCCGCAGGTAATTCCATACAAGAACTAGCGGGAAGTTTCATCAACTAAAGCTGGCCAGGCTGGTAGCACATTCCATAGCGAACCCAAAACACCGGGCGTACCAACCCTGGGACCAATGACTGAGTTCAACACAGTGAGGCGCGCCTTTGATCAAACTCCCATCGACACGTACGCTGTTTTCAAACGCATTGATGCAGATCTGTAGCTCTTCTTCATTGACCACGAAAAATGGGTCATCGTCCACCAGGGAGAACATCACAGGAACCGTCACATGGATTGCCCATGTCTCTTTCCATGAAGTAAGCCACGAAGATGCAAAATCTGCTACCTCAGCAACAGGAAAAATAGCATTGAGCCGTGGACTCTGCTTCAGGATCTCGGGGTCGCAGGTTCCCTGCTTGAACATGATTCCGTCCTTCGCGTCTACCTTGAATTGATAATGCTCATCATCTGTTTGAAGATATGGGGAAGGGCTGTCTCTTGTATGTGAGGGCTGTTCGTTTCCTAAGCCACTGGCAATCATCCCACCAAGGGGGTACGACGGCTTTTCGTCTTTTGCATGCATGGCTGCCGTGACCATGCCGGGCATTACTCCAAAACTGTGGCATAAAAGCACAACACAATTGCAATTGTTGGGAATTCCAATTTTCCGCCAGATTTCTGGAATGATTTGCCGATGTAGTAAATCACCAGACTGTTCATGGAAGGTAGAGTTATCTGGAATCGGCAAGACAGAGCTCGTTCCACCATAGGAAGGACGATCCACAGAAACGAAGGGAACTCCAAAGGCAGTACTTGCCACAGTAGCAGAAGTCTTCGGAGTGGCATCGAAATATTGATGGTCATATCCTCCCCCATGCAGGGCAATAATCAATGGACAATGAACAGGCGATGCCGACGATGGGGGTATAGATTGTGCACCGGTCACGGTGCCATTCTGGGAGAATGTGTATTGAAATTTTTGCATTTTATGCGGGCTTTCGTGGAGAGGATTGTGTAGACTCAGCTATACAGGAATCCTTCAACTAAGAAAAAATGTGACGGGTTAGAGAATAACCCGACGAGAAAGGCCCAGACAGCTGACTTCAAGGGAGTTAGTTGTACTTACTTGATAAATCTGCAATGTTGATGCTGATGAATACTCGGCCACGGCGACATCAACAGCAGTCGGTTCTCACTTAAATATTCATATACCTGTGCCACTAAGCTTAGTTCGAATGTCAGCAGAGTGGAGTGGCTGCATTTCTACATAAAATCCATCCACATCGGACTTATTCATTAAATCCGAATATCCCAAATGTAAGGACAGAATGAAAAGAGTGGAGAACGTGCCATAAGAGGCAGTGATTGTAAGATCTTTCAGGCAATGATAAAAGCGAGGACCACATGTTGCGAACTTTCGATATAATATCAGATTTGAACCCAACGCTAGCTAGGACAGAGACTAATTGCTGTGCTTGGAAGCTGGGTTCGAGAAACAATGTCGGCGTGCAAGTGGTTAACTTTTTTTGATACAATACGTATAATGTGTGCAAGACTAGACAGATGATTCAATAGGGCTTCTTAATCGTTATAAATCAAAAGATATATCTATGAGGATTCGCTTGCAAAGTTAGCCCATGCACCGCTATCCTTGACCAAAGCCGTCCGGGTCCCATCGCTTGGCGCCTCGACCGTTCAACAGAAGAAGGAATTGAAAGGAAATCCCAATGAAAATTATATTGATTTTTTGACGATACATATGATGAGTCTAATGCTGGGACTATATTTTGCGAATACTTGACATTGTCTCTATGTATCTGCGAAAATAATTGTTGAGTCAAAGCGTAGGGGCTGGAAATATCAGCGGATGGATTAATATTACACCGAGGGGGGCTCTGCCCCTGCATTTGTCTCCCCCGTTCTCCGATATTAATTATCAGTTTCATATCATAATCCATGTTCTCGATTCGCACGCCAGGATGTCTCTGGATCAAAATGAACATCCGGAAGCCTCTCACCAGACCCATCATCTACTTAATTCCGTAATGACGTATTCTGTCGCAAAGGAGCAAGACGCTAACATCCTGCATGAAATTGGGTATCCAAAAGAAAAGACCCGATATTTCACCCATTTATATCGGAACCGGAATTTAATCGAGTCAGTCATTGCGCAGCAGCTCGGTATCACTGCAATTGATGCATGCCACCTTGTTGATCTTGAAGATTGGATAGACGGCAGTTTTATTGTCTGTATTCGTGTCGAGATCGATGCTCGAGCACAACTCCCCAAAAAAGAGGTGATGATCCGATTCCCTCTCCCATTTCGCGTTGGCGAAAAGATATGCCCGGGTAACGCCGACGAGAAGATTCGTTGTGAGGCTGGAACGTATGCATGGCTAAAAGAAAATTGTCCTGATGTTCCAATGTGTTTGAGGTCTTACACGAAGAATTTATCAAGGTACTGAAAGAAGAAGAGAACGTTGCTATCAGAAAGATACAGTCCACTGTTACATTGCATACTATAATCCAGCAAGGATGGGACCGTGGGACCTTCTGGTGCTCTCTAGCACTCCATACTCCTATGGCAATGTTCGACATCTTTTACAATCACATTCAACCGCATTTCTCCCGATCTCACAAGGACGAGGAAGCGTTCTGGCTGATCACTATGCGATATTTCACGTTTGATACATTTGGATTCCTCGACAAGAAGCTAAAAGATAGGGAACAATACGACAACTCCATGCGGGGAAGCCTTCACGGAGCAGACCAGCGCAACCTACTTGCCTGAATAGTTGTACTGTTTATATTTTGGCGTCCTGTTTCCCAAAACCTTCCGATTTCACCTCCTTCGCCTTCCTCGCCGCAGAGTCGAGAGAAGCAAGAGCATTCTTGAATCTGTTTGCCTTTGCAGCTTCTGCCGAGGGTGACAACTGTTTCAGGGTGTTCGCGTTTGTCTGTATAGCGATATTTTTAATTCCTCTAGCCACAACTGATTCAGTGACTGTCATGGCGGTTTTGGACTTTAGCTCGTGCATCAAATCGCGCAATTCAGCGCGCAGGGCAGCATCCCAAAACCTCTTTTCTGAGTTTGCACCTGGGGCAAAGATTCTTCTTGCTACAGTCCCAGTTAGCATCTATTGAATTTGGTTGAAATGAATAGCATCGTCTGGAATCACGACAATCTACACTTACACGCGAGCCTGGCCCAGCCGTCGAATCAGATAATCACTCCAAGCAGGTATTATTTTGATGAGACCTGGATTACCATCCACATAAAAAAGACTACAACCACAACCCAGATAGCTTCTAAATCCCGGGCATTGGTGACCCAGGAACCGGGCTTGTCAGGATCTGGAAAAGCCTGGTTAGAGAAACTGGTTCTGGAATCCGTGTAGTTCGATATGTTCTCTGTAGAACAACTTATTAGCAAAATCAACCACAATTATTTTCAATTAGCACTAACTGTTCAAATAAATTTCGTAAACTTGAAAAAGAAAAGGATAGATAGATGTAAAGAGGAAGTTGTACATAGTATCCATTCTGTACCTCCATCGAATCAACTGATCTTAAGGAAAGATCAACAATAAATCCCGGGTGACTCTTTCCGCATTAGAATATTAAATCACAAGGTTGGCAATCAAGGAAACCACGAAGCTACCACGCGGGATCATCTCCGGTTCTATCAAATTCATCTTGAGTGCGTATTGGGGAGTAGATTCTCGAATTTGTGCACGAAAGTTCCAAGCGCTAAAGTTGCCCCTTCTAGTTCTATATGGAATGCCTCGTCGTGTTCAATCTTCCTTGGATCACCAGTTCGATAGATCTTCAGTCGGGGTCGTAGCTTGTGTTCCAAAAATTCTCTTTGCTGCGCCATACATAGCAGAACTATCTCTATTGCTAATCCATTGTTTCGAGAACTCTGAGATGGTAGAACGACCTGTGGAAAGAATGACGAAAAGAATATAGTTTCGAACTAATGCGACAGCACTGTGCTTATGGTACTGGCCATATGTACATGAATTCATATGACTGATATAAACTACTATTTATTGGGGAGGTCCATGGTACAAGTAGCAAAAAGGGACTAGCAACAGAGATAGTCCATTTAGCATCGCTCATTCTGTAAGTGTAATGATCCAGTCACAAGCTGAAGACCGCGTTCTCTGTGTATGTCCACTGCTCCTGAGTCTGATCGTATCAAATTCAACAGTCCGAACTTCACTTCTCATCTTTATATTTGAACCCGAAAGTTTTCCTGGATTCAAATTTCCAGTGTCTCAACCATACGACGGAAACCCTCCTCCAGCACATTCGTTGGATGGGCAAACACCATTCGAAACCATCCCGTCTCTTCACTCGCGTACGCCGATCCAGCCGCAATATACACCTTCTTTGCACGGAGTCTTGTCAGAATTTCATCATCGCTAAGCTTCGAGTTTTTGGTGGCTGCGCCGAGGTTTATCCAAAGAAAGAAGGCGGCATTGGGCTTGTGATATTGGATACCGTGGTCATTGAGAAACTTTGTCGCAAAGACATAGCTCCCCGATAGTCGTTGGTGGTTTGTCACGATGTATTTTGACGTGAATTCGTTGTCGAATAATATAGACGAGGCAAGCTTGTCTGCCAAACTTGAAGGGAAATTAAACAACCTGCTCGGGTTTATTAGTGCTGGATTCTCAATATGATGTAGGTTCTTGTCTCACGATATTCCATCTGCGGCATCTAAGATGTGCTTATTTGACTGGCTAATAAGACATCCGATACGAAGCCCAGTCGCTCCAAAGTCCTATTTCTCTTTAGCCCCTGATGCTCAGCATAGGAGATGCGAGATAATTCTGCACTTGGGATAATATCACCTTGCTAAGGCCCCACGCCACATGTAGCATACTGGGATCGATCAGTCCTTTGGGTGGAATTGACAGCACAGATTTGAACCGCGCTGCTTCCGGGAGCTCTGGATTATGCCAGACAGACAGAGCATAAATCTCATCACTGATCAAATGAAGATTATGTTTCCCGCAAAACCTCATATACTCCTTTATAATGTCCTTGGGGTAGCAACGGCCTTTTTAAAGGTTAGTCAATGGCCAAACTAGTACGAAGAAAAAAGAATTATTGTACCAAGGGGATTATGAGGTGAGCACAACACGAGTGCTTTGACCCGAATCCCACGTTTTCGAGCAAGAGATAGGGCGACCTCATACTGATCAATGGCATCAAAGCTGAACGGATCCACGGCTCCAAGCTTGACTTCTAAAAGCTCGACACTAACAAGAGAAAGTTAGCTTATGCGAGAATTGAATCAATACTGGGTGCCGCCGATTGCTCACCCCGCACGGGTTCCAAAGATTGTACGGAATGCATTGAAGTATGGACGTCCAACCATGACGTGGTCTCCAGGATCAAAGAGAGCCCAAGCTGCAGCCTCGATTGCATTGCTCACACCAGATGTAATAGCCATTTGAGAGGGATGAAGCTCGGTTACCGGGGCGAATTGGTTATTAAGAAAATGACATAGGGATTCTTTCAGCCTTTGGCTACCGGAGAAGCCATCACCATAGGTCAATGAATGTGAATCAACATGAAACTATTCATTTAATTAGCGATCCTGGGTATTACATTGGTGAACTTCCAGTCGTCCTACCTGGGATTGCGAATTCAAGAAATCTTTCATCTCCGGGTGCATGAGGGTCTAGAAGATAAGTTAATAACGATAATTCTCAATCATCCTGCAATCATTGGGTTTTACATTCTCAGCAAGTCCAATATTTACAATGCCGTTCGGATTCTCAACTGGGTCCCAAATGTCCTGCAAAACATCGAGAAATGCAGGCTTTTGGTCTGCCAAGGCGTTTCCACGTGTAGAAAGGTTATTTTCCATATTCGAATCGTCTTCTATTAGCATGGACGAATAATCAAAGTCATTCACAATGCGTATAGCCCTTGGTGGTATTCTGATGAATCGTAATTTGCTGGGGGCTGAAGATGATGCAGGAGCGGCGGAGCATCGCCGAGTCATACTTCATTAGATACTATACTCCAGTGGCATCTAGTACTGCTAGATATCCATATCTGGAATGTCATGAGAAGGCGTAAATTTTTAAAACAAGATTGGCGCAATCAAAGTTATTCAGCGGCTCAGTATGCTAATCTCGGACTCAGGGGCCAATAAAAAAAGATTCTCTGTGGGTTATGGTTGGAACCTTGGAATGATTTTTCGCAGCTGTGCAGGACGACATCCGCAATAGCCGCAAATTCCGGCCTGCATGAGCTAACCCTACTGAACGTGTAAATTGCCAAAATGACCGTTCTTTTAAAAAAGATTACATAACATGATTTACAATATTGAATATGGATCCATGGATTCAAATATGAATAGTATGAGATGACTGCGATCTTTGAAGGGAATGTCTAAAGGATTCAATCAACAAAAACGGGGCTCCCCAGCTGCGGGAAAGCAAGCAAAGCAACACCACAAGACATCATTACCAGCCCAAGGAAGAAACTGGTTGTACTAAGGTTCCCATTTGAGAGGACAGATAGAATGTTGCACATACATCCCCCCAGTCCAGCAAGTCCCCAGAAAATAAGAACTCGACCATAGCAATAGGAGAAGTGCGTGGTGTTTTTGCAGCGGGCCGCCAGCAGTCCAGGAAGTAGACTAAAACCGACGCCATGCGCGAAAAGAACTGCAAGCAGTGCAAGAGCAGCCAATTTTGGCTCTTCTAGTACCGAGAGCGTGAGGAAAAGCAATCCGCGAAAGATAAATAATGCTGTAAAGGTCATTCGAGGCCCGATTCTGGCGCTCAGTGTCGGTGCGAAAATGCCTCCACTAGCAAGGGCAATCATGCTCCAGGGTAGAAAATGAAATAGTTCGCGACTGGAAGTTTGTTCATACCAAGAGATTGCAGGGTGCAATGCGGCAAATACGGTCATTCCGGGCAAGGCATTGAAGAATAGCAGGGTGGAGAGGAATTTCTGACCGGGGACGTTTTGTACCTCATCATTTGATCCAGTTGCAACTGGACTATTTCTCATGTCTCTGGGTATCATGCGAAGAGTTACCAATGCTACCATGAGAAAAGTCATACCTCCAACTGAGAGAATATTTGCAAAGTCCACGGCATCGACCCCATCAAACGAAAGATGCATGTTTAGTATCAGACATGTCGCCACTGCAGTCGAGAAACCAATGGGCCCGATTGCGCTTCGAACAAGTTTACGATCAGGGAATACCTGTCCGACCATAACAACAACAGCCAAATACGCGATACCAACACCAATACCACCGAGCATGAAAGACGCGAAAAAGGCGACAATGGTATTGCGCGCTAGGAAGTAGCCGGCTAACGCAAGGCTAGCTCCCCACACAATAGTTCCAATGGTGGCAGCACGCGGGGCGCCAGAATTGGAGATGATAGATGAACTGATGAAGACCCCGAGGCATAGTCCAGCGCACGCTGCACCAAAGGGAGCGAAGGTCCAGGGACCCAAGACATTCAGAATTCGGGGGATTTGCGCTTGCAAGATGAACAAGGCGTAGACTGTTCCAACGCTGAATAGGTTTGTAAAGCTGGAGAGCGCGAGGGTTGTTCGTCTCATCTTGTCAATCTAAAAGTGAGAGAAAAGGCTTCTCCCAACTTGTTATCTGGCGTACGTAGTATGGGATTTGGAAGACCGTTGGAATGGCAAGATCGAAGTTCGAAGTCATTGAATCGCTCGTCGGGTTCTGCGGAAAATATGCGGGTGTAGCGGGAATTCAAGGATTTACTTGTGGGGCTGCCGCCGCTTATCCTATGCCCACCATGCGTAAGGTGCTTCTCGGGGCATCAGCATGATCCCCATGGCAATTTCCTTACCAGAGAGTCTCTGGCAGAGACTCTTGACATCGCTAGTCGTGGGGCGATTACACCATATGTTCCCTATTTATCGTGTATCCTAGTAGACCCTTCAAAAATACCCGTTACAGCTCCCGGGAAGTCAAAGTCATTCAATCTGGTCAGAGCTCCTGGGAGAGTACATTCTCACATCGCCGTAATTATCAATAGGCTGCCATGTACTAGGACGAAGGTAATTAATCAAGATGTAAAATAGCTGGGCCCCTTCGTGATATTCAAGTCCACGTTCATCAATTTCCATCATGATCAGCCTTAGGCCTCATATTTAGACCAAGCAGCCAAGAAAGAGCAAAAACAAAAACATACAACAGCAGGGATTCGCATGTGGTCACCCACCATACTACTAACCTGCCGGCGTGTGGCTAAAACACAGCAGGTAGTGCTGTTAGTTTATTAAGTGATGCTTCAATGTTCATATTATTGAGGGGAGTTGATTGTGTGTGGTGTCGCATGTGTTATGTCTTGTTGTATCTAAGATACAAGTAGACTGAGTCAAGTATATATATATGCACGTGATCCCAGCCTTATTATTATCTCAGCAACCGGGATATTTTCAACAAGTGCGGTGGGTGCCGCCCGGGTGAGAATAGGGTGAGCCGGGGTGAGAATCATGCTCTGTTGAGCGACTACTGCACTGACCCCTTTCAGCTGAGTTTGCTCTAAATATCATTGGGCCAAAGTCTCCCGTTGAAACGACCGGCGTCTTGGTATATGCACATAGCCCCCTATGCTTCTTCATGAATATAATAAAGAAATCGCCGATTAAGTTCCGGTTATCACTAAAAGCTCTTTTAACGCCGCTAATATTTCATCGCTGAAATAGAGCAGGTGAGCTGTATAAGGTGATAGCCACTCTCCACTGAATTTAGCGTATTGAAGAAGAGTTCAATCTCTAGGAAGCGATCTAACCTTATCGCATCTAGTATTATGGTGACCACATGCGGAGCCCTGCTGTTGTTTGTCCTTCTTTGTTTTTTTTTTTTTTTTTTTTTTTTTTTTGGGGACCGGGGAAAACAGTTTTTGGATTTTTTGGGTCAAGATAAAAATATAGATTAATAAGTTTATGGAGATGAAAAGAGCACATCAATTCATCCATGCATAGCTCGTATTATACTATGTGCTTATTGTTGGAAAATTCCAAAATACATATTTGAAGTGTGGATGCTCCTTGTCTGTCAAATCGTGGAACTCTGAGTAAGGAACCTCCGATGCGTGATTCATAGGCGTTCCAGTAGATGAATCCCGCTCCTTCGACATTCCATCTCCAAAGATGTTTAATAGTCCAACAAGTTGGTTAGCACTCCATTGGGGCATTCTGGACAAGACGGTATCTAAGGAACTTACACCATGAGAATGTCAATGAGAATCATCAGTGCTACACTGACGTGAAAGGCACAAAATCCTTTCGGGTACCACGGAGCTTCCCGGGAGGAAAAATAGGGAGCCACGTTCTGGCCAACGCCATAAGACATGAAAATAATCACCTAGATGCAGTCAGTCATATCCCAGCACGAATTCAGCAAACACAAAAGGGCTCAAGAGCTTACACCGCGGTCGTGTATTTCTTGGTAAATCCGCCAATAATCGATAAAATCAAACTCATACACATGATTAGACTGCGGCACTAACCACCAAGATCATGGGTAACTACTGACACAGACCATAATTTGTGGTTCTGGTTGGCATTTTGCTAATCATGCAGCTGGGTAATTAGGTGGTGGTAGGCCTATGTACGGCTCATGAGCCAGCTCAAATATAGTTATGCAGCTCTAATCGGCTTCACTAGATACCAAACTGACACGAACGTTTATACATGGGGTTGCGTGGGAGAGAGCACATCATAATTGCCTCCCCGGCCTCCGAGGTCTACGAACCACCTCTGCTGCGACCACAGTCTCTAGCAGAACAGTGTACGTGATTGGCGCTTCGAAATTCTGTGGACATATTGAGCGACATCTTATCTACAAAAGTCAGAGATAAGCTGCACCAAAATCTTCTCCGTTTCCCGTATACTTTCAACATCGACCCATTCTTCCTTTGCATGCAATCCTTGGCCCGCTGGGCCTATCACAAGAGTCGGAATCCCAACAGCACCCAAAAGCGCAGCATCACACCAGATAGCCATGCTTCCAATGGATGGGTAGCTCCCGTAGACATTGTGAGCCTTCTCTGCGACCTTTTTAACGAGGGGATGATCGAATGGCAGTTTCTGCGACGGACGCGACAAAGTGATCTGAGGTTCTCTATAGCGGAACGTAGGCTTGCTTGCAGCAATTGTACAGAGCAAGGAGCCTATGTCACGAAGAATGGAGTCATCAGTCTGGACTGGGATTGTGCGTAATTCGATGGTAACAGTGCACTTTGCGGGATAGGAAGAGGGCTCTTCGCCACCATTGATCAAACTGCAATGCAAAGATGACGGTCCGATAATTTCATCCACAGGGAGCTGTTTTTGATATTCCTCTAGCGCGGTGAGAAACCAACCAGCCTGAAGAATCGCATCGACACCAGAGGCCGGATCCGAGCCGTGAGCTGCAGTCCCCAGAATATCGACTTCTACCCACACGAAACCTTTGTGGGCAATAATGAGGTCGCGGTTGGTTGGTTCCGGAATAATAGCCCCATCTGCGCGCCAGCCAGCAGCAATAAGATCTTGAGTCCCTTGAGACGCGTCTTCTTCGTCCGAAACAGCAGCGAATATGATATCTCCACGCAAGATGGTCGTCTTATTGTTCTTGATAGCCGCGAGAGCCGCCATTTCAGCAGCGAGACCAGATTTCATGTCCAATGCACCCCTTCCATAAATAGCAAGGCGCCCGTCTTTTTCTACCATGTGTCCAGAGAGAGGCTCACGCTCATAGCTATTCAGGCTTACTGTATCGATATGGCCGTTAAGCATAAGCGACTTTCCGCCGCCCGTTCCTCTAATCACACCGACAATAGATGGACGACCAGACACATTTTCAATCCTATGATACTCAATACCTCTGTGCTCGAGCCATGCAGAGATATAGTCGACAATTACGGTCTCGCCGGCACCCGGGGTCGCTGATAGAGTCACATTTGAGGAGTCGATTCTTGTAAGAATCTGTGTCAACGCAACAGAATCTTCGATTGTCACATCGAATGGGGCAGAATGCGGAACAGATTCATCAGACATGATCGATGTATTATTCTCGCTGTTTTGAAGAAAAAAAATCAATAAAGGCTTTCAGATTCTTCTCGTGGGGTTCGATCTATATTTTATACGTCAAACCGAGAGTGGGCGCCTTCCTTGAACATCATGCCAAGCCTTTCCCATCACAGAGCTGTGCATTCAGTGGGGAGCCCAGTCGAGTATGAACGCGTGCCCACCTAAGCCCTACTTAGCTCCTAAATTTACATAGTCGGTATTTTGTTGGTATGCAGCCAGGGAAGGAAGTACGGAAATCTCCCGAATGCTTGATCGCAATCCTCGTCACACTTTAGGTATTCGCTAAGGAGGTGCATCATTTCAATCTTGTGTGAGCAGCATGTAGATTTCTTCTTCCGATCAAAGTCGTAATTTCTAACACAACAGATCGAGATCCAATTCACGGTTTGACTCTCACGTTTCTGAGGCCTACAAGCCTTTGGTGATAATTGGGAAGAAAATCCAGGGGATGAAAAAGCAAGGAATGTGAATATTTACGAATTCATTTCTAGAATCAGATACTGCGTGACTCGGATAAGCCTTCCATATTCAAAGCAGATTATTCACTGAATCGGTGCGGTAATCGCACCGACCACCGTGGATACCTCAAAGAGGTTTGCGGTATCACCAGTGTGGAGAAATGCAACATTTGAGCCAGAAGGTATTTTGCCCAGTTGTATATGATCTATCAAACCTGCGAAGCCCTTGGCTGTATACACTGGTCCCAGAAATACCCCATCAGCATGCGCAACCTCTTTAATGGCTGCGATACCCTCTGCGGATGGGACGGCGTAATCTTCACCGATGAATGCTTCGTCGACATCGATTTCAGCTCGGATAGTCTCATCAGAGGGCAAAGGGGTGCCTAGACGCTGGAGAATCCCTTTTACTCTCTCGATAATAATGCTGGGACCCATGAAGCCGCCATCCTGATAAGCCAAAATGGCAATCGATCGGAACTCAACGGGATAGTTCAAGAGAAACTTGCCAGCAAGAAGTCCCGGTAAAGCGGTACCGGTGCCAGCTGTGTGATAGATGTAGTCCAGTGTAATGCCCTCCCGCTCAGACTGCTCGACCATTTCCAGAAAGGTGAGCAGATGAGCAACGAATCCGTCAGGGTGAGCGCCGCCGGTAGGTACAATTATGGCACGGTGTCCTTCAGCTTCAAGTTCAAGACGGCGTGTTTCCATTGCCTTAGTTACGAAAACGAGTCTTATACTTTTCCCAAAATGTGCATAGCAACGCCATCGCACGGTGTTTCTTCATGACATCGATCAGTACGGCCCACACATTTCCAAAGAATTGTATGGACGCGGAAGATTCTGCCATTTTTGGAAATGCCCGAAAATGTTTTCAGACGGCGTCAGGTGCGGGCCGGATGGATATTTGTCTGAGTAATGACTTATGATGATAAGTGCCAGGCATCTAGATATATCACATGCTCTAACAGAGACGTGGCTTAAGTATTAGCTCGCCCGTGGGGGGGTTTTGGGAGAAATGGCAAATAACGTATTTCACAATTTGTTGCTCGAAAGGCTTTTTAATGGAAGAAGAGCTAAGGCGGTTCATTTGATATTTGAGTGTGTACGAGTAGAAGTGCGTTTGTTTAATAAAAAACAAAAAAGCTTCCACCACCATCCATGTTATCATTGGCCTAGCCACAGCCACACTGGCGACTCGGCAAATTTCAACATGTATCTCTAATACACAGATTAACCAAGAATGTCAATATCACGAAACATCCTATAAAGGAATCGCTTGCCCGTCGCCTCGAGGATCACTTGCGGCACTATAGATTGTTTTCTCATCTGTATGGCGGCAAGAGATGATTTGGCCACGGCCAAAAATCGCTCTATCAAACCCTTTCAATAAGACGACGTTGTGCCCAAGGCGCTGTAGGGCATCGATTGTCTCTGTTGCAATCCCATCTTCGACATAGACAGGCGTATTCCCGTCTTCACATGGTTCAGCTCCAATACATACCCGAGGAGCATCAATAGCCACTTGGGGGCTAAACTTGTAAACCAGCATATTTAGAAGGACTTGTACGTGGCCTTGCGGCTGCATGAATCCTCCCATCACTCCGAATACCGAGTGCAGGGAGCCGTCCTTGTTTGTAGTCATTGCAGGTATGATCGTATGATACGGCCTTTTCCCAGGAGCTAGTACATTTGGGTGGCCGTGCTCAAGCTTGAAATTGGCGCCACGATTCTGAAGGGTGAATCCACAGCCGCGAGGAATGATGCAGGAGCCAAAATCTTCATAATTGCTCATGATGAATGACATAGCGTTCCCATGTTTGTCACTGACGGCGAAATAGACAGTGTCGCTGTGGTTATGCGCCGGACTACCATGTTCGTAAAGGTCAGACGCCCTTTCCGCATCAAAGAGCTTGGCACGTTCAGACAGATAGGACCGTGAGAGCATTTCTTCAACCGGAACCTGAATCACATCAGGGTCAGTCACCCACCAGTGTGCATCCGCGAACGCAATACGCAGACTTTCAATTATTGCATGCAGGTATTCTGGGGAGTTGTGAGACTCAGGCGTAAGCTTCGACATTTTTCCGTTGATTTGCAATTCTTCCAGAATACCCAACGCCATGAGGGCCACAATCCCTTGCCCATTAGGAGGATGTTCCCATATATCCAGTTCGCTACCTGCGGAAGATGAATGCTGAAAATTATCTGGGTTTAACCTCAAGGAAATCGCATCAACCAATTGACTTCCAGTCTCGGCGTGGATCTTTAAATCATTGAGAGAGAGATATCCCCCACGCTCATGCACTATCCGAACAATCTCTTCCGCAACTCTGCCCTCATAGAACCCGCTCTTCCCTTCTGCGGCCAATTTGCGAAATGTCTGAGCGAGCGCAGGGTTCTTCATCAGTTCTCCCGGACCAGGATATCTGACACCATCTTTTGCCGTTGGGTCTTTTTTCAACATCTCGCTGAAGTTCGGGGAAGCGTTGCGAAGCAAGTCTTCGTTCATTTTCCACTAGTCCAGTCCTCTCAGTTATTTGTCATTCTAATAGTTATATGAAGTAGCTGACCTTGTAAGATGCAATCTCAGAGACTGGAAACCCTTCCTCGGCCAGTTTAATAGCAGGCTCGAGTACACTCTTCACGGAAAGGCTCCCAAACCGCTCCAAAACGTCAACCCACCCAGCGGCCGCACCAGGCGTGGTCACAGACAAGGCACTTTGAAGAGGAATGGAGCCCTTGTGGCCTATTGGTATACCCAGGTCTTGCCGAACTTGGTCGACATCAGTTCCCAATGGATACCGACCAGAACCATTGAGTGCATGGACCTTCTTGGTCTTGGCCTCGTAGAACAAGCAAAACATATCCCCTCCAATCCCTGTCGAACAAGGCTCGGTGACATTCAAGGCAGCAGCTAATGTATTTTAGTATTGCAACTGGACACATAATATCAAAGTATACCCACCAACCGCGATTGCTGCGTCCTAACCTTCAAAGTCAGTTCGTAACACGAGGGCCATCTAGAAAGCTGCCGTACCGCTGCGTTCCCACCCTCCATCAATATCTTTTGACCCGCAGTGGAGGCCAGCGGCTGAGTGCAAGATACCATTCCATTAGTACTGTGAACTGTGCTTCGTCTGCTTGGAAAGGGCATGAAATCCGCATAAGGGTGCCGTGTGGACGCCATGGCTTTCGGTGAGCCGGACTGCTTGTTTAAAGGGATACTTAGAGAATGAGAATAATCCGTCCAAGATGCGATGTGAGAGCTGATGAACAACCTTCCCATTAAAAAAGAGCAGGTGCTCAGTTTTTCTCTTCGCGATAAGAGGGTGTTTTCAGAAGGCGCATGTTTCGGAAAGGCGCATATCGGCGAACATTTGAGGAAGTTAGATAGTTTCGGCATACAATAGCCCCTCTTCCTACTGTCCGATCAAAACAGATGCGGCCGATACACGGCATGTCTTCTGGACAATTTTGTTGGCCAATTCCAGCTATTGATCCGAATAAAAGCTGGAAATGTCACGGAGTCATTATTTGCCGATGCCGCATTTTTAGTGACCCTACGCCAAGAAATCTTCATTTCCAATCTAACTCAGCAACCAGTGGGATCGATCACCGAATATTGCAATATTGATTCATCATTGAGTCCAACATCTGACCTCATGTGGGCTTACAGGACGATTGCCCTGGCCGCAAAAATCACCGATTCTGCTCATGGCGATCACGAATCTCGAACTCCATATAGATGGCATTGTCTGATGCAGTATCTTAACGACTGGAAGGCCCTACGGCCCCCTTCATTTGAACCGCTTTATTGCAGAGACGCATCTGATTGTTTCCCAAGACTGCAGTTCTGCAGTGATTACCATGTGGCTGCTAGTCAGTATAGTGAATTTTCACGTATCCTCATCTTGGCCTCTGACCCAAATCTGCCCTCGATACGAATTGGAAGATTGAGCCAAGGCCGTAATCATGACGAGGATATTCGGGAATCCGTTAGACTCATATGTGGAGTGGCCTTGGCTAATAGACAATTTATGCCCGCAAGGTCTACAGCGGGACTGGTAATCTCTATGTGCGGGGAACTATTCCACGATCCGAGCGAGACCCGCGTGCTGCTTGAGTTGCTTACCGACGCCGAATCCCATCTGGGATGGCCGGCCTTGAAAATAAAAGATGATCTAAAGCAGCTGTGGAGATTACCACATGGTTAGATCCACAACTCGTTGGCTACATTTACCACACATGAAATCATATCTCACGCGGATTTGACGGCAATATTACCAGACAAAATCGGGAATAGATTGGCTCAGCATCTTCACAATTCTTTGAATGGCTTACTAGCGAGCTGTCATAACACCATCTTGGCTTACAGAAATCAATCTCTTCTTTGAGAAGCATGTGTTACTCCTAAGTTTACAGATCAGTCTCGTTGTTATGCGGCGCTAATGGCCCATCGATTGATCGATCATTATACAAGCGATAAAAATGCCTGAGTTTATATATCGACTACTGCCGATGGCAGAAATTTGTAAGGTTTATCATTGACTTCTGAAACGTCGTATGGCGTTCACATTATTATTTCCAGTATTTTGGGAAATGCTACGAGCATGAAATAAATGAAGAATTTAAAGAAGCCTGTATCGAAAAGACTGACTAGAAAGAAGAAGAAAAAGAAGGTGAAGCTAGCGGCTAAAATAGATGAATAAGAGCTAGTCTGAGCACTTTGTGTAAATTATGGGCCCTTCAGATTATCCCTGACAAGTATCACTTTCACCCGATATCAGTAGACTTCGTAAAGGAGTATATTTGCAACAATCAAAAACGGTTATATCACATCCATAAACCAGTTTTCAAGATTAAAAGGATCACATGGCATCATCTCCCCAGTCCCAGACAAGCGTCTCGCTGCGGGTCGTAAATGTCCCTAGAAGGCGCAAGTTTCGAAGTCACTAGGACATTTTCCCGGATGGTGTGAGCTACGGAAAAGGGAAGCTGATCTGGGAGTCAAATATTTTAGCTCTTGCTTGCGGAGATAAGGTGCTATGGCCCGCTATATAAAGCCCACCAGCCACGATATTTACTTAAGGGCAGCGCACCGGTGTTTTTGTGACTGCAGATATCTTTGCTCAAGAGTTCGATTGCCACCAACATTTTCCAAGCATAGACCCTGCAAATCTGTGCCATTTACCCTCTAATCATCCCCTTGAACGCAAACATGTTCTCCAACCTGCTAGTAGCCCTATTAGTCGGGAATCTGGGCATGGTCGAGGCTTTTTCCGATTCCGTACCCTGGCCATGTTTGGGCAATCAATCCGCAAATGTCATCGGAAACTATTACAATCAGTATAAATATCTTCTTCTTCTCCTGGATCATGTGATATGCTGACGATTAATGGTAAAGCTGGACCTACGCAGATGAAGTCTTTGATTTGACTAGATCGGACCTGATGAACGTGACCAAGCCGATTATTATTACCGATATGCTAGGATCTCGCAAAACCGCAGTGATAGAGCCATCACGATCGGCATTGGTGATTATTGACATGCAAAGTAACATATTATCTACACCCCAGCAATTCAAATCTTGAAATATCTGGTCACTGACTGAAATCATCTGCAGACTACTTCCTACATCCGGAGCTCGCGCCTGATGCAACGGCGGGTAGGGCTATCGTCAACACGACAATGAAAATGGTCGAATCGTTCCGCAAAGCTGAAATGAAAACACTATGGGTTAATGTGCGCTACCGATCCCAAACATAAAGTGTCAAGGTGTGGAAGTTAATCAATAATTGATCGAATAGTGGGGAATTGACAATTTTGACTTAATGACGATGCCGCCCTCGCTTTTGGCCGATTTCAGCAACGGAACCAACCAAATGTCTCGTTCGTTTTGCAAATACATTATGATATATCCCGGGCTAACAAGGAGATAGACTCTTTCGGCGGCGACTTGGGAGAACGTAATGGTATTGAACTTGGCAGATTGTTGTGGCGGGGTGCTTGGAACAGTCAGTCATATGGACCACTGGAGCCTCTACGGCTTGCGGGCGAAAAAGCTGGGACTGATTTGTTGTTTCATAAAAGTAAGATATTATTTTGAGACATCCTAGCTTTAAGTACTGAAGTGGGCTGATGTCATTTCAGATCGACAGAGTGGTCTTTGGGGAGCTCAGACACCTCTGGGACTTTGGCTTGAGGAGAACAATATCTCTACCCTTTTCCTCGGCGGGGTGAACATAGATCAGTGTGTGGTGAGTGTACCAAAACTGATAAAATGCCCCTTTGAGATTTTGACGTTATCTGACTTTTACTATAGTGGGGAACTCTGCTCGATGGATTCTACAAGGGGTATGATGTCTTCCTTGTACCGGACATATCCGCGACGAACAGCCCAGACTAGTGAGTCAACGAACTTAAATGCATCATCATTTTCAGAGTGGTTCAAAAACTCTCATGCATTATTACTAACTTCACCACAAGTGCATCGCAAATGGTTTACTATAATACCGATTGTAAGTTCTCAAAGACAATAATGAAAGTCTTTCTAGGGATCTTGCTAATGCTTGAAAAAGCTCGGGGCTTCTTGGCCAACTCTTCCCAAATCATAAAAGGGATCAAAATGCAGTAGGCTACCTTGCAGTTGACGACGAACTCGAAAGGAGAAACAGGTTTCTCGCATGCAAACCGGACGAGTTCCGAGAAGTGTGAAATATGTTGGTCCAAACCAAAGCGTAAGACTTTGGCCTATCTACATGCTAGATGAGCTTTTCCCCTCTCAGTTCTGCATCCTCCGTAACGATTTCCCCCGCTGTGAAGAAAGTCGGTGGAAATCTATATACATGTTTTTAAAATATGCTTCAAAATCTAGCATGAAAAGATTCAGTTTTCTGCCCCATGATCATTTATCTTCGCAAGTGTTTAAACCAGTCGCTCTCATGACAGCATCTGCATCATCTTCGAAAGCACGATCACCAAACACAAGCGCCAGCTCTTCTAAAGTACTGTTGGCTGTTTCAACATAGTATAGTTTGACTCGACCAACAGAGAAGAGACAGAATCCCATGATGATCAAGTAATAATACCCCCCAAGACTAGCAAAAGCGTCGGGTGAAGACATGCCGATGACAAAATTGAAGATCCTTGGAATCGTTAGCCCTATGAATGCAGTACAAAGATGTGACACTTGAGAGCTGGCTACATACCAATTGGAACAAGTCGAAAATGCCACACCCGTACTCCGTGCTCGCATGGGGAATACCTCGGCTGGTAGTAACCAAGGCATAGGACCCCAGGTTGCTCCATAAAAAGCATTATACAGAATTACAAAGGCGTAAATACCGTGCGCCTTTGTCTGTATGCCGATATTGCTATTTTCCGTGAACGCGCACATCAGTGCTAGGAAAACTGCCATACAAGTCCCTTAAGAAAAGTAATTGTTAGCCTTCACACATTTGATGAAGCATAGAAGAGGCAAACAGGTCACTTTACCTCCATAGATCAAAAGGGGTCGACGACCCCATCGATCAGCAAGCCACCAGGTTGGTACGGTTGCGGCCGTATAGATGACCGAATTTGCCGCAGTATAGAGCAAGGATTGGTCTACTGTGTAGCCAGCGTTATACAAAGTCCCTGGAAGGTAAAATGAAATGACGTTGATTCCATTTAGCTGCGCGAACATTTGGGCTGTGATCGCAATCAGGTTTCGGCGGCGATACCGACCAAACATATCCTTGAGAACAACAAATAAGTTTTAGCTTCTCTTACGAGGCGCTTTTCTAAGTGATTGAAAGCCTTTGTTGCTTACCGCTAAACTAATCTTCCCGAGACGGCTTTCGTAAGACACAGCTTGCTGAATTTCAAGGAATACACCACATATATCTGGGTCAGTAGTGTCTCCGTTGGCATGAAGGTCTGCCAATATTTGTTTGCATTCGGACATGAATCCATATTGAGCCAGCCAACGCGGTGTTTCAGGAAGAAAAAATGACATAGAGATGTGGCTTGACAATAGTGAAATTTTCCAAGAGGTAGGATATGGGTATCTTCCAAGCTGATGAGGGATTCGCGAAGTGCAGTACAGATGGCAATGTCATTCGTCGGGTGATACATTGGGCTTTGTAATTGGAGACCAGATATTCCAAGGCTTTCTTGCAGGACTCTAACTCGGTAAACTGCTTCAAGCTCAATATCATATCCCGTGATAGGAGAGAGGAGACGTCAAGGTGTCTTTCAAAGATAGCATGTAAAGTCACTGGACCTGTCCAGGGGAGCGGAGTATCCGAAGAAATGCGATTAATAGCTATTGGTTTGTGTAGCTCATTGTCGCTGATACCCAATGCATTCCTGAGCTTCTCAACCTCAGAGGCTGAGTTGACTGGCCACACTTGAAGGTGATCGTAAGCTTTGGCTCATTGCTGATATCCAGATCCACGTGGAATACTGTACGTGAAGCATTTGGCGTGATATTGTAGACACGGCTCATAGTAGCCGGAAACACAAGGGAATCTGTTCCCTTGGATGCTTTCAGTTGAGTGATAGGCCTGTACACCTGGATTGGATCCACCTTCGCTTCACTGGGGCTTAACATCAAGAGAGGCACATAGGGCCGCGGTCGCTTTGGAATCCCAAGATCTTCAACGAATGCTCGGAAAAATTCCGTTTTCCACGACATGAAGGTTTCTTGTGTTTCATTCTTTCCGTCATCTGCCAGTTGTATGGAGATCAACTCTTTGGCACCGAGATTATGGAATTGCTGACGGGCGCGGAGAGCAAATTTATTGTAAAATCGATAGTTACTGTTCCCAAGACCCAATATTGCGAAGCGTAGACTTTGGAGTTTGTTTGACCCGGAGATGTTTTGAATCCACTCGGCAAATTCCGTTGCGTTGTCCGAAGGGTCACCACCATAGGTAGACAGAAGGAAGATGGCCAGTATATCGGAGGAAATGTTGGCGATGCTGCTGCACTCATAATCGCTAAGATTAGCGACTAAAGATGACTTGGAAAATTGCGCTAGAATGTCACGGCTGAGACTTTGGGCGAATTCGAAGGAAGTCCCCGATTGCGTGCCGTAGATTATCACGATGTCCTTTTCCCGCAGGAATTCTGTCAGAAAGAGAATTTCAATGGTGGGAAAACGACTTGGTCGTACTTCTCTCGAGAGAATCTGAATAATATCGCTCTTTTCGGCGCGAATTTGCGCTCCTGTTCCCTGGGGGCATTCATACATCACTTTCTCTGAGGGATTGCGGTTATATAGGGGAGAGTCATGGAACAGAATGGCCGATACGGCTAAAAAGAGAGTAATCGCCACAATATCATCCCACTGAGCATTCCCGAGGGGAATGATGAAATCGAAAATGTTTTCTTTTATAGGAGAAATGATTTTGGACACTTCGCGAATTGCCGAAAGAAAATCACATTCACTTTTCAACAGAATCCTGAGCACGCTGCTGATATACCCCCAGTTGGAAGGCGGGGATGTTTCTAGTTGTCGGCATTTTAGGTGGAAATAAGGTATCCCCGCTTCTCCAAATATCATCAGCAATCAGAGAAGCATTAATTCTGACGCACGGGATCATCTGCTGATCTGTAGCTTGGAGATATGCCACAGATTTCGGCGAGATGTGATGGGGAGAATTCCCTGATTAGGGGTAATCTTCCGACAGCCCGGTCTAGCGAAATGAGTCGACGGCCATTCCAAAGATTCACAACTTCCCATCGATCCAAGAACGGAGACTATTCTCCCCTTAGGAACAGGTGCCCGAGATCTTCTCCATGACTCCAGGTCTTTTATCAATGCGGAGAATAGTAGCAGTGCGGGGCAGCAGTACACAATAGCCTAAGGTTTCGTTATCCTTGAGCAGTCATGTGCATGTACCTCCAAAAGGTATCCCCAAGAAACCTTCAAGCCTTATAATGTATATTTAACCTGGTACAAGCCTCATGAATACTCAAGTGTTATAATACATCTTCGGTCAAACTTCAAGGGAAGCAAGCGTGAACAATGTTGGGAACAATCGCCCTTTCTTTGGTTACAGCACTACTTGCAGTGCGATTCGTATTATACCCCATTGTGATCTACTTTATAGATCCAAAGGGACTACGAAGATACCCCATCATGACCCTTTTGTCTGGCATCAGCAATATTCCCTATATGCCTGAGTCCTCTCGAGGTTTTCGCTCAAAGAAGATGACAGAGCTACACAAGTCCACCCCGTCATTCGTATTGGGCCGAACTCGTTATCATATGGCAAGGCTTCTGCTATCGAGGTAAAATGGAATCTTGCAATATTCCGATCAGTTTGAAACAATAACTGAGTTTTGACAGGATATCTATGGCCACTCGACAAAATGCACCAAGGACGACATGTACGACCTACTTTCCGGATCGCACTTCCATTTAGCCGATGTGCTTGACAAAGGAGAGCACCAAAGAAAAAGAAAGGTTCTATCTAGCGCCTATGCGATTAAAAATCTGGAAGACTGGGAATATAAGGTCGCAGACAAGATCACGAAACTCCTCAAGCAGTTCGATAGACGCTGTGCACACGATGGGCAGTTTACCTCGGATGATCTTGTGGACTGGCGTGCTTGGGCGAATTTCTTTACCATGGATGCCATTGCAGACATTGGTCTTAGTGCGTCCTTGAACTTTGTGGATAATGGCAATGATATCACAACATCCGAAACTGTCGACGGTGTAACTAGTGAAGTGAGTTATCGGGATTGCTTACACAGTCAGATGACAGCCCAGTCGCAGATTATTTGGGCTTATACGTGGCACACATGGCTCGTTCGCTGGACGCGACGACTTGGGCTTCATATTGGTAAACAATTGGTCAAAGGTGATGGATTCGATGGTATCGTTGTTCACCAGGCCCGGGAGCGACTTAAGCGGTACCAGAAAGGAGAGAAGCTCGACGATTTCTTCCAAGCTTTGATGGAATCCAAAGATGGCATTGCCAATTACCTCCCTTTTGGGGAAATTGTTGCGGAAATTTCGATCATGAGTATGAGTTCCTTCCAGGATATATGCCGTCGTATTTTAAGATGACCTCCATAGCTAATGGCATGCATCATAGTGAACGCTGGATCTGTATCCACCGTCGTTGCGATCAATAACGCCTTATTAATGTTAATCAAACATATACAGGCTCTTGGAAAGCTGTGAGAGGAAGTTGATAGTATTGGTGAGGAGAGCGAAGCCGTTTTCTCCTATGATCAAGTTAAAGACCTCCCCTATCTTCGGGCCTGCTTGGACGAGAGTATGCGTATCCTACCACCTACTCCCTTTGGGCTCCCTCGGAAGACCCCTGCACAAGGATGCGATGTTTTCGGTCAATGGGTTCCGGGTAATACATCTGTGTCTATGTCATCTTATGTGGCACACAGGGATGAATCGGTGTTCCCTGATCCGGAGACCTTTCGGCCTGAACGTTGGTTAGGTGAAGACGACAAGAAATTGCAGCCGTATTTTATCACATTCAGTGCCGGGGCTCGCGGCTGTATCGGGCGAAACATCAGCTACCTCGAGCAAACCATGATCATAGCTACAGTGATCAATCGGTATGATTTCGAGTTTATATCTCCCAATTTCGAGCAGTCTGCTTTTGAGCACTTCAACTATAATCCGGGAGCCCTTCCACTCAAGATTCGCCGCCGGCAGGTCTTTGATCAGTGATGAAAGATGTATTATGGGAAGTTTGGATTTCGCTTCTGCCTCTGCTTCCTCATGTTATCGTGGGAGGGGGTAGTTAGAAACAAAACAACTTGAAGATAGAATGAAATCGTAATTAAGAAGCTTTGGAAACTTTCAACTCCAAGTGGGCGTCTACTAGGACTATATAAAAGGCCTGTAACTCAACGCAATCTGTTCTGAGTCCACTTCCTCAGCACAAAGACCTTCGTATAAAATGTCGATGTATTCGGAGGATCGTCATCGATTGCTCCAGTGTGAAGAGGGGGGTAAGTGTGGGGCAGAATTAGTAGGAAATGTCGCTATGCCAAACAGACGTAAACCTGATCCTATCAAATAGACATCATTTAGCTGATATCGAAATAGTTTGGGCTGGGTTGAACCGTGCTCAAATTTTATCTACATGAATTGCGATTCCAGGCCGTTGAAAGCGACATGCCAACGTGGCGCTGCTCAGTACGAAAATGTCATGCTCAAAGCTGGACTTCCTGTCCAGGCTGTCTTCTGCCACTGCGATTCCTGCCGACATATGAGCGGATGCCTTTGCATTACCAGCATACCTCTGCCCCCAGGTGATCACCCACCTACCGAATTTCTGTCCAAGCTGGCTTGCTTTGAATTTTCCAAAGATCGAATTTTTCACTACTTCTGCCCAACCTGTGGCTCTCACATGGTAGGCCATGTCTTTCCGAGATGGGAAAATTCCTATGTGGAACAATGGTTCGTGATGTGCGGCACATTGGAGGATACGCCCCAACCGTATCAGGCGCAGCATGAATTCATTGCAGACACGCTTGACGGGGGTATTTCCAACTACATGTCTTATGCAAATGGCAAACGGATCGAGCGCTGGGCTCAATATGCTGAGAAAAGTCAGCGGCTTCCCATCAGCTTGCCAATTCAAGACATTTCACTGCCACAAGATAGGAAGCTCCACGCGCACTGCAAATGCCGTGGAGTCGAGTTCTGGGTTGCCCGTCCATTGAAATCTCTCAAATATTCAGCAACAACCTGCAAATGCGATTCATGCCGTCGAAGTACTGGCATGGACAAGCATGTGATAGGGTTCGCAAATATTCCTCTGGACCAGATATCACTCGAAGAAGATGGAGCCATTCCATTAAGAAGTGATCTGGATTTTGGTACCTTGAAAGCACATCGCTATTCGCCGGGTATTAATAGAGGCTTTTGCGGTTCCTGTAGAGCCACAATTTTCATTCACAGGCCTAATGAGGGTGTTTTGAAGGTAGCGGTAGGGCTTTTTTCCTGCTCGGAGGGAGCTTTGGTCACAGATTGGCTTGACTGGAAGGGTTTGACGGATCCCAATGCAGCCAACAGCGCACCATAACCTGTTGCTGTTTCCGAAATCGATCAGCAGATAATCTGATCCACGATGGAGCTATTTTAATCAACCCAGGAATCCGCCTTTCGAGTTAAATTACATGTCACCTATATCGTTCCGCAAGTCTCAATGTTCTAAGAAAGTCATGTCGCGTCCGTCGGTCTTCCAATCAAAATTTGAACATTTTTGACAAGTAAATAAATTGTTCCTTCTCAAGATAAGAGAATTGCTGCTGCTTTTACCCTGAGAACCACGGAAAATTTTTCAACTTCAAAGCTACACCCTAGACTTCTACTCCTGGGGATTGGAAGAAAATCGAACGATAGCAAGATATGGTAGAATGGTATTCAACTGAGGCAGGCTGTAAATCCAAGCTGTAAATCTTACAAATTGCAAGTTAGCCGTTCGATACAGCAAGGCAGGGCACTAGATAGTCTCGCAAGCAACCATTGGATCTCTAAGTATTTACCATTCGGCACCTCAGAATTTCTAAGTATCCGGCCTTCTAGTTATACTCTCAAGTAACTAGTCGTTGCTTTCTTCTTTTTAATCGAAAACAATGGCTGCCTTGACAACTTTCTTTTCCCGAACTGCCTCCAGGCATTCTTCCCATTGATCAATCCGGAGATGTCTGGCTGAGAATGCCATCAACTCGAACTTTTCCCGAGCAGAGATAGTCAACAGCATGGGGAAATCTATTGACCTGAGCGAAGCTCCCAACAATAGTAACCTTATCACCAACTAGTCGTACGTTAACTACCAGTTGGTTTCGAATCCCTTGGCATGTTTCACTCACAGAGTTTGCTCGGTGGCCACGAGACTCGATCGTCACTTGCGTAAACACCGTAAACAACTAGCTTTCCTCCGCGGCGCACATAGTTGATAGACTCTTTCAACACTCCTGTGTTACCTGTTGCCTCAATCACGGTGTCAAAGCCACGTGGGTTGTCACGTTTCAACTTTTCGAAGGATTCGGCCGCATTCGATCTAAAGAGAGGAATATATTCATCGGCAATGTCGAGGCTTTTAGCCAGGTCGAACTTTAGGCCTGGTGGCGCAGCAACAACCAAACGGGAGATACCATTTAAACGAAGCAATTGAGCCAGAATCTTTATCATGACTTAGAATATTCAAAGTTGGTTTTACAGAGTTGCAGTTTTGAAGACTCACCATTCCAGTTGGACCAGCGCCAAACAATAGTGCTGAGGATCCGGGCTTTGGATTAATTTGCTCTAATCCATGAATGGCACATGAAGCCGGCTCAATTAGAGTTGCATTTAAGTCAGAAATATTGTTTATCTTGAAAACCTTGGCAGCTGATATTTTAACAGAAAGTCAGTGCCATAATATTGAGAAAATAGCAGGGTATACGAACCTGGATAAGCGCAATATTCTGCAAAAGAGCCATTCAAAGTCGCGCCATGAGCTTCATACTTCTCGCAGAAGAGGCTGTCACCTCGACGACAAAAGTCGCATTCGCCGCAAAGCTCGGAGTTATCCGCTACAACATGTTCGCCAATAGAGAAACCTTGCACTTTAGATCCTATTGCTGCAACCGTGCCGACAGTCTCATGACCTAGATAACATGTTTAGCCTTATTTGAATTCTAGCCCTTGCATTTTTACTTTCTGATGAAAGATCAGGTTTGTAGGTATCTTAGCTGGGATAAGGGGGAACTTTGGTTTGCAATCAGCAGAAGAATTCTATTGTATTAAATACCTAGAATAGCTTACCTGCGCAATGAATTCACCTTCGTGAATATGCAAATCCGTACCACATACTCCACATGCTTTTATTTTAACCTGGATCGTATGAGCTATTTCATTCAAACCAATATTGAACTACCTAGTTAATCGATTTCTTACCAAGATATCGCTGTCCCGTCATTCTGGAACGGGCACATCGACAACATTGAAAACTTTGGGCTTCTCGTATCTTCGCAGAATAAAGTACTCATTTTGTTAGCTTGTGCGAAATAGGGTTTTCTGGTTAACCAAGCTTCCCAGAATGGCTAGCTGTGGACATTGAGAAGCCAAGGCACGTGTATATTCTTTTCGAGCTTTATATGAGTATCGTACTTACCGGAGAGCTCTCATGGATTTCGGGATTCTAGCGTCCATTCTGGATGTCCAACCTTGGAAATATCGAATTAAACCCGACAAGAGTATTGAAGAGGAGATATATGTTAAAATTTCTGTATTTTCATTGACGGGTATCTGAAATCATTTAAACATAAAGCCACTGGCGCCAGATGAACCACATACCCATAGATATCTACTACCTAGGTAAAGTCTTCAGAAACTTCCGCCGTGTATTACAATAGACTAGAGAATTATGGTCGACATTTGATGGTGGAGCAGCCATACCATAGATTGAATGGAGTGTATTACTTGAAAGGGAGAAAAATACCGCATCGAGGTCAAAATCCCGCCGGGATCTTGGATCGGGACTTGATATGGAATCTCGGGGAAACCTACTAGAACAAAAATATAAATTCTATATTTTTGTTTTTGAATACAATTTACTGTATTCTGTCTATATTCTAATATTATATCTGCAAAATATCCGGTTTAGTATAATTTTATACAAATTTTAGAATATAATTTTTTTCAGTATGAAAAATATAATTGTTGATTGATTAGCAATTCAATCTATCAATAATAATTTAATAATAATTTCAAAATTATAATCAAATTTTTTGTATTTGAATAGCCGAATAATATTGTTACTTTTTATAATTTAAATATTGTTTTATTATAATTCAAATTTTATATAGTAGTACTGGTAACAAAATAGAAACTATATATTTTATATATAGAATATTACTACTATTTTTACAGTCAGTCAATTTCCAAATAATCTAAATTCTGAATAAATTTTTAATAAATTTAAAATAATATAAATTAAATAATATATAATTATTTAATTTTGAATAATATATCAAATAAAATTTAGATAAATAATAGTAATTATATTATTACAAAATAGTAATATCAAATTTCTATTTTTATATAAAATTTTAAACAAAAATAGATATTATTATATAATATTTTGAATTTTTATTTTTTTCTATTTTTCAAAACCAGAATATATATCCAGAATGTTCAATAATTTTTGATTTTCTATACCGAAATTCTCTATTTTATTATATTTTTTGTGAAGACTAGTAGTAGGGATGACTAATAGTCTTAGTAGCAGAGGGGAGTAGTCCCAAATAGGAAATTTTTTCAATTGTTGAGATTGAAATAAAATAGAGAAGATAATTCCTTTCATCTAGACCGGAGGGTAACGGTCCTATTTATATTAATTTGACGATAGTAAATAGAATCAGTTATCTGATCAGTCATCTGATCTATTCTGAAAGAATTGCCATATAGTCAATTCTATTAGATTCCATATAGCGATTAGTGATATCACCACTATCGGTAATTGTATTGATTACTATAGCCGATATTACTATAGTATAATATTCAGAATACTGTTGACCGAGTATAATGTCAAAATATGTAACTTTATCTCTCAGATCTCAATACAATCGAAAAATTGAATATACTGTTTGAGAACAAGATACAACAGTTTATTATATATAATTATTATTATACAGACAATATCCAAAAAATTCGATATAACCAGTCAAAACAACAGATTCAGAATTCAATATACAATACTATCCGAAACAACTGAAATAGAAAATTTTATATAAACAATTTATTCGATAAAATAGAAAAACTCGTTACTTTTCTCCAGCAGCGGATAGTTGTCGATATAACAAAACAGACTTGTACCGAAACACAGAATAATTTCAATAAATATTACAAATTCCGTATATCTTTTTCTATAGCAATACTTCTGCTAATTGTATTTTTTAGATTGCTATAAAAACTTTCGTCGACAATATTTGCAGACGGATTATCGAACGGTATATTATTGCGAAATTTCCAAATATCTTCGAACCTGTTCTTGTAAATGGATACAAGACTGAGAAATTGTTTCGAATAGCCGCGGAATCTGCGCAGATCAGTATCCGTCGGGATAAAGTACATCATTTCCAAAATATACTTGAAAGAAATCTCGAAGATCTAAGTATTTGATTTGGTAGTCGTGGGCTTCGGGCTAGGTTTTTTCTCACGAAGTTTTCCCTTGTCCCTTCGCGAATACAGGAGCTCACGGATGTTTGCCACTTTCTTTGTCGTGTTATCCTGAGGTACATTTTATTATACTTAATTGACCCTTTTCCGTACTCTTTTTACTGTAACCACCGGCCTAGATTTACTAAGCAATCATTCTCGGAAGAGCACTTGTGTTCGATCTTATCGATTTCGAGTGATGCTGGTCTGAATTCACATGCCGTCCAGAGGGAAAGTAAAGGCTCGCATGATGGATGCTCTTGATCTAGGACTGGACTATGCTTTCGTATGAATTGTATGTGATTTAGCTCCACTTTAGGTCGTAGTTTTTAAGTTCAAAAACAAGCCAGCTTGACCATTTTTGGTATACTTTTCTTCTAATGGACGGTCCTGTGCGAGATCAAAATTACCGAGCTCAGATCCCCAGCCGCTAGTCCTCCTGCGCTTTCCAGGCCTCGACAAAAAACATCGAAATTGGAATAAAACTAGGAGATGCCAAACCAAACCCAAGGTCAACTGGCGCCGCACAAAAGCGACGATTTATGACCCGAATGCAAGGGTTATCAGTTCGAAGCTTCTGCGGGACTGATCTAAGTTAGATGTTGACTGAATTATCGCTGGGAAAAAAGTTATACCGCGATAGAAAAGCCGCATTCAGACTCTTCAACGATTCTTCCCATCTTCCATCATAATAGAATTCTCCTTGTGATTCCAGATAAGCTAGTTCTTCCGTATAATCGAGTGGTGTCTTGCAGGCCACGTCTGTGGCCGTCGCACAAACGTCGAAAACACCTTCACTATCAAGGAAGTTTATGAGATACTCGGTGAAAACACCGAATCGCTCCATAATACATCAATGTTTTCCCATCGAGATCTCTGGTCGCTGGATCCACACCCACAGCAAACAGATAATCAAGGATTGTGGTATCTGCTCCCTGATAATACATAATGAGATGTGCTAATGTTTGTCCGTGTTCATCGATCCTGAGCGGATCAGCACCTTCCTGAACAAGCAAATGAAATATATCACTCTCGATTGATAGGTGAAATAAGTTCATATAAAGACACAAGATCGTGTTTCCGTCCCTGTCCGGCTGATTGACATCGCAGCCAAGCTGTATTGGAATTTCACAACTGGAACAGAGCACAAAACAGACACAACATAATGATGTAACGGACTTCTACCAAAGTGGTCAAGGGAATCCCAAACCACTGAAAGCGCACCATCGCAGATCCTTGAAATGAAGGCTATGGTATCCAGAGAACCGCTGGAGACAGTATACTGAAATGGGCTCAACCCGTGAGAGTCCTCCAGCATAATATCATGGCCTCCTTCCACAAGTTTGCGAATTACTTCCAGGTTTCCCGCTTGACACGCGAGGTGAAGACACGTTTGGTGGGCCTGGCTCTGTTGTAATAAATCGGCTCCCTTTTCTATAAGTTTTTCCAAGATAGATAATACCTGGGATCGATGGAAGTCAATCATATGTTGAGAATAATCCCCATAATTATTAGCCGTATTGATATTTATAGACTCGCTGTCGAGGAGTGTTTCAACAATAAGTATTCTAGCATCGCTGATATATCGATATATATCAGAAGCTTCTGGGCCTTTATAATCGTCGATGAACTCAGTCAATAACTCAACCGTATATTGACCAGCCTCCCATTTGTCGTCGATCCTGCGGCCAAGAAGCTGACGCCTGATCGCAAGATATAGCGCAGTATCTCCAAAATCAGAACGAGCATTTGGATCAGTGCCATATTGAAGCAGTAGATTGGCCATATCTGTACTGGCATTCACGGCCGCGAAGTGGAGAGCTGTTAGCTTGGATTCTATATTCTCATCCTGGCGATCAGAAGTTTTATAGAAGCTGATCAATGTGGTTTTTTCAGGCCATGTCCGCCTTTGAGCTCTTGATTCTAGATTGAAACTAAGATTGAGAAATATTCGAACTAGTTCTGTACGCCGGTTGCCAATCGCATAGAGAAAGAATATTATGTTCTCTTTATCGCAGATATATGGAGAAGCCCCCTTGTTGAGAAAGTGCAATATCAATGTACAATTATTGAAGCGACCATTGTTGTATACAACGTAAAATACATTTTGATGCTTGTTGTTCAGAGAATCAAAATACATATTATACTCGACCAAAACACGCAAGGTTTCGATTTGAGTGTTTTTGGTCGCGATAAGTAGTGGCGACTGTCTATGTTTATCTTTTTCCTCCAATACTTTTTGTTGGACGTTTGAGATGAGTGGAACAATTCCCCATCGGGCTGCGACATAAATAACGGATGTGTTTAGTCCTAGAGTATCCCATGAGTATCTTTGTACATAGTTATAATTACCCAGCCAATACCTCCATGGCCCGAATTTGCTTTGGAAGAAGTCTTTATACTGTTTCTGGATAGTAAATTCAGTTTTGGCTAAACTTGTATACTTCGGCCAATACAGAACTGAGTAACCAAGAAATCCATAAGTTGACTCCAGCGCTGATCTGTCCAGACCGGGCCGACAATATTGAGAAACGAGCTCAATACAACGATATAACAAGATATTGTTAGATTTGACAGCTGTATAATTATCCATCTCTGTTATTAAAAAGTCTTTAACAGATCTATATAACAGCCGCACGTAGGTTTTGTCGGTAAAAATCAGCGAGCGAGAAGAATCAATAATCTCTTGGATGAACTGAAGACGAGTTTCGATATCCTCGTCCAAATACAATCGGTATATTTCGGCTATTTCAGCCACCGTCAGGCGCCGTAACGCAAATGAGACAAACACGAATATCATCTTCAATTGCGAGGCGTTATATAAGATATTGTCTTCGAAGGCTGCATTGAGCAGGAATCGATACAAACAATAGAGGCCTTGAGATTGAACCCGCAGTTTCTCAACTGCCTCCTTTGATTGTATCTTGAACAACTGCTCATAGACAATTCCAATCCATAAGAATATCCATCCGCCTTTTCTTCGAATATTCGTGACACTTTCTTTCTAACCGATATAGAATAATTGTTTCGCCTTGTAAGATCTACTTTGTCTTGGATTATAGTTCTTAAATCCTCGGCTATCTCTTTGCACGAACCGAGAACGACGTATCGAAATATAGATAGAGAACTCAGGATCTCGGGGTACGGACGACTGGTGATAAGAAAATAAACGTTGTATAGAATTGGGCTGGTTTTATTCGTTTGTTTAAACAACTGATAAATTTGGCGAAGAAGTATATCTTGTAATTCGGTATCGTATTCGTCGAGAGTATCGACAAGACAATATATTTCGGTACCGTTAGCTGCTCGGTCTATATCCATCAGAACTGCCCAAAATCCGTCAAACGAGATAAAAAAACGTTTCCCTGAACTTCATATCTTGATATCATTTGCTCCATAAAATACGAATGTTTTTTGATAATTTGATAAAGCAGACCTCGTAGTAGAGAAGTTGCCGTTCTGTAATTTTCAGAGTCGGAATCGCAGAAGAACATTGAAAGAATACTACTACTGTAGAAAAAAAATCCCTTTTTTGGTAGTTCTTCCGCAAGTATCATAGCTATTGTAGATTTACCAATCCCTGGATTGCCGTATAGCCATAAAACATTTTGTTCTATTTCGTTTACGGCTTTTGCTTGTCGAAGCCAACATTTGAGCTTATCTGATTCCAAGAACTAGATAAAAGTCCCCGGCGTACGAGATTCTTGCCGTTTCCGTATATTGAGATCATCTTCAGACTCTGTGATGAACAAATCGGAAAGGCATGCGGAGTGCTGCTTTGTTTCCTTGTAGAAGTGATTGATAACAACAGGGCCGTGGTTCAGACCCATCTGGAACCCCGAATTTGAGCTTCCAAACGATGTGAACGCCATTCCTCCAATAAGTTCCAATAATGATGTGAGGTAAAGGCTACTGCCACGAAGGACGGTAGAAATGAAAGAAGTATAATTATTCTGTTAGCCTCGAAAGCTTCGGTCGGGTGAAAACTTGGCCTGTCAAACGGGGAGGGAAGGGGACGGTGATAATGAGGAATGAGCGACCGCAGCGATGTGTTGCAATCAGCCGATAAAAACCCCGGGGGGGGGGAGAAGAGGCGCACGACCTAAGCGCCCAGGAAGCAAATTAGCCAGCTACTAGGCACACGAGAATGTCGAGTTGCATACAGTACTTGATACTATTGGTGATTGAAGCCAACCGCCGGCAGCAACTAGAGCACCTCAGATACTCCGACCCTCTCCTGGCGCTTCTTAAAACCAAGCAACTCGCTCTCAGCGAGTCATTGAGTCATGAGGCTGACACCTACGTATATTTGAATCTGACTGGAAACATCTTGCAGCTCCAGGACACGTTATCCGGTCAATCTTAGTGTTGTTTTCAGGCATGAAGGATCAAAGCCTAGTCGGCTGGTACGCAGCAGAACACGAGGCTTTGCATAACCCCACCCATCAACATTAGTGAAGCGCCTAATCGGCTTGGAACAATACAGAAGTCGCACACCATAATCACGCAAAGTATACGGCTGCATCATATTCCTATCCTTACGTATCTTTATCATCTGTTTTCGTGATACAGGATAGGATTGAACAAGATAGAGATTGGTCAGAACTTTCGCAGTGTTTTCAATTACACTATTAATTTGAAACGGTGCGTGTTCGACAGCAAGGACGCGCTTTGATTAAGCCCTTGACGACTCTTTGATAGGTCTCCAATATTAGTGGGAATCGGCCTGTGTTTCAGAATCAATGAGCTCTGAAAGTCATTCCTGGTGACAAGGAATTGAAACGGAAAGGTCAGCTTCAGTTGCCAATCGGAGCAGCGGAGTAAGCGCGCGATTTTGCCGCGCGCTATCCGAGGCAAATTATATCGACATAACCACAATTCGTCCACTCACGATTATATCTATCCTCCGCACCCACACGTCACTAAAATCAAGTGAACGTTCTTCTGTCATTTTCTCTCTCTTAGACTCGAGGAATATCAACTTTACAATTGCTTGCTATGGCGGAGGTTGTCGGTACCGCATCCGCTATTAACCCTTTTGTAACCCTGGCTCTCGAGAGTACTTTGGTTCTCTATCAAACAATTCGGAGCCTGCAGTCGCGGGATAAGGTAATCCGTGAGCTTCGTCAAGAATTGGAAACTCTTCAAGGGGTGCTTCAAATACTTTGTGAGTCAACTGGTAAACTTGATGTTGATTTATCGTCGTTGGAGCAACCGCTCACAAGATGTAAAAATGCCTGCGAGGATTTCAATAATCTAATCAAGAGATGCACGTCTCATTCTAGTAGTAAAAGGGACTGGCTCAAAATAAGGTATATGGGAGTGGATATTTCGGAGTTTAAAAACATGTTGGCGGGGTATAAGTCAACGATTTCCATTGCATTGGCTAGTGCAAACTTGTGAGTTTAAAATTCCATTCCCGGATTGATCTAACATTTTGTCACAAGACGCACCACGAAGACTACTAGATTGGTTCTTGAGGAATTGAAGACCTCATAAAGAACACCAAATATGATCTGGAAAGTCACCTGGATGGTATTCGAGCGCGGCTACAGACAGCGTGTGAGCAAGGCTTGATTTTTATGGAGAAACTCTTGCTCGCGATCTTTCGTAATTCCAGCTTGAAAGTCACTACCTTGGCAAGTTGGGACAACTGCGGCCCATCCTAATCTGACCTTTGTTGAAAAACCAAAGATCAATCCATTTAACCACCCATTTTGGATTGGTGACTGTCCTAAAAGAGAGAACTCGGTTTTAGTTGCAAGCTAGAATGAAATTACTTGATGCTGACTTACGACCATGCATGCATCTGATTGAATGTGCTTATGCCATTACGGACAATCTGATCGAGCGCCGTGTTAATGTAAGTCTTCCACTCTTTTTGGAGGTCCGGAAGATTGAGATTTTGCGGCAGATTGGCATTGGGATTATTTTTATAGTCAGTCTGCCACTGGCCCAGAAGGTCGTAAATGCCCTCATAAGTTGCGCAGAATTTCTTCCACACGTCTGGTTCGTTCATGTAGTTGAAGACCATTCCAAGCTCTTTAGCCGAAAGAACCTGTTGATCGGCCGTCATTCTTTCGAATACGGTCATATCATTCGATTTCCCGGAGAAGAGCTACGAAGAGTCCGATATCAGCGTATAAGACATAGATCATAAATCAAATACCAGAATAGCACATGAAAGAAGGAAGAAAAACTCACAATACCCTTTCTCAGGTTGGGTCGGCCCATAAAAATAGTCAGTCGGTCAAGATGAGCGATATTGCCAAGCTCATAAAGCATTTTTTCAATAAAAGGTACAGTCTCACCGTCGATCTTCCATGGTGAACCCCGATAAGCCGTTAGGAACAGGTTTTTGATGTTCGAGCAAGAGACTTGGGCCGTGCTCGTCTGCGCAGCAAGGGCACTCGCCTTGCCCTGATCAAGCCAATGAGTGAAAAAGTCACCAATTAGTTGCCCCTCAAAAACATGCTCGGCTAAGGAAGTTAGCGGTTCATTTCTTATAATCAGTTTTGATCTCACCACCCTTCATACGTACTTTGATACTGAGCTCTCTCCATACTTCCAAGAGGATTCAGGAGAGAAGGTTCTACCCATACTTTATCCGCCACGGGGTTCTTATGGACAGCCCAACTGGTGCAGGACTCTGAGCTGTTTCCCCAGTACCGCGAAATCGAATCCCACTTTCCGTTCTCAATACCATCCCAGGGATACTGCGCGTCCCTGGGAAAGGCAGGGTATCGGCCTAGCCCACCAGCAAACCACTTATTATCGTCGTCGCACACGGTGACTTTCTTAAACGACAAAGTGGCAACTCCGGCCCTTCTTCGGTGCAGATAAGAATGATCATGATGTTCGTGGGAGACTCTATGATGATGAGAAAGCCGGAAATCCTTCACGGGTTCCTCGGTCTCCTCACGTTTACTGATGCCGGTATCCACATAATCAACCCACGGCCAAGTACCGGACGGAATGTCATCGCACGAATCACAGTAGTCCAAATCACTGTATCCATAAACGCAGTCCATGCAAGCGCAGCCGCAGCAAAAGCTTTCTTCCTCGGGATCGTCACATCCAACGCAGTCAGTGCAGCTGCCCCCAATCTTTCCTTTGTTGTTATTCATCATCTTGTCTGCTTGTTTGTAGACCGTGTCGTCGAATCCAAAGAATGTATTGGGCACTCCGGCAGCCTTACCGGGCTTGAGGGCGAAAGGGTCATAATCACCGCGGGCCTGGAGGGAGTGGTACGTGTCTTCTTCCGGGATCGACGAATTAGCAAATGATCCTGAAGTTGCGGATGAATTTTCAGGTCCATCAACCTGCAGATCTCGCTTTGATTTTGACTTTTGAGGCGCCCAGCAGACCTCTTCAAGGAGTTGTTGCTATTTAATGTGTTAATAAAAGCTTTTTTTTGTTCTTCGTCTCCTTTGATTCTCACTTCATCCCTTCCCAACTCAACAGAGGAGGCATTCCATTCCATTATGTTCCTAAAGTTTGTAAAGTTAGTTGCACGGAAATAAGATGCGAGTGATACGCGTGGTGGCCGTACCCGTCTTCTACATCTTGCCAAATGTGCGTACTGTAGATTCCGTTAGAATCTCCATGATCATTCCCATTGAGCAGAGTCAGACCTACGTGACATTATACTCTGAGCACGCGCTTCCATCAGAAGGATCGTCACTAGGATGGAACCCAAATGTGATCAAGTTGTCATATTTCAAGGCGATCTTCATAGGCCATTAATAATAATAGAAAGCTTCTTTGAGGGTGATACTCACATCTGCCTTGCGCTTGGTAAAATGGGTCTTCCCTTCTCTGTTTGAGAAAGGCATACTGAACTCCATCCGCATTCCAAAATGCAAATACGTGCCGAGCGCAATCCTACCGCCACTTCCCGGCGCCTCAAAGATCCTATTGAGGGAACCAGAAGATATTTTATTATCTGTGCGGCCCTCAATATCTTCGGTGATCTGTTCTTTAGTTGGGGAAGGGTAGTAAGCAGTGACATCGCCGAGATCAGTCTGAACACGACTCGTCAGACGACCATTGAAGGAAACTTCAGGGTCATTGGCGAAATCCTCATGCGTCCCGTTTAGTGTAGCCATTTGATATCTGACTGATACATAGGGACTAAAAGACAGGAAACCACCATGCTGACCACTGGTGACGGTGTCTCCTGGAAGGTTAAAAGTTTCCACTGGACTGAATGCCGGATTTCCTTTGTTGGCTTTCGTGATGTCGACCGATCCCATGCCTGAAATTCCATATGTTAAGTCACTGGTACCATCCACAGTCATGAATCCGTTGGCCTCTTTGACTTCGAAGTCCCCGTAGAACTCGGTGGTGATAACCATCGACCATCCGAAGAGAATCTTTGCGTCGACAGTACCCTCTACAAATGCACCGAATCCTTCACCGTATTCTTGGCCATCGACGAGACATTGCGATACACCCTGCCAGAAAATTGGGGCACTGATGTCCTCTTTGAACTTAATAGGATTTCCCAAGGTGGCAGAAAAGTTGTGTTTGGTCTCGTAGAACCGATTCTTCCAATTTTTGTTGCTGGAAGAATAGTATCGCTCAACAAGATCTTGTTTGCCTGTGGTGTCTGTACCGGCGTCTCCAGGCGAGTCAACAAGCCATGGCCAGTAACCATCAACATTGGAGAAGTCTGCACGAATGCTGGTGTTATTACTGTCACGTCGCATTAACTTGAGATTGAAATCGAATTTGAAGTCAAAGACTTGGGAAGTTGGGTTGCGCTTCCTGATATGAGCGGATATATTTTGATCTGGTGCCCATGTAGTATTTGTTAGTGAGAATTTAGTCAAAACAATGCTTTTTTTTTGAACTCACCTTCAGCCAAATGTCATTTAATGCAATACTTTCAAAGTTTTGTCTCAAATTTAGCTACATAGCATTTCTAACAAATAATTCCCAGTTTTTTAAGATCCTGAGGATCGACATGTGGCCGTGTATACTCGACGTCAAAAAGGTCATGATACGTCCCGTATCCGTACTTGGGGACACGTGTGGCTGATCCATCCGCGGGATTTTCTCCATGGCCGTAGAGAAAGCTTGTCACCTCGTCTGAAAGCTGTATGAATCTTCCCGGCCATTCGCGCTGGCCAGGCATCACGATCGTGACAGTTGGTTTCAGCGGTGGGTCTCTCTTGGTCCAATTCAATTCCCATCGCATCCTCTCTAGCAGACCAGTTATGCGCATTTCATCATACGGGAATGCGATAAATTTCAGCTGAAGGGATCTTAATGATGATGGGGCCAAGTTTAGTTTTTCAATCAACTGCGACGTATCAACAGGGAAGCGAGAGAGTGTCAATTGAGATAGATTCGGCCACTCGGTGATAGGTAGAACCTCCTTCAGGGGGATGGGTTGATCCCTCATTATAGAATTGGACCCATTATTGAATGTAGTTGATAAATGGAGATGGGTCAAACCCTTGGCAAGAGTCAAAGTTTGACGGAACAAACCGCTTTCAAATCCTTCCCAATAACCATTGGTGCCAGTAAGTAAAGACAAATGAAGACGCCGGAAGCCTGGACGTTTCATGATGGCCGCAAATTGGTTATGTTCCGCGCAAGGTTGCTCAAAAATCAGAAAATTCAGTCCGGTGTGAAGTTGCTTGGAGTCGAAACTGAGCTCGGAAACATTATGCTTCTCAGTCCGTGATAAGATGCGAAGAACAATCCGAGCCCCTCTCCATAGCTCCTTATATTCCTCGGACGCCTCTGACCACGGTAGCGGCTCGGCAACCTGAAGATCCTCAGGGTCATAGTGCCATCCTCGCGGAATTGGATAGTTGAATCCGTATGGAAATGCTCGGATCATAGGTGTCTCGTACAGCGGGGCAAACAGCCAGCCGTGAGCAGCAGGCGTAACGGTCACTCTTTTGAGACGCGGGAATCGGTCAAGGCCATAAAGAAAAGCTTTTATGTCATCTTCGGATCTGATCACAGATATCTGATCATCATATAAGTGCCGATAATATTCCCAGCAGGCTTTTAGCGGCATTTGAGAATTCATTTGGTGCTGGCGGGCAACATGATCAGGTCTGTCCACGTCACGGTCTTTCCGCTGCTTCATCTTCGAGCGATTTTCGCCGCATTCTTCCTTGAACCAGATGGGACATCCATCATCTGGGCTGATTTGCAGGCGTTCGCGGTCGAATCTTGGGCGCACATCTTCCCATTCCAAAGGCACCAATGTAAATCGTGCGTCGTCCCAAATAACCTCCTTAATTTCGTGGCGAAATTTTGGATGGTCTGCTACAGCTCGAAATACTTGAATGTTCAGCGAGTTGGCCGAAAGAAAAACGCGTGAGGAGGCGAATGGTGAAGTTTCGCCGAGGGATTTACACGTCAAGCGCAAGGATTTGACAACCTTGTTCGGCAGAAAGGATACAATGATAGAGATAATTTCAGGGGGCAAACTCAGAAATGAGGAAATTTGTACTGCCATCCTGGATCACGGGATTGGTGAAGCCCTTGGATGTATGTCAATGGGTTGAAAAATGCGAAGTTGCAAAGAAGTCAAAATAACAGACCTAGAAATATTTGGAAATGCCCTCCAAGGTTACCATTGTAAGTTTTGTACGTATTCAGTCTAGTTGTAAGATATTTTTTTATGCGCGAGTATTTTACAGATAAAAGATTGATAGTGGGTGCACTTGTATGTAAGCCAATCACATTTCATGTTTTGCCGGTACAAACCGGTCCCAGCGATTTAATTACGGAGGGTGCCACAACCCAACATATAAGCCACCGCAGAGCCAACCTTTTCATCAAAACTCTTTGTTCAACCATATAAATTTTAGATATGGGATAGTGATTCAATTAGACCAAAACTATGACAGTAATGCAAAATTGGTCGAGTGCTAAAAATTACACATTTCGAAATAGCACTGTCCAACGCGACGTCTATAAATACCACTACATTCAAACCATCAGAACATTTATATATTTTTGGATGTATAATACCTTTCATCTTTGCCTGATCCAGAATGACCACTATGTAGAATTAGTTAGGCCATTTTATTGTTGTGTCATTCGTGATAATGATGGAAGATGCATTTACCTCCGGCTGACCCAGTGTGCCGGTCTTAGGCGTAAGGCATCTGAGTACGCTGTTTCTTCGATTCGAGGAGTCGAGTAGCCCCTACTCTATGGCCCGTCAGGTCGGGTCGTCCCAATCCATAGTCTAACTGTGATGTCCAGCTAATTAGTTCATTGTTTTGGCTTTCTCCCCCACGCCTTACACTTTTTTCCTTTCATTAAAAAAAAAAACCGAACTACGGCAGCAAGCTGATCCAGAGGATCGGCATGTGGCCTAACGACTGCTTCTAGGTCGTCGGCAAACAGCATTGTCGCATAGCAACATATGCAGATGGTGTTATATCCGGCAACAAAAATCATCATTCTCGCCCATTAAGCATCTAGAAGCTCGATAGTCTTACCGTTGTCAATTAAGGCTCATTCAATCAACTATAGCGCTTACGATATGGAAAAGTTTTCTTGTGGGATAGAATCTCTGATCAACAAGGCGCTATGTAGAGGTCAATCGTAATATTGGTTTGAATCACAACGCCCAGGAAGAAACCACCTTTCCGTTTATGACCCTTCGGAACGTGATCAAAAATTTCAGTTAGCGAAGGCTTGGCGAGAGAATCTTGATCCGAGGTTCCACTTTTACTTCTTTCCACTCTGCCCAATACCCCTTTCACGGGCCTAGGACCTTGTATCTGTCGGTCAGGTCTTTATCTCAGCTGCAGTAGCTTTGATCTTGATAAACCAAGAATTTTAACCTTTTTTACAATCAAAATCGGCTTAGAAGATTATGAAGAGCATTGGCGGTCGAGCTCTTCTATTTGGATTGCCTTTCTGTGAGTAGACCTGGGCAATGAGCCGCTCATAAGCGGATTTTTGAAAGGCCCGCTCATCATAAGCGGACCTGATCATGAGCGTGGGTGTTTATGAGTATGCTCAATCCGCTCAAAAGTGGATACCATTCTGTATAATTTAATACCAGTAATTTTGGTTGTACTGTAATTAAATTCTTAACTATAGCAAATTACCAAATTTACTATTTTTTTCAACTCTCAAAATATATATATCTATAGATAGAAGATACAGTATTTCTATACTGTTTTTGTTTTATTTTCGATATTTTTCAATCTGGTATTTAATAATTTTTTTTCTATACTATATAAATCTAGATATCTAAATCAATATATAAATAATTTTAATTTAATTTTCTGATTTTTGTATAATGCAAAGTAGCTAGATTCAGATAGTGAAAATTTTTTGGCCGGATCGAATTCAAATAGAGATATACCAAAAATCGAGATAGATATAGATCTGGCTGTTTATAAACAGTTTATAAACAGTTTATTTTTATTAGCCAATTATTAGCTATCTGAAATAGATCTCAAAATAGATCTCGAAATAGAAACAGAGCAAAAAACAACCAATCAATATCCGATTATATTAAAAATATATAGTCGATTTAATCTGTATAATAGTACCAATTTAATCTGTATAATAGCAAAAGCCAACAATCAAATTAATACTGTTGAAATAGCCAGTACTATTATTTCTAGTTTTATCTCTTTTCAAATTGTTCTCTGTTCTCTATTTTTTGTTCTCTATTTTTTATTTTTTCTCAATTATACTAATACTATTATAGCGCGATTTTTCGATAAAAGCAGATTTGAAATATATAAATCGATATATAATTTCGAAACTTTTTTCTTTTTTGATTCTAATTCTGAAAATTTGATCAGTAATTCTGTATATCCAGAAAACGAAATTATTCAATCCGACAGCGAACAATTTGATTCGACAGCAACAGCAGCAGTTTTTTCTCTATCTATTCCGAATTTTTTTCAAAAAATCAACAGCTATATAGTTTACAACAAAATAAATAAAACAATTTTTATCGAATAGTGGTTTTAAATATCGGAAAATACAAAACAGAATTCTAAAATTTGGAATAATACAAAACAAAAAATATCGATTTAGTATTTATTCAAATCAGTAGTATATAAATAAACTAGCAAATTCTATACTATATATCAGAAATATAGTAAAATTATTTATTATTCGAATATAAAATATTCGAACTATATTATCGATACTACTATATTAATTCGATATAGACAAAATCCCGAATACCAGTATACCAGAAAAACCGGACAGATTTTCTCTTCGAATCTGTACAGAATACTGTAGTACCAGATATTTCGGCCGAAAAATTGTTTTTTAGATATAGATCTATACTAATTTTTGTATTATACAGATCTATATTACTCCAAAATTCTTTATATAAAAACAATAGAATATATAACTGATTAACAGTATTACTATTCTATATCTACTGTTTACTATTATCGAACAGTCTGAATTCCAGAAACTGATCCAGTTTATCCAATAAATTTTTTTCTCTATCGATTTTTTTTTGCGGTATACTATTCAATATCAAATTCAGTTAAAAACCAAATATTACCGAACAGAAATTCTACAAAAACTGTCGCCAAATATCAAACTGTCTATCAGTCTGGATTGCTGAATTTTTCTATTTCAGTAGATATTTATAGCTATAACAGAATATTTTATCAACTGCAACTGGAAATATTGTAAGATTTTGCTAGATTTCAAATCTTTGGAAAATCAATATACCGGTGTAAATCTTGGCCAGAAAATATTTAATCTACTGATAGAATACAATTTGTATAAATATATTTATTCTATTACAACAGATAATATTTTCAACAACGGATCTATAATATTGTATTTGACCGAGATCTATATATATCAAAACAGAGATCCAGATACTATTATTTAGTAAATTCTATATCTGATTTATATTATTCAGCTAAATTTACAGCAGTTGTTCGGATATATAAAAACAAATTCTAGCAATAAATATATAGAGACTGTTTGGTCGGAAATCCAGAGACAAAATATCTGCTGTATTACAAAAAATCCAAATATTGCTAGTATTTTGCAGAAGATTTGTTAATTCTATTTATCAATATTTTGATATTTATTTCTAATATTATACCAGATCCGCAATTTTGCAATATTTATCAATATTAGTTTTCAGCGCCGAGATAATTTTCTCAAATTGCAGATAGCTGACTCTGTTTTTATTTCTATCCAGAATATTAGAATTCGATAGAATTCGATTTATCTTATATTTGTCCGAACAAAATAATTATATATTTATCTCGATCAGTATTGTATTCAAAATAGATCAATCTATCGATTTATACAGTTAAACAATAGTAAATAGTAGTAAATTGACTATTTGATTTGTATTATCCAATTATTTTATTTTTATACTACTATTCTCTACAAAACAAAAAATATTACTATCTATTGTATCTGGAATCTGTACAATTGTTTATTTAAATATTTGGAAAATCGAATTGCTAAATTTCAGTACAAACAGATTCTATAGAAATACCAAATATTTTATATTTTAGAACAGACCAGATCCAAATTCGATAAATATTATAGTACAACAGATAAACCAGAACTCAGCAATATCTATTCTACTACTACTATTTTGGTTTTTCAATATAAATTGGAATTTTTTCAAATATCTGAATAGTAGAATAAAAATTATACTATACAGTATTGTTTGATACTAGAACAGCAGATTGAAAAATATTATCAATTATCAGCAATCTTTTTATACCGTAGATTGGAAATATTTTTATCTATTATAGATTCGACAAAATATTCAGAACTATTTCTACTATATCAATCAATACTGTCTACTCTATATCGAATCGTATATTTGAATATATATTAGTCTACTATCAGCAGACCGAATTCCGAATCGGTCAACTGTTTATATTTATCGAAAAATATATTTTTTGGCAAGAATTCGAGAACTAGAAAATATTCTGTATTTACTAGACAGATATATATCAAATTGTTGAATACTAGAAAAAAAACTATATCTATATTGAAAATATATATTAGCGATTTACAGCCAGATTCGGTAAACAGATATCTATTATTTTGTAGAGAAATATTAGATCGAAAACTATAGTTCAGTTAATTTTTTTTATACTGAATAAATACAATTGCAATTTTTTTTCAATAATTGGATTCTGATATTGAACAATACAGTTATTTTCCGACTGGCTAATTCAGATTGAGATTTCCGGAAAATATCAGAATTGATCTAGAATAATTTCAAAAAAATAATTCAAAACAAAAATTTTATTCTACTGGATCGAATACAGTTTATCAATCTAGAATTACAAATATCGATTAATAGTTTTATTTGCGGTAGAGAATTTAGAAATAATTTTTTTCTGATAGTTGCTGATATTTCTGTTTCTATTATTTTTTTTTTTTTTTTTTATTTATTTCCAGACC
>Ga0102593_1000351_pt1 | contig 90445 bp, 89 predicted proteins | sample AraplaCol_mMS_r2_2_FD_76862 | JGI IMG/M metagenome (GOLD analysis project Ga0102593, IMG submission 76862) | Arabidopsis root microbial communities from North Carolina, USA - plate scrape MF_Col_mMS_r2 (SPADES assembly) (version 2) | ecosystem: Host-associated > Plants > Roots > Endosphere...
CTTCATCTTCTTCTTCATCTTCTTCTTCATCTTCTTCTTCATCTTCTTCTTCATCTTCTTCTTCATCTTCTTCTTCATCTTCTTCTTCATCTTCTTCTTCATCTTCTTCTTCATCTTCTTCTTCATCTTCTTCTTCATCTTCTTCTTCATCTTCTTCTTCATCTTCTTCTTCATCTTCTTCTTCATCATCAAGCTCAGAGGAAGACTCATAATAAAACCCGAATGAATCGCGATATTCTTCTTGTTGGGTCGAACTTAGTTTGAATTCTCGATTGCTAGAACAGCACCCGCAATCCAAAGTGCAATGTCCAACTCCAAGTTGCCCAGCGGAACTGTTTGCACGCTGAGGGTCAACGCAGCATCCATATGCACGACCGTAACATCCCCCCACCCCGGCCTATGCAGTCTTCCACGAGTGCTGGATGCATATACCACATGGGATGCGACCTCCATAGCTCGAAGGCTCTCTTTAAGAGACCGGACCTGCCGACTATATAACCGCTCCAATACCACCAACCTCGGTGCAGGCTCCAATTCCTCTTTTTGAATCTCTCCAGAGGCATGCTATTCACCATGTTCTAAATAAAAGACTGCTTTCCTAATAGTTGTTTCAATGCAACTTCCTTTTGGGCATTTGACCGGAGAAGCTGTTCGACCTCTAAAAGCGAGACAATACCATCGTATACACCCCGATTCCGGTTTAAATGGTAAATATTGTATCGATATCTTTGTAGGGTAGCAAAACATCCTTCTTTCTCAAGTATTGTCTTTTCCAGTATCTTGTCGTCTGGTAAACGTAGAAGCTGGGGATCTATAGACGGTTGCTTATCCGAAGGAGCTTCCATGGCGGTTGTGGAATGCGCAGTGAAAAGCTATTCGAGTACAGTGTTCGCTCTTTGGGCAATATTGAAACAAATCAAAATAAGGAAATATCTCCTTTATTCCGATTTGTTTCAATCCATTGAGCTTCTCATGATGACGTTCTGTTGGTGAAAATTGAGTGAGATGCCCAGATGTTACCTGCCTAGCCAACCCTGGAACCTCGAATGGCTATCCAGATGAATTTGGATAATATCCGAGCTATATTGACAATTATTGAGATGAAGAGTATGCATTGGGGCATATAAACAGATTATCTTTAACTTAGGAAGGAACAGCATTGATAACTGGGGCAAACGGAGTAGTTCTTGCCAAATGAATGTCTGCGTCCATATAAAGTAAAGATTTACTTCAACTTCTTTCATTTACGGAATATAAATCCTGACTCTATTAAGTTGAGATAATCACGAAATTCTTCAAAAAGAAATTGAATCAAAGTAGATGTGAATTGCTACTCAAGTATCAACGCTTACTTCAATATTGACCGAATGACCGAACTGGAACCCCGTCCCATCCCATCGCGCATCGCGCGTCTTCAGCCTACTAGCACTGAACGAGGCCGAAACTCCTGCCCAAATCGCTGAAGTCCTGCAGGGCTTGATTGATGGCCAGGACTAGGGTGAGACAGTCTTCCTTCTCGTCTTCCTTCTCGTCTTCCTTCTCGTCTTCCTTCTCGTCTTCCTTCTCGTCTTCCTTCTCGTCTTCCTTCTCGTCTTCCTTCTCGTCTTCCTTCTCCTGATCATCTTTCTTAGTCTTTTGATCTACATAGTATTATATGATGACAAGGCTCACGAAGATTGGTCTTATAGTTCCTCCCAAATAGGCAGCGAGAACGATAGCCCTATCCGCTTAAGAGACATACGACATCCAAAACGAATACAAGCTGCACCAGTGTGGCTCGCATTTTGCGATGCCTAGGCAGCAACGGATTCTTGATGTGGATCATTAGATGTTTTGTTATGATTTTTGTGCAAACAATTAGACTCGTTTTCCCTGGTTCCCTTCTATGATCTTCGCCATTTGACCCTGCACTATGTGTTCATCGATATCCTGAAAATTATGTTTAGTTTACAACTATAAAACCACTCACCGATTGTCTTACTGGTCATTGATAGTTATGTAGACTCATGTAGTACATACGACGCAGTCTTGGCACCACGCCAAGTCTGCGCCCAAGTTGAGCCTCACCACAACAACATTTCGGGAACATCGCTCTGACATCGTTGACGACTTTCCACAAATTGCAAGATCTAACCATTGGAATACAGCCATCATTATCTGTCTCCTTATTTTGGCCCGACACTAGCATTATGGCATTCGAAAACATCAAACAGTTCGCAGTGAGCGCTTTCGACAAAGCCCAAGATTTTAGCTCGACTGCCAGAGAGTTACTATCTGGTTCGACTCGCCAGAACCACGTTCATTATCCAAGAGACCAGGAGGATTTCTATGAAGCCCTGAATATTCTTCGGCAACGACTCCCGTCTGAGCTCGTCCTAGAAGTATTAGGGCACGCTCAGTATTGGGTTCCGTCTCGCGTGTCCATCTCCAAGGAAGTCGTCTATAGCGAAGCTGATTGTCGCGATAGACCCCGTTACCTTATATCAGATCCCATTCAGGGAGAGCGACCCCGTGTTGGGGAGATAAGAGTTGAGATTTCAAGCCATGACCAAGGTTGGAGTAGTTATCCGGAAGACCGTGGTACCTTGAGAAATTCGTGGACGTGGTTCGATCTTGGTATCGAAAGGCCACTCGACAGAGAGAAGATACCTGATTGCCGGAAGATAGCAACCAATTTACACGCAACTTCAAAGACGAATCGGCATCGTATCGTCTTTCGAACTGATGAAGATCTTCCCGGGATGTCACTTCTTCGAAGTGGTGATTGCATCTCTATCATTCCCCGGGCACTTTTCCCTGGCTGGTCAAATCATGTTGAGAGTGCTTCTATTGAGATATATACCGATTACACCGGCAGATCTAGGATTTCTAACACTACGAGTAGTATGTGAAGCGACGAGATTGATCCCGAAATCATATTACTAGTTTTAGGCTGGTCGCCAGTTGTGCTGCCGATGGAGTGAAGAATAGTATACTTACGCTAGTGTATTAGCTAGGTAGCTAATAGGTATCAAAAACTATAAATGGGATACTGCCTATGCATCAATTACGAGTCGGAGTACTCGTCATGGCTTCAGTCGATTTATTCATGCCCTACCTGAATACCACTAGTAAAAACTACAACAGAAAGGCAGCTAGCTGTATACCTACCTGGCTAGGTACTAGGTAGTGTAATATGAGATAGCGCTTATTGTCAGCTTCGCATTGGCAGAATTGAGTACTATGATACAATATGTATTATCACAATGATATGAGAGGAGCTTCTATCGGGGATTTTGTTTTGCCTGATCAACGCCTAATATATCGTAAATTGTCGAAATCATGAGTCCTTCTTCGTATTCTTTGGATCTTCCTCATTCCTTTGCTTCTTCTTGGCCTCGAGTTGCTCGCCAACTTGAACAATGGCCCGTTCTGCTTCCAGCGCCAACTCCGGCGCCTCGAAGATGGTTGCTAATTTTTTGGCGTCGGACATCTTCAGCAAAACTCGATCCTCACTCTTCTCCATGCCATCAACCATATCAGGGCCTGATGTATCAGTCTGCACACCGTCAAGCGTTCGCGAAGCCCGTTTGGCATATAGTTGTTCTAGCGCGGGGAGTGATATAGGGTTGATTAGGTTCTTGTCGACGAGGAACTCAAGATGACGTGAGCCATTCAGCGCTATATAGTAAATTTGTTAGCATTTAAGTCTTCCCGCTGTTCGAACGGGATCAACCAACCACGCCAGTGAGACCATCCTCGGTAAATCAAGTAGAAGAAGGGGATATTTGGAACTCTGCCAGTTGATAATCGTCGTCAGTGCTTTGATCTTGGATTTAAGATATACTCATCCAAGGAGAGCTTACACTGGAATCAAGCCCAATGGTGCCGTAAAAGGGGCAATACCAAGGCTCCACCACATCTTTTTCCGATGAAACTCCTGCCTTTCTGTCGCGATTTTGTGCAGAAGACCGGGGATCTTTTCCAATCGCAAAGTATTCCCGGGGTACAAGACTTCGATTTTTTTATTCCCATATTGCTCATCGACTCGTCTCTGTGTTGTGAGGGACGGGATACTCTTGAGGCCCCATTCTTCAAATGGTATCCGTTGTTGGACTTTATTCCCCCAGGTCACCAGGTGTTTCTTCCAACCCTTCTCGGCTTCCTCCCAACCGGCCCATGTCTGAGCGGCCTTGGTCGTCGCTCGATCTAATAAAGATAACTCCTTCGCGGCATCTCGTCGTAGCGGTCGCCCATATATCAACGCCCGCCGTGTTGAGATAGGGATCAAGAACAATCGCATAGCAGCGGGGAACGCGATTGGGTAATTCGGGATCGACAAACGTTCACGTCACTAATAAATCGTAGCAAGAGAAAGAGCAAAGAATGAGATGTGACAGCTAATAGACCAGGGCCTTTAAAAGTATTTCCCCTTGGGGGTTTTGAAGGAGAGGAAGAAAGTCGAAGTTGAACGGGGGAAAAAGCGAACTAAGCAGGGGGAGGACGTCATCCCGCGCGAACCTGCGAACTCGTTTTTGTCCAACTCCAACCTTCACGCCCAATTGTCATTTCAACCCACCTCTGCCACTTCTCCAGTTTTTTCTCTCTCTTCATTAGTGGCTCAGGACGGTCCAATCCCTCCAAGTCTGCCCGGTGATCTTCAATTTCGGATATGCTCACTGTTGATTGACGCTTTCCGCAATCTCCGAATCCCTCTCCTTGAGTCTAGCTGCCATGGATGCGAATAGCTCCAGACCCGGATCTTCTGGGCATGCTTTCAACGAAAAGCTTTCTGAGAAGCTTCCTTCTGGCCTGAGTTCACCCAATGCACCTGTGTCATCCAATTATCTGAGCATCGATACGCAGGCTGTAGCTTTGCGTAGTGGTGCTTACGACTCACCAGCCACCGCGTCGCGAAGTGTCAATGGGCAGACGGAGGAGATTGTACGGTCCCAACACTTCACTCTGAGAACTTTGCCTGGTATGTTCTATTATGTTCTGTGTTTATTCCTTCCCGTTGAGTCTCCATGGCAGCGGACGGAAGCGGATCTAGTTCTCTTTTGCTAACTATGTGCTCTTGTAGCATGGATTCGCTCTGTTGAGGCCGTCGACGACGAAGGGGAGGATGCCACAGCAGCCGATCATCTTTTACCCTCCCAACCGGACGATGCTTTCGTCGCTCAGCATAATCACTCGCCTCATGCAACATCCCAACACCGACATACCCCGTCCGAAGACCAAATGCTTTTTGAAGAAGGTCGCTCTCCATCTGCTGAACGTGAATCACGCTGGAAAACTTTCTCACGGACGATTCAATACCCTCGTGAGTATGGCGATGAAATAAAAGAGGTCACCCCCGAGTGGATGCTCGAGAATCACGGTGATTACGCGGACCCTTGGCGAGGCAAACACCTCGAGGGCGATAGTCCAGAATACCCACTACACACCAAAAGACGTCGCGAAATATGGTTCAAACGCTTCCATAATACATTACTGAAAAGCCCCATCGTGCCTCTCATCTTACGTCTTACAGTATGGTGTTTCTCGCTCTCCGCACTCGCCTTGGGTGGTTCTATTCAGCACCTGGCCGACGAAGGGAGGCATCCTCAAGGACCATCTGCGCTAATGGCTATCATTGTCGATGCCGTAGCCTTAGTATACCTCATCTATATTACGTTTGATGAATATACCTCTAAACCTCTGGGTCTTCGCTCACCCTCGGCTAAGGCGCGACTCATTTTATTGGACCTAGTCTTCATTGTGTTTGATTCTGCGAACCTTAGTCTGGCATTTGCCTCTTTATCAGAGGTAACGGGATCATGCACCGAAGCGGAGGTTAACCAAGAGTTAGACCCTCGTAATGACAGAATTTGTGACCGGCAGAAAGCCCTGGCATCGGTCCTCCTAGTGGCTCTGCTTGCTTGGCTTATGACCTTCTGTATCAGTGTCCTCCGGTAAGTCACAGCTATCTCTGGATATATACCCAACTTGATACTAATATTCCGACAGACTCGTCGAGAGGGTCCGCCACTGAACAACCAATAATCATACAGTATAACTACTCCGAGAACATAGCAGCAGGTGCTGTCGCAATCTCAGGAAAATGCTCTATCCCGTCGCGATTCATGCAAGGACCGGTCCATCATCTCCATACAAGGGATCCCGATAGAACCACGGCAGGTCTTGAATGTTCCTTATCTTTCCCTCTTCCCCCGGTTGACCATAACACATATCCCATTCTTTCCCATGTGGATATGATCCTACCATCTGAAAAGGCTCGTCACCCTCATCTGAGAGCAATCGATGCCCAACGCCGGCGGGGACTATAATTAGATCACCGCGTTGGACCGTTGGCTCGAAACGCTGGGGATTGTCCTCACCCCCAAAGCAGAGCTTTGCGCGCCCCGCTACAACACCAAGGACCTCATGAGTAGTGGAATGGAAGTGGGTCTGACAATACATGGTGTACACCCATTGGGGCATGACCTCTCCTATCAATTCCAAGCGTCGCTTAAGCTGAGTTGATGTCGCGTCAAAAGCGGCATGGTATACCATGAGGGGATAACCCTGTATCTCTGTGTTGGGGATGAGATTCCAGGAGGGGATCTGACGGCGGGTCACTTGAATTTCAGATGGTGGATTGAAGGTCATATTTCTCCCGTCGTTTTGAGAATGCCTAGGGTTGTGGTTCAAATATAATCAAGTATAGATCTTGGAATTTAAATTCAGCCCGCCATTCACCAACATAATGACGTCATTCTGGGCGTGACCAGCTCAAGCAATCGATAATAATATTGAATTCATTACTTTTCGTCTCTTGTTATGCCTCATCTTGCATAGAATTAAATAAGCCCATGTAATATCAGTAGAACTAGGTGTATCTCAATCCTACTTTTCTCATCACACAGTGTACTAGATGTTACTGTAGTCAGTGGTCACGAAATCTAGAATCATCACTCATCAATTGATGATACATGGTTCACTACCTTATGTGGCTGCTAGAATTTCCAAGGAATGATTCACAGAATACTCTTATCCAAGCATAGGCTACTCGAGCATTGTCTCTTAGGTTGTAACCTATTCAAAGAGCTATTGTCCATTCTTTCTAGTGTTTCTCCCAACTTAAAACAGTGAATTTCCCCAAAGCAAATCGGGCAGAACAGACAGCGTAACCCTCTCACCGCCTCACAACTACAGCTTATCGCACCTTCACCGCCCGTATCTCACCGCCCGCAGTCGACGAGATCCCCACGCAGTCTCAGCCTCATCTTGCCCGCCACGCTTTGTCTGCCTGATCACTGTTCTGCCTTGCTCTCACTTGCTTTGCACGGGCGGCATCGTTCTTTAATTTCTATTATTTTCCTTTCAAGTCCTTCTCTTATTTAAACCAAACAAACTGGAGTTGGCTTCTGAGCCCGAAAGACGCGCTGTGACCCCCCGTGGCGCTATATCCAATCTCCAAACGCCGGAGGTTAAGCCTCTCTTGTATGCTCCTCCTCAATACACTGATTGGGTATATTGCTTGAATTCATCTTGAGGTGTCAGACTAATATTTGATTCTGTTCGTCTAGAATCACCGTCTCTCTCCACGACACATCTCAAACTCCACCATAACATCATGACGCTAGCAATGCCCCAGACGCCTCATAAGGATGACCTCCCTGAAACGTGAGTCAATAAGTCGGAAATACTAGTGCTTTTGTACTTTAGTATTGGGAAGCGAGAGTTTTGCTGACGGATTTTTCTTAGATGGTCTTTCCTGGAGGCGGGAATCGACAACGTGATGCTCAAGTTGGAGGAAGGAGTTGACATGAAGCATGTGAGTGCTCGGTGTTGCTGTTCATAAGCAAACAATAACTTTCACTTCATCGCTTATTCGCTAACATAAAAACTCCTCTCTTTAGTACATGGCCCTTTACACGTATGTTTCACCCTCGTGCCCTCCCTAGCTCATCACTCACAGTTTAACCCTAGCGCCGTCCACAACTTTTGTACCTCCCAAAAGGCCGTTACCAGCAGCCAAGGTCTCCAGGCCCATCGAGGAGGTTTGTTGCCCTTCTACCTAGCCCAACGCGTGGGTTCACTGGACTTGTCACTGACAGATCGCCCTTCAATTGTAGCACACCTCCTAGGCGAAGAGCTCTATAAACTTCTAGGCGAATATCTTTCGCGACATCTAGCTGTTGTCTTGAAAGAGTCCAAGAGTCACGCTGAAGAAGCTCTGCTCGCATTTTACATTCGAGAATGGACCCGCTACACCACCGCGGCGAAATACGTCAACCACTTGTTCAGCTACCTTAATCGACACTGGGTCAAGCGCGAAATCGACGAGGGCAAAAAGAATGTCTACGATGTGTACACTTTGCACCTGGTTAAGTGGAAAGATGATTTCTTTGAACATGTTCACGAGAAGGTGATGGATGCGGTGCTCAACCTTATCGAAAAACAGCGAAATGGCGAAACCATTGAACAGTCTCAAATCAAGAGCATCGTTGACTCATTCGTCTCGTTGGGTCTCGATGAGAACGACAGCAAGAAGTCGACCCTCCAGGTTTACCGCTCCTACTTCCAGGCTCCCTTTATTGCGGCAACGAGAGTTTATTACGAGAATGAGTCCCGGCAATTTGTGGCGGAAAATAGTGTTGTTGAGTATCAGAAAAAGGCAGAGGCTCGACTGGCAGAGGAGAAAGATCGGGTCGGCCTTTATCTGCACCCCGATGTTACCAGATTACTTACTGAGACCTGTCTGGATGTTCTTGTCACTGCCCACTCCAATTTGCTCCGCGATGAGTTCCAGATTCTGCTGGATACTGAGCGCCAAGAAGATCTTGCCCGGATGTATCGACTTCTTTCTCGCATCAAGGAAGGTTTGGATCCTCTCCGCATCACTTTCGAGAACCATGTGAGACGAGCTGGTCTGGCTGCCGTTGAAAAGGTTGCGTCCGAAGGTGACAACTTTGAGCCCAAACTCTATGTCGATGCATTATTGCAGGTCCACACTCGGTATCAAAACCTGGTCAACGAGGCTTTCAACGGCGAATCTGAATTTGTTCGTTCTCTCGACAACGCCTGCCGTGAGTTCGTCAACCGAAATAGCGTCTGCAAGACATCAACAACTCGCTCCCCAGAGCTTCTGGCGAAGTACACTGATGGCCTGCTGAAGAAGGGCTCCAAGGCCGCCGAGGAGTCTGAGCTAGAGGAGATGCTGGCGCAGATCATGACTGTTTTCAAGTACATTGAAGACAAAGATGTCTTCCAAAAATTCTATTCGAAGATGTTGGCGAAGCGTCTGGTGCATGTCAGTTCCGTCTCCGACGACGCAGAGACTAGCATGATCAGCAAATTGAAGGAGGCATGCGGTTTTGAATACACAAACAAGCTGCAGCGCATGTTCCAGGATATTCAACTCTCCAAAGATCTCAACTCAAACTACAAGGATCACCAAGAGAAGACTTATGATGATGATGACCGCAAAAAGATGGTTGACTCACATTTCCAAATCTTGGGAACTGGTTTCTGGCCTCTCAATCCCCCTACAACTTCTTTCAATGCCCCCACGGAAATTAACAAGACCTGCGAACGATTCCAGCAATTTTACTTCGGCAAGCATAACGGGCGTAAGCTGACTTGGCTGTGGCAGCTGTGCAAGGGCGAAGTGAAAGCAAACTACATAAAAAATGCCAAGCTGCCTTACACCTTCCAGGTGTCTACTTATCAAATGGGCATTTTGCTGCTGTTCAATGAGACTGACAACCTGTCCTATACCGATATTCAAAAAGCAACAGCCCTGGGCCCTGAGGTCCTTGACCCTAACCTCAACATCCTTTTGAAGGCAAAGGTGCTTCTGGCAAGCCCAGAGGGCGCGAAGCCTGATCCCGCGACCACTTTCTCTCTCAACTACAACTTTAAGAATAAGAAAATCAAGGTCAACCTTAATATCCAGATTAAGTCAGAGCAAAAGCAAGAATCTGACGATACCCACAAAACCATCGAGGAGGACCGGAAACTTTTGCTTCAGGTATGCAATCAACTCCAAGCTTCCTCATCTTGGATTCATGTTTTAACTAATTGTTTTTCTAGTCCGCCATTGTTCGTATCATGAAATCACGGAAGAAGATGAGACACGTACAGCTGGTACAAGAAGTGATCCAAATTGTCAAGTCTCGCTTCCCGCCCAAGATTTCGGATATCAAGAAAAACATCGAAGCCCTTATGGAAAAGGACTATATCGAGCGTCTCGATGGGGACGAAATCGCTTACATTGCTTAAATTAAACCTCGCCAGTATCCATCTGCTCCTCGGCACTCCATTCAACTTAGCCGTTTCAATTTCTTGAAAGCCTTTGTTTTCACTGTGTTCTATTATTGTCGACACCTTTTTTGATTCCATCCGGTCCTCTTTTGCTTGTTCTTTACGCCATCTCAGTGGAAATGATGAAGGGCAATGTTCGGGCTGAGTGAATCTGGAATGAACGAGGGAGCATTTTGTTTGGCTGGGGTAGGGAGCTTCGGAGCACAGGAACGACACATTTTGTGTTTATTTTATTCCATCTTTCATCATAGCGTTGAGACGACAGATCAATGATAACCCGATTCTCCTTTCCATGTTAGTAGATTCCATCTTTAGTTGCTGTAGGTTTGGCGTATACACTGATGCCCACCAGTGTATACGCGTGTAAACAGTACTTAATACTCTCCTGCAGGATATCAAGGTCAGCTTATACTCCGAGCTGCATTTTAAACAGCATATGGAAGAGCATCGTTCCGGCAAAAAAAGTATATAACAATACAAAAGTTCAAATGCAAACTGAAACTCAGTCATACAGATATATTCACATGCGATTAGCAAGGCTTGTTTTTCATGGGTGGATGAATGAGGATGAAAGAATAATTGATTATTGAAGACAGTCCAAGAATGTGAATAGGGGCCTCTAGAATGGGTATGCTGCGCTACAATGCCAGAACCAATAAATACAGACAAAGAAAATTTTGAAACAAGAAAAGAAGAATTAAGAGGAAACGTTTCACTCGAACATTTGTACTGTCGTGATTATGAGACATAGCTTATTTGCTCGAATCATTGGGCTCGGTATGTGATTGTTCGCCTTTAACCGGCAGAGCAGTTAATGAATCATTCGGTCGAAGATCGGAATCGGTATCGGTATCGACATCGGTCTTATCTTGTATATTTTGAGCCCGTGATTTATCGGGATTCATATCCACGCCGAGTCCTTCGTTCGGCGTGAGTGAGACGCTAGTGAAACCATCCGCATCGGCACGCTGCTGTCTCGCAACTGTTTCGGTTTCGGTTTCGGTTTGTTTCGACTCTGCTCCAAATTCTGCCGGGAATCCCTGCGAAAGAGGAGACTTGGGATAAGAAGCTTCGGTACTCTCATCACGTTTGAATTCGCCGCTCTCACGACGCAGGAGAATGTTACTCCATCTCTTTCTACGGCTCAGGCTGCGTGAGAGGCCTTCGGCATCTTCGCTCTGTCGCTGCATTGAACGACGACGGCCACGGTCGGTTTCTGTGGTTTCACTGACGACAGGTAGAGAAGGCGTTGATGGAGATGCGACGACACCTTGCTGTGGACTTGGGGAAGCACTGCGCTTTTCTTGCCATTCCCGACGCTTCTCGCTTGCCCATGTACCCCACGAACTGAAGTACGCGCTAGCCTTTTGACTGGCTTGGCCCACGGTTGCCTGTGCCTGGGAAATGTCAATTGACGCTCTTGGGCGGCTTGCAAACCAGGCCCCGGAATTCTCCGAATTGGATTCATCGAGAGAGCCTTGTGTAGGAGAGGCGGTAGTATCGATGGACGTGCGCTGTGACTGGGAAGCCTTCTCCTCATTACGTTTCTTTTGAGTCTCACGCATGGTTTCCATGTCAGACCAGAATCGGTTGTACGCAGCGCTGACCTTTTTCTGACCCGTTGCGAGGTGTCTGCCGAGTGCCTCTCGTCCTTCGCGAACTCGCTCATCGAGATGAAGATCAGCGACCTGTTGAGATAGTCGACGTTGGATGTCATCCACAGTCAATCCACCGGCGCTTGGGTGCCGAGGCTCGGTAATGGAGAAAAGGAGTGCATCAGAGGTGAGTCGTGAGAAAAGCGCGTAGTTGGAGGTCTTTTGCCATTGTGTCAAAAATTCAGTATTGAAATCGACGGCTGGGTCACCTTCAATATTGAAATTTTGTAATTGGGCTCTACTGCGGTGGCCAGATTCCCCAGAGGTGTAGGAGCTGAGCTCTTCGTGATATTTCATGGATGACAATAGGGCCAGAAGGTATTCCTCAAACTGTAACCGAATAAATTCTTCGGAACCCATAAATCCAAGAGTTTTTGGGCGAGATGGATGCGCTTCGTCCCAGGTTTCGTTGACGATTTGGGTGAGAAGATCGATCCAGCGTCTGTCAGCCGTAGAGAGAGCAAGAGCATTGCGAAGTGGCAGAGATGAGATGTTGATGCTATCTTCATCAAGCTGGTAATTATACCGTTAGAAGTATGCGGGTCCAATCAAGGAAAACGTAACTCACGTTAACTAAAATGTCACTGTACCGGTCCTTCTGCTGCAAAAGCAATGAATTTGTGGATCCTACAACATATGATTTCGTTCCGTCATCGGCCAACAGATCCAGCTGCTGGAGAGGAGTATAGGGCCCGAACATGCTTCCCTAGTAGTCTGTTTAGTATACTTTCTGCTGAGATGGCGGGCATATTTGAGATCTGTGCATACCTTTCCGAAAATCTGCAAGGGCAGACCCATATATGCCAGTACTAAAAAAGGTTAGCTCAAGTTTCGTAGTCTGAGCCTGTTGGGTCCAATCGTACAAGAGCTGCGATCACTAGTCTTGAGAGAAGTCGGCTTCTCGACGCTCTGTGCATAATTGTCGAATGAAGGGTCTGCACAGTCTTCCAAACTATTGATGAGGCCGGGTATTAAAGAGATGAGGGAAAACTGTAACATGCATAATCTTTCACATCGTGTACCGAAGAAAAGCATCTTGATGGGTCAGTTGGAATCAGATAAAGTCAACTTTTCGGGAACGAATGATCGTGAACATACCTTGGGTTGCAAGAGCAATGCTTTGAATAGAATCAGGGTCTGATACTTGAATTCGTGAATCATTTCTCGGAGGGAAAGGCCTTGAATTTCTAGTAAGTAAAAGCCATCACCAGAATGTACTGCCGAATACCAACCTAGGTTTTGGTCTTTCGAGCTATCGTTCATCAGACTGATCACCAAGCCCTCGCGAAATTTCTATCTGAAGTTAGCCTGTGGTGGTGTTTTCGTGAGTTGTCGGTCCCATGCATACCTTCAATATATCAATATCGGAAAAGTCCCTACTCATTCACCCCTCAGTGTCAGCGCGTGAAACGGTTCTTCAAGCGAACCTCAGTCCGCAAAAGCCAATTCCAACATACCGTTGAGCAAACCAAGCCGATGTTACCACGGAAAGCTTCTCACGCAACTGGCCCACTCTCTGAGGACTGTCTGTGACAACAACCACCGCCTTTTGTACTGTAGATCTCGTCACATCAGGCGGTCGATTCAGAAGGAGTTTGGAGTCGAGTTGTCGCGAGCAAGCAATGCCGAACAATGACGTATCGGTGGTATTGGGTGTTTGTCTGCCGCGAAGAGTAAAATAGGAGAATTCCTCGGTCGAACTATATCAGTCACGGAGAACAACGTTAGCGCATACTTCTCGAATTCCAAAACACGGGCTAAATCAAAGAGAGGGCGTGACCATTTTATGGGAGGTCAGGGGCATTTTCATACAGGTGAGCACCATCAGACAGGGCCATGAATGGCAGCAATGACCAGTCATTGTCGGTTGCGGGGTTCGTATCCTCGTTGGCTATACAATGTTCTATCTCCGGGCCCCTGCAGATATCGTCAGCGAATGTCTCAGTCGGCGGGGTGTTTGTATGCCAGGCCAGCGTTTTGCGACAATGAGGACAATAATTACTGCGGGGAGCACTTACCGCGCATGATGGAAGTCGATCACCAACACAATCGGATCTTGTTTATTCGGAGTAGACATGAGGCTGGTGATGCAGAAAACGGATGAAGAGGGAATAGCAAAAAGAGTGATTTGGCGGGGGATTCTCCACAGCCCAAATGACCCCCATAAAACACGAACAACGAGAGAGAGAGGGAGAGAGAGAGAGAGAGAGCTAGAGTGTTCTTGAAGTGAGTCGCAGGGGATTTCGATATGTTATCGCTCACGTGTTGATTGCGGGCGGTGAGTCTTTTCTCCCCGCAGCGGGAATCGGTTGGTTTGCCGCGACTACAAAGTGAAGATGCTAGAACTAAGCACAGATCAAGTCTGATTGTCGTAATAGAAGAAGAGTAATCCCCTGGTCACCGGCCGATTCTTAACGACGCCGAACTAGCTATGAACAATTGGCTTTCAATAGGCCGAAGAAAAGAGACAAAATAATAGAGTAAGAGACGGATACGCCCACTTTGCAAACCTTCCCAGTTTAAAACAGATATGTGATTTGAGTACCACAACTCCCTGGGTGGAGGGAGAGAGGAAACAATCCGAGAGAAAAACACGAGTGTAGAAATTATGGATCATAGGTTCATGAAATTCATGCGAAAGCCTGGGAAGTGTTTCCTTGCACAGGGCCAGTAACCAACGCCTGGCCAGCCTCAGTACCTTGATCAATATTGTGAAAATCAAGGATCTCGGAGTACCTATTCGGTAAGAAAAAGGAAAATATTAGTGACGGAATTGACACATGTACACGAGGAATACCCACATCATAATCTTCCAAGTATCCACGGGGAGGTCGGCATCGTTGAACGACCAGTCGAACTTTTCTTGCGCGGTTGGCTCATCGGTAGGGTCGTGATAAGGGGTCAGATACTCATGCGCCAGCGCTTCTCCGGCCCGAATTCGCTTTTTGGGATCAAACACCAACATCCGCTCAAGTAAATCGACGGCTAAATCTTTGTTAACGCAGGAACTGGAGGGGTGGGGCTGTGGAAAATAGGTGACGAACCTTCGGGGTCGGCATTGCGGAACTTGTTCGCCAGGGGTTGACGCTCGCGCTTCGGCAAGGACTTGACGAATCGCAGAGTCTACAAAAAATCAAAGAGGTAAAGTATTAGCCAAAATTCATGATCTCTGGGGTAGACTGGGCGCAAATCAAGACTCACGTTCTCGCTGCAGATAGTTTGAATCACATCGTCGGGTGGGGTTCCTAGTAATTCGGTGATGATTGAGAATTGATTGACATGGTCTTTTCCGGGGAAGAGAGGTTTTCCCTCCAGCATTTCGGCGAAGATGCAGCCCGCACTCCAGATATCCACCTCGACATCGTACTTTTGCCACGTGAGCATGATTTCAGGCGCACGGTAGTATCTTGTTGACACATAACCAGTCATTTGAGGGTCTTGAATACGAGCAAGACCGAAATCGCAAATTTTCAAGTCGCAGTTTTCGTTGATCAGAATGTTGCTAGGTTTAAGATCACGGTGAACAACACCAGCGGAGTGGACATATTTCAATCCACGCTATCAGAGAAATGTTAATATAAACGCGATCCCATGGAACAATAGAACGAGAGAAAGGGGAAGTAATCAAGAGAATGTAAGGGAAATATTCTCTGGGGCTTTAGATAGAGAGAAGAGACTCACAAGAATTTGGTAGAGGAAATACTGAATGAACTGCTTCTCAAGAGGGCGAGATGTAAGGAGTCGGTGGAGATCAGTTCCCAAAAGCTCGGTGACAAAGTAACTATATCCAGTATGTTAGTCTATGTATCTCAAATATGAAACTTATCGTGTTTAGAACATACATATCCTCCAGAGGAGAGATGAAAATATCGCTGAGGCTGATAATCTGCAGAGGGGCATCCCGTCAGTACCTCTGAGGTGGCAGCGAGGGGTTAATTGGAAGAGAACAAGCCACCCACGTTTTCATGGCGAAGGTGCTTGAGCAGCTTCAACTCGCGGTAGGTACGCTTCGAGAGAACCGGAGTGCTGAAAGGTTTCATGATCTTCTTGACCGCGACAGGCTGGCCAGTCAATTGATCGCGCGCCGAGCTGTAGAGAGGACATGACTGGTCAGTTAACTGGTCTGGGCGTATAGCCGAGACGTGCTACATCGCGCGTCAAATGCTCATGAGTCGACCACTCACCAGACAAGCCCGAAGGCTCCCATGCCCACCGGTTGCAAGTCCGAGTACCTAAAAGATGAGAGAAAAAAACACTGATCAGTGATAGAATTCGCGCGGAGCGGGGCACTGGGCAAGATACCGGCTGGTGATCTCGAAGGTGGTGCCGAAGATCTGGGATCGCACGAATTCGGCCATGGTGGGCAAAACGAAGGGGAAAAAAGAAGCAACTTTTTCGGTGCGAAGCAAAAGAAAGCAACAAGTAAAGAAGAGGAAAGGGGGGGGAAGTCTTTGGAAAAGGGTGTGGGGAAAGGGCCTTCTGCGGTGAGAAGCGCAGAAAACAAGGCCGATGACGTTTGCGAGCAGGTTTCGTTGCGGCTGACTCAGGATCCGGTTTAGACACTCTATGGTTACTGCAGTAATTAACCAGTTAACTACGCAGGATTATAGTTATTTTAACTAATGAATTAATTCATAGTATACTCTCATTCAATACACTCTATACTACACAATAACTACATTCCACCCCTCTACGCTACACTTTGGCTTCTCAATTCTGTGTGCCCCGACCACTCGCGGCCTCCACCCACTCAGGAATGTCTCGACCGGTCTATTGCCCGGGAACCACAAATAGATGACCCGCATTGGGAAGCAGGTACAAACATCTTTTAAGCATGCCCAACTCAGATATAGAAATATTGGAGTTGAATCTCAATCTTCTCTTCTCACTCACATACTGCTAGCATACTATTTTGAACATACTTAGCCCAAATAACTCGCGCTTAGCTCGCTCCAGAAACAGCCTATCTTGTGCTGTTGTGATTCGCTCCCGACTCGGGCCCCTCCAGTTGTCACCACGCCTGCAGCCTCGGATATTTCAACCGGGAATCACAACAATGGTCCAGACTGCCCGGGTGTGACCGATCGCTGATCCTCATATGTACATGGAATAGATAATAACTACTAGTTATGTACTTTGTACAGTACATCTCCGGTGGAGGCGAGAGTGGAGGCCCACTACATGTGCAGGATCGGTCGATTGACAGCTCGGAGAGAACTACAGCACTAAGGCTGACAGGCTCTTTTAGGAAACAGACTGGTGAGTCAGAACGGTCTCGGGGAATATAGGGTGCACTTTGTATCCTAGGCTGGTTCAGACAAGAAGAGATCAACTGCCAACACTGGTAGACTCCAAGGCTGCACTAAAAGCAGGGTAGCCAGAACCATTGGCACGAGTCGCATACCAGTGGGCAACTGAGACATGTGAGACCAAACGAGCCAGGCGACGGGTAACTTCGAATTGGTCCAAGGACTAGCATGTTTCCCAGGTTCTCTTCTGGGCAAGGCGGGAATGTTGTGCGCCCGGGGAAGTGGAGTGGCTCGATGGCAGGTGCCCAGAGTATGTACATACTAACAGTAGTTAGTTATCTAATGTCAGTGGGAGTCTTTCAGGGCTGGAGGTTCACCTGGGCAAACATTGGTATAGTACTACTGGTACTTATACCTATAGTCACTCATTACTATCATTTACCTAAATGATAAACACACTACTGGTCCCTACCAATCGTATTTGACCACTTACCCAGATAGTTTGTAGGCACTGTGCCTGGTCACTAGTAGGTTCGATCCTAGATATATATCACACTGCCAGCCGGCCCATCGATTTCCTCTGTTAGTAGTGTATGAAAACTAAATCCTCTTATATTAATAAGTTATATGAGTGAAATATATACTTCTTTGGATATTAACACCGCGATTAGTGTAGTACCTAGATGATCTATGAAATCAACACTACAGAAGGGTACCTCAGATCCGATGGCAACGATACACACGTGGAGAGGCACGTGCACTGCCGGCCTGAGGCCGGCACGGCAGTGCGTCACGACTCTCCACTACAACTTTTTTGCGATGTGGAGGATACAGGTATGTATCAGTAGTGTACGGGAGTATGGACCTGAACACTCGTGAATTGTCGGAGGCCGATGCTCCGTAAAATTAGCACTGCCCTTTTCTTTTAACAGCCTCACAATGGAAACTTCTTATTCTAAAATCCTGTTCTACAATCTGTACAAATTGCCTTACATTAGTCTTGATAGCACTATAAATTAATATAGGCATAATACAGTTTGGCCCCAAAAATTTCAACGGAAAACAAAAGCTGAAAACAAAAAAAAATAATACCTCATTGTATGTCGGCCGACTGGCTTCAGCAGATGACGGACTAACTAATAACTAAACGGGCACTGGGTGGCTCCGCCCGTGGGTGTAATACACGAGAATACCACATTACATAGGCGGGTTAGACTCAATAATCACTGGGTGTTACATACCGGTTACCACGATTTACAATACTGACTTACCCTCTGGTAATGTACTTAGTGACTTTACCCCCCCCAACCCGCTCGTCTGGCATCTCCACTCCCCCAGTGACGATGGTTGCACCGTCACCTCTTTGACATCAACTTCACTTATTTGACTGTTAACATTCTTTCCCGCTCGCTCCCCAACCTACCCGGCGATACACGAACCACACGGCGACACGGCGACAAGGAGACCTGACCTTACCATAACATCACCTCCTCAGCGCCAAGTCTTAACCCTTTTACGCTTACCTTTCCCGACCTCTCTCAACGCTCCCCTCCCCGCCTTAACACTCCTTTCTCAATCCTCACCCATCGCAAAAGCCCCGCTCGTCGCACCTCCAATTTGGTCTTCCTGCTGCCTTCAACCTTCGTTATTAACATCTTCCCTTTGTGTGTCTGTGTGCGTGGCGGGTGGCCGTCTTCCAAATTAAACGAAGGCTGCGGCCGTCCCGTCCGGCTGACACTGATCGCTTTTGCGCGCGACAAACCCGGACCTAGCTCCTGCTGGCTTGGGAACTGAATCCACATAAGCCGTCAAAATGGGGATGTGTTTTAGCGCCGAGAATACGGGGGATGTGGAACAGAAGAAGAGAAGTCAGATGATCGATCGGAAGCTTGAGGAAGACTCCAGACGGTTACGCAGGGAATGCAAGATCTTGCTGTTGGGTAGGTTAATCCGGTTCATCCAAGTGCGGTCTCAAAAGTACATAGGCTGATCAATTCTCGCAGGATCCGGTGAGAGCGGCAAATCTACAATTGTCAAGCAGATGAAGATTATCCATCAGAATGGTTACACCGTCGAAGAGCTGGCCTTGTACCGGTTGACTGTGTACAAGAACCTCTTGGATTGTGCCAAGGCCCTCATCGAAGCATATCGCCTATTTTCATTAGAACCCTCGAGTCAAAAGGTTCAAGACTACATCAATTTCCTCGAGGAATATCATGTCGATGCGGATCCCAATACTCCGCTTGACTCGAAAGTGGGAGATGCGATCACTTACCTGTGGAATGACCCTTGCACATCAACCGTTTTGGAGCGCCAAAATGAGTTCTATCTGATGGACTCTGCACCATAGTGAGTATTCTCTCGCTTTTTTTGCTTTCGTCCATGGCGCAAATGTTGACCTGCAACCAGCTTCTTCGAAGAGGCGAAGCGAATAACATCACCCGACTACACCCCCAATGTTTCAGATGTCCTACGAGCGCGAACGAAGACGACCGGTATCTATGAAACACGATTCACAATGGGTCAATTGAGCATCCAGTACGTGTCTATAACAATCCTGGGCCTCGGATTCCACTAACGCGATATACAGTATGTTTGATGTAGGCGGCCAACGCAGTGAGCGCAAAAAGTGGATTCACTGCTTCGAAAATGTCACATCTATCATCTTTTGTGTTGCTTTAAGTGAATATGACCAGATGCTTTTGGAGGAGAGCAATCAGGTAAGTCCCCCTTCGAGAGGTCACGATATATTCTCCTGCAGAAATCTGACTTCAATTGCCAGAATCGGATGATGGAAAGCTTGGTTCTATTTGACTCCGTCGTCAATTCTAGATGGTTCATGCGCACGAGTATCATTCTGTTCTTGAACAAGGTCGATTTGTTCCGACAAAAACTGCCGCGTTCTCCTTTGAGCAATTATTTCCCAGACTATTCAGGTGGAAATGATGTTAATCGAGCCGCGAAGTATCTACTATGGCGATTCAACCAAGTTAACCGAGCACACTTGAACCTATATCCACAGTAAGAAGACCTATTTTCTCCAGAGCAACTGATGAGACCGGGCCTAAGTTCTGACTACTCTTCTAGTCTCACCCAAGCAACTGATACAACAAATATCCGTCTTGTCTTCGCCGCAGTCAAGGAGACAATCTTACAGAATGCTCTCAAGGATTCCGGAATTCTATAAGCTGATCATTCTTCGACATTGAACAATCGACTATTGCACTCCAAATTTCACATCACCATCCGCGGAACCTCATACCTCATTTGCTCACCTATCCCTGCCTCTTGGGTCTCTACATCTCCCGCATGAGGACCCTCATACCATTCACACCCCTACGATCAACCATTTCCTTTCTGATGCTCAACTACTTCTGCTCTTACTCTGGAATAGCTGCTGGCGTTAATGGGCGCATCTCTTTCTCTTGAACAATTTTACTAGGCGCTGGTCAGGTGATACCCCCATTCGGTATCTACACGGAATCCCACACGGTATTCGAATCTTCTTTCTCGAAGGCAGAAAGCTTCAGGGTCTAGCAGTTATCTTTGTACTATCCTTTGCTGATCTCAAACCCATTACAAAACGAAGATCTTTGCTGACCTCTGAAGTCGATGAGGTTCCACATCAAGTCTTTCCGAATTTTCTTGAACATTGGAACTGCCATCATTCGTATATTATGCGATCCGGGACCGGAGTATTCTCCCATTTGTCTTACTTTTGTTTTCTAGCCTCTTGTTGGATGCATATTACGGCGGACTTTGCCTTTTTACCTGTTTCTCTTCGCGTGATTACTCCAAGGCGGGGTCTGACCCCTTTCTCTGTTTATCTTAACTTTTCCCTGTTCTTCTTAGTTTCTATATCTATCTCGAAGCTTGATTATAAGCGCCTGATGCATGTGATGTTCTTTTATTCTTTCTTTCTTCTTTTTCTCTCAGTTTTAAGTGTATGCTTTTTCCTTGAGTGGCAAGTTGATTGAATCTCTTGCCTTTGCCTATTGGTCCTTTCTATCATGTCCTTTTGCATAGACCGGTTGTGGTGAGGGATTTCTGATGATATTCAATCAACCGGTTGGGGTTTCGTTATAGCTGAGAGTTGCTTGATTCTTAGTTGGATATTGGATCAGCCTCTTCCCATGTGTCTCTATCTCGCTTTAGGAACAACTGCCTGTGTATGAATATCAAACAATGAGTTGAGTAATAGTGGTAGTTTCGCTGAAAAGCAATTGGTGGTTCTTTACCCACTGCTTTCTCTATTGATAATGGCTTCTTCTCTTGTTCTTTCCAGGGCATCGTGAATTTCAACCCGGGGCATAACCTAATATTTGGAAATATTCCATGGAGTTCTCATTTTGAGCCGTATGCATGACCACAGCATAATTGTATGCTCATCTTGGAGGATCTGCGGCATACAGATCACGCAACTTTTGATCTAGAAAGCGCTAAATTGTTCAATTGGTAGCCTGCTTTCCCTGAAAGAGGATTATTGCGTTATAAATCATTATGGACTAGATGGCATTGTTCTACATTTAACAGCGTGTCAGAGTAGGAGAGATCTTTACTGGGCAGCTAGCTTTATGACGCTTTTCCTGTAGAGTGATCTGCTGGACTGGTGCTGTGTATACGGAGCGACCGGTTGGATCTAGCCTACATCGCTAGACTGAAGTCTATTAGTCAAGTGAGTTATGGCTTTCACGTTGAGCTTTTACAAGTATTACATCTGAGTCTAGTGCGGATGTGGGCCCATGAGACTGAACAGCCAAGTACGATGAATGCCCCCGCAACGAGCAGTGATGGCGCGTAGGTTTCGTCGGTGGCTGAACCAGGATGGAGCTGGCTATAAGAGAGACAAGAGCTTCATTCTAGACACAGGTAGAGTGATAATTTATTATATCCTATCTTGTATCAACTCTATTGCAACGAGGGTCTGAATAGGACCAAATGATGAAAAGTTGATCCTCTGCCGGGGGTAGGAAGCAATTGTCATGACATGGTCTCGACAAGATTTACCCTAGAGTAGAGTCGCGGTGGTCTGATGCAGGATGGAAAAGAGATCCCGTACAAATCAGGGAAACCAACGAGTGGGAAGATGGGCATGCCAATGGCGAGAGGAGAGGAGCGCATCAGCACGGACAGCTGCAGGCTGTTGGCTCGAGCGTCGATCCTCCGAGCTTCCCCACTTTAAGAGTATACTGGAATTTTGACCTGAAGGTAGACCGAATATTGGAAGAGACAGCAAAGCAAAGATGGGGGATCAAAGAATCATCACGATAATCATGAAGATGTGATCCATGGATGAGTCTGAATCGAGTCCAAGTTAGGGTGAATTTTGGAAGGCACGCAGATTAGATAAGACAATTACAGGGTGGTGGCTGCCGGATTGGGCAATGGGCGTACTTTCCTCACATTCGAAGAGGACCTGGTGACACGCCGAAGTTCCCCTCTTCTTCTCCTCTCTTTTTCTTTTTTCTTTTTAATTTGACATTTTCCTCTCCTCCTCTTTTTCTCCTCTCTTTCTTCCTTAAGGAGTCTGACTTTTGCAGCTCTACACCCTTGTTCTACTTCCAATCTTCATCTCGTGAAATCACCATGTCCGAACGTCGCGAGCGCAGACCCTCCGTGGGAGCTCCAATTGCAGACCTTCAAGGTCCTATCGGTCCTGGATTTAGTCGCCCGAAGCACAAGCGTACTTTTACAGGCTTTGGCCCTTCAGAGATCAAAAACGTCGAAGCTAGTATTCCTGAGCCACTGCGAGAGGCGTGAGTACCTTGGCTCTGAGCTCGTGTGGCATGACCCGACTTGAGTTACTGATAGTTTCACAGATGGCGGAAATATGTATGCCTAATAAAGCACTCAACAGATAGGTAGCTAGATTGTGATCCTAACTGACGTGATTCTTGACAGTCGGCCCGGGAGTTCACCACTAAGGACGAATTCGAGGTGCGTCCAATTGGTAGATACCGTTATTCCAGTCTGAGCTAATTGTTACACAGAAAGAGCTCGTTCGACACATCGAAACAACTCTTGCCCGGTCTCTCTATAATTGCGATGAGCTGTAGGTGATCGAAGTTGATGAACGAGGGTCTTACTATTGGGGTTCAATTACTCATATTTTGTAGGGCAGCATATTCGGGAACGGCACTCGCTTTTCGTGATCGCCTGATCATTGAATGGAACAGGACTCAGCAGCGCCAGACTTTTACCGATCAGAAGAGAGTCTACTGTATGTCATACAAACCCAAAGAGTATTTCCACCCAGTGTCTAATACATGATCTAATTATAGACCTCTCACTCGAATTCCTCATGGGTCGCGCTCTAGACAATGCGATGCTGAACGTGGGTATGAAAGATGCTGCTCGAGGTGAGTAATACCAATTCTTATAGCAAGGTTGCGAACAGACTCTAATAAATTTGATAGAGGGCCTGAAAGATCTCGGATTCCGCGTCGAGGATGTTATCAGCCAAGAGCATGATGCGGCATTGGGAAACGGTGGCCTTGGTCGTCTGGCGGCTTGCTTCCTTGATAGCTTGGCAACTCTCAATTATCCAGCCTGGGGATATGGTCTACGCTACCGATATGGTATCTTCAAACAAGAGATCGTCAATGGATATCAAATGGAGATACCGGACTATTGGCTGGATAACAATCCCTGGGAGTTCCCACGCCATGAGATTACCGTTGATATTCAGTTCTATGGCCACGTGAAGAAACACCAAGATGAGAATGGTAAATTAATTCACTCCTGGGAAGATGGTGAGGTTGTCCAGGCTGTGGCTTATGATGTTCCCATACCTGGATATGGCACCAAGACTACCAACAACCTTCGCCTCTGGTCTAGCAAGGCGAGCAGCGGAGAATTTGACTTCCAAAAGTTCAACGCTGGAGACTACGAAAGTGCGGTGGCCGATCAGCAGAATGCTGAGACGATCTCTGCTGTCCTGTACCCTAATGATAATCTCGAGCGTGGTAAGGAGCTCCGACTGAAGCAGCAGTACTTTTGGTGCGCTGCATCTCTGTTCGACATTGTCCGTCGCTTTAAGAAAACTAAGAGGGCCTGGAGTGAATTCCCGGATCAAGTGGCAATCCAACTTAACGACACTCACCCAACACTTGCAATTGTCGAGCTGCAACGCATTCTGATCGATATTGAGGGCTTAGAATGGGATGAGGCCTGGAATATAGTCACCAAGACTTTTGGATATACCAACCATACTGTTCTCCCCGAGGCCTTGGAGAAGTGGTCTGTCCCTCTCGTGCAGAACCTTCTTCCGCGACACTTACAGATTATCTATGACATCAACCTGTTCTTCTTGCAGTCTGTGGAGAAGCAATTTCCCAATGACCGTGACATCCTGGCCCGTGTCTCTATCATTGAGGAATCTCACCCAAAGATGGTGCGCATGGCATATCTGGCCATTATTGGATCTCACAAGGTCAATGGCGTCGCTGAGCTTCACTCAGATCTGCTGAAGACGACTCTTTTCAAGGATTTTGTGGATATTTACGGACCGGACCGCTTCACCAATGTGACGAATGGGGTTACTCCCCGACGTTGGCTGCATCAGGCGAATCCAGCCCTGTCCAGTCTGATTGCACAGAAGCTTGGAAGCCATGAATTCCTGACCGATTTGACTCTCTTGGATAAGCTGGAAGCATACGTGGACGACAAAGATTTCCGACGCCAGTGGGCAGAGATTAAGTCTCACAACAAGCTTCGCTTGGCTAAACTCATCAAGGAAACTACTGGATACACCGTGAACCCAGAGTCTCTGTTTGATGTACAGGTAAAGAGAATTCATGAGTACAAACGACAGCAACTGAACATCTTTGGAGTGATCCACCGCTACCTGAAGATCAAAGAAATGTCCGTCGAAGAGCGCAAGAAAGTGGTGCCTCGAGTCTCCATCTTTGGCGGCAAAGCAGCCCCTGGATATTGGATGGCGAAAACAATCATTCATCTCATCAACAAGGTGGCATCCGTGGTAAACAATGACTCGGATGTAGGTGATCTCTTGAAGGTAATCTTTATCGAGGATTACAATGTTAGCAAAGCGGAAATCATCTGCCCAGCTTCGGATATCAGCGAACATATTTCTACTGCAGGTACCGAAGGCAGTGGAACAAGTAACATGAAGTTCGTGATGAACGGGGGTCTGATTATTGGAACATGCGACGGAGCAAACGTAGGTATACAATCCCTTCTGAGAGATATGCCATACTGACATGAGTGAACCAATAGATCGAAATCACCCGAGAGATTGGCGACCAAAACATTTTCCTTTTCGGAAATCTCGCCGAAGATGTCGAAGATCTCCGCCATCGTCATTTCTACGGCGACTTCCAACTTGACCCGGCTCTGGCGAAGGTCTTCAAGGCCATTAAGGACAACATGTTTGGCGATGCTGCTGATTTCTCAGCGCTTACAGCATCGATTGAGGAACACGGTGACTACTACCTTGTATCAGACGACTTCCACTCCTATGTTACTACTCACGAGATGGTCGACGAAGCGTTCGTTAATAAAGAGGAATGGCTAGCCAAGTCAATCACCAGCGTTGCCAGAATGGGGTTCTTTTCAACTGATCGTGTCATCAATGAATACGCAGATAGTATCTGGAACGTTGAGCCTCTAGCCGTGAAAGACTAAGGTGCACTGGATTGTTGAGATTGACTGAATGTTATAGTGCCAGGCATTTTTGTTCTGTTATCCTTTAATTCTATTGTTTGTATTGTGAGTAATCGCATAATTGTGGACACTTTATATCACGCTCGAGTTGAAATGTTTGAATGCACCTTTTTATCTTATTGGCTAGTGCCTATGGTAGGCACCGAGTTAGAATAGTTCCATGCCTGCAGCTGGCATAGCCTCAAGGGCTACAGTAGTGTAGTACCCAGTAGCATACACCCTCTACAGATAATGAAAGGATGGAGTTCAAATTAAGCCATTTTATTTGTCCGCATTCAAGTATAATCTAGAATTGAATACAAACACCAGAATCGCCTATCTAAAATTTTTTGGAAAATCCATCTCAAAACAAGGCTGAATGCAACAAAATATGCAGAGTCATGACTGGGATATGAAAGCCCAACGCCAATCCCATGCACGAAAGAAGGGTCCAAAGTAAAATAAAAAAGATTATAAGAGTCGTTCAGACATCGTCAAGCATAACAATCAGAAATTATATCCCAAAAGCTCAGTCATACCAAGCCTTAACAACGAATTCATCCCCTTTACTCGGCGATAGTAGCAGGCTGAGACTGTTTATAGTCCGAGAAAGTCTCGGGCCAGAGGAACATCTTCTCCTCATTTGACGGGGTAGCAGCAGCCATAAGAGTTGGCACAGCCTCCTTGCTCGAGATCCGTCGCCAGAGGTTAGCGCGAGGGTTGTACCGCACGGGCTTACCGACACCACCGGTCTTCTTCTGATCTTCCTGAGAGATAGCCTCGATCTCACGCTTGATATCCGCGAAAGAATCGAAGGGAATGAAGGGGACGTTGTTTTCTGTGCAGTATTGTTCAAGACGGAGACCGCGACGCGCGAAGAGAACGTCTGCATGGCGAGCTGCGGCTAGATCGGAGACACCGTCACCGATGAAGACGATTAGAGGCATTTCATCGGGTTCGCATTCGTTTTGGGCTATTTCACGGCCTTCCATGATAGAGACGTCCTTGTCGTGACCTTGGATGGAATCATGGCGCCAGACGGGTTTCCAGACCTGGCCGTCTTGCGAGATATTTGCGTCGTTGGCGATGATTTCAATGGAGGCAGACTGATGATTATTAGATTAGTGAGAAGTTCTCAGTGGATATAGTAGTTGGCTATCTTGTAGAATAGAGTGATTGAACGTACCTCTTCAGCACCGAGGAATGTATCCAGAACGCGACGGAGTACGGGCTTAAGTCCGGCGCTGATAACGTTGAAGGGAATACCGTTGGCTTTGCAGTATTGGTGGAACTCGGCGAAACCAGAATCCATTTCGATGCTCTTCTCCATGAGAACGAAGCCATCGTCAAAAGGTACATGCAGAGATGCCCACATTTCATCGGAAGCGTCGCGGAAGTTCAGCTCTCCGGATTTCATCTTGGCCTCGAGTTCTTCTCTGGCCTTTGCGCCGAAGCCATGGGCATCGACAAGGATGTGGCCAGTATCCTGCATGCAAATTGTGCCATCGAAGTCTGTTTTGTTGTGTTAATTAGCTATTTAAAAGTTTCTTTTATGATTCGAGAAGGTGAGGCTCTGTTTTATGGACAGGGGTCGAGAGGGATATGTTCATCGAGTAAGGGGGTGGATCAATGCATACCGGAGAAGATGACAATCTTTCGTTTTTGGTTATTGGCGGATTGCGCGGGTTGCGCGGGTTTCATGTTGGTGTTGGCCATATTGACTAAAGAGGCTACCGGGGGTAATGATTATGCTGTGTTCTAAGGGTACAGGGAGTAAGACCGTAGAAAAAACTGGGAAGACGCAATGGGTTAAATTAGGCATTTACAGACTATGATATAATTTACCAACTTTGAAAAAAGACAAGACTTCGTGGCAAACTTGAACAAGAACAAGAACAAGAAAACCAACCTTGGAAATCTATGACGTAGGAGAGAAGCGATATCATAGTGGGTCGACGATACCCTTCACGAAGACAATCGGAACGTGAGTCGGTGCCACTGCCGAACAAACGCGATGTGATTGGTGCACCCGCACTTTTAGTCAGGGCCCATCCGAGAAAAGCGGGGACAAAATGAACTCCGAAGCCGAACCGATGATCGAGATTGGCTGGGCTCTCATCCGGGAGTGGAGAATGCGATCATTTTTCAACGAACAATTAAGTAAGTCAAGAGACGTTTATGCATTCAAATTACGCTAAAGTTTACACACAGGGACAATTTCCACTATTCCAGATTTAAACTGCTGTCAGTTCGGCTACCCGGCGCTGCAATTCAGGTACGGCCCGCAACTGCAGTTCTAACTCGTCCTTCTCGCTGTAGGAACAGAAAGTCGACATTAGCACAGTTGCATTTTGAGAGTTGGGAAGGTAGGGCGTGGAAGGATATTCGGGAAAGAACTTACTCTTCTAGCTTCAATCGTCTTTCCCAGTCCAGCCCGGTAAAGATATAACTTCCTTGGCCGTCGAACTGAAGAATCTTCTGGTGGTATTTCCATAAGCTGCGTCGGTGGGAGACCGTCATCAGTGTGATGCCGAGTTTCTTCGCTGTTTCATACATGACCTTTTCGATCTCTAGTGTCACCGAAGAGGTGCATTCGTCTAGGATGGCAAATTTCGGACGATGATAAAAGAGTCGGGCCATGGCAATACGCTGTTGTAGACCACCAGACAAAACATCGCGCCATTCCTCTTCGGCGTCCCAGCCTCCAGGGCGATCGACGACAGAGGCAATTTCTACAACGGAGAGAACATCGTAGAGATCCGCATCAGTCACCCCCTTGGCACGCATCTCGCGCACGCCATCGGGATAAATGACTTGCTGTCGAAGTGTCCCGCGGGATAAGTAAGGTCGCTGAGGGATGTAAAAGATGTCTTCGAAGCGAGGCTTTTTGACGGAGCCTCCGTAAACTGGCCAAAGCCCACCTAGGATACGAAACAGTGAAGATTTTCCACATCCGTTCGGCCCAACAATCAGGAGATGGTCTCCCGGGTGCACCGTGAATGAGAGCTTGCGAACAAGAACATCGCCATTTGGTGAAACGATGGGAACATCTGTGAACTCAATAAAGTCACTCTCCATGACCTCGCCACGGCCTGAGAGCACGGCTGCATTCTCTTCCGTGGACGCCGATGACACCAGCTTCTTCTCGAAGCGGCCGGCTACCAAGTCATCCATGACCTCAAGCAGAGACGAAACGCGGGAAGTAAAGCCAGCGAGTTCAGAGATCTCCTTATAGGAGAACATGAGGCGACCAAACGCGTCCGAAGAAGATAGCAGCATTCTTCGGTTTGTGACGAAACTCTCGGTGCGATCGCCCATCGTCTGGGTGACTTGACCAGGAATCTTGAAGAAGACAGGCAAGCTGCAAAGAATCAGGCCTAGAGCACCCCAGAAATACTTGATAACGAAATCTTCCATGAATCCATGATAGAGCCTTCGTCGTAAGATGCGGTTCACGTGCTTGATTAGGGTGAAGTATCCTTTATCCAGAGTATCCTTCTCGGCCTCATGGCCGTGATAGAGAGCCACTTCCTCGCTGTAGTCGATAAGTCTAGAGTGGAGGAAGCGAAATTCACCTTCAAGTTTGGCTTCATCTGCAACATATTTGCCAAAGGGTGGCGTCAACATGCGCATAACGTTGGCAGACAGCTGCACTAGTAGACTCATGATGAACAGTCCTTCTCCACCGACGTTCTTTGAAAGCGAGTAGTTATAGATGCACATATCGAGGATAGGTTTGGCCAGGTTGGAATAGAGCTCAGCTAGACTGTCGGAAAAACGGGACACATCGACTGTGACCAGTTGGTCGGGGTTTTTGATTCGATCATCCAAAGCAGAAATCGCGTAAAATGTCATATTTGAAAGGTATTTGTCGTGTATGTAGTCGGTCAAGCGCTTTCGGTAACTGAGTGCGAGTTTGCATTGGTGGTAGGAGAGCTAAAGAAAGAAACTCGTGAATTAGCATGCAGTCTCTCTACGGTCGCAAGGCCGCACATCGGCCAGGCCTCGCGAGATCGACAAGAAGGGTCTTACCATGGAGTTCGTGAATGTTGCCGGCACGGCGACAATCATCCACCAAAAGAGACCTAACAAGAAATCCTTCCCCTTGCCGCGCACCAGATTGCTCACGAGCCGGCCATCCAGCTCGGCTACATATAAGCTGAGCAAGGTCCGGAGGACGAGGAAGACACTATGGCTCACAAGAAGACGAAGCTCTTTGCTGCGCCATCCCGGGATCACGATCTTCAGAAGACGAAGCAAATGTTTGAAGAACTCGCGATTGATCTCTACCCGCTTCTTCCGCGGTTGTTCCTCATCTCCGAGACTACTGGTTCCTGGTTGCTTTCTCCGCAACTCCACCTGCTGTGACGCAGCCTTCTGCTCTGAGACAGCATTGTGAATGCGCTTGGCGAGAGCAGCAAAGAGGGCGAGATAGACGGCGCGTGAGATGCGGGTTCTGTGTCGGAGATAAAGGGAGGTCAGACTGGAGAGGATCTGTTTGATGGAGCGGTCGGGCGGCAGTAACTTGGACTGCACGGCCATGACGATAAGATCGACTGTGACTGATCAGCCGAAATCGCGGATGGACATGACCAAGTACTACTTGAAGTTGGGATGAAAGTGAAGAAGGGAAGGAATGAGGAGAAGAGAAGAGTTGAAGTTGGGGGAAGATTGGCATGTGAAACCCCCACAAACCCGGGGAAATTCAGCCGAGGAACTCCACCGTGGAGAGTGACATCTCCCTTTACTATGGATTCAATCTATGATTTACGATTTATATTGAAAGCAGATTGACATGGGAATTTTGGAGTCCACAACTGACTGGCTCATATTCATAAGAAAAGCCATTTTTCATCTTATTCTTCGTCTACGCTCTCTACTAATATAAATTCACTCCAAATTCGGTATTTCATTACCACTCCAGTGGTATGAAATTAGTTAGTAGTACTGACGGCATTAATGTACATTCCATCGCATGAAAGCTCCTGATCTCGCAGATCGACTAAATGCACCATCAACCACAGAGCCTCAAGATCCCATGAACGAATTTAGCCCGTTTTAAACTCCGTAGCCACCTGAAAGCACCTGAGATGGCTCAGACCCAGTTCTGAATAGACCTTGAACAGACCTCGAGATAGCCTGAGCTGCGCTGGCAATCTGAGGAATCGGGCCGATAACATGTCCATGGGTCTGATTGAGCCAATTGATTGTGGGCTTGTCAAAGTTTGCAGCGTATTCAAGAACGTTAGGGAAGAGCTGGTGGTGTAGACGAGGGATGTCCAAGCACTTCTGAGGGGCCTCATCTTCATCTAGGGCATGAATTAGTGACTGTATCACTGCCGTCGGGATTCTGCTTCCCCCAGCAGAGCCTGTGACAAAAGCAATACTGCCATCCGGACGAGTTGCAATGACCGGCGAAATCGAAGAAAGTGGGCGCTTCCCGGGCTTGATGAAGTTGTTCGGGGATGCAGGGTAGCCCATCGAATTCTCAGTACCTGGGATGGAAAAGTCTGGAATTGATGCTGGAATTAGTATGTGTCCCTCTCACTGATGCCTATATGCTACTAACCATCCATCTGATCATTCAGAACGATACCATTGTCAGTCATAACGCGGCTGCCAAATGGAAGGTTGACCGTTGTGGTGAGGGAAATGGCCAGTCCACTATTATCGGCTGCAACCATATGCGAAGTACCATGTCTGGAGTAATTATTAGTGTCAAATGGTTCAAATACGCTAGTGCTTAGATGGATGGTCAGTTGCAGATAGAAACTTGACTCACGGTGCCTTTGTCCATTTGTGATCCGGATCATAGAAGCTAACGTTAGTGTGAACGTAGGTATCATTAACACCATGCTTGATACGAGTAAGTCGTGAGTCGGACAGCATTGTTTTCTCCAGCTGCGTAATATTTCTCGTGTAGTCAGGGTCTCCGAAAGACATACGCTAGCTAGATGGTCAGTAGAATGTAAAAGCTCCATGGAGATGAGGGGAGGACTAACGTAGCCGTAAGCAAACTTTATAGACTCGACCATTCGATGAATATTGACGTTATCTTGGCCTGGCTTAATGGAATAGTTGGCATATTTGTTCAACACACCCAGGACATTGAGAACGACAGATCCACAGCTAGGAGTGGTAGTGCTTGTCAATGTATAATTCCGATATTTCATCTGATTAGTCTTTCGAATAGCAATAGTATAGTTCTTCAGGTCATCCTTTGTCATGATCCCTTGGTTTGCATTGATAGCCCGGATTATGCTGTCTGCAATAGAGCCATTGTAAAAGTCATTGACACCATCTGGCCTTGCCATTCTTTGCAAAGTCTTGGCATATCTCTTTCGCGTTATGATGTCCCCTTCCTTGACGAGAGTACCATTCGGTGCAAAATCAGGCCTCCAGGCTGGCTGAAGGAAGAAGTTATGCTTGGGGTCGGTGGAATTCATAGTCCCGTTCAGCGCCCAATCCATCATTACTAGGATATCATTGGTGACATTCCATCCAACGTTGGCCACTTCAATAGCAGGTTGAAATAGATCAGACCAGGAAACATTTCTGCTACCGTAAGTTTTATAGATATACTCCAAGCCACGTAGCTGGCCAGGAACTCCACTTCAAACATGTACCATAAGCATACGACTAGATATCATAACGCGGGATCCATACGTACCTTGCTCTCCCACCGACCTTAGAGCCCATCGGGTCATCTTTGAACATATCCTCGGTAGCTGTTAATGGTGCCTTCTCACGAAAGTCGACCATCTGGTAGGTATTGTCGGGCTTTCGAATCAATGCAAATCCGCCACCGGCGATGCCGCTGTTGTACAGTCCTAAGCGGTGTTTAGCTCTGTGCTTATGCTTGGGATGGTTAATATGGTATGGGATTACTTACCACTGACCCCCACACACAAAACTGTGGCAACCATCTATCAACAAAAGTTAGTGGCATATATCCCTGAGTATGGGACTAGCACAGCTTTTACGCACAGCATCCGCAGCATTTCCACCCTTTTCCAACATGTGAGTTCCGGCTCGGCTACAGAAGCCGGCTTCACTCGAAACAGCACCCTTGGAGCCAGAATCCGTAAGGTTGGTCCTGTCAAAACTGTATCCCCATGTCGATGGGGGCAGTACTTGGCAGGCCAAGGCCAGGTGGAGGCCAATAGCGGCGAGGAATCGCATTTTGCAAATTGGCCTAAAAAGGAAATGCTAAGTTCGAAACTGGAATTATCTGAAGCTCTCAATTTCACAGAAATTTTTTGTCAGATTTGCTACGGATTGATTTCTTTATTTATCCTTTGATACACTGTGGTTTCGAATTTCGAATAAATGGGTCTTCTAAAGATGTATGACTCGAAGATTCTTAAGGAGGTGGTCCAATCTATCAAGCAGAGTCTAATCCGTCTTGACTATTTCAAACAACGATGTAACTTTACTGCCGATTTGGAACTATGAATGACTACAATAAGGCTGGAAAATGATCCTTGAAGATTTTATCAATACGAGGCCTTAGAATATGGCCACAAGTTTTCTCCGTATCCTGAATAACACTTTTACCTTTAGTGAAGTCGACTTTCAATGTGATATTTGTTTGAGCTTGTGCAATTGACACTCTTCTGGTCCCGAAGTCAGACATTGTTGCAACAGTATCTCCTAAGTCTGGGAATTGAATGATGCAATTTATTTCTCGTAAAGGGATGGAGAAAATTGGAGGCCTTCACAATACACCAGTAAGAATGTAGTGTCCATACAGAGCTGCCCCTGTGCAAATTCAAAACGGGCCCGTGTAAGTTGACCAAGAGATTTCACACTTTTGGTTTAGTCATAGACTTGAAGATGAGGACCCTGAGTATATTATAAGACCCACTGGACTTCACACGCAGCCTTGAATACTGGTATGCTACTAAATGTTAGTAGAAATGGACTTTGCAGCGAATTCCAATAGCTCTCATAGATGTTGTGTAGGATTAAGAACTAGAACACTTTTGAGCGCAATTGATAGAGAAATCGAAAGATCTCCGGAATTAATGTCTGACGATTGTCACCAGCGAACTCGATTTTACAAGGTTCCAAATGCGAGTGGAGGATCGGTGGTACTCTCGGCTGAAGCAACCTTATCGACTTCGGCCCGCTCGGCCCGCCAACGTATCCGGACCCACGTGTTAAGGTCACTTTCTTCTGATTAAAAAACTGGAACGTGGCCTTTCCTTGACATTTATCAATTTTTAAGCAGAGGGAAGAAAATATGTGCTATATCGGAAAGCTATGCTTGCCTGAAAGTGCCCAGTCCTACTATCGCGGCGCTCTATAACTGCAATCGGCGCAGCCAACGATTGTCGTTAGAAGAACCACACTCTCCATTGCTTGGTCCATCATCCTTCCGAATCTACATAAGTATATAGCTGATTAACATGTTCAAATTCTCTGTCAGATGATTTTATATAAGTCTAGTCAGAATACAAGGTAGCTACCCCAGTAATTACCAGAGAATCGGAGATACCGTGTCTCTGATTTTAAGACTTCCATAAACCAAGCCAGAATAAGTATGAGAAATACATGCTAATGATCCAAGTAATAAATATAGTGGCCTATCAGTGAAAATAGAGGTCTATTCTCACTGATAATTGGGATATTCTTGTAACAATACTGGTCTACCTAGACGAGTGTTGAATCTGTGCGATAGGTATCGCACCGATTGAGGCTATAGAGCGCCGTCCTACTAGCCATACTCCTCGAAGATTCCTAGAATTAGTACATTACGTGCCGCAGATTGTCCTCTAGAATCTTGAATATGTGGGTGTCTGTCCTCAACTTCACAGTTATATCCCCTAAATATTCATATTTGATACATATGTCTCTCATTTTGAAGAACAATTAGCTATGTCGGCTTCAATGATGATATTTTATACTATCCCAAACCTCGCCATACAGATCCTGTACCCAGCTCACTAGGTTTGGTAAGTTACTATCAACCTAACGCCGATAAGAGGAAGAACTGTGCGAAGTTGAGAGAGAAAAGATTGTTACATCAAGGCAATTGAGTTGTCGTGAGAAAAAAAACAACTCGGCCGCCCAGCCTCTATCGGCTGCTGCACTTGTGTCTCATTGCGGGTAGTGGTGTTTCACTCCCTCCCCACCGAAGGCATTGTCCATCATCTTTCACAAATCGCTAGTGCTGTATGTCCGCTTGGATAAGCACATATGAGCATAGAGGCCTGGCCAACTCACATGGATATGGCGAAGAATTGTCACCTTATACATGCCTGGCAGTCAGCTAAGATAAGACGTCTTGAATAATTTGATGAATATAACTACGGAGGCACGGAAATCGATGATGACCAGAGCGAATCTTGTTGCCTTCGCACAATAAGCAAAAATTTTGGCAAACTCATTACTTAGTAGGGTCCTTTCAAGTGGGGTCCTTTAGCCAGAGCAGAAAGAGGCGCATGCAAGGGCTGCACACCACGATAATCTGCTATGTTGTATTCAAATAGAAATGTAATATTTGTCACGGTATTCCCTCAAAACAATTTGCAATCGACACACCAATTCCTTCAGGGTACTCAATGCCTACTTAGTAGGCGAATATAATTTCACGTCGTCAGTGAAAAGTGGAATTTTTAAATGACAATAATTGTGATGGAATCTTTTGCTTCTAAAATCTCAAATATGCTCAACAATCGAGGGACATTATGCATCTTATTTCGGGAGCCGATTTCCTGTCAGTCAAAATTTTACATATAACGGCAATTGGATGATGCTGCGAGGAATTTTCGGGGCTAGAAGCCGTATCACGCCACATACTACATGACTGTTCTTTGATAGTTGTTGGTAATGATCACACAAAGAAACTTTGATTCGGTAAAGATTGGTATTGTACATAAATTCAAGGTCACTTTCTCCGACAGTCCAGCCCAGAAACTCCAGTCAGAAACGTACAAATTTCACAAATTTGATTATTAAGTGTCAATAAATACGCCTTTATCCTCTGATATGCAACTTTGGTAGTTATTCCTACCAAAATAATCGTCTTTTGGCTCGTTGCACCAGAAGCTTATTAATCCAACGACCGTTTCGGCAAAAAGCAGATGGTAGGGATTGCGAAAAGCAAGACCACGAGACACATTGCTGTCAAAAGGTTAGAACAGAAAGGCTGGGGATAAGTGGATGATGCAAGACTGACAGGGTGGTACAAATGACACTTTCATAAAAGTGTTGGCGATGATTTCTTGCAAGTTCGGAGGAAGATATTTGAATGCAAACCGGTTATCCTGAAGGACGTTTTGAATGATCTACAGAGAGTTAGTTTCTCAGCAACAAGAAGACTTCTCGGTGGAATGAATAACATGCCTTATTTGCCATGGGCTCAAGGGCAAGGTTCTCGATGAGATGATTCTTGAACACACTCCGCATCACAGCAGCCGTGGAATTGACACCCACTAATATACCGAGCTGCTGGGCTAGATAGTAAGTAGTAATTGCAGATGCCCCGCTATCCCTGGGTACTGAGACCGAAACTGCCACGAAGAAAGCTGCATTGAAGGCCATGAAACCAAATCCTTGAATAGCAAGGTAGGAGACTTCCCAAACATTTGGACCCTGTGGCCAACGAACCATGAAAAGGACGACGGCAATTATCATCAGGAGTAGTCCGACAATGGACAATGTTTTGTATTTTCCAGTTCTATATAGCTGAGTCAGAACTGGGAGGACATGGGAGAATAACTTGTTACGGGCGACTTTGCTTACTTTTTGATTGAATATCCAGATATAACTGATCCCAAGACGCTGCCAATGGTGAGCATGACGAAGAATGCTCCAGATGATTTGTTCGACGCGTTCCTAGTCCTGGTGAAATATTCACTCATGTTCGAAATGATCTGGGAAATGTTAGTTGAAAATTCACATACATGGTGTGGGGGACGAACTCCGAATAGCGAGAAGTAGACCAGGAACTGCGCAAGATAAATGACCCATATTTGATTTGCCAGCATTGCCTTTAAAGGCATCAAAGGATATTTGGTCCGATATTTCTCATTCCACCAGAAAGCGAGGCCAAATAGAATGACGCAGCCGATGCTGATCACCAACCTAAGATTTTTCGCCTGCCCGTCTCCACCGAGGGAATGACATAAAACCATCAGAGAGGTGAGCAGAAGGCTCAACAGAATGATTCCCGGGGCATTGACATCGGGCTTGACGGGATCAGCATAACCCTTCGGTGTTTGTTCCGAGTCCTCTTCCGCCTGCGTCGGCAGCCGCCAGTAAGTAGTGAAATAACAAGCTAGTCCGAGGGGAACCTGGAGGAGGAAGGATCTTGGATATGTTAGCCTAGTCGCGTTGATGCTGGAGGATAAAAACTAACAATCGCCATCCTACTAGATCAGTAAGGATTCCGCCAAAAGGACCTCCGGTGCTTATGCCTAGTGGAACAAAAATTCCGAAGTAGCTTCGGATTACTGCAACTTCTCTCGGGGGAGCCAAGTCTTGATTCTCAATCTCAGTATGTCTTTCACGGAATGGGAAAAAGGTGGCTTACCGTTGACGATGACGCTTACAAGATCTGTCATACCAGCAGCTCCGAAACCAGCCACGAGTCTACCACAAATGGCGACCCAGATAGACGGTGCGAGACCCCTTTGGAAGCTGTCAGTTGGTAATTTAAGAACGCAAAAGTTATTTGACTTACGTGATGCCACATCCGACGGCGAATGAGAGATAGGCGATCAATAAGATACACCGCGCGCCATATAAATCACTAAGCCTTCCATACTGTCGTTTATGGTCAGTGATATTTCAGATGCAGGCGACGGGGAGGGTGGAACCTACCATTGGAAGAGTAGTCATATAACCCAGAGTATAAGCAGAGACGAGCCAGGGACCGAGGGCTACCTGCTGGAACCGCGATGCAATTTCGCCATGTGTGGCCAGTACAAATGATTCATCGGCCGCTCCTAGATAGATACCTGAAGACGAACATTAGCATTGCTGAGAGGCAGCTACGTGGAACTCCGGTTTTGTATACCTAGGAAAGCTATGGCTAGAAATCCACGGTCAATGTGAGGTGTTGGTGTCCCTGTCTTGCCATCCTGTCCGGCCTCTCTATCGTGATCTAAGTATGACTGACTCCCATTAAGGGGCGTAGTTTCATCAGACATCACTCCAGTTTGATAATAAGGATTTCCCAATTATGGTTTGCGAAAAAAGATCGTAGAATAGTTGAAAGCAAAACAATTAAAGAGAGTATGGAAATCTGGACCCTAACGGTCGAGCCGTACAGTTTGTTGTAGGTTGATTTTCTCGGACAAGAAGAACAAAAACAAGAAAACACCTTGCGAGAAGGTTGGAAGAGGGATATGCAGTTGATCCTACTCAGGCTTTGTTTTTAAGCAAGGACAGATCTGCCACCCACAAAGATTAGCACACCTGACAAAAGTAATATGGTGTGGGTCGAAGAAGGGAAGAGGCGATGATCGTCAATCAGAGCTGAGATCTTAATGAAAGTGGCGGGGCTCACGGTGCATCATTTTGTGAACACTGGTTCAGTTCATTCCACTAGTGATGCAAGGTAAATCAGCCCAGCAGGCAACATGTATACCTTTTCCCACGCATGGCGCGCTATTGGCTTATAGTCTTACGTTTCTGGTGGCCCCTTCACAAGTTCCATTGCACTTTGCAGTCTTCGAGTGGCTAAAAGATGTTACACAGGATTATCACTTGCATGATATACAACCCAAGATCCGGTGTTGGTCGAGATTATGGAGGGGCTTCTTGAAGATTCGTCTCAGCTGAAAATCTCGCAATATGTCTAGCGCTGGCTCAGCTTTTACTTCACAAATTCCACAAACCTTGATCACATCATGGCTTGAGTTCGATGACGGATTCTTTTTCGTACAGCATTTATCCCAGTAACGTTCTTCTGGGTCTCTTTCATATGCACATCTGAACCCGGCCTTCCCAAGGCGCTCTCTTTACTAGCACCTAGTTAGTACTAGGCAGTCTAATTTTGAATCGCAACATCATTTGAAGAAATATGGCTATGTTCTTCTACATCTAAATGTTGTTCGCTCTATCAAACACTCTGAGAAAATACTCAATCTGGGGCCTAGAAAGGCTCCATCATGGAATACTACGCTTCACGAATGCCTTTTAGGATGGCCATTACGCCCCAGAAGAACTATGAGTCATAGTTGTAATATGAACTTGTCTTTGTACCAGGTCATATGCCTTGTTATTCTTCATGCGTTCGATCTCGCCTGTGATCATGTTTTTGTAGGACTTGCCAGGTGTCTGTCAGAGTCAACCTAGATTCGCAACAGACACAGCCAACTTGAAACCAACTATTTAAAGTAATTCTACTCTACCCTAGTGAGATGGGGGGCATCTCCATACGGACGCAAATCAGATTATGCAATTAAGCTGATCATTTAAATGCTTACGGTCGCAGATTATCTGACGATGCAGTGGCAGGTTCACATAAGACCCATTTCCAGGAACAAAATATCTTAAAATAGGTCGCCATGAACCCTGAAGAACCCCCGCGATCTAGATAAATGAAGATCCAGACCCTTTTAAGTGTTCATGGGTATGAAATCTGTAAAGGTGGCGGTGTGTTGGTAAAAATACACCCAATCTGGCGAAGTCTACCAGCCTCTGTAACTGCGTGTATTTCGCGACCCACTCTACCTCCAATTTCATGAGAATTACGATCGTGTATATTACTTGCTGCAGAGTTGTTAATGCATTAGTCGATCTTTGCTCGGCCTGAAATTGTCAGCCAAGCCACGCAGAATGTCCGATGATAGTTGTAACCCGAGATGCAAGCCTTCCGCCGTGATGCTACAATTATCCTTAGCTATTCAGACACGTTAAAAAATCAACAGCAGGGGCATAGTAAAGTGTGCATTTCTCTTTGTCCATTTTATTCACTCGGAAGCTCATTGTGCTACATAACATACAGAACAGGAAAGAATTGACTCCTACAAGCAGATAATTTACACAATTGAAGAGGGCAAACGATACATCAGCTACTGTACCTCAACCTGTAAATATTATTTGACACCGAAAAAAGGGGCCTCTCGCATGCTCATTGCATCAAATCTGGTGTTACGTGAACAACCTCGTCCCACTTTGCTACACGATGCATGCTTTCGGACCCCCTGTGTCCGGGAGCTTGCTGCAGAGGAAGCTCTCCGTTCAAGGTACCTAGAGAGCTTCCAGCTATGGCTAAAGGCGTGATTCTGCAGATTTGGGGCAATAAATACTCGAGAAGCGAAGATAAACGTCAATTGTGATCTTCAAGTCATACCTTTACCCCTTCGAATCTTTCTGTCATCCCGCTCGACGATGGGCTTCAGCAGTGAGGTGGAAATCCTTCCACTTCCACATCTATCATTTGGGCTTCTAGTCGCTGCTTTCTTCTGTACTGCTTTTGTATCTGCCTTCAGAGTCGGGAAATACTTCCCTCACCATGAGCCCAAAGAAAAAGTCCGTCCACCGTTGTCGGTCAAAAGAGAGCCAGCCCCAATCCGTCAAACAGCCAAGCTAGCGACAGAACAAACGGCATTCAGTGAGATGGAACTATACAAGTGTCTCTATTTCAAGTTGCAGCATCTTGAAGATTATCCAGAAGTCATACCAATTACCAAACAGTCATTGTTGTGGCTACTATCAGAGGGGCTGAAAGACTTCTCGAAGAACCCAGGGGACAATATTCTTTCAATCCGCGATTTCGACAAGGATAAGCTGGCCAAGTTTCTTAGTGATCATCACCAAAAGGTGACGGAGTCTTACAAAGAATATATTGCCCAAAGGCAATCAGGGGGTGCTCGACAGCTGGTCCGAGACCGAGAAGATGCGGAAAGGTGGTTAAGGAAAATCGCGCCATTGAAGCTTGTCGATGGAGCCTGGTTAGGACATTTCAACAAAATAACAATGCCTTTCGCTCTTCGCCCGATTGTGAAACAAACCTGGCAAATATTCACCGAGGAGTTAGGAGATGGAAATATTAATCAGCATCACGTTTACATTTTCGAAGAGCTACTCAAGCAATTCGAGCCCACGTTGCCTTCCCCGATGGAGAAAGAAATCCTCCACCCCCGATACAAGTTTGATAGCCTGAAATATTGGAGAATGGGTGCTGCCCAGTTGATGATCTCTTTGTTCCCGAATGAGTTCCTCCCTGAAATCCTAGGATTCAACATGCACTTTGAAATGCTGCAATTGGACACCATGCAGGCTGCCAAAGAGCTGCCAGAAGTCGGCCTTGATCCATACTATTTCCTTCTTCATGTCTCCATTGATAACTGTCACTCTGGTCATGCTGCCATGTCTATGAACGCCCCTGTGAACTACATCCAACATATATTGGAGACTGAGGGCGAGGAAGCTGCTCAGATTGCGTGGAGGCGAGTCCAAACAGGGTACGTTTTCAGCGAGTGGCTAGGTCAGAAAGACGAAAAAGCAACCGATATCCCCCTCGAATACGACAACGTTCCTTGCAATCAACTCGAGGCGCAGGTTCTTAAGATATTTAGTGCCAAAGCTCATGCAGCGCATGGGCTACACTGCGGCTGCAAGGCTAAAATCAAGAATCGTTCTCTTGATGACTGGCTGGATCCGGTGAAGTTTGCAAATGAAGAATGGCAGCACGACTTCCTTCGATCTTTGAGTACATCCAAGCCATGGATCTACCCTGGAGACAGCAATAAAAGCAGACTCGTGACTGAGCTTCGTTGGGGAGGAAAGATGTTTGGCTCTTTTACAAGAGACGAAGTCAGCATCCTGGCACAATGGATTGACTCCATGAGACCGCATCGCATTCCATATTACTACGACTTCGCTGGGTTTGCGGCAGCTTCACACTGCCAAGGCTGTGGGGAATCCAATTCCTCAGCAGTAACTGCAGATAAATCAAATATTGCCCCTGTGCTCAAGCTTGAAACGACAGTCTTGGCCCACACATTACACATAAAGCAGAGCTCAGACCATCCAGCGGCCGATATCGATTTGTCGCTTCTGATTCCCCTTTGGCATACACAGTCCTGTCTCTTGGAGTCATTTGTATACGCACCAGCACGAACTGCCGACAAGCTTGGATCTGCGGTACTGTGCCTTTTACGAGCGCAATTTGGCTTTCAAACTGAGAGCCCGATTGCCACTGGTATCCATGAGCCCTATGGCGAAGAGGCTGCGGACATTGTCAGCATTGGACTCGAGATAATTGAGCGAGCTTCATTGCAAGTCCCACCAGACTTAAAGACTCTTCTTGCCCGTTGGCCATCCGAGTTCTCCGAGAAAATGCTCCAATTATCCTCAAAGCCCCTCCAAAACTTCAGTGTCCTACTCGGTATGTCCATGGCCATGCTTGAGCTACAGGAGACTGTAGCAAAGGACTCCGGGTCTACTCTTTTGTCACCACAGAGCTACATCAATTTGCAGGCGCTGGTCCGCAGGCAGTACCATTATCTGCAGGAATGCCATAAATACATATCCTCAGATGAGAAAGCGGTTGAGGAGTTCTCGCACGGTTATCGATTGGCCAGAAGCGAGGTACAAAAATGCTTCAAGAATCGAAATTGAACTTGAAGTTGAAAAAATATATGATACGATGGAAGATGTTGAGGTTTTATTCCTTGGGTTGATTTCGAAAGATCTGGCTGACGCACATTGTCCCGGTAATTTCACCTGAAACTACGGTGATACGACTGCAATTGGACTTCCTCGTCATATTAAATATTTCTGAAATGTGAAGTCCTCAGCTCTTCAAAGGTTCAGGCCAATGATCCCGCTGAAGGGCATACTTTACTGTATCATATCCATGCTCATCATCCAATTGGCGATGTTTCAACTATGATTTGAATCAGAGACACCAAATTCATGAAATCTAGTCCTCAGTAAAAAACGACTCTGGAAGATAGAGCAGATGGTAACGTGGTGTATTCTTCATATTTCTGTGCACCCAGCAATGAACCATGTCTTTCTGGGGACGTTTGAACTTCAATTCTTTGCCCTCAGTCCATGTTGTGCCAGATGGTATCCATTGACTTTCATTTTCGGTAGACTCTGGATGCTAACTACTAAACTATACTTAGCGGCTCTGGTATTTCGGTATTATTGTGGATATAAATGAGATGTAAATTTTGAGAAATTGAATATGGATTTGTTCCAGTATTACCACTTGCTCGACTATCTCATATATTCTCTATGTACATTGCTGCTCATTTTTAACACGGATATGCAAGATCAGTGACATCCTGCCATTCCTTGTTCGAGGCATATGACTTTCGTATGGGCTCCAATATGTGGTTGATCATTTCAGCCACCCCATCCTTGATACCATCACCATTAACCCTGCCTTTCTTGCAGTCCGAGAAAAGGTCATCGTATGATTGGTACGTTTTCTTCTCACCGTTCACAAGCAAGCAAGAAAACCCCCTCTTGATGCCCAAACTTGCGCTAACCCGCGTAAACGGAATAATAACCATTTGGACCATGGCGAGGAGTCCACTACCTTCCAACTGACTCTCATCGTAAACACAACCCATGATCTTTTGAGTCACATCATCTGCAGAATCGAGGAATTCGATCTTTGTTGAAGCTGCCTTCGATGAAGACATCTTGGCGCCGCTCAGCGCTGGCAGAAGAGGGTTCACGAGGTGAGCCTTCTGCTCAAATCCTAGACGCGGAAGAACAGAGTTGCCGAAATTGAACATGCCGCGCTATGTGTGAAAGGGTTTAGTAATTGTCGGAGACGTCTGAGTAATAGATAAGAAAGAGACCTACCTGGTCTTCACCACCAAGCTGAAAATGCACCCCTAGAAAGGCCTCGGCCAGAGCCTGTCGTCCGGGACACAGCATTGGGCTAAAGCAAGGTGTCTCGTCGATTTCATTTCCGCATGCCTTAATTCCCGCTTGCGATACTAAAACGGATAGCTGGTGTTCCTTCTTGATAAATTCTGGGTTATAGGTGAAGCTCTCAGACTCTGTGACAAAGGAGATCTTCGATTTAGGAACACCTAAACTGTCGAGGATGGCAGTGATCAGGAACTGATAGTACTTGGTTCGGTGAGCAACACGTTCTATCGACACATCATGGTTGACGAGGAATGCATAGGTATCGGCATAATATACGGTAGTCTCGTTTGGTGTTAGCCTTTAAAATCCAATTCCAATAGGATTCAGGGATTGAGTCAAGTACCTCTACACCTGCTGCAACAAATTCCATCAGTTTAATACAAGGTAATAAGTATCCGAGATGGGCTGCATATCGTTTCTGTTAATGTCTGCCTTTACGAGGCATTCGAATTCTAGTGACTCACGTTTTCCAGTAGGTGCAGTCCCTTCGGAACGAAATTTGTCAGTTCTTCTTGAGTCAATTCAAAACACAGAGCACAGGTTCACTAACCCCAGAATCCTTTGAGGGGTAGCCCATTTTGGAGGCGCTCCTTGATGATGTGCTCATCTTGCACAGCTACCCCACGGGTGATCGACTCATAAACCGTGTCAATTGCCATGATATGATTGGAATAACCAAAAAATACGAGCAGCAGCTGTGAGCTAGAGGAGTAGACTTGAGTAAAGAGCTTTATATATACAAACGCATTTTAGGAGAACTGTCCTAATCGGTTCTGAACTTGAAGTCGAAATTCACACCCCCCGGAATTTACCTGTTATGTAAATAGTAAACTAAATGCTTCGTACATGCAGCCGCATCGAATCACTAGTGCCAAATAACCGCATCTGCAGGGTAACACAAGAATTATTCCGACGGCTGAGCTGAAGTGGGTCTTGGGCTGGGATCGTACTTTTTAAGCATACAATTATGCGGAGTCATAATATATGACACACCACTGCATGAGTGAAATGATCTATCGAGTGGCGCTCTAAGGCGTCACTATACTCCTCAATGAACAATCAAGTGTGCTTCTTCTTCTCATGATGAGCATGAACTGTGTATCAATTACTGGAAGTAGTACTTCCAAGCATCAATTAACTTGAAGTTCTAGTAGAACGACGATATTGATTGCAGTCTATATTCCAGTAAGCTATATATGTGCATACAGTATTAATTCTAACTCAACATTGACGGGCTTGAGACAGAATATGGAGACCTCGTCGTTGTGAGTGGATTTTAGGAAATTGCGGCTACTCAATGTATTCAATAAGCTGAAAGTTTCAGTAGTTGACCTTGGAATACAAAGTTGATTGTCAGCAATCTTGAGATCTTCAATCAAAAATCACAAACTTGATTTTACGTGACGAAAGGAGTTTTAAGCGATATATTTAGATTTTGTTTAAACATGACGTGCCCCAATTCTGTCAATGACAGCACGTTCAAATTTGCTTCGAGGGCCTCAGGAAATAGGAGATCATGGGTCGATCCTCGACACCATCAACAGGCTGAGTAACACGATGGACAGGAGAATGGAGACGACCACCAGTTTGTCGCTGCAACGAATTGGCAATGTTTACGAGGATGTACTGGCTGTTAGGCTCAATCCATAGCCACTCCTTTGTCTCCGGGACCTGAAGCTGACTAGCCCACTTCTCGCACCAGAGCAGGGTGATGGATCCCCCATCAGTGTGTGTAGTATTCGGGACATCGTTGACGGTGGGCTCCGTTGGACCAGACAGGAGCTTCAGGCCGCTGTCGTTAGGTTCATCAACTTTGTGGGTGCTTTCCAGGTCGGAAGAACCACTAAGAGATAGACCCGCAGAGAGGGCTCGGAGGCAAGTTCGTGAGATTTTGTCACAAGTGTCGGAGAACTCCTCTAGCAGCTGGCTGTATGGTACCAACTTTCTCGGCAGGTTGACAGTCTTTCGTTCGTCACGAGCAATCTACATCGCATGTTAGCTTTGATTCGAGATGTATAGGCCCTTAAAAGATACCTCGTAGGACTCATGACCAGGCCCTGTCTTATAACCCCGATCAATGCCATCTCTAAAGTCCTTCATTTTCTCATCTCGCGAAAGCGAGAAATAGTCACCGCATGCCTTGTACAATTTTTTGATCTCGTTGGAGACAGTCTCGGATTTTTGCCCACTAAACGAAAGGTAGAAGAATCCAACTTCCTCTGCCGCCTTGACGAGCTTCTCGATCTCAGCACTATCGTTCGCTTCAAGCTTGTCGACATTGATGACGCTCAGGTTGGAGATCTGTAAGGGTTGCTCGCCAATCATCTTTGTGATGATGGGAGCGGTGGATGTTGCGGTTTGGCTCATTTTGATAAAGATGAAAGAACCGAAGAACTGTCAATCTTGATGATTAGGATAAGCTATGATGCTTCTGTACCTGGAGCAAACGGATGTAGAAAGAAAAACACCGAACTGTCTGATAGAAAAAAGTGATAATCAACTTGCTACCTGCTTAGTACTGGTATTTCAATTCACCGCTTCATATTCGAGGTAAGCTAGAAATATGATTGATCTGCCCTATGTCGATTTAGTTCGATCGTCATAGGTACCTTGATGCTACGAAGCTAGTGGATGAATCATCGCAAAGGTCTAGGTGGCCCAATGATCCATGCACGGCATTTGCAATAAAAGACCTGGGTAGCATTGTTGCTGCACGAGTTATTCCAGTGACAATGGCGTGACCAGACCATGACCTAACCTCCAAGCTTGCAATCATCGCAAACAAACGCGTTGATATCTGCATGTATAATACCGATTTCCACCAGACTAAGTGGACCAGTAGTAATTTACGGATACCGATCGTTACGACCGTATGAGCACTGTACTGGTACCGCGGTAATATGCAACTATTCACGACACGAGTTGCGGGGCCCCACTCGATCGATTGGATCGCCCGATGAAGAAAATATCTCCGTCCAATATATTGACGCAAATGCACTTCCAGTACATATGTATGCAAGCTGTGCAGTATCTGCAACGTATCCGCATGTATGTAGATGTTGTGACACCAGGAACCTGCATATCAAGGTGTAGCTGGAAAAATTCAATTGATCGACATGCTTCTTGCAGAGCAAAAACTCCCAAAAGTTACACCGCTGGTCCTCAGGGGGCCGTGCATTGATTGGAACGTGAATTAGCTTCTCGATTCAACTTTTGTGGCTATTTGGTACATTAGTGTATCGATGGTGGGTGGCTATACTTCACTATTCGAGACCCGGACAGAGGAGCTTTGTATGTATGTAGCCTGTCTTCGATAGTTCACATTATGAGAGAAAGAAAAAAGAAACCTTGAAGGGGCCACAAGAGCTTTTTGGTGGGCCAAACATAAAGCACTGTGAGCTGCCACTCCGTCTGCTATAAATTGATATTATCTCACACATTCAAGGCCAGGCCGACATCATATTCCCGTTTGTTGCTTGCCACAAAGAACAGTAATCGATATGTGTGGAATTTCAGCCTTGGTTCAAATCCAAGGACCAGAACATCTCCCTCGGCCGGACCGTAATGCTATCAATGATGAGGTAAACAAAAGTCTAGATATTATCAAGCACCGGGGGCCAGATGCACGAGGTACCTGGATAAGCTCGGATAGCCAAGCAGGTACGCAGAATTCGTCCTTGCTCATAGCCGTCAGTCCAGATCTCTGAAATAAAATAGCTCTTGGACATGTCCGACTCTCGATTGTCGATCTTTCGCCCGACGGAAACCAACCCTTCATTGACCACGATTCCGGGATCTGCGCAGTAGTCAACGGCGAGCTCTATGGTGCTGAGGCTTACCACGAGCAATTGAAAAATGAATACAAATTCCAGGGCAACTCTGACTGCGAGATCGTGATTGCTTTGTACAAACATTATGGGCGGGGGTTTATGTCTCATCTCCGTGGAGAGTTCGCCTTCGTGCTGTGGGACACAAAGAGACAATTGCTGTTTGCTGCCAGGGATCGATACGGTATCAAGCCCCTGTACTATACTGTCCTTGAAGGCGAGAATGGTGGAAAAAAACTGGCCGTGGCCACCGAGATGAAGGCATTCCTTCCGTATGGGTGGAAGCCTCATTGGGATGTTGACTCCATTCGGGGGCATTCGTGGAAATGCGGCGAGAACACATTCTTCAAGGGCGTCAAGAAAGTATGTTCGCAGGATCTTACTCCTGTATCTATTCACATACTGGTTGTTATCTGAAATGTCTAACCTATTTTCACTCTGGATAGATCCTCCCGGCCCATTATCTCACCTACCAAGAAGGAGGTGACATTAAGCAGACAGTTTACTGGGATACCGATTTCCCAGATAAGGTAAGCCATATATAATCTCAAGTTCTACCTTACAGGAGATGGCGTGACTGCAATGTCTCGAATTTCCGCTGCTATTCAACATGGCGCGTTTTTTCAATTCCGTCCTATCTACACTCACATATCTGATCAAAGACACGGAGCACTAACTGAATGTCGCAGAGGGTAACTGAGACACGGACCGAGGCCGAAATGGTTGAAGGTGTCAGAGAACGGCTCTTGGATTCGATCCGCAATCGTCTTCGAGGTGATGTTCCCGTTGGTGTCTATTTAAGTGGTGGTTTGGACTCGTCCACTGTCGCTGGAATGGCAGCCCATCTGATCAAGGAAGAAAGATCGAAGCTCAATAACGATACTATTGGGGATCTCTCTCGTCTGAAGTGTTTCACGGTTCAATTTGATAAGGATAGTGGTGTGGATGAGTCTGGTCAGTTCTAGAGTTCTCCAGGCATGCTAGCACCAAGTTTAGACATTGGCTAACATATCATAGAGATTGCAAAGCGCACAGCAGACTGGCTTGGTGTCGAGTACCATGCCGTTCACATGGACGAAGAAAACCTGGCCAAACGATTCGAAGACGCCGTCTGGTTTAGCGAATTCCCATTCCCAGATCTGAATGGACTCGGGAAATTGGCTCTTGCGGAGAAGGTTCATTCATTGGGCATGAAAGTTATGCTCAGTGGTACGTTTATATCACCTTACGGAGCGCGATTTGAGGGATGTTAACACAGAGACTATATATAGGCGAAGGCTCAGACGAACACTTTGGCGGCTATGCCGATTTCCGTCCCGATGCAATTCAAGAAAGAGATCACTCCTGGGCCCCCTCACATATCCCTGAAGCGGATCGCGAAGTGGCTTTTAATGCTGCACGATCCAAGACTGGCGCCATCGTTTTTGGAAACGCTTCATACACAGTCCCCGAGTCGACAGCAGCGATGGTCAATAATACACACACGATCAGCGAAATCGCCGCTTGTGGAAATATGCCATTCCTCCCTTGGACTGATGCATACTTGGCGTCAGGTGGAGATCCTGAGACCCGACTTGCGGAAGAAATGGACGGACGTGCTCTGGAGGCAATGGAAAAGAAATGGCACCCTCTCCATACATCTCAGTACATCTGGCTGAAGTCTTACCTGCCCAACTTCATTCTCCGTTGGGGTGGTGACAATATGGACATGGCGCACAGTGTTGAAAGTCGGCCACCTTTCTTAGACCATCATCTCACTGAGTATGTCAACAATCTGCCACCCAGTCTGAAGATGAAATATGACCCATCTTCTGGTATCCCCGGTGAGTACGGTGCTTTCAAGGAGAAGTACATTCTCCGCGAGGCAGCCAAGCCCTTCCTTACCGAGGAGATCTACTCAAATCGTAAAGCATCATACGTTGGGCCTTCATTGTACAAACAAGGTGGACCAATTCACCAGCTATATTCAAGACTCCTTTCAAAAGAGAATGTGGAGCGGCTTGGATTTGTGGATTGGCAACGTGCGGAAGATTTCCTCAACAGAACATTCATTGAAGGAGATCGTAAAGCCTTCCGTGTGGCTACTATGATTGCCCAATTTGTTGTCCTCAGCCAGAGGTTCGGCGTTGCGTCTGCCGCACCCCTACCGAATTGAGTTATTGCTTAACTTTAGATACAAATAGAATTTATGCTATTTACTGTGGGATTCGATTGGAACTGGCTTCACTTAGAACAGAGCAAAGACGCAGAGAAATCGCTCGGAGTGAAATGGCTTCCTCAGCACCATCTGCTATCAATTCCGCACAAATTTGTGAAATCTTGATCCTCGTTTCCAGCCTCTAATAATCTACGAACACCCGGAGTATTAAGTTATTCCTCCGTTGAGGAAATTTTGAAAACCCCAAAGTCATTCACTCGACTCTGGGGATTTCACAACTTCAAATTGAAAGTTTGCTCAACTCTGTGGAGTAAAACAGCCCTGACTGGGTCGGGGATACTTCGGAGATACGTGAAGCACGAGTCAATCAAATTTAACCTTCTTTTCCTCAAGACTTCTATTCACCCTACACTCTTTTTCATCGAACATTTTGTGAAGAGACTCCATATCCTTTGAAGAGTCGGGTATGGACTCCGCAAAATCTTCATATGCAGGAAGTCGATATCGGAAATCTCATACTAAATCTCGTCTCGGGTGTGGAAACTGCAAGAAGAGGCGAATCAAGGTAGATTAACTACTTGTCCCTTCTGTAAGTGGGCCGACGCTTATCAATTATTTAGTGCGATGAGGGCAGGCCTGAGTGTATGCAGTGCATACGCCACTCGGTCAAATGCAATTACAGCCAAGCTTCTTCTTCTTCCTCCCCAGCTAGAACGAGAACCACACCTGAAGTAGCGGCAAAGAGCTTCAGTGGGGAACTGGCGACGGAAAATCCGTTCATCTCTTCCTCACAGTCAGAATTTGTTGTGCCCAAAAGAGCTCATAGTAGGGGAAGCCATAATGTGGAGCAACTGTCTCCATCGGCCTCTTCAGAAGCGACGGTCACTCGTCGACAGTTCCAGTTCACAGCGAGTGACATGATCCTATTTCATCATTGTCTCTCCGCAAATGATCTCAAAGACCATTTACCAGATGAGCTGATTCGACTGGGATTCTCTGTGCAATATGTAATGCATCTGCTTCTAGCAGTTGCTGGTTTCCATCTCAATAAGGTACCAGCAAAAAGTCGCGTGGAGAGATTTATGAGTCCAAGCTTTGATTATTATGCCGAGGCTGAACGTCATCTCAACACCGCCATTGTAGAGATTACAGCTATGAGCTCCCAGTTGCATGAGGGGTGTAGTGATAGCATCTATATCGCAGCCGTTTTTATCTTTATCTGCTCACTTGCTAGAGGTCCTCAATCTGGCGAGTACTTATGTTTCCGCGATGACAACGATATCCCGACAATAAGTCTTTTCCATGGACTGCGCTCTATAACTGAGGCTATCAATAGTATTGGCTCTGTTCCGGCAATATCAGAGATACAACCTCGTGTTAGACCAGACCAGCGGCAAGAAAGCATGAACGAACTCGAAGAGCAAGCCCCTTTCTCCCAAATTCAAGAACGAGTTGAGGAAAATTACCAGCATTTCTACTCAAAGCCACTAAGGGATCTGCAAATCTTGATCATGGATACATTTCCGTCCAATGACCCGCGTCATTCTTCATATGTTGAGATATTCGAGCTACTCGTATCCCGATACGATGCCATATTTGGTAGCAAAGCTCCAGTCGCGGGCCCTGAAGTTTGGCCACAAATATTTAGTTGGCTGTACATGCTTCCTGCTATCGTTACGTTGGATATGCAACAGCGTCACCCTATCGCATTGCTCCTGTTCGCTTATTTTACTGTTTTGCTTTATCAACTTGACTTCGTTTGGTTCATCAAGGAATGGCCTTCGCATATTCTCAAAGCTGTTTCTCACTCATTGGATGACACGTATCAGCCATTATTGTCATGGCCGCTTGAATGGACCCAGCTTATTGATAGATAGACCTATGCATTCTCAAGAGAATGGACTATAATGCAATGTACAGCCGGCTCGGTTCTGAACAAGTAAATTCGCTGATAAGTACCTGAAAATGCTTCTATCAGTGATAGAAGCATTTTGGCTCCATTGGGACTTGGACCTATCGCAGATAGACTCTTAGTAAAATGATTAGAAATGTGACCGATAATCCAATGGACTTTAAATTATGGCAGATACTACAATTATCCTCGTAGTTACGACACCTGATACATGGATCACAGGTACGGACTACCCTCCAGGGCTTACAATTCTGTCCATCTTTTTTTGGGGGATTTCGAGTATCCCCCCTCAAGTTTTCCCCCTTGTTTTTGAAACTATTATTACGGTGCCCGAGGATACTCCAGGATACCAACTTGTGAATTTTGTACTGTAATCGTGCAAGACGCCGAAGCCCCACAACTTTTGTATATTTCAGATCTGACCAATAACAGGTCGTTACACCTCCCACTAGAAGAAATTCCACGAAGATGATTGGTCAAAACAAAACGAATGCGAACTTCCTAATTGGGATTGTAGATCCTCAGCTACTCTTCGAACGAAAATTGTTAAACCGAGCCCCTTATAGCCGAGAATGAGCACGGTAGTGAGTATATAAGAGTATAAGAGGATCCAATCATCTCGTCTTCCTGAATTTTATTTTTTTTCAACAACTTTCCCATTGTCATCTTTCAATATTTCCATCGTCCCAATGGCTGATCCGACGCAAAAGGTCTATCGAGCTTGGCCGAAAGGACCTCCGACATACCAACAAGCCAACTCAATCTCTTCTGACATTACGCAGAGTCGAAAGTGGAATTACTCACTCTTTGACTGTTGCACTCCGGGCACACTCTGTGAGTATCCTCATGCGCATCTGTAACAATTGAATAGCTAATCTAATTTCATCAAGGTTTGACAAGCTGTTGTCTCCCATGTCTGACATACGGAAAAACTCAGACTAGGATAAAAGACTCAAGCTTGCAGGGTTTCAGCTACATAAATGGGCCCGTAAGTATGGACGCAGATCTAACCAATGCAACGATGCTAACTTGTTACCGCAGTGTGCCATCTGGAGCTTCCTTAGTCTGGGAGCTATGCAGTGGATCATGCAAACCATTACACGCGGGGAAATGAGAGAACAATATGGAATTGAAGGTTCCTGCTGTGGTGATTGCTGCGTGTCGGTGTTTTGTGGCTGCTGTGCACTCATCCAAGAAGAAAAGGAAGCAGAGCTTCGAACGAGACCTGAGCTTGTTGGCTACCAGAAACCACCCCATATGACTATTCCATAACTTCTCTCCTTTGCATGTGTCAAACATCCATGCATTCACTACTATGATATTCTTACTTTCGCTTGTCAATCTTGCCAATTGGTTGCCGTGGGATCAATCCTTTGCTTACCGTTTTCCTATGTTCTCTTTTGTGTCCAACTCCAGTACATGCATCTTTTTCTTTTCCTTTTTTTTGTCTTTTTGAATTCAAATAAAGCTATTTGGGTATGATAAGCCCTTCTGTAGAAATGAATATGCAATACAAGTGTAATTGAATAATTTGGAAACTACTCAATTACACTTGTATTGCATATAAGTACTATGCCAATAGTACCTACTACTGTTCCAACAGTGTTCTTATAAATACTTGGAGTCCATTCGCAGGTATGCTATCATAAGATGAATTTGATACATATATAAAGAAAAAGTTAATTAGTGTTCTTGCTTGCTCGTGAGACATGGGGGATAGAGAGCATACTATGAAAATTCTCGGATTCCAGTGCAGATCTATATCATCAAAGGTGCTAATCTTATGATTTTGATATCTTTTGATTTTGATAGTATCAAAATCGTGTCTACTTATGCGTTATAATTATTAAATATTGTAGTGTTGCGGGTGCTATACAACCGCGCTGCTCTTATACCCACAAGTTATGATCTAAGCACTAGTATGGGTACATACAGCTTCAAGTAAATACACAACTAAATGCCAAGTTTTTAAATTCTTTCTATCATTTGGGAATATCTTACAAGTAACTCTCTGTAAAGAAATACTACTTATTTCGTGCCTCTCTACAAGCTGTGGATATGACGCTGCGCCCTCATTAGCTAATCTGCTCGGCCCCGTAAACAGCGGCAATCCGGCTTCCCCCAGTCGCTCCACCTTCATCTACCCAAGCAGCCACCATGTCCTCCAAAAAGATCGAACAATGGGAAATTGAGCGTTACTGGGAGATTTTCGCATCTCTTTCCAATGGCCAGCCCCGCTTAACTAGTGCACAGGCCGCCTCCGTGCTGCGTAACAGTCGCCTGCGCGATGACCAGCTTGAGAAGGTCTGGGATATCGCGGACGTGGACGGTGATGGAGAGCTTGATTTCGAGGAATTCTGCGTCGCAATGCGCCTTGTATTTGACCTTGTTAATGGCGTACGTATTGATCCTTTTCCTATTGCCTTTCTTGTGCTATCACCCCACCATCTCGGATGAATTGCCCTCCTCCCTCTTCCCTTCCCCCAATTCGTGGCTGACGGCATTCTTTCGTATAGGAGCTACAAGAAGTCCCCGCTGTTTTGCCAGATTGGCTCGTCCCGGAATCAAAGTCACACCTTGTACATGCAACGCGAGCATTGAGCGGCCGCCCCGAACAGTTCGAGCGGATAGAGGATGAGGATGATAGCCTTGGCCTCAAGGACGGTTTCGAGTGGTATATGAAACCAGCGGACAAGGCCAAATATGAGGAAATTTATAACGCAAATCGGAGCCCCCGTGGCCAGACTACCTGTCAGAAGATACCCCCAAGACGCTTAACTATCACCCGCTGACCCGCAATCTGCAGTCGAATCCCTACAACCCCTATATGATTCTCTTGATGTTCCTGACACCGACATTCGCTCTGCATGGAACCTCGTCAACCCCTCTGTCGCACCCGCAATCAACAAAGATGCCACCCTCGCCTTCCTGCACATCCTCAACTACCGACATGAGGGATATCGGATTCCACGAGCCATCCCCGCATCTCTTCGAGCCTCGTTCGAGAACAACCAGATCGATTACCAGGTAGACAACGCACCTGCCCAACGCTGGGGTACGGAAGGCAATGTGGAAACAACAAGCGGTCGTAAGGCAAAGTTTGGCGACTCATACTTGAGCCGATTAGGAGTGGGCGGCAAGGGCTCATATCAGCCGAAAGGCACTGATTTCAGTGAAACCGTCCAGGACGAAGAGTGGGAGAAGGTCCGGTTGCGCCGTGAGCTAGCAGAGATCGAGTCCAAGCTTAACGCGGCAAACCAAGCCTCTGACAACAGACGCGACCAGCCTCGCAATGATGGCCGACCCAATTGGGTTTTAATCAAGAAAGAAGCGCTCCAGCTACTTGAATACAAGGAACGAGAGCTTCGAGAACTGCGTGAGGGCGTTGGACGCTCGAAGGATGGACAAGAGCTTGAACGATCAAGGGAAGATGTTAAGACTGTCGGAGAGCAGGTTGAAGGGCTAAAGAGTCATCTGGCTCAGCGCAAGGGAACTCTTGCCGATATTCGCCAGCAGATTGAAGAAGAGAGGTCTCGTCGATAGAAACCCCGAAGATGTACTTGATGCTGCTATCTTTATCTGGGTTGTATTGGCTGCATTTTGATACATTTTCTGTACAGCCACATTCCGGGAAAGGAGCTATAGGCGCTCAATGGATTATTGTTTCACGTTGCCAGCGAAGACGATGTTAGTATAGTATATAGCAGAATATCCATTTTTGATATAATCAAGCAAATAGGAACTTGCTCACATATTCCAACAATCAGACCAAATAGGAGAGCAGACTTCAGAAAATGACATATTCTGGTTTACGACAAGGACTGCAACCCTTTGGTTCAAGCATGGAGACCATCTATGGATTGAATGAAGCTCGGGAGAACCAACCGCCAGCTAGCAGTCCTAGTATACCTGTACTACTGAGCATCATGATGAACTCCAAGAGTTCATGCCCACATACGAGTACCCAGATACTACTAACTAACACTACTGAACTGTAACTAGTACGGAACAAGTTGAGACTCGGCCTTCAGATTCTAAGTTGATCAATGCCTGGAAAAGTCTACCTTGATATGAAACCGTGTTGCTTTCGCATGCAATTCAAATTTAATATCGTATATTGTACAGGATGTGACTGCGAACTGAAAGGGTAAAAAGCCATTAATGATCAAAGACCAGGTGAACGTTCAGAGAATCTGATCATGCACGCCCTTCTGCGAGTTGAAACGTGAGACCAGCGAGCCAATCGCGATAGAGTTAAGCATGCTATACAAATGATATGCTGAACAATTAGAGGCTGAAACTTCATGAGAAGCTGTTTCTGTAGATAGTCGCACAAGATCAAGCCATGAGGGATTCACCCCCATCACGCTTAGTTTCCACAGCCACGAAGGCATGCCCGGTCTTATCCAGACCCTTCTCAGCCCGAGAATAGGCCTCTTCGCTACGATCAGTCAAAATAGCAAGTTCATCATCAGAAAGAACAGACTGATCGTTAATCTCAAACTGCTCAAATTCATCTTCTCCCAGAGCCTGACGCAGATCTTCAAGCTCTTGGGCATTAGCATTCGAGTCGAGCAAAGAGCGGAATTTGCCCTTCTGAATGACGAGCCGTTCAAGACGACGTTTGGAATCTGCTTTTTCGAGTAATGTTTGTTCCACAGTTCCCTTTGTGGCAAGTCTGTAGACGATGACGGGCTTCTTTTGTCCGATGCGGTGGGCTCGGTCTTGAGCTTGGAGATCTTGTTGTGGGTTCCAGTCGGAATCAAAGAGAATGACCGTATCCGCGGCCGTGAGATTGATTCCTTGTCCACCGGCACGAGTACTCAGTAGGAAAATCTTATGGGTCTTGGTTGTGTTGAATGCTTTGATTTGGGCTTGTCGGTCAGATTGAGCCATGGCTCCGTCAATACGACAGCAAGGCCAAGAGCGTAGTTGCGTTGCCCATTCCTCGATGATACTCAGTTGTGTCTTAAATTGAGAGAAAATCAGAATCTTGTGTCCCTTTTTCAAGAGATGTGGGACAAGACGGTCTAAAAGAAGCATCTTCCCAGAAGCTGACACTAAGGATTCGTCTACTTCCGATGTCTCATCCGTCCAAGGCCAGTAGAAGTTGTGTGGAGAATTGCATGCTAGCCGAGCCTGCAGCACAGGGTTTTGCATCTTCTTTTGACCAATTTCTTTTTCTGCGGGCGATTGTCAGCTAGCTTTCAAAATTAAGGAGGATAACAGTTGACTCACTCGCAAGCTTGATTGTCTCGGCTCTTTCAATCTCCTCAAGCTCGGTGTCACTTTTTTCAGGCTCCTCTTCTTCTATTTCGACGCCATTGTCAAGCATACGCAACCTCTTGTCAAACTCTCTATCGCCCATTTCTTTGTAACTTTGAGGACCACGGCGACGGCGACCAGAGCCGGTACTTCCATTGGGAGTGGAAGATCCACTTGATCGCACGCTCTTGTTCGGTGTATCAGATTCGCTGCTTTCTCGCCGGCGTTTCCGACTTGAAGAGCGAGATAAACTGGGGTTCTTGGCCGTCAACCGCTCCAATGCCTTTGTTTCAAGGTATTGACGACCAGTGCCGCTAAGAATCTCTCTGTAGAGTTCCTTTTGCTCCGATGTCAGCGGGGCATACAAAATGTACTCGCGCTTCTTTGGAAGATCGGTTTCCACATCAGTCTTGATTCGTCGTAGAAGGAACGGCTTTAATATGGAATGCATTGTTGTGACAAGGTTTCTCTTCCGGCGCTCAAGAACGTCTGCTTGTCCGCTGTCATCTAGAACAGAGGAAAAGTCGAACCAACTTTCGAAGCTATTCAAGTCGTCAAACACCTCTGGCAGGAGGAAATGCAACAAAGACCACAATTCGGAAATATTATTCTGCAACGGTGTTCCCGTGATGAGAAGTCTGTTGGCAGATCTATAGGCCATGAGTTCTTTAATTAGACGACAGTTCATATTCTTCAGGCGATGCCCTTCGTCCTGTGATTGAATTAGCCGTGTTGATGACATGCGCAGTAAAGAGCTAGTACTTACCACCACAATGTATCTCCATTGATACTGCCCAAGGAACTTGCGATCATTCATACAAATCTCATAAGAGGTACATACAATGGGAAAGTCCATGTCACCCTGGTTGCGCATCTTCATGTGCTTGCTTCGGAGCTCTGCTCGTTCAGTCTTCGACCCGTGGTATAAGACAGTATTGATCTCAGGAGTCCACCTTTTGAACTCGTCCACCCAGTTACTGACGGTACTGAGAGGGGCGGCGATTAGAAAGGGCCCAGATACATTGTTTTCCTTCAAGAAAGCAATTATTGAGATGGCTTGAACTGTTTTCCCCAATCCCATTTCATCGGCCAGAATACCAGAGAGGCCGTTCATCCATAGCGTCTTCAGCCACTCAAGACCCTCTAGCTGGTAGGTGCGCATCTGGCCACCCGAAACCAGCGCTGGTTGTTGAGTCGCAACCAGATCCTGCTCACCTATAGCAGTTGGCTTTGACTCGTACTCATCCGCTGCAGTCTCTAGTGCTTCCTGCACAGTGGGATTGTCGTCCTTGACCTCAACGTCGGCCTTTTTGAAATAGCTGGAAATAGTCCCACCCCCACTCTTCCTTGGGCGGCCTTTCTTCTGTTTTGGTGCATCACTGGTTACGAGCTCTTCTTCTTCCACTGCGGCGCCTGAGTTGCGGTTTCTCGTGCTTCGTCGATTGGTGGTCGTAGCTGCGGGTGTAGTTGTTGGCTTCTTTTTTTCTTCGTCCGCGGATTGTTGGCGCTTAATGGCTCGTTGGCGGGCCTCTTCTTGCTGCTTTTTCATCTTGTCTGACATGAGAGCGACAAATAACTTTTGACAAAAAGCCGGTTAGCACGGGTTGACTCGTATCAGCCAGACTCAGTAGCCTCGATATGTAATCTTACCGAACTACTCTGCAGCAGGTGCATCAGCCCCTTGGCTTTGGCATCCATGCCCTCAATATCCTCATTCTCATCTCCTTTCTTCCCATCCGTTGAGCTATCACCTTCGTTGTCTGAACCAGGTTTCGTCTCTCCATTTGTGAGTTCGGTCATCGGGGATGAGGGTATCGTCGATTCGGGCTGCAGAGTACCGGCACGGGAATCAGTAGGGGTGACCGTTGGAGACCCGGCTGTTAACATTTTGGATTCCTTGTAGTTTCGAAAGCGACTGAATTAAAACAAGGACAGTGTGCGCAAATGATCAAAAGTTGAGGATATGATAGAACGTCATTCCTAGGGATAAGAATTCCTGGCAGAATCAGGGTTTCGCTTGTTTCCCGAGCGGTTTAGACTCGGAGAAGAATACAAATGAAATTGGAAATATATATCGCACTGGTGACACTGGCGATTGAATTACCTCGAGTCTTTCCGACTGTGAGTAAAGACTCGATTGTAAATTGCGAGGAGTGACTCGCGTGTTGGAACGCGGATTTTCGCGTCGGTGCACGGGCCAATTTTAAATGGAGGAACGTCATTTCTCGACTCGACGAGTCAAGCCTTCTTCAGGTACTCAGTATGATAATACTAACTAAAAACTAATAAGTAAACAAGATCTCATGCAACGGAAGTTCCTCCGTTGCTCGCAAGAATCACACTTTTTTTAACTTAGTACACTTGTGTACACACAACTTTTGGTCTCATACATAGGATTTCCTCCCTTCTTCCTCCATCTATAAGATTACATTTTGATTGTTGTGATGCCATAAATATCCTCGAAACCTCAACAAGCCTTCCCATATCATCTCATCGAAGCCGCACTCATGCAGTTGGACATGATCACAATCAACGGTAGCCTCTTCGTGAGCTTCAAGCATTACTTAGCCCTCCTCCGCGTCTGGACTCAAGTCAATAAACTCGAAAATACCATTTTCTGAAATTTGCGGGCTAATGGACGGCTGTGGTTTCATGCGGGGGTCTGCAAGTTGGACATTGGGAGGACAAGCGAATGTTTTGGTGTAATCTAGAACATCGTTTACTTCGATGATTATGTCTGAGACACGATCATGAATATTATTGTACAAATTTCTGTCGGAAAACCCCGTCTGGTGCCTCAGTGGGCTAAGGGTCCCCGGGAGCTCAGCTGACACGAACTGGGGCTGTGCTTCGCCTCGGAAAACTTGCTTTTCACGCTCTCGTTTCGCATCTTCGATTTGTCGCTCGTATCGGTATTGGGACTCAGATGGATGAATGTCATTCAGTGACCAGCACCCTCCCAGGGACCTTGTGACTGGCGAATCCTGTAAGCGGGATGTCACCTGCGTCCCTTTGGGCAATCTTGATGGGCTCTCATTGATATCGAGAGGTAATGGTACATGAGGAGTATGTGTTGCTTGGTTTTGAGCCTCTCGATCTCGTGCTAGCTTTATCAGCCTGTCGAATGGTTGATTGCGATATGCGAACGATAGTCGTGCCTCTTGCTTTGGACCAACGCGTAGTCGAGTGTGCTCGGAAATTTTCACTGATTCTGATGCCCTCTTGCAAGTTTTCTCACGAACTCTCTTTAGCGCTTCCAGGAAATTATCTCGCTGATAAAATGGTGTGTGTTCTTTCCATATCTTAAGCGGGTGGTTGTCGATATCTTCCCTGATAACGTCTCGGGGGTTGATCGTGAAATATGGACCTCCTTTGGAATGCATGCTTTTGGCAAAGGAAGGCAGTGCATTGAATGAGGGACCAGGTGCACAGTCTCGAATCGGTCCCTGGGGACTGATATAACTTTCCGCTGGTAAGGTCCAGTTATCCTTCCACTGGAATTTCTCGGTGACACTTAAGGTCTCAGTCTGCTTTTTAGAACTTAGCTCAACCATTGGGCTGGCCCATTCGCCTGCCAACCTTTCGCTTAGATTATGTTGGCGGAGAAACTGTCGGGCTGCTAGTATGTCATCTGCTCGGCAAAATTCGAGTTCAGGGTCAGTGATCTCCAGGATTCTGTTGTGATATTGTCTCGATATTTTTCGAAGAACCAATTGATGTGGGACTTCGTTTCTTCTAAGAATACTTTGGTCGATACCCATAATATGAGTCAATTGTTGTGACCGCATCTTGGCCAAGGCCTGATCTTCACGATATATCTGTTGACTGCGTGTATCAAGATAACGAGACAAGTTCGCTCGATCATCTCCGTTTATGCCTAGTTTGATGCACATATTCTCCCAGTTGTAGATTTTGAGGAGTGCAGTTGTAATTTGCAGTTGCATTGCCGGCTTCAGGTCCTTCCATGTCGGGTCGATGATCTATTCAAGCGCATTCAGCATCTTCAGCATCGAGACAAGGGCACATACAGGGACTTACTTTCAGACCAAGTGTGATTTGATCGTCAGCGGGCCCATAGTCGGTGTCAGAAACACTAAGGTTGTCTGTCAGGTCAAATCCATTCTCGTCTGCGGCTGCCATTGCCACCATATTGTCGTTGTAGGTTTGATTTAAACCACAGTTGCTCGTGCCCCAATCAACATAAGGAGGATCGTGTAACTCCCTGGCCGCTTTTCCATCTAATCCTTGTTGGATGGTCGTTCGATCGATGAACTGTGAAACTGGGAGAACCGAACAAGCTGCTGGGGGCAAGGCGGGATCAAATTCGACAACCTCGGGGTTGGTTGTGATAGTGACTCTGCGCGAAAACGATTTTTTGTCTTGCGCAATAAATTTTTGGGGATAACTCGAAGCTGATACTGATATCTCGCGCGCTAAGTGCATTGAATCCAATAGCGCCGACGTTCTGGTCTCAGATTCGGGTTCACCGAATCTGACTAGGGCATGTATGGTACAACGTAGTTGTCGGTCACTGCTCACGTTAGACGGACCATTTCTCGTAGAGTGAGTGGTTGTCTTTCTCTTGCATTTGAATAATCCACACTATAGCAATGGCAAGTTTGTATGATAGACACTGTGACGGCGGTCACGCCGGTGTAAAACTGTCAGAGGTCCGTTGGTACGGAACTCAAAGAGGGAAGTAAGAGATAGACCTCAGAGGTCCTGCACCCTCAACAGAGCTTGATATATGATTTCGTGAGGATTTGGCCTGTATATCGACAAAGAGAAAGTGTTGAAGCGGGATGCTGGAACGACTCGACACTGAAAATAGATGACAATATGAGAATAATTCCGATCTGTTGTGTAAGACCTGCGATTGAAGGATAAATGAATGATTGCTGCAGGACAGTAAGAATTCGGTGAGTGAGCGTTATTAGTTTGAGAGATCGATAGCTCATAAAAGAAAATAAAAGAGGCAAGGAAGGGAAAGGGAGGTGAGGTGAAGCGGAGTGGGTTGAATTCAGACAGTTCAACGGCGAATTTGGCAGTTGCGAATGTCCTAAGCACCTGCCAAAAATGGAATAGCTATCAGTATGACATTAGAGCAGACTGAATATTTGATTATGAGAGATGGGCCATGAGTACGAGGTATAAGCAGAGGCACGTTTACTGAGTAGGGACTGGTTTATATATTCAGAACCAGGCTTTCAGGGGAAAAGAGTAGTCAAAGCGAGCTGGGTATTTCCGAATTATCAAACGGATGTGGGACAAATTAGCTGTCTTATAGTGTAGTAGTAACCATCAAAGAGGAAAATCCGAAATGAAAACACGACGCCAGTTTCCAGTGTAAGTGCCAGGTGTGTGCGCCAGAAGAATTTTTGTAACCAGGCAATCCATGAGGGAGAAAAAAATCAAGAGATGTTTCGAAGCGAGGTATTTTTGATAATCTATGAGTACTTTGGTTGGAAATCTAGATCACCCGATCCTGGAAAGGAGCCACTGGTTTGCGATCCAAGAGTGCGGCAACATCATCATCAACATCCATCTCGCAATCGGCCATTTGTGTATCTTCAAATTGGCGATCAGCAAAGCTTCGTTTCTTCGCAAGCATGACAGGAGGTATAGGTGGAGGTGCAAGGGTAGTAGCTCCTGTCTGGATATTTGCACGTCGAGTACGCTCGACATCACGCTTGGCGGCAAGGATAGACTCAAAGGAAAAAAGAATCTGTGCCATAGGATCATCAATCGAGACACAAAATCGGCGCTGCTGAGCCATTGCTTTTGCATGCGCAGTGTCCATGTTGAGCATTGCCATTATGTAGGCGATAATCACACCCGCAGATCGCTCATTGCCGGATTCGCAGAAGACCAATACTTTTCTTGGCTGGGATGAATCGATTTGCATAGCTGTAATCCCACTTGTAGCTACATCTATACCTGCTAGATGGTCATTGATGCGCCGAATGGCCCTCGGGAAAGTAGATATGAGCTCTTGGTTGTCAAGAACATCTACTGTGTCGGCTAATATGCCAAGATCAGCCGCGGCTTTGTCACCAGATACAAGGCGCGCGTGGGCGGAGTGGGTGTTTCGAATTCCTAGAAGAAGTGTGAAGCCTTGGGATCGAAGATATTCTCGTTCGCGCAAGCAGGATGAAGGCCCCAAGGCTAGGAACGGAAATATGAACTGGGCTTCTCGCCGCATTCCATAGTTCCATTGTGAGAACTTGAAACGACGCGTAAAACCATCAAGTTTCGCCATATTGAAAAATCCGGGACAGACGAAATCGCCCTCGGGAAAATCGTGGGTATTAGCGTTGAACAGTTTGGCGTCAACCACGACGACGTCACTGCCATCGTCCTCTTCCGAATCAGCTCCCAGGTGAGTAAATAAACCGCTCGAGATAGTTCGCCCACTAGCGTGTTTTGGCACCGTGGCATAGCCTTGTGTTGGGACATAATGAGCTTGCTCGCTCATGGACATAGGCATTTCCGTGGAGGAAGGCATGTTGAGCGGCATGTTGACAATAGGGCCGAAGAAAGGGTATGAGAAAGAAAGGAAGAGACAAGCCCTGGAGACCAGGAGAAAAATTGTATCAGAGAGAAAATAGAAGGCCAAAGGTGAATGCAGAGTCCCTCACTCTTTCATGGCGGGGCTCACGTGGACAGCTTCTATAGAACGAAATGAGGGAACGACCCTGTCAAGGACGACCGACCATTGCCTGTCAAATTGGGAGCAATTGGAGTGCCTGAGAATCTCCTCGTGAAGTGCACGTCGTTTATAGTCGGACTGGATCTTTGCAAATAACAGATCAATGAGTTTTGAAGTGCAGTGCGATGCTAGGACCCATCCAGGCAACGAGGGGAGGTTGGATTTAGGTCGTTTTCCGCTTAGGTAAGTCGCGTAGATCCTGGCGTCATCCATTATGCACTGCGACTTCCTTTGATAGTAATAACTTCGATGTGACTACTTTCTTCGTTCAGTGAGTTCTCTGATAGTGCTTTGTGGAAGAAGGAATGTAGTTGAGCAGGAGTGATCAAATTTGGAAGAGTACAGGAATTCAGTTATATTTTCAGCCGCATGCCAGAGTGTCTCAAATTGCTACGCAACTTAAACAACCGGCACCAAACTTTGGAGCTCGAAAGTTTGGAAGACTTTCGAGCTCCATCATCCGATGAGTCCTATGAATAACCAGATAATACTTCCAAGTATTTAACTTAGCTCAAACGCACAGACTGAACAACTTTGGTATGTAATACTACTAGTATTAGTAGTAGCATGTTAGCACTAAAAAGCCCGAGGCTATAACTTAAGGCTATATATAGGTATACATAGCCTTTGAAGAGCGTCCGGATATAGCCCGATTGTTATAATGTCGTTCTTGAGAGCCCTGGATGGTTCGAGATAGGACCTTAGCAAGCAGTCAACAATTCAAAAGAAGATTCCCAGGGTTTATCACCTAGTCGGTCAACCCTGCAAAGACTGCCCGAGGACAGTGGCATGTATGCATACTACTAGTAATCAACAAATGCAAACCAGCAGTTAATTAGTAGATTATGCCCAACGATGCATGAGCTTCAGGTTATTTTGCACATTACCGCTACCTGGCGATGAAGACTTGACTAGTATTAGGGCCCAAAGTTGAATGATCCTCTACCTCACCATTCGACGAAGCTCCGAACATATAGATCGTAGCCTTAGAAAACCTCGTAGCGGTTTTACTACGATCCACAGCGCATGAATAGAACTAACACCATGTAGAACTCAGAAGTCTATGAAAACCAGAGCAACAATTCAACCAATATGATACCCCCCAAACTCACACGCCGCGGCCTGTTCCAGGATGATGACACGAACGTCCAAGCACAGGCGGCGACCACATCAAGCGAATCACTTACTACATCAGGCATAGGCGAAGCCATTCCGTGCCTTTGATGGAATCTTGGCCATGGCCCCAAGCGCCGAGTTCCGCAAGATGGGACGAGGCTCCGCACGATATGACGCGAAACGGAGTTTTCCCTTTTAAAGCCGAAGATGCCGTGTCCGCGTCGTGTCAGGATGACTCGCGTTTGTCAGCGTGCACTAGTCTCCGAAGTGAGTCATTCGTGTCCCCGAAGTTCCCGTTGTAGCCTCGTTTTGTTGGGGTCAGGCGAATGGTCGAGGTGAGGCTAGATGAGGGCTAGACGGTCTACCAGGTCCGGATGTTATACTAGGTTGGGGGCCAGAGTTGAGTCGGATGCCTGAGGTTGGTTGCCTGGATCCCTGAGAATCATGTGGTAGTAGTTACTTGGAATTGATTAAGTAAATACATGAATTATCTAGAATGGAGTTTGGAGAAAGAATGATGTAGATCGAGTTCCTCCAAGCGTCATTCCAAATTTGACGGTTACTATTAAAAAAATTTGACCGTAGAAGGTTGTTGAAGCCTTGATCGGCAGAATATGATGAAATATGAAGGAGAGAACAATGATGTAATGAGAAAACGGTTGAACAGTACACCTGGGGGTATATGAGGCCACCCTAAACTAGTAACCTCCATTGGGAAACAATAACGCCTGACCCCGGAGGGCGTCAAGCACAAATAAAACGCCATAATACCGTATCGACTTGTTGGGAGTATCAGATCACAAACTCCCACAGCCGAACCCAGATGCAGGGAAAGCAGGAGCAAAATAGGAAAGGGACAAAGATCAAATATCCAAACAGCCTAATTTCTTGCTTCGGCAAACGCCCACAGAATGCGACAGAAAGAGGGAGAGCGACACATAGGAAAAAGAAATTGCCACCGATTATTACACCTGCGGAGCGGCAGCCTGCGGAACAGGAGAGATGGCTTGCGCGAGTGTTTGGGGCTCGGGCTCTGGTCCAGGGGGCTGTGGGATGGCTTGTTGGAGGGTAGTCACGATACGCTCGAGGTCTAAGAGACGTTGGTCTTTTTCTTGAACCTCACGACGCAATCGCTTGAGCTCGTTATGTAGATCGAGGCCAGTTTCGTCAGTCTCTGGTCGGTCTCCATTGGGCGACTCGTGTCTTCGCTTGATACCGGCAGCCGGGAGCGAGTTTGACCGGACACCTTCGAGTTCATTTCCATGATCCCAAGGGCTGTCGAGCATGATGGACGGCCCGTCATCGGTGTGCATGTGACGGCGGCGAAGATGTTCGCGTAAGTTCTCTTGGCGTGTAAATCCATTGCCAGTGCTGCGGTTACAATCGGAATATGGACACATCAAAGGCTTCTTCGCGTCAGTGTTCTTTTTATGGACTTCGCGTTGATGGCGAAGGAGACCGCCGGAATACGTGAAGCCTTGGATCTTATCGCAACCGGGTTCATAGCATTTGTAGGGACGGTCGTGTTTATCCATATGTTTACTGCGATTAGAGTTAGCGATCATGTCTGAGATGGAGTCGCGCCGTCATGATACTTACTTCCATTCACACGGACGGCGAAATGTTGGAGGCGCAGTCTGACAATCCATATGATCGCAATAAATCTGACCTTCAGAGTTCTTTGGGGGATCCCGAGCGCGTCGGACAGATAGTCGTGGACGCGCGCCCTCCACATGCTGAAAGGCGGCGGCAATAGACGTAACGGGTTGTTGTTCGTTCATTCTGGCGATTGAGGATAGTCCCTCTTGGGCAGAAGCAAGCACAGAAGCAGCAGTGGCGCCGTGCTGAGCTTCACTTCGTGGACTAGGATAGTCAGACCCGTCTCCCATTATCTAGATCGTACAGATAGACCCCACACTCAAAGGAGGAGAGAGGAGGGGGATAGATAGATGAGATGAAAAGCACCGGAATAAGACGCGTCAACCGATACCTTAGGGAGGAGGGGGAAATGTAGACAGATGAAGAAGAATAAGAAAGCAAGTACGATCAAGAGATCGACAATCTAAAAGAAAAGGAAATGGGGTTCAAATAAGAGCTTGATGACGATGGCTTGCAAGTCGAGAGAGATGGGAAAAGTGCCAAATTTTTCAGGTAGCAAATCGGTGCCTTAAGCCCTTATTTATAGGGCCGAAGTTCCACGCTTGCGGCAAAAAAAAGTGTGGCTGGGTGGCGCGCGTGTGTGGCGCGGAGTTACCGACCAAAGCTGAGCTGCATATGCAAGATGTAGTAACCGATTCTTCACCTTTCTAGATCCGAAAAAAGAAAAGGAAGTGATAAATTTATTGAGTAAAGTGCGAAAATCTCTTTCCTTCTACAGGGATCGCGCAGGGAGGATGAGTTGTCGTTTTAATATCTCCACCATCAGCCACATTATGCTTTCCCTTCTCAGCCTGACTAAAACTGTGGCAACAAAAGAGAGTAATGACTCATATCTACACCAACGAGCATCTGGAGTCTACGCCAAACCGGTAGGGTCGACTTTTAGGTTCTATGCCAACAGGAACTGGTCAGGCAGCCATGCTCCAGTCAGAAAGAAAAGAAAAAAACTGGCTCTGCAGGGAGATCATGCATTCTGATCGCCACACCTGACAAATTTACAGAACAACTTGGAATGCCCCGGGGTTTCGCGCGGCGAAGCGGTAAGTCCGTGAGGCGGTGTAATCTGCACGTGACCCCCGCTTTCAGCCTGACCAGGCAATCAGGCATCAAACTCGGTCCATTAAGCGCGGCCAACAACAATACTATGCCTATGTTTTCCACAGGATTGGGCACCTCCGAAATAATTAGGCTGCCATAAATTTAGGAGATTCAAAACCAGATCTTCCGCTGCAAGAGACAGCATTGCGAATAATAGGGCTATGCATTCTAAACATAGTGGCCAAAAAGTGTGTCTGTAGTACTATTGTTCTTGTCGCTGCTGCGCAGTGGGTACAGATAAGTTGCTTGTACCTAGGCTACAGGATTCACACTTGCCGATGTCCCAAGCTACCGCGTGGCAATGGCACCGAACTTGCATCGTTAATTCTCATGATTAGCCCTGGGTTTCGACTCAGGGATCACGGGGGTAGGAAGATCAAAGCTTCAGCTCGTCTACCCCGAGACCTTACCATTGGCCGAGATGGTCTAGTATCCATTGAATTTCCTCCGCCACCACATCCGGACGTGTCAAATGAACGTTGTGACCACAGTCTGGCAGATGAACCAGATGCGTGTTCGATGAGAGCTGAAGTTGTTCTTCCTTCAGTTCCTGGTCAATCAATAGCCATCCGTCCAGCATTGCTCGAAACGCCTCTCTCTGTGCTGTTGTCCCATTGCCTGCCTCGATTCCCGCCTCATAAATACGTTCAAAGTCCCGTGTACTACAGCGAATCACACTCACCGGTCGATCCCGCATCACCCGATTCTGAAACTGAAGTTTTTCACCGAGCGTCCGACAAACTAACCTGAGCGTATCGTTGTTAGCCTCTGCCTGAGCAGCGATAGCCCCACGCGAGATATCGATTGCTCGTGCTCTCCACTCATCTCGCGAAAGTCGTGCATCTTCCCGAAGACCTGTAACCTGCGCCACTCTTAGATCCCCCAATACAGCATTGATATTGGGATCAGGGATACGAAAGTAGTCACATTGGCGTTCGGTGGAGCCATCAGCAAGAACCATGCCAGCAACGTCATCTTCATGTAAGTGGAGATATTCGCGAGCAATTATAGCACCGTAGGAGTGGGCAACTAAAACTAGAGGAGGTTTCAGTTGCATTGTTTCGAGAAGGCTGTGTAGTTCCTCTGCAGCTTTAATAGCCGGCGATTTCGAGCTCTGCAGAGAAGCCGAATCATTTCGGAGAGGACTGGGCTCGCTACGGCCAAGGCCGGATCGATCGTATAGTAAAATACGACAAAACGAAGAAACCAGCGGTGAGAGGGCTGTGTATGAAGCAGCAACATCCCCGGCACCGACAATGAAGATAATCAGTGGATCCCCCGACTTACGCGGCGGTCCTCTGATAGAAACCCATAGACTGTGGGTGCCAATAGATACCAGCGAGGAATTTGTTTCAGTCGCCCAGTCCTGTGGCAGTGCGAGTTTCATTTTGGATTTAGTTTCTAGATTGATTGATACGGAGTAGTTAATTGATTGAGGTGGGGGAACGATCTAGCCCTAAGTTTGTCAAATGCGCGTGTGTGGAGAAGGGAGATCAATTTGGGGGCCATTGATCCTCCCCGCACTTTCTAGGCTACTACAATACAGTCACTAAAATAAGAAAATATTATATTCCACACTGATGTTCATGATGCATGGTAGTCAACCGACGATGATATTCGAACCCGCATATTTTCCACAACTTACAATCACTCACATAATATCTCGCAGCCATGTTGTAACGGGTCAGAACCCGATATAGGGTCACGTGTACCACGTGACCTTGTCGTCGTGTTTACCTTCTACCCCAGAATGCCGTCGGAACGGAGCAATGTAGTACCGAAGCTATACCGTATCCAATTCGCGCCGGCCATTGTATTTACATTTCTTCAAGTTTGACAATAACAGTTTGCAGGCAACACCTTGTTGAAATTAAACCTGGCCTTAGCCCTTCACAACTGGTTTTGATAATAGAACAGATAAAGAAACTACAGATCGAATTGGATTTCCGCCGGCGTCAACGTACTATTCGTAATAGAAAAATAGCTAATCAACGGGATATAAATACCCAATTGGTTCAACAACGTTTACAAACTGAAAGAATAGCCGATAAAGCTGATGGTGGTGGTAGCGGAATACCGGTCGAGGATACAGATTGGCCAATCAATGGCCACATCAACGGTGTACAAACTGTCGAAATATAGGGCATAAATATAACAGATGCCCTGAATCGAATACAAATAGTATTAATTAATACTATTATGTTGTGGTATTGTTATTCGTTTTTTTATATATAAACCCTAGACGGGTGGCCGACCCGTATATGAGTCACGTTAGATAAAGTTTAAGAGGTTTGTAGGCTGTGGACGACGGTGCCACGTGAACCCAATTGCAGCCTTCTCCTAGTAGAGGGAAACTCCCGTTATCCAAGAGTTACCTTCGTCACTCATCCGTCATGGACTCGTTCCTCCTATATCTAGGCAGGACGCCCCATATATATCTACGGACAACCGCGACTTCCCCTTTGTGAAGATTATAGTTACGGAAGGTATCTTCTAAGCAACACAACCCAACCGCAGGTATGCAGTCTTCTACCTTATTTCCTTGAGGGCCGGATTCCTGACTCCATTTCATCATGGTCAGTGATAAAAAACGGCGATCTTCACACAGTGCGGCGGCTACAGCGGCCGAAAAGAAACGCCGCCGTCTTCTTCCTGTTGGGCCCGTTGAAGACGATATCAGGCCGACGCCAATGCAAGGAGAGTTATGGTACAGAAGTGTGACGCAGTAGGTAGCTGCTATTCCTTCAAACTCGAAGAGTACCCAGCTTATCTTTCAGAAGAATTATGGATTCGCAAGAAAACGTAACGCTTCATCCACGAGACCTCCTCCGACAAGTCGCCCTCTCAATGAACAGACAGCACGATAATCTTTCCGTCACTGTTCCTGTTCACACTACGTGGCGGGCAGCCATGCAAGCTGCGGAAGCGGCTCTTGGCGATGTCGACGAGCTGCTGCTAGCAATACCTTCCTGAACTGGAAATCGTCGACGCCTTCGAGAAATGGCTCTCCAGTCACCGCCCTTGGATTCGCCATTGGGACGTAGTCTTGGACTACCAATCCGATCAAGTGTTGATCTACAGACGGTTCAACCTCATCCGCCTCGGACTGAGGCAACTCGTCAACGTCTACGCGAGATGGCTCGCAACGCCGCTAAAGAGGACTTCCGACAGCCGTACGTCTCCATTCGGTCCGGGTTAATTGACGGTCACACTCCCACGGTTCGTGGCAGACTTATCTTACAGGTCTTGATGGGGAAGCAAGTGACCCGAGCTGCGCAGTCGAGATAGATATGGTGTTTGATACCCGGGCCCATCGAACGATTATCGCAGAGGATCTTCTCCCGGAAGAGTTCCGACAATATCTAAAGGAACCAGCCCATAATCCGTATCGATCGACTGATGGTTCAGCTGTACAGATTGATGCCAAGATTGCTCTTTCGAACTGCCCGGTTAGCAGTCTAGCAGTGGCTATTGTTATACCTACGTCACAAATGCCGAACCAGCGGGTTGGAGTGCTATTCGGACAGTCTTCATGCATTGATAGACTTAATCTGCGATCTATTCCTCGGTGCATCCTACAGGCCAAGGGTGAGGAGATCTTGGAGGATTTCTGGGGTGACATTATGGCGGAGGAGTACCTGACCATCGACGGTGAACTTGTTACCCTTTAAACCTCACACAGGGGAAACCCTAGTTCTGTAGCTTTATTATTCTCCTCTTATATGAGAGTACTGTTACGCAGTGGAAAGGGTGTGCTTCCACGCGGTTCTCATATATGGACTCCAAAGTACAGTACAACCATAATTATATTGATAAAACTATTTTTCTATTTTTATATCAAAAAATATATACTAAAATATTTGATATTAAATCAACAATATCAAACAGTTTTGCTGACACTGATTTAATACTATTTAATTCTCAGTATATACTAGATAAATTTAGTATTCGGTTTTATATCCCTACTGTAATGGTAATGTTGGTGCCGGTAGAATGGACGCTTATACAGGCGTTCGCGCTAACCGCCACTCCGTTAAATACAGTATAGGATGTGACGGTTCGTAGGAGGCTGTTTTCCACTCCTCTCGTTCCGCCTAATTGTACACATGACTCCAGACCCCTGTAGGTTGGTTGGCTCTCGGTGGCCCATCAGTAAGTTGCGGTCCCTCGTCGCAGGGTCCGTAAGATCTATTCTATCTGATTTCTACCATCCGATACCCTTGTCTAGTCACAGATCTCTAGTCTGACAATTTAGTAACCATTACAAGATCAGTCTGGAAATTCTGTCAAATACAGAATACATATCAGAGAAATTACAGATTAATCCAATATCGGAGATACTACAGAATTCGATATAACAGATTTTGAGACAAAAAAATATAGAATTGAATATCTCGAAAAATTTCTAGTAATTTATATTTGTTTTAAGAAATTTACTGTTCAAATTTCTAAAATCTAGACAGAAAATTTATTAAACAATTTATTTACAAATTACTCTACTATATGTACTGACTGTTTAATAACTTGTTGAAGTTGAACTTCAAGTTCCAACGCTGAAATTCGAATTTGGCATAGGTACTATAATATCTTGAAGCGGGTCCTTGCTATGCACCGGGAAACCTTATGAGGAAAATGAATACTGGTCTTGATTGTGAAAGAAGACGGTAACTAGCTATCTGTGTAAAGTAGAGTGCTAGGAAGAATCGAGCCCGAGAGGCAAAGAAAAATTGACAAAGTCGCCTGTCAAGTAGCTACCGGACTCTTCATGGACAAGTAACCGATATGATTTTGCAGGCATGGGCTCTGAATTCAATATCAATACCAAGTCTACAGAGCCCACACATCACCGTGAAAGATAGTATCTCGACACGATGAAAATGAGTGTGATATTGGAAGAGCCAAGGGAGGCATGCTAATCTTGAGCAGATGAATACCAGTGTACTCAAGCATGAGCGCACACAGAGGCCGGTTGTAGATAGAAGTAATTGGCTAGTCTCGGTCTCACTAATCTGGAGCCTAGTTCGGCATGGAAGATAAGGACGGGCAAGACTCTGGTGGAAGTAAAGCTAACACTTTCGTGCAAGATTCTTGTTCCCCAGGATAATAGACTAGGTCGGACCTGTTGGAGGTGCCAAGGCATCTAGTGACATTTGGAAATTCTTCATTCAGTCGTAGTTGCCACCAACCTGGCTAGCAAATGCGGTCGAAACACTGCGGGCATCATCATCGTCGTGAACGTTGACTCCAGGGCGAGTAACGCGAATGCTGGCTGAGCTGCCACCGAAAATGCTACCGTTATCCGCAACACCGGCGCGATAGGGCTCACGTCCACCGGATTCCACATAACGCTTCAGACGGTCGGACTGGCTGAGACTTGGCTGCTTGTTCATATCATTGATGCTCAAGCCTGCCAAGCTCACTCCGCCTTGGTCGACATTTCTTCCATCGACAATGCTTCCTGTGACATCAGATTCGGTAGCAGCCACAGACTCCCCAGCAACGCTTGGAGCGCCCTTGACCCGGCCACCATTAGCCCGGCGACCTCCAGATAACGACGGCCACTGGTAAGCAAAGTTTTGGAACATTGGCGGGTATCCAGAGGAAGGCAAGCCCACACCACCCAGGGTGGAAGAGTGAACCGAAGAAACATCATCTGGGATATAACCGACGACCGAGCCAGAATCATGATAATCGTTGCGAGGACCGTTGCGACCATTCAAAGCAGCGTTATTGGCATTGGAGGCTTGGTTGAAAGGCATCTGGAAACGCTGAGGGCCTCGATAGGCCTGCTTGGGTCGGCTGAATTGGATAAGAGACTCTTGCAGGTTCGACAAAGGGCCCTCTACCAGACAATGCGCTTCCTTGAAGTGCTGCAAAAGGCTATTCCACAAGGGATGTTTGGAAAGCACCTTGGGGTTACCTAGGATGACCAAACCGTAACGAGCTCGAGTGAGGGCGACGTTCAGACGACGAGGGTCACTCAAGAAACCAATACCTTGGTGTTCATTGGAACGCACACAGGAAAGAATGATGTAATCCTTCTCTCGGCCCTGGAACGCGTCGACAGATGCAGCTTCGATTTCCTTGTAGTGCTCCTTCTTGAAAGTTCCATTCGCCTGCATGGAGCTAACGATGTAGCTGCGTTGTCCCTCATATGGAGTGATAATACCAATATCCTTGGGCTGAATTCCTGCCTTGAAAAAGCGAGTGACAATCTTCTCGACATTTGTAGCCTCCGTGCGGTTAAGGTAAGAGGTTCCCGAGGCCGAAATCTCCTCGTTGCCCAGATTCGACCAGAACATCATGGGACTGTCAATCATTGGCCAGGGGAAGTCAACATCGCGACGAAGACGGTCCTGTTTGGTGATACCGTTTTGCAAAGAACCTTCGTAGAACATATTTGAAGGGAACTCCGAAAGGCATGGGTGCATACGATACTGCACATTGAGTCGAATAGGAGAGCAGCCCAAAATGACCAAACGCTCGAACAAGGATTGGTTGAGTCCGGCCTTGGCCGCCTTCTTATTCATGATGACAGGTCCAAGCTGCTGATGATCACCGACTAGAACGACTTGCCTACAGCCTAGGACTAGTGGGATCATGCACTCTGGTTCAGCAGATTGGGTCGACTCATCGATCAAAACGGTTCGAAATTTGAACTTTGAAAGACGGGGATCACCTGCACCAACGCAAGTACAGCAGATGACATCCGCATTGTTCAAAATCTCGCGCTCCGCAGAGCGAGTCAGCTGCTTCAAACGTTTCTCATCCTGACTGGAAAGTTCGCCCAATTCTGACTTCAGCTGGTTAAGTTTCACCAATTCAATGTTGCTGTCATTCAAGCGCACTTGCTCATGCAGAGAAAGGAACCCGACAGGGGATTCCACATCCTCTCGAGACTTGGCAGTGACTCGCACGGTTTTCAACCCGGTTCGGTGGATGCGCTCACAAAGCTGATCAACGGCAACGTTGGATGGGGCACACACCAAAACAGTACCTCCACTGATCTTTGATAGATGGTAAATGATAGTAGCAGAAGTAACAGTCTTACCCGTTCCGGGTGGGCCCTGAATCAAGCTCAGTGGTCGCTGTAGCACGCTCTTGACGGCATTAATCTGACTACTATTCAGATCGGGAAGACCAGGAGCGCTGAATTTCTTTGGGATTTGCGGCTTCATAGGGCCCGCCGTAACTTCGTGACCAAGGAGGCGGTGGAAGATGTAACCTGAAACACTCATTTCATCCACGGCGAATGTCTTCATAGCGAGTTGCATGCGGTCAAATGAGGTCGACTTCCACACATAGTCGGCGGTGAAATTGTGTGTGCATTCTGTGGGGACAGACTTGTGGTCACCTTTAGAGCGCAATTCGATAGTGACTTCATCGGACTGGTTATTGGGGATTTTGATGACATAGCCGACTCCTTCCCATTTGGAGCGTAATTCTCCCGTGTATTTCAACCGCATTTCGTCGCCAACTGCGAGTTTGACATCTCCAAGTTCCAATTTGGGGAGAACAAAACTTGCGAGGTGTTTATTGTTCAAACCGAGATCCCAACGCACGACGAGACCATCCTGGGATTGAGACTCTTTGAGTTTGCGGTCATAATCAGCCTCAATTTTCACAAGCGGGCCAAAGATATTTTGATACTGATAAGCATCATCGTAACGCAGGAGAACTGGGGCAGGCTCATCATCTACGGCTGTAGCCTTTTCCAGATCGTCCAGAGTTGCTTGAGAATTCTCTTTCCACATCTCTTCAAGTTTGGCAATCAGTTGCGGGCTGAGGTGACGAGCTCGGAGCTGTTCTTGATCAGTTGGCGCACCTACAAGCCAAGGCAAAAAGGAGCGGTCTTCGATGAGTGGTTGCCAGCGCGATGTATCCCAATTCATATCCTTAGAAGATGGCATAGCCGCACATGGCTGACGACAAAGAAGGACCACAACTGTGTCTGACTTTGCGGGAATAAAACCGAGCAAGAAGACATTCTTGGTGCCACAATTGTAACATTCAAGGATTGTATCGCCTAGAGAAGAGTCTGCGTGAAGTTGTACTTCTTTGTGACGAGCGCGAACAAGGTGATTGACAATATGAGAGGAAGATGTGTTGCCACGGGCGCTGCAGAACCATTTGTTGCAAGAAAGACATTTCACGACACTGCTGGGGTTGTGAATACCACAATACCTGAGACCATTTCGTTAGTATCTATGATTATGACTATCTGCTTCCTCCCTAGTATATGAGAGAGAAAAAGCCTTGGTATACTCACGCGCATGCATGAGCCGGGAGCTCCTTCTCTTCCTCCGCATATCCCTCGTCTTTCTGATTTCCGTTGAGGGGACCACCGACAGTACTCTCTAAGTCGTCATCGTCTAGGATATCTGAGACATCATCTTCGTCATCGTGTCGACGAGGTCGAGCTCTGCCGAAAGCAGCCGCATTATGGTCATCCAGTTGGGAGTCATCTGCGAGCCCGCTTTGGTGGGTATCCATGGCGATGTATGTTCTCAAGAGAGGGTCGTGGGCGTGAAGAACGAGAAATCCAGGCTGTATCACAATAAAGAAACCATATACTCAAAGCCAAGAGGAAATTTTCGAGACTTAATCAAATGAGTGTGGCGGACAATTCGGTCATTCAGTGCGATGCTTTAAAGGCCCGCTCTGACTGTGTGTACCTGAGGGGCAAAGGAACGGGGGATCTATAGAGAGCCAAGTCAGATTAACAAGAGTAAGAAACACACCAACAGAAGTCAAACTGACCTTTAAATCCAGCTCTTTGTCCTAAAAGGCCCGACAAAAGAAAGTCGAAAAGTCTGGGTGAACAAAAAGCGTCTCCGCAATCTGCGGTCCGGATTCTCTATCGGTGGGATCCCACTACGGTCGACCATTCGGACCATTCGTGCAGTCCCCAGAGATTGGCAGAAAAAAAAGTTCCGCGACTCGATTATCTTGCGAAGTTCATTCATTGACTTGTTATATACTTCACACATACACACAATGTTGGTATGTAACTGCTGTATTTCCTTTTTTTTCGAATCTATCGCATGTGCTAATTCTTTTTATAGCGCCGCCAAGCCCGTGAACGTCGTGATTACCTCTATCGCAGAGCGCTGCTACTCCGCGATGCTTCTATCGCTGAGAAGCGAGCCCAGCTTAAGGCTTCTTTGGCCTCTGGAAAACCTTTAGATCCCACAATCGCAAATGACAAGTCGCTTCGGGAGGATTTCAAGTACGATGAATCGAAGGGTCAGGATGGTGAGGTGGATATCGACGACGAATATGCGTTGACATCCGGCGTTATTGACCCCCGACCTCTGGTCACCACATCTCGTTCACCCTCTGCTCGCCTTGGTGCTTTCGCCAAAGAAGTTCGCCTTTTGTTGCCAACTGCTATTCGCCTCAATCGTGGAAACCTTGTTCTTCCCGACCTCGTCTCCAGCGCAACCTCTGCTTCCTTGACCGATATGATCCTGCTGCACGAGCACCGTGGTACTCCTACTGCTATGACCGTTTCACATCTTCCTCACGGCCCAACAGCTAGCTTTTCGTTACATAATGTGGTTCTTCGTGCGGATATTCCAAATTCTGCTCGCGGTACTGTATCGGAGAGTTACCCACACCTGGTCTTCGAGGGCTTTACGACCAAGCTGGGTGCCCGCGTTGTCCAGATTTTGAAGCACCTTTTCCCGCCTCGTGAAACTGGAAAGGTTGGAAACCGTGTTGTCAGCTTCGTCAACAAGGAGGATAGTATTGAGGTGCGACACCACGTTTTCGTCAAGACTGGATACCGGGACGTTGAACTTGCTGAGGTCGGACCTCGTATGACGATGCGACTCTTCGAGATCCGGGGTGGTACCCTCGAGAAAGGCTCCAGTGGTGACATTGAATGGGCCCTCACACAATACACAAGGACTAGCAGGAAGAAGGATTACCTTTAAAATCCTCACGAATTTGCATGATAGTGTATTGCAGGCGTGAAAAGATGTGGCATATGGGATTTCTTTTTTGGCAAAATATTGGTCATCAAAATGGCGCATCGGTGTTAGGGTTTTTAAAATGGCTCATCTTTTACCAATCCTTGTATTTAAATTAACCTTTGATCTTGATATCAATATCTCATGAGTTGTGGCGGCCTGTTCATACGTCCTCTTAATGGTATAGAACAGGATCAACTACGAATGTTCACATGAAAATAGCCGTGCTTTTTCAGTAATGGTTTGCATCCCCAATACCACTTGCAGTCCCTTCAGACACACTATTATACGTAGTATCCAGTCCTAAATACTCAAACAAAAACAACTTGAGTATCTCGTGCAATCCTAGCTTGTGTATAAATATTCGGTGCTCTGGCCTTGTCCTGAAGTTGACCACGCGAGACCAGCATTGGCTGTGCTGGCTCGTACTATCCTTCCTATGCTACCTAGCAGTAGTGGACTAGTCCTAACAATAATATAGGCAAGAAAAGTCTATCAATAAAATTCAAGCTTCTCAAATCAACCGTCTCGAAAAGTCTCTTAAGATTAACCGAAGAAACTTGCAAGTAATTAGAAACGCCACAGGGCAAAATTCGCAGGAAAATTCGAATGGAACTGTCACTTGCCAACGGAAAGAATTGATAGAGAAAAGAAGCAAAAAAGAAGAAGAAAGAAGTAATACAGCGTCGTCACTTCTTTCTTTCACTCGCATAGAATATCACGCTCGATCTCAAATCCATTGTTCTCTTCTCCAGGCTTCATTTCCCGAGTTACTTATTTGACTTACCATCCTCAGTGCAAGTAGAAGACCTAATTGAATCCTCTCTCACACTTTCTTCCTCATCCTTTTCTTCTTCAGCTGATTTCACGCGGTCAGAAATCTCGAGATCCTTTGACATGAGTGATGCCAGTAAAGCATGATTTTGACTCAGTTCCTCGGATATAGCAGCAAGATCAGTGGGGTCTAAATTGGAATCGTCTGTCATCAAGCCAGGTTGAGCATTTAGATCGGCTCCGCTTGGTCCTGTTGGCTGCTGCCAGCTCTTGAGGTAATCAGTGAAAAGATTTGTATGTGTCTCCATGTGGTACCAACCCTCGTGGGGAGGTAAAGGTTCTCCATCATCGTTGCATTTTGGAGGAGGCAGCTTCTCGGCTTTTCGGTCAGCCCATTCGACTCCCGTTTGCTCTTTGAAAAACTCCATAAATTTTTTCATGGCGGCCGAGGGATTCTTGAGTGGTGGAGCCAAGAGCTCAACTTTCGACAGCCCAACCCTGCTATATTTGGCGTAGGTGGCATAGGTGGGACATTTCGCGATAGATTGAATGATCTGTAGACGGTGAGTATCTCACTGGTATGCTTTTTGAAGTTCATTATAGCATACTGCTAGGTGATATTTCTCTCGCCGGTGTGGGGGGTTGCAAGTCCTAACGAGTGTTGCTTCCCAGATGTCCCCATCATCAGGTTCGTGGTAAGGTCGACCTGGCAATTGACCATGTTATCGAGAACTCTCAAGAAACTTATTATGTAGTTCCACACATACCTCGAGGTACTCCCTTCGCACCCTTTCTTGATGGACGCAAGAATGGATCCCCTAATGATGCGGTAGTCAGTAAAATGGCTACTTGTCATATAAAAACAATGACACATGCTCGTACATAGCTTCTTTTGTAGAGTTGATGACGGAGCTGGGTCAGGGGTTTTTCCAGATATAAGAGTTTCCCAGATGTAAGAAGCCTCCTTCAGTGGTCGACAGGTTTTGGACAGTAAAGAGTCCTCGAGCCAGTCAAAGTTTACAATCTTCACCTTTTTCAGGGTCTTGGCTGTTTTAACTATAGCATTTATCAAATCCACAGCTCAACTAGAAACAATCATGCGCGATACATACCTGCTGGGACATTCTGTATGTATGCCTCTTTGGTGGTGACAAGATGAGTCGTCCTGCCATCAACGTCTTTGGTGTATTCTCCACCATTTGCTTTCACCCATCCGGGGATCTTGTCTGCGTCTTTCAGCTTGCCAACTGTGCAAAGCCTCACTCTCTCAAATGATTTGCCCATGTTGATTCTCTTTGGTGAGCTATGATAATTGATTCAGCGGATGTCTTGTGGTAAACTGGGTAATCGAGCACGAAAGCGCAGCTCGAGGGATAAAATGATCAAAATCATTGAAATTGAGATGCCAGGATACGAAGAATGATACGAAGGTGAAAGTGAAGATTGGTCAAAGAAAGTTGACTAGGAAAATCAACGTAAAGTGACTGGGAAAAGCCGGAATATTGTATTGCTAAGTCTATGAACACCGAGAGAATTGAAAGTGAGATGAGAAGAGAAGTCACCTCATAAAACCGAATTTATTAATAGCCCATGTAAGAAAAGAGCCCCTGGCATCAATCATGAGCGAACACTTTTGACCGCCTTGACGAAAGCACGGATTTTGTCCAGGTCTTGCGAGCCATTGGTCTCAACACCGGAGCTGACATCCAATCCTACGACCTTAGACCCAGACTTTCCAAGCTTAGCGACAGTATCGACAACATTGTCTGGGTTCAAGCCACCCGCTAAAATGACACGTAAGCCCTCGTCGCTATCAAGGACCTTTTGTACGCCTGCTTCTTCCAGAAGCTGTCCTGATCCTCCAGCGCCGGAATCTAATAGTGGAAGGGTGTGGTAGGCACGGCGTGCGATGCCAATATCACCCGGCGCGAATTTGCGAATGACAGGAACAGGAATCAGGCTTGCCCATTCCAATGGCTCTGAGCCATGGAGTTGAACAATGTCAAGCCCCAGCTTTCGCTGTTGGGAAAGGACATATGATAGCGGCTGGTTCATGAACACACCCACAAGCTGTGCGCGAGAAGGGTGACGCAGCACGCTAATAGAATTCTCAAACCATTCTGACGAAGTTGCCTTCGAGGCCTTCTCTGAGCTGGGCACCGGTCGAGGTGTAGACTTAACAACTTGAGAGATACGTAAGGCCACATCATCTGGTACCAGTCTTGACCTACCTTGGACCATAATGATACCAATCAGATCAGCACCGGCTTCGATAGCGGCTTTAGCGGCCTCCTCACTGCGAGTACCACAGATCTTAACCAAAGGTGAGTTTGATGATGTCGAATCCTTCTCGGCAGATCCACCAAGAAGTTGCGCCACGAAAGCGGCGGTATCCGAAGCCCGCATGAGAGCTTCTCCGACCAGGATGGCCTTGACCCCCTCGTTCTTGTATGCTTCCACATCCTTTGGCCCCATGATACCGCTCAGGGCGCAGACAATGGTACTATCCGGCACCTGATCCATTAGGCGACTTGTGGTACCGAGATCAACTTCAAAGCTAGTCAAGTCACGGTTGTTGACACCAATTACTTGAGAGCCAAGATCAACTGCAATTTTCATCTCCTCGGGAGTGTTAACTTCGACCAGAGGTTCCATGCCCAGATTGCGAGAATAGTTGTAAAGACGGGTAAGAAGCTCAGTGCTAAGCATCTTCACGATCAACAGAACTGTGTCAGCACCAGCAAGACGTGCCTCCAAGATTTGATATTCGTCGAAGACGAATTCCTTGCGGAGAATAGCAGGTCGGTTTGTGAAACCCTCTAAACTCTGTCGAACTGCACGAAGATCATCAATGGTGCCCTTGAACCACTCAGGTTCAGTCAAGACGGAGATGACACTGGCGCCAGCTTTAGCATACTCACGCGCTTGAGCTGGAGCGCATACATCCGCCGAGATAATACCCTTGGAGGGCGATGCTCGCTTAATCTCTGCCATCAGTGACAGGGGATAATCGGATTGTCTCAAACGATCGGGGAAAGAAATCTGGGGCGGTGCGATGTTCAAATCGTACGAAGCTTGAAGAGCCTCGGGGCGCAACGCATGGATCTTCTTTTGTTCGGTAACAGCATTTCTACGATGAGCATAAATTTTCTCAAGAATCGAGACTTTCTTGTCCCCAGAAGCAGCGGGTTTCGCCGTGTCGTTAACTGGGGCACTGGCGACCTTGTTTTCACTCCAAGTGCCAGCAGTGAGTTTGAGGAAGTTTCTGAACATCTGCCGTCCATACTCTGTCAAGATGCTTTCCGGGTGAAATTGCACACCCTCCACTGCAAGTTCCTTGTGTCGTACGCCCATGATAACGCTGTTTCCACTACCATTCTCCAACTCAGCCCACGAGGAGACCTCCATGCTGTCGGGGATAGTGGAATGGGTACCAGCGAGTGAGTGATAGCGAGTGACGGAGAGAACAGTCGGCAGACCCTCGTAGACTCCCTTTGCGTCGTGCTTCAAAACTGATGTCTTGCCGTGGAGGATCTCACCCGTCACGTCGACCTTGCCACCGAAAGACTGAATGATGCATTGCTGACCCATACACACGCCAAAGATGGGGATCTTGCCGCTGAAGTGCTTAATTGCAGCATTGCTGATTCCTGCGTCGGTGGAGGGGTGACCCGGTCCGGGGCTGATCACTAATTGTGTCGGTTTCTTTGCAACCAAATCCTCAACGGTAACTTCGTCATTGCGGTAGACGGTGACAGTGGCACCCTCAAGCACCAAGTATTGGTAAACATTCCAGGTGAAAGAATCATAATTGTCGATCAGGATAACATTCGAGGCACTGCTCAGGCGGGCAGCTCTGGTGGGATGGTGGGGGGAATGGTCGACGAGATCCGCCATGATTGCTGCCGGTTTGGTCGAGAAAGGATACAATTAATGGCTCAGAAAGGAGTCCAATAGTCCTAGACACCGTAAGTCAAGATTTCCTCTCGCCAACTGAACAACTAGTCGTAATTCACCAGAAGCAAAGATGCTTCGTGACTCAAAAGTCCCGCTTGGTTGGGTTGACAAATCCTCACCGCCCGAGCTAGTCCCAGATAGGAAATGCGGATTGTTGGACTTCGCGCCGCGGTGAAAGATGTTTTTCTGCTGGAGCTTCCCGAAGCTGTCTGAGCTGTCTTGTGGTTCTACTGTTGTCTTCTCTTCGCCCTCCCTCCTCCTCTTCCTCTTTCAGAATTATTCTTAGGTTCTATGATGATCTAATAGTCCTGCCAAATGGCTCCCATTCCGGAAGCCTATTTCCCGTCCCTGGACAAGTGCTTCTCTGGGGACGCTCAGCTCTTGTATGACCCTCACTGGCCGCGTCCTTGGATTGGTGCTTGATATTAACCATTTATAGGTCCTGGGAGAATGTATTCCTCTCTATCAATGACAGTGGCGATTATATGAACGATACAGACAATGTTATCGACTTCCTTTCGCACCCCGACACTACTCAACAATTATCCCAAGGTTTAAGCCATTTCTCTCGCCCTTCCCCGAAATCGAAATCCGAATTTGAGTCCAAGACTGCCGCAATCCATGTCGAGTCGAATTCGAAAAGTTCTTTCAACCTGAATGAGATCAAAGCCGACGCGCAATGGCTCAGTCAGACCGCTAATATCGACGAGATCACCGCTTTGCGCATCACCATCATCGAATGGCAGGATCGCCCAGCTGCACGCCTCACTGCGAACTTCTCGAATGAAGAAGCTACCAGCATCCAAAGTGCGGCAGGTGTTGATAGTCTTCGAGTTTCGGTAGCTGGTCCGAATTTGGCCAGTATTTTGAAGCAGGCCGGAGGTGACGAGAATGCCTCTTCGTTTGACACGGAAAAGAGTCGACGCTTGCGATTACGGAATATTTACATCTCCGAGCGTGCTCACATTCTCAAAACCCTTCGCAAACTTCTTGTACTTTCTCTGCATGATTTTGCGAACGACCTCGCGAATGCTGGTGAAGCTCTCATTGCGCGCAAGATTACACTATCTAAGCTCGGTCTTTCTCTTTTCAAAGAGAAGATTTCCGGGGATGGACTTAAACAATCCCTCGATGAGTGTATTGCCGGTATTCGAAAACGCCTCAAGGACATTGCTGCAGATGGCGGTTGGTTAGGAGCCTCCGAGAGTAATGAAGAAACAGAGGCTACCTGGAAGACGACGCTGGTAGAGGAAATTGTACATATCCTCCAGCTAATGTTCCATCAACTTCGAGCATCATCAGAAGTTCCTTCTGGAATTCTCTTGGAATCTTGGCTTGGGCTCATGGACGAGTATGATTTTTTGGAGACTCTATGTGTGGTAAGTGTTGGCGTGATCCCAACCTTCATTGCTTCCCATGCTGTGTATGCTGACTAGAATCAAAGCCTTGCGAGCAACCCACAGAGGTGCTCTTGCCACTTCAATCCTTCGTCTCACTGACCACTTTGGAGTTCTTGAAAACTTCCGAATTGTTCCCATGCATCCTAGATAAGAAAAAGCCAGCTGTTTTCCCACCAGGACAAGAGGCACACATATTCTCCAAAGAAAGGATAGCTAAGATTACAGAAATCTTATTTGGTTCCTGTAATATGAGAAGGATCGCAGCCATCCCCGCTGCTTATTGCTGGGGTCTCATGCTGGTAACTTTGCAAGACATAGCTTCTCAGGACAAAAATAACAGGGAGTTGGAGCAACTCAACAGTGCTGTGAAGTCCTTCCAGACAGACACGGATAATACAGGACCATCTCAAGGATCCGAACAATCTCTTTATGAGGATCTTGTCGATTGCGTTCGGCCACCACACACGAATGAGGAGCAGGACCCTCTATTGATTCTGACCAGTGATCAGATCAGGGATTTGACCTTTAGCACAATCATCACACTCTCAGCCAAAGCCGGATCTATGTCAGCAACCGATGACAATTTGACATATTGCTGGATACGTCTCGCGCTGCTTGATGCCATGCGTGCAGCAATCAACTACATTCCCTATTCACCGGAGATTGTCGAGGCTCTACTATCGATCCTCGGTGGATCACTAGGTCCTTTACCCTGGGCTTCAATGGGCTGGCTGGGCCCTGCCAACGACCCGAAGTGCGCTTTTGTCAACGACAAAAACTTGATGGATTTCGTTTTCCATGTCTCCCGTTCTCGGTTTCCATACGAAACGGTTCCCTTCCTGAAGCTTTGTCGTGCTCTTGTGAGCCCGCTGTCAGTAAATGAGGATGGCCTGCCCATTCTAGTTGAAGAACTTGAGAGCATGAATACCTTCACAGAGATGGTATCGCCGGACTTTCATGGATACGAGACGATACGAGAAGATGAAAATGCCAATCTGGTGAGCTTGACTCGGGCTCTTCCAATGTTTGAGTCTTCTCCTCACAGTCACCTGCTGGGCAGCGAGCCGAATAATGCTCTTACTGTCCAAGGCTCATCAGAGATTCCAGCCATGGCTATCGGGCAAGTCATTTCCGAATCGAAACCTGCTGTCATAATGTGGCAGCATGAGTACTCATGTCTGAGTTACCTAGGAAGTTGGCTAGAGGAATGGAGTGAGCGCGGCGGCCATTCATCTGGTTGGGATCCAGAGTGTGGAACTGAGATTATCGGTCTTTTAGCAGACCTTGTCGCCAGCTCTCAAGGTATGCGAGCTCATGACTCCCCAGGGACGAGCGCAAAGAGAGTATTGGAGTTGGCCAGCGATGGGCTCTCACGCCAAGGTGACATTATTTCGGTGATTCTGGATATTTTCGAGCGCAGCCTACAGAATGTTGGTTCCCAGGGTGGTGCAGCGGAAGCATTAGATCTCCTCATGGCCTGCATGCATTTCATCCAAGAAACTCTGAAGGTACTTCCCAACAGAGTCTGGCCTTTCTTCAGCCGCAGCAGCTTCATCGGGTCGGACGGAAACGGCGGAGTGCTAGCTGCAATTATCTCAGCAGTAGAGATTCCTGCTGGGGAGTATCCGTTCCTGTTGAGCTGTCTCCGCTTGTACGAGGCTGCTGTCGATGATGCTGTTTCTCGCGCTGTATTACGCAAATGCCCGGGCAGTGTCACCGGAAAATCAACGATTGCATCGGACTGGGGTGCAGGTATTCCTTCCCACGTCATGAGAACCATTTTGTTAAACTTCACCCGCACAATGGTCGAGGTCTTTAACAGCAATGGCAATTGGAGGTTCAACTTCCCCGAGCAAAAATTCAAACTCAGTGGTAGCCTTGCTGCTACCTTTGATCGGATCCTTTATTATGCCTATGGAATCAATGATTCCACAAAGCCAGAGTCAAAGGTCACTGGCGTATTTTCCTCTTCTGCGACCTACCTTCTGGACATGCTCCGTCCCCGCTCAACAACAGACCTACCTTTCAATGCGATCCTTCGATTAATAACCGACGGGCTCCGAACTCCACCCACTCTCCACCTCCGCTATCTTGACTTGATCGTTGCCCAGGTCAGTTCCGTTCTGAGGTTGAGCAATAAGCTTGTTCAGGCAGCACGACTCGCTGAAAAGCCCGAATCACTCCTCGAGGACCAATTGTTCAAAGCCACGCCAGTCTTGATCAAACTTTACGCCCTCTCTGATGCCTACAGACTGCCAGTTGTATCGCTACTGGACACCTTGGTCACGTCAGCTTCTTCAGACTCCAATAAGGAACCGCCCTCTCTTGTTGGCCATCTCGGGGCCGAGTCTGCTTGTCTCTTCCTTGATGTCCTTGCTCAGCTCGACAAATCACTCAATGACAAGCCTTTGCTCCTGGCTATCTGGAACCTGCTGTCAACCTTTGTCAGTAAGCGTCAGCAATGGTTAGCCGTATTTATTCTTACTGGGGCCTCTCCTCGTCAAACTTTGAAGAAATCGGAGCCCGTCGAGGGTCCAAAGATGCGAGGTGCGCCATTCTTGCAAATCGCACTTGATAAGCTTGCACATATCGATACAGAGGATCCTGAGGTTGCCTTGTCGTTACTTCAGTTTGTTTCTCGGGCTCAGGAAAATTGGCCATGGGCTACGCCACACTTGCAAAAACATACACGATTCTTCGACGGCATATTGCACTACGTTTCGAAGCTGAAGATTTCCACTCTCCCCGTATCTGACCAGATATTTGCCACGCGCATTGCGGCTGTCGTCACTGACATCTGTGCTGTTTACCTCTTCCCGTTCAAGGAACTACTCAGGGGGGCGTCAAAGGCTGATAAACAAACAACTGAGCGAGCCAGGAAGTTTTTTGCTGACCTTATCCCTCTGGTACAATGGCTGTCTAAGGATGCTGTGGAAGTCCATGCCTATAATGCCTCTTTACATGCAAATCTCAAGAAGAACTTTGAGATGCGCTACTCTGGCTGCAAGATTACGGATTTCAAGAAATCAGCGCTTGAACATCGTGCCCTCGGACGCGATTACTACTATAATCTCGATATGGGACAACGTTTGCTGTCGTATGACTTTGCCTGGGCAGGAAGTCGCAAGCAAGGCTTTTCTGAAGAGTTTGAGAGAGCAAACATCAACCTGTCGCTTGTTGAAGCGCAGGTGGTAAGTTTCATCCCCGTTCTCTTTTCTATGTAATGTCCTCAGCAACTAATCAATTCTCTAGGCTCTTCTTAACAGCTGGAAATTCTTTGCTGTTGAACATTGCCAAGACTTCATGAGAGCAGGCCAGCTTGTGCCAGTCTTGATGGCAGAGGTCGCACAGAAATGCCTGGAAGCCAATAGCAGGACTGTCCCGCCAGAGGCTATCTTTGCACGAATTCAGCAAGTACGAGTCGATTTCGCCCAGGCACTGACCCAGTGCTTGGTTGAGGAGGGAGCCAGAGGAAATGAGGTCTTCCACTTGCTGGAAGTAGTCTGGAAAGCCCTGCGCTCTCGTTATCCAAGCTACGAAGCCGCCCTCGTCGGTGATGATACGGAATACTACAGATCCCTCCTCAACGTGCTGTTCTTGGCTCTCCAATTCCATGTGGATGTGCCTCGGTTGCAAAATCAGCCAGAAGTCCTCACAAAGGCGGCCAGGGTCTCATCCAACATTCCTGTGATAGTGGAGGTTGTCAAGACTATTGTTGCGCAGGGTTTCCGGTCACTCACCTCATATCTGCATGAAGAGCCGGATAAGTGCACGCCAAAGGATTTTGCGATTATCATCGCCATTCTTCAGACTTGTCTACAGGTCAAGGATGCAGATCGACTCTTCGAGTATATCACCTTCCACATTCAAGATAACGACACTGTGCGACATGCTACTACACTGTTCTCCTGGGCTGATCAGCTCGCTATCGCGGGTGACCCCGTCTATGGCGAAGTCAGTCTCTCGTTCCTTGTTAAGCTGTCTACTCTCCCAATGCTGGCTGAGCATTTGGCTGTGGAAGGGGTCCTTGGTAAACTGTCAACATGCCGCCTTACCAACATTCTCCAACAGCCCAAGGGATTCGGACCCTTTGATCCCGTTCCCCGATTATACAACATCTGGACTGGTGGATTCCTGCCGTTGTGTCTGAACTTGCTCTTCAATGTCGTTCGCGCAGCACCTGAGGTATCTGCCTTCCTAAATCAATTTGAAGGCCAGCTCAGCCGTGCTGCAGAGGTCTTCTCCCACGGTCATGCCACCCCGCAATCGCAGTGGATCAGTCTTAGTATGGCATCGGAAGCATATTCGCTGGCTCTTATCTCCGTTGCCCTGGACCGCTTCCGTAAAGCTGGACCAAGTGCTGGTCTGGACCCGCAGTCCATCCAGGAGCTCAAGTGGGATAAATCCCACGTCAAGGCTGATATCGAAGAGCTGCTCAGTCGCCGTCCGTACTTGCGAGGACGTATTGTCGCCACTAATGATAAAGAAGCCGAGATGTCCCGACAACCAGCACTGGACAGCAAGCATAATGCTGAAAGTCGGTTAGAAGAAAAGATCGTTGTCGAATTGGAAGAAGTGCTGGCATGTTTGAACAGTGGCGAGGAATGATGATACTTATGTCTTTTATAGCCTTGCCTTGTTTTTTGTTTTTTTCTTTATTCCTCATGTTTCTGTTGTGTATTCCTGGACTGGTTTTTGGTGTGGTTGATCGATGCATAGGGATTCTACAGGATTTATTCTGCATTCAGCCATTTGCGGTGTTGTCTAGATTAGCTAGTCATGGATTTCTTCATGAAGAATTTCTTGCCAGTGTATATGAGTAGTACTACTACTACTATTACTAATCCTAGTAGGATGTAGGTATTGGGTATAGTTGCTTCACTGTAGTGTAGCATCGTCACTGTAATCAGCGCCATCTTGACTTCGTAGTACACCAAGATCTAAATGGACTCGCGGATCGCTACCTCGGCCCAGATACCTCACCACTTGCTCTCCCAGCAAGGGTATCCCGGATAGTCTCTGAATTTGGCAGCAATATCGTTCTGTCATAGAGTATTGCAATATCTAGAGTGGTCGTAGTGGTTGTAAAGGGAGGGGACAAGTGGAGTTTTATATTTCCTGCGCTTGATCGATAGTGTCCCCACCTACAACTAGCTGGAACACCCCCAGACTGGAATGTATTTAGCATTCAAACAACAATTGACTCATTTTGACCCTGTTATTTAGCACTGACCAACAGTGAGGACCAAAACCACATTTAGTGCAAGGGATAGAGCCAATGACAAAGCTGATGATTGCACATAGTAGTGCATCCGTACAACGGCGGAGATGAAGTATGAGCTTAAACCAGGTTCAAAACACCAGTTGAATTGAATGCAAAATCTTTTCGTTATCTTTACGAGCATAAGGGATTTGTATAGGAATTGATCCAATTTTGATGTTATTTGAGGTATTCACAGAGAAGAATCGTCACACGATCATGTCGCCATTAGAGACAGGTAAGGAAATCGGGTTGATGCCCACAGAGAACAAGGAAAAAATCATGTTTCAGATGAAAAGAGACAGGAGAAGGAGAGAAAGATGAAGGATGAAGTCAGGAACAAAACTGGAGTGCAGAAGGTAAGTATCAATCCTGACCACATAATCTGGACGCCGTACCGGACGGAATATATCAGGTCGTGGGAATTCAAGACGTATAAGAGAGGAAGAAAAGAAGCAAAGGCTAAGAGGCAGTATAAGGAAGTGAAAAGAGGAGAAGAGAAAAAGAAACAAGAAAAAAAGAATCAGCTCAACCACACCAATGCGGTCATCTCACACATTCTGTCATGATGGCGGGATCATAGTCATCCCCATGCGAAAGGAAAGCAGAAAAAGAAAAAGCATCATTTAATAAACCGTAGCTCCAAACGGAGCCGTTTCTTTGAGATCCTCCACCAAATCTTCGACGTTATTCAAATACCTCCCAAGTAGAGCCTGTTTTTCATCCGTTGTGCGCGTATCCCGCGCCATCTTCCCTGCACCGGCAGGTGAATGTGAATGTTGCGAATGTGGGCGTGAAGAAAGCTTACTAGGACTGCGCTGCAGACCGGGTGGACTAGAGATAGCGCCGGAACCAAGAATGGGGGTTTCGGGCATGAGATAGAAATAAAGGAATTCGACGAGTTTGAGCTTGACCTCGCGAGATGTGGCGCGCTGTTTAAAGAGCGATGTTATGGTGAGTAAACCATCGAGATCTTCAAATGTGCGGGTATTGGCGGGACACTCGAGGAGGGCTGTGACGAGGGTGAGGAGGGTTGCGGATTGGATGGCTGGACAGTTGATTGGGTCGAGGAGGTCGAGGAGAAGATTCATATAGATTTCACGGGCGAAAAGGGTACGGGATGGAGGGTGGAGAAGGAGGGCGCCTTGGATGAGGTCGAGGGTGCACACGATAAGCATATCATTTGTTCCATTGCTGCCGCGGCCGAGAAGATGTTCTAAACAAGAAACAAGACGCATTGCCACTAGAAAAATTGAAAAAAATGGATTCGTCAGTTTATTTTTTTTTCTTATTCTCGGTTTTGTTTTCAGTATTTTTTTTTTCTTTTTTTTCTGAGGTTGTTGTTGTTGGGATTGTAATTGTGCTGGGTCAATGTGACAGCTCTTATACATACCGTTCCATTGAAAACCCTCCTGGAGTTTGAAAAATTCCCTAAAGGCTGGGTCATCGTGCAGCTCGGTCAACGCCTTTGGCACGGGTTGATTTTCAACAGCAAGATAGGACCTGCGACGGTCTGGTGGGGATTTGGCAGCAGATTTGGAGAGGCAAATTTGGGCCAAGAGGCCCTCGACCTGGCGTAAGCCTTTGAGAACCTTGCTCGGCTCATAAGAAGAGAGATAATC
>Ga0102593_1000353_pt1 | contig 90389 bp, 79 predicted proteins | sample AraplaCol_mMS_r2_2_FD_76862 | JGI IMG/M metagenome (GOLD analysis project Ga0102593, IMG submission 76862) | Arabidopsis root microbial communities from North Carolina, USA - plate scrape MF_Col_mMS_r2 (SPADES assembly) (version 2) | ecosystem: Host-associated > Plants > Roots > Endosphere...
CGATGTCGAGCAGGCGCTTATGCGTGCGCATCTCGAACTGTTCGCGGCTCTTCTTGTCGATGTGCGGGGACCGGTTGACCGTAAACTTCTCGATGCGGGTCGGAAGCGGAACGGGGCCCCGGACGCTTGCACCGGTGCGCTTCGCCGTCGACACGATCTCGCGCGTAGAAGCATCGAGAATCCGGTGATCGAACGCCTTCAGGCGAATGCGGATATTTTGGCCGTTCATTCGACGTTATCCTTGTGTTTGTTTTCCACATGTCTCTAGGCAAGACACGGGTTGTTCTTTCTTCCTAAGGCGGACCACCGGTTTCAAAGATCGAGAGGGCGCCGAAACGGCATCCCTATCCAGTCTTCAGGGCCTTTCAGCCCACCTTATTGTTTGTTTAGTCGCCGCTTTGTCATCCAAAGCAGTACGCAAATCGCGCTCGCGCGCCATTTGCTACATTTCTGTGTAATAAGCAAGCGACTTGCGCCGCCTGCATCATAATAATGTCATCGAATCGGCCGCCCCGCCGGAGCGGCCGAACGAATTACTCGACGATGCTCGCGACGATACCGGCGCCGACGGTGCGGCCGCCTTCGCGGATAGCGAAGCGCAGCTTTTCTTCCATCGCGATCGGAACGATCAGCTCGACAGCAACCGTGACGTTGTCGCCCGGCATGACCATCTCCGTGCCTTCCGGCAGCGTCACAATGCCCGTCACGTCGGTCGTGCGGAAGTAGAACTGCGGACGGTAGTTCGTGAAGAACGGCGTATGACGGCCGCCTTCTTCCTTCGTCAGGATGTAGGCTTCAGCCATGAACTTCTTGTGCGGCTTGACAGAGCCGGGCTTGCACAGGATCTGGCCACGCTCAACGCCGTCACGGTTCACACCGCGAACCAGAGCGCCGATGTTGTCGCCGGCCTGGCCCTGATCGAGCAGCTTGCGGAACATTTCAACGCCGGTCACCGTCGTCTTCGAGGTCGGACGGATGCCGACGATCTCGACTTCTTCACCAACCTTGACAATGCCACGCTCGACGCGGCCGGTCACGACAGTGCCGCGGCCCGAGATCGAGAACACGTCTTCGATCGGCATCAGGAACGGCTGGTCGATCGGACGCTCAGGCGTCGGGATGTAAGCGTCGACAGCGGCCATCAGCTCGCGGATCGCATCTTCGCCGATCTTCTTGTCAGAGTCTTCGAGAGCAGCAAGAGCCGAACCCTTGACAACCGGGATGTCGTCGCCCGGGAAGTCGTAGGACGACAGCAGTTCGCGAACTTCGAGCTCGACCAGTTCGAGAAGCTCGGCGTCGTCAACCTGGTCGACCTTGTTCAGGAACACAACGATCGCCGGAACGCCGACCTGGCGGGCGAGAAGGATGTGTTCGCGCGTCTGCGGCATCGGGCCGTCAGCAGCCGAGCACACCAGGATCGCGCCGTCCATCTGCGCGGCACCGGTGATCATGTTCTTCACGTAGTCGGCATGGCCGGGGCAGTCGACGTGCGCGTAGTGGCGGGCAGGCGTCTCGTATTCGACGTGAGCCGTCGAAATGGTGATGCCGCGTGCCTTTTCTTCCGGTGCAGCGTCGATCTGGTCGTACGCCTTGAACTCACCGAAGTACTTCGTGATCGCTGCCGTCAGAGACGTCTTGCCGTGGTCAACGTGGCCGATCGTGCCAATGTTGACGTGCGGCTTGTTGCGCTCAAACTTACTCTTTGCCATTTGAATGCTTCCTGTGAACGAAATGGTGGCCCCGGCGAACCGGTTTAGTGCCGCCGTTTAAGGCTTTCAGCGAAATTGCGCAAGACTTAATTGCAGACGCCATTCTTGGCGTGACAGCGCATATGGGAGACAATTCGCCGCCTGCAAGGCGATTCGCCGAAGCCTCCTCAAAAATCCCTGAAATCCTGGAGAAAACGGAGATATCTGCGGATCATCGCCGCAGCGATCACATGAACTATTTGATGTAGGAAACTGGAGCGGGTAGCGGGAATCGAACCCGCGTATTCAGCTTGGAAGGCTGCTGCTCTACCATTGAGCTATACCCGCGGGATGGTCAGATCCGATGACGAATGGTGGAGAGAGTTGGATTTGAACCAACGTAGGCTGAGCCAACGGATTTACAGTCCGTCCCCTTTAACCACTCGGGCATCTCTCCAGTTTTCGTCCGGATCTTGAAGACCAAGTTTGGCAGACTTCGAAGCGTTGCCGCCCGTCGTCTGCGCCGCGTATATGACCGGAGCATTTCAGTCTGTCAACACGATGACAACGGAAAAAACACGAAAAATTTCATTCGTCGCCGAAAGCCGGCACATGAAAGAGGGCCTATGCGACAGCGAGCGCCCTGGCTATAAAGCCGCATGAGCAAAGACAAGAAATCCGGCGGCAAGACCGCGACCGACCCATCCGCGAAGGATACCCACTACGCCAATCTGCGGCGGGCCCACCGTGACGCCAAGCGCGAGCGCGGCGATATCCCGACGCCCCAGCCGCAGAAGCGCAGGCGCGGCGGCGAGGACTGGAAGCCGCCGGCGCTCGCCCCCGACCAGGTGCATCTCTACGGCCTGCATACGGTGCGCGCCGCCCTCGACAATCCCGAGCGCAAAAAGATCAAGCTGTTCGTGACGCAGAACGCGCTCGCCCGTCTCGAAATCGATGTCGAGACTCTCGGCATTCCCGTCGAGACCGTCTCGCCGCAGGAGATCGACAAGGTGCTCGGCCCCGAGGCGATCCATCAAGGCGTGATGCTGGAAACACGGCCGCTGCCGGTGCGCCGGCTCGAAGCGCTGAAGGACAGCCCTCTCCTGCTCGTCCTCGACCAGGTCACCGACCCTCATAATGTCGGCGCGATCATGCGCTCGGCCGTCGCCTTCAATGCCGGCGCAGTCATCACCACCCAGAGACATAGCCCGACAGAGTCAGGCGTGCTTGCCAAATCGGCCTCCGGCGCGCTGGAACTGATACCTTATATACAGATCACCAATCTCGCCGATGCGCTCGGTGAATTGCACAAGCTCGGCTTTTCCACCATCGGCCTCGATTCGGAAGGGCCGGCGCCGCTCGAAGGCACCTTCTCCGGCGAGAAGGTGGCGCTGGTGCTCGGCTCCGAGGGCAAGGGGCTGCGGCAAAAGACCCGCGAGACTGTGAACGCGCTCGCCCGCCTCGACATGCCAGGCGCGATCAAATCGCTGAACGTCTCGAATGCGGCGGCGATCGCGCTTTATGCGGCGCGGCTCTATCTGAAGGCATAGGCTGCCGGCAGGCGGGCCGCGACAAAGGGGGAGGTGTCATGATCCGTTTCGTTCTCAGGCTCGCGGCTTCGGCGGCCGCGACGCTCCTTGTCTGTGGTCTGGCGCATGGGCAGGAGATCGATCCCGATATTCTCAAAGCGCAGGCCGGAACCTATCTCATTGCGCCCGATGACGGCAGAACCGGATGCCGGATGACACTCGAAACCGACATGGCGATCGGCGGCTATTCGCTTTCCGGTCAGGATTCCTGCGCCAAGCCGCTGCCGGCACTCGCCGAAGCAGCCGCCTGGAATTTCGATGGCAATGGCGGCGTCATCCTGATCGATCCGACGCGCAAGGTGCTCGCGCGCTTCGTCGAGAACGAGGGCTCGCCGATGAAGACGGAAGACGGCGTGCCGCTGCTGCTGGTCGCAGCGCCCGCCGGCATCGACCACCTGCCGACCTTCCTCGGCCTTGCCGGAACATGGACGATGCAGAGGCCGGACGGCGAAAGGCTCTGCGGCGTGACCCTCAAGGGCAATGCCGAGGCGGACGACAATGCGCCATTGTCACTTTCCGATGACTGCGCTGCCAATGTTGCCAGACTCAAGCTCGCGGTCTGGCATATCGAGGGATTCGGCCTCACGCTGATGGGCCATGATGGTTCGTCACTTGCCTTCGACATGCGTGCCGACGGCAATTTCGACAAGTCGAAGGAGGAAGGCGGCAAACCGCTTTCGCTGGTGCGCCAGTAAATCTCGATCAGCTCGGCGTCCGGCAGGCGGTCGCTCCGTCCAACGGCCTGCGCGCCGTATCGCCGGCCGCATAAACGAGCTCGACCGGATAGACGATCACGCTCGGTAGCTTTTCGATTTCCCTGGCGTTTTCAGGGCTGCGCTTCATCTCCGCCTTGTAGGCGGCGGCACAATCCGGCAATTGCTTCGGCGACAGACCGGTGTCGGCGGCAATCGTCTTCGCGCAGGCAGCACCCTCCAGATAGAGCGAGCAGGAAGCTGCGTAGACACGGCGGAAATCGAGGGTCAATTCCCCCTTCCCGCGGGTGATTGCGGCAAAGCCGTCACCCTCAAGGGAATCATTGAGCAGCCGCTCGCCTGTCGCAGCGTCATAGACGACGAACGGCAACCCGCCGTTCCATCCATCCGCCGCGCGGAAGAAGACGAAACCGCCGCTGGCGCCCATGACATATCCGGCGGTGTCATCCTCGATTCCCCGCTCGCGCTCGTCGGCGCGCTCACAAGGCGCGTCAGCCGCAACCAGCGCCAGCTTTTCCGCGCCGACCTCGCCGAGGTCGATCTCTTTGACGGCGAAGGTGGGATAACGGCTGCAGGTGATTTTCGGCTTCGCATCGGGATTGAGTTCATCCCTGGGAAGCATCACGACGTCGACTTTCACAGGCCTGTCGAATGCGGCCGCGTTTTCCGATGCGCCGGCAAAGGAAATTAATGCAGCGACGATGACCGATGTCGTGACCGCCCGGTTCATCATATTCCCCGCCTCCCCGATGTTTCAGGTATTTCTGACACGGTTTGAACCGGTGTGACAGATGGAAAACGGCGGCAGCAGCGATCGTGCAACGCTTGGTCGATGTCGCGATAAATCCATTTTTACCTTGGAAAGATGCTCCTGCGTACTATGATCGGACGACGACCGATTGCAGCAATCGATCAGAGGCAAGGAGGAACATCCGCCCCATGGCCATTCGACCACTGATTTTCGGTGTCCTCTTCATCGCGGTCTTCGTCGGGATCATCCTCAGCATCATATGGGTGGACACATCACACCCTGTCCATCAGCCCGATCCCCTGTCGCCGATGGCGCCAGGCCCGGCAACGCCGGGAACCGTGCAATAGATCAGGCAGGAATGCGGACCACCATCACGCGTTAATCCCGTAACCGAACGAGGATTGAACGCTCATGCGCATTATGATTGCCGTCGTCGCCTTCATGGTCGCCTCCGTGCTCAGCATAGCGATGCTGTCGCCTTCCGGCGCGGGCCAGACCGGCAAGGGCGACAGGATCGAAGCGAGCGTCAACGAACCTGTCACGCATTGAAATAATGGCCCGGATGATCCGGGCCATATCGTCAGCCGCGATAGAGCCAGAACGGCATGCCGCGATCGCGATCGCGCCACTCGCGACGTTCCTGCCAACGCTCGGCACGCCACCGCCGCCAGTAACGGCGATCATCGCGCCAGTCGGACCGGCGCCAATCGCGATCATCGCGCCAGTCGGACCCGCGCCAATCGCGCTCATCGCGCCAGCCACGGTCGTCACGGTCGCGATCACCTCGCCAGCCATCACGAACTTGAATGATATCGCCCTGCGCCGTTACCGCCGGCCGCTCGGCCGACATGGCAGCCGCCGGAGCGACGGATGCAAAAGCCGCACCGACGGAAATGGTTGCGGCGAGAAAGAGATGTGCGAGCCTCATGGCTGTTTCCTCATTGATGATGAGGACAAGATAAGCGGGCGCGGCTGAATTGCTGCTGAAGCAGTGCTTCACACGCGGTTCATCAAGCGATGCGGGCTATTTGGAATCTGCTGGTACGATCGAGCGAAGCAAGGTCGAACCTAGCGTTTGGAAAGGCGCTATCGCGGGAAAAAGATGGTGTTGCTCTCTTCAGCTCGCCGAGCCGAAGCTCACAGAGCGTAGGCTGGTGCCCCCGGCAGGGTTCGAACCCGCGACCCCCTGATTACAAATCAGGTGCTCTACCAACTGAGCTACAAGGGCAATAGCTGCCCAACTAACAGATTCTGCGATTCTGTAAAGGAAAATCCATTCCTGGGCGACCGCAACCTGCCAAGCGGCAGCTGTCGGCCGCCCGCTTGACCTGTTGTGGCTGACGATCGGCATCGACACGAAGCCTGACAATGCAAAAGTCCTTGTCGCACCAGCCCTTTATCCTTTAGCTAGAGCAGCTTCACAAAGGGCATTGCATGGGCCGTTCATTTCAGACGCTTTCCTTTCTCGCCTCACCGACGATGGAGGCGCTCGCAGCGCGCGAAGAGTTGATTCGTCTCTATGGCGACGTGCCGGCGGAGAAAGCCGATGTCATCGTCGCGCTCGGCGGCGACGGCTTCATGCTGCAGACGCTGCACAGCACCATGAACTCGGGCAAGCTGGTCTACGGCATGAACCGCGGTTCCGTCGGGTTCCTGATGAATGATTATCGCACCGACCGGCTCCAGGAGCGCATCTGCTCCGCCGTCGAAAACGCCTTCCGGCCGTTGAAGATGACGACAGCCAATGCCGACGGCACCAACACCACCGCACTCGCCATCAACGAGGTCTATCTGTTCCGTCAGTCTTACCAGGCCGCCAATCTGAGGGTCCTGGTGGACGGGCGTGTGCGCCTAGAAGAACTGATCTGCGATGGACTGATGGTGGCGACCCCTGCCGGGTCGACGGCCTATAATCTCTCCGCCCATGGACCGATCCTGCCGCTCGAGGCGCCGTTGCTCGCCATGACACCGGTCAGCGCTTTCAGGCCGCGGCGCTGGAGGGGAGCGCTGCTTCCGAACAAAGTGACCGTCGATATCGATGTTCTCGAGCCGATAAAGCGCCCGGTGAATGCCGTGGCCGACAATACCGAGGTCAAATCGGTGCTGCATGTCCGCATCGCCCAATCCGAGCATATGACGGCGCGTATCCTTTCCGATCCCGACCGCTCGTGGTCCGACCGTATTCTCGCCGAGCAGTTCAAGGATTGAGACGATGGCAGTGCGACAGGTATTGATGACAACGGTCTTCCTTCTGGGATGGTCGGCCGTGGCCGCCCCGGCGCAGGATGCCATCCTGCCGGCATCGGTGATTTTTGCGACCAGCACCGGCTATTGGGAAGACGACGGCAACTCGCCTGCAGTCGAGCGAGCGCCCACCGGCGCCGAGGCCGTTGCCAATCCCGAGAGAAAAGCCGTGCAGCGCCACGGCTATTACAAGCTCTTCGCCGTCCGCCAGGAGGACAGGACCTCCAAGATCTATCTGCAGCAGATTGCCCAGACCGCGACCGATCCGGCGATCGTCTCGACCATCGAGCTGCAGGAATTCAGCGACCTGAAGCCTTACGTCACCGACATACGCCCCGAGAATTCGAACGGCATCATCAAGGAACCGGGGCTCTTCGCCACTGTCTATCTCAAGACCGATCCCGCGGCAGAGCCGGACGGCTGGACCGTGCTGATCGACGAATTCGGCGATATTACCGTCGAGAAGGCGACCAATTGAACGGCGAGGAACCGTTCGGAGAGGCATCCGGGAGATGAAACTCGGCTTTCGCGATGGCGTCCTCTACGACGAGAACAGGCTGAACTGGGACGCCGACGGCCCGAGACCCATCAGCTGGTCTCTGTGGTATCCCGCAGCCGAAGAGGCGCGGGAAAGCGACACGCCGGAAAGAAGCTGGTTCCAGAAGGCGGCCGTCGCCCGGAATGCGCCCGTCAGACCTGGAGGCGCCCCCTACCCCCTCGTTCTTCTCTCGCATGGAACAGGCGGATCCGCCGCCGGGCTGGAGTGGCTGGCGCGACGTCTGGTCCATCGCGGATTTGCAGCACTCGGCGTCAACCATCACGGCAATACCGGCAGCGAGCCCTATCGCGCCGAAGGCTTCGCCTGCCTTTGGGAGCGAGCACCCGACCTCAGCCACATGCTCGATCACTCCAGCGACTGGCTGAGCGATCTGTCAGGCCATATCGATCTATCGCGTGTGTTTGCCGCAGGATTTTCGGCTGGCGCCTATAGCGTGATGCTGCTGCTCGGCGCCATCGCCCAGTTCTCACAGTTCGAGCCGTCAAGGCTGAAGCCGGATGGCCCGCGCGGACCGCGGGAATTTCCCGATCTTGCCAATCACATTCCGACACTGCTTCGCACCAGCGCCGTGTTTTGCGATTCATGGTCCCGCATGTCGAGATCCTATCGAGACGAGAGGATCAAGGCCGCACTCGTCTGCGCGCCGGGTCGGTCCGTTCTCGGTTTCAGCGGAGAAAGCCTGAAAGCGATCGATTCGCCCACCCTGATCCTGGTCGGCGATGCCGACAGGGCGGCGCCGGCCGAAGAATGTTCGTCATGGCTGCATGCGCGGCTGAAACACAGCGCTCTTAAAATCTTCAGCGGCGGCCTCGGGCACTATGTCTTTCTGCCGGAGGGCACCGGACTGGGCCTTGCCTTTGCGGCAGAGCTGTTTACCGATCCCGCAGGCATCGAGCGCGCCGCCATTCACGAAGAAATCGCCGACCTGTCGGCAGCGCTGTTTCAAGACATCGGTATCGGCGCGGTGGTTTGAGCAAAAGAAAAGCCCCGCTGCCGGGGCCTTTTTGTCTCGATCCTGCTTTCACCCGTCAGTCGACATCATCGACGACCGCATCGGCGGCGCCGCTGATTCGGTGGGCAAGCGCTGCTTCCATGAACTCGTTCAGCTCGCCGTCGAGCACATCGTCCGGCGCGGTGCTGGCAACACCGGTGCGCAGGTCCTTGACCAGCTGATAGGGCTGCAGCACGTAGGAGCGGATCTGGTGGCCCCAGCCGATATCCGTCTTCGACGCGGCTTCGGCGTTGGCGGCGTCCTCACGCTTCTTCAGTTCCGCTTCGTACATGCGGGCGCGCAACATGTCCCAGGCCTTGGCGCGGTTCTTGTGCTGCGAACGCTCCTGCTGGCACTGCACGACGATGCCGGTCGGGATGTGCGTGATGCGCACGGCCGAGTCTGTCGTGTTGACGTGCTGGCCGCCGGCGCCCGACGAGCGGTAGGTATCGATGCGGCAGTCGCTCTCATTGATCTCGATCTGGATCGAGTCGTCGACAACGGGATAGACCCAGATCGACGAGAAGGAGGTGTGGCGACGAGCGTTGCTGTCGTAAGGCGAGATGCGCACCAGCCGGTGCACGCCCGATTCCGTCTTCAGCCAGCCATAGGCATTGTGGCCCTTGACGAGCAGGGTCGCGGATTTGATGCCCGCTTCTTCGCCGTCGTGGACTTCGAGAAGCTCGACCTTGAAACGCTGACGCTCGGCCCAGCGGGTGTACATGCGCAGAAGCATGTTTGCCCAGTCCTGGCTTTCGGTGCCGCCGGCGCCGGAATGGACTTCGAGATAGGTGTCGTTGCCGTCGGCCTCGCCGGAGAGCATCGCCTCCACCTGGCGGCGCGCGGCTTCGGCCTTCAGGGCCTTCAGCGTATCCTCGGCTTCCCTAACGACGCCATCGTCGCCCTCTTCCTCGCCGAGCTCGATCAGCTCGACATTGTCGTTCAGCTGCTGTTCAAGCTGCTTGACGCCGCTGATGCCATCATCGAGCTGCTGGCGCTCGCGCATCAGCTTCTGCGCCTCGGCGGCGTCGTTCCAGAGGTTCGGATCCTCCGCCTTGTTGTTCAACCAGTCCAGTCGTCTTATCGCCTGGTCCCAGTCAAAGATGCCTCCTCAGCAGGGTGATAGCCTGCTTGGTTTCATCGACCACGTTTTCGATTTCCGCTCGCATTTTCCTGCTTCTCTGTAACGGTCTTCTTCAAGTGCTGGTGACATAGAGACGCCCGCCGCTGAAGTAAAGAGCCGCGGCGCGCGTCCGAAAATTAGGGCAATGCTCAGAAGAGGCCCGGGGTGCCGGTCTGGACGGCCTGGTTGGCCTGCGGCGAGGTCTTCAGGATCTCCTCCGGCGCCATGGTGCTGTCCATGCCGATGACGGAGAAGCTGTCGGCCGGGCCGGTGCCGGGCTTGAAAGCCTCGACAATGGTGTTCGGATCGCCGTCTGCGGCGGCCATGCCGGTCTTGCGGTCGATCGGGATCAGGTTCATGCCGGGCGGGATCACGAATTTCGATTCTGGCATATCCTTGACGGCGGCCTGCATGAATTCGTTGAAGATCGGAGCGGAGAGAACACCGCCGGTGCCGCCGCGGCCGAGTGGGGCCGGCGTATCGAAGCCCATATAGAGGCCGGCGACCAAATCCGGCGTGAAGCCGACGAACCAGGCATCCTTCTCGTCGTTGGTGGTGCCAGTCTTGCCGGCGACGTCACGGCCGCCGAGATCGACCTTGCCGGCGGCAGTGCCGCGCTGGATGACGCCCTGCATCATCGAGGTGATCTGATAGGCGGTCATCGGATCGAGAACGGTTTCGCGGTTGTCGACGACGTTCGGCTCTTCCTGATTCTGCCAGTCACCGGCATTGCAGCCCTCGCAGAGACGCTCCTCATGCTTGAAGATCGTTTTGCCGTAGCGGTCCTGGATGCGGTCGATCAGTGTCGGCTTGATCTGCTTGCCACCATTGGCGATGACCGAATAGGCCGACACCATGCGCAGCACCGTCGTATCACCGGCGCCGAGCGACATTGAGAGAACCGGCAGCATGTGATCATAGATGCCGAAGCGCTCGGCATATTCGGCGACGATGTTCATGCCGAGATCGTTGGCGAGGCGCACCGTCATCAGGTTGCGCGAATGCTCGATGCCCGAGCGTAGCGTCGAGGGCCCGCCGACTTCGCCGCCGTAGTTTTCCGGCTTCCAGACCTGGCCACCCGAGACGATCTCGATCGGCGCATCCATGATGACGGAGGCCGGTGTATAACCATTGTCCATCGCCGCCGCGTAGACGAAGGGCTTGAACGAGGAGCCCGGCTGGCGCATCGCCTGGGTGGCGCGGTTGAACTCCGACTGGGAATAGGAAAAGCCGCCAACCATGGCGAGCACACGGCCGGTCTTCGGGTCCATGGCGACCAGGCCACCCTGCACCTTCGGCGGTTGCTGCAGGCGGTAGGACGTCGACGCGTCGTCGCCGAGCTTTGCGACATACACGACGTCGCCAGGGGCCACGACGCCGGCCGGAGATTTCGCAGTCTTGCGGGCGCCGTCGGCCGAACGGAAGGCCCACTGCATGTTCTTGGCATCGATCGTGCCGCGCTGGCGGTCGGCCGCGACCTTCCCGCTGCCATCCTTGGCCGGCTGCAGGCCGATGTCGACGTTGCTGTCGGAGACGGCGAGCACAACGGCAAGCCGCCATTCCGGCACGTCGGACAGAGCGGGAATATCGGCAAGCGCCTTGCCCCAATCGCCGCTTGCATCGATCTGCTTGATCGGGCCGTGGAAACCGCGGCGCTCGTCATAGGTCACGAGACCATCCTGCAGCGCCTTGCGGGCGGCGAGCTGCAGCTGTGGATCGAGCGAGGTGCGTACCGAAAGACCGCCCTCATAAAGGACCTTTTCGCCGTACTGGTCGATCAACTGGCGGCGCACGGCTTCAGCGAAATAATCCGAGGCGAAGAGAGAGGGGCCGGTGGTGCGGGCGGTGACGCCGAGCGGCTGCTTCTTGGCTTCGTCGCCGTCGCTCTGGCTGACATAGCCGTTCTCGACCATGCGGTCGATCACCCAGTTGCGGCGCTCAAGCGCTGCTTCTGGATGGCGGAAGGGATGATAATTGGCCGGGCCTTTCGGCAGCGAAGCGAGATAGGCGGCCTCGGCGACGGTCAATTCCGTAACGGACTTATTGAAATAGGTGAGCGCCGCGCCGGCGATGCCATAGGAATTCAGGCCGAAGAAAATCTCGTTCAGGTAGAGTTCGAGGATCTTGTCCTTGCTATAGGCCTGCTCGATGCGGAAGGAGAGGATCGCTTCCTTGATCTTGCGGTCGATCGTCTGGTCCGAGCTCAGAAGGAAGTTCTTGGCCACCTGCTGGGTGATTGTGGAGGCGCCGACCGGGCGGCGGCCGGAGCCGAAATTCTGCAGGTTGACGAGGATGGCGCGGCCGAGACCGGTCAGGTCGACGCCCGGATGATTGTAGAAATTCTTGTCTTCGGCCGAAAGGAAAGCAGCCTTCACGCGGTCGGGAATGGCCTGGATCGGCAGGAAGAGGCGCTTTTCCTTGGCATATTCGGCCATCAGAGCACCGTTGCCGGCGTGGACGCGGGTCGTCACCGGCGGCGCGTAGCTGTTCAGAACGGCGTAGTCAGGAAGATCCTTCGCAACATTGGCGAGATAGATGGCAATACCCGCCGCCGCGACCAGAAACAGGACGCAGGCCATTCCGAAGAAATATCCAAGAAGTCTAACCATATTTTCAGCTACCGGTCTCTTCGATCTTCAATCGGCGCGGACGCAACGATTGCATAGATCAAGGCAATTTGCACGTTGCGCGCGGCTTACTCCATGAGCGCTACCGCTACAAGCCGTTTCCGCGCCTCAGGCTATGAAACATAAGCCGGAGTAACGGCGCGAATGTGAGGAAAATAGGGCTCTCCCCGCCGCATTCACCGCTATATCAGCGTTTCATCAGCAGTGTCACATACAAGCAACGCCCCTTCCCGCCGCCAATCTGAAGCTCCTTGCTCAGGACTTGATTCATGCGACGCGCCCAAGTGTTTGTTTTTTTGGTAAATCACCGTCAAAAAGCCGCTCGGAATTCCGGGCAGCAGGCATCAGCCGCCATTCGCCATGACGCCGGTGCGGTATCGCTTCACGGCGTCGGTCAGGAGATCGGCGATCTTGCCGCGCCAGGTCTCGTCCAGCAGCAGTTTCTCATCATCGGCATTCGAGAGGAAGCCGAGTTCGAGAAGAATCGACGGCACATCAGGGGCCTGCAGTACGCGAAAGCCGGCATGGCGGTGCGGATTGTTGATGGTGCCGACCTGATCCCTGAAGGAATTCAGTACGCTCTCGGCCAGCGAAATCGAGAAGGCCTGCGTCTCGCGCCGCGTCAGGTCGAGCAGGATATCGGCCACCTCGGGCGGCTCGGTGACCGTCTCCTTGCCGGCGATCTGGTCGGAGAGATTTTCACGTTCGGCAAGGTCGGCGGCAAGTTTGTCGGAGGCCTTGTCAGAGATCGTATAGACGGTCGAGCCGCGGATATCCTTCTGCTTCAGCGTATCGGCGTGCAATGAAATAAACAGGCCGGCGTGGTTCTGGCGGGCAATCAGCACGCGCTGCGACAGCGACAGGAACTCGTCATCCTCGCGCGTCAGGAAAGCCTTGATACCCGGCTCCTTGTTCAGCCGGTCGGTCAAAGCCTTGGCGAAGGCGAGCGTCACCTGCTTTTCCTCAGTCTTGGTGTCGACTCCGACCGCGCCGGTATCGATACCGCCGTGACCGGCGTCGACGGCGATGACGAAATCGCCGGGAGCGGTCTTTTCCGGCGCCGGAATGGCGCTCGTCGTCTGGGCCGCCTCGGCCTGATCCTTCCAGGATTGCGTCTTGACCAATTCGGCAAAGGCCTGCTTGTCGATCATCTCGGCCTCGAGCACGAGGCGATGGCCCTTGCCGGCCTCATCGGCCTGCACCTTGGCGAGCGCCAGCTTTACCGGCCTTGCGGTCGTCAGCACGATGCGGGCGCTCTCCTCGTCCATCTTGCCGTAGCGGATGTCCTTGAAGAGGCCGCGGGCAGCCAGATCCTTCGCCGGGAACCCGAAGGCAGTCGCCGGCAGATCGACGACGATGCGTTCCGGATTGGCTATGTAATGAACGGAGAAACGCGGTTCCCGGTCGAAATCGATGACGATGCGCGTTCTGGCATCATCGCCGATAATGCGCGCGCCATAGGCAAGCAGCGGATCCCTGGTCTCGGCGGAACCTGCAACCACAGGCAGGAGACAAACGGCAACGAGAGCCGCTGTCACAACCCGCCTTGCGAATGTCGATCGCCGCGTTGCGGATTTCGCCGCGATCCGAGCCCTCTTAAACAATAAACCGCCACATCCTATTTATATCGCGATGGACCCACCACGGCAGAAGCGGACGCCCTTGAGCGAAACACCTTTGCCGCCTGTCGAATCGCAGTCGCTTGATCCCCAGCTTCTATGCGTTTCGAAATCCATCAATATTATGGCACATTTGGCTTTTCCCTTGCTATTGTGACACGGAAAACATACAACGAATTTTAGGGTAGAAGTGCTGACGGGATAGAGTCGCCGCAAGGGCTGCCAGCCAGATCAGGATCTGGCGCCACATCGGTCATCGTCCGCCGTCTCATGTGCTTCAACCCGAGAACTGGATCCTGATTTTCCGGCTTCTTGTCGGAACTTCATTGGTGGATCAGCCACCACGCTCTCAGGGAGCAAACTCATCGGACCCGAAACGGGTCTTCGTATTTGTCGATCTCGCTTGGTTGTTGATGGTTTCGCAGCAGGTTTTATCTGAAGTGTACAGGCCCCGGACCGAAATGGTTCCGGTTGCGGTTTGGCTGCTGCCCTCCCCCTCGCATCAGGCGCGACTTTCATTATCCGGCGCGGCCACGGCGGACCGCATTCTTTCTGTCTCAACAGCAGTCGGGAATGCGCTCTCGCGGCCACGCCGAGGAGCACAGCTTACATGGCAGACAAAATGCTTATCGATGCGTCTCACGAGGAAGAGACGCGCGTCGTTGTCGTTCGCGGGAACCGCATAGAAGAATTTGACTTCGAGTCGCAGCACAAGAAGCAAATCCGCGGCAACATCTATCTCGCAAAGGTAACGAGGGTCGAACCCTCGCTGCAGGCCGCCTTCGTCGATTACGGCGGCAACCGGCACGGCTTCCTGGCCTTTGCCGAAATCCATCCCGACTATTACCAGATACCGCTCGCCGACCGCCAGGCGCTGCTTCGCGCCGAGGCCGAGGAGCATCGCCGCGACGAGGACGTCGAACACGTCGAAACCGCGCCGATGGTCGATCTTTCGACCCAGGATCAGCCGGATGTCGGCATCGTTCCGGCCGAGGCTCCGGAACCGGTTGCAGTAGACGTGGCGGCGACTGAAGAGGTTGCGGCAACGACCGAGGCCCCGGCGCCTGCCGAGGAAGCGCCGGCCAAGAAGGCAAGGCCGCGCCGCAGCCGCAAGAAGGTCGCCGAAACGACTCCGACCGAGGATGCAGTTCCGACCGATGTCGAAGCTGAAGGCGCTTCGAGCGTAGACAACGAGGATGACGGTTCGACCGGCGGCACGATGGCTGCGATGGTTGAAACCGACACGATCTCCGAAGATATCGACACCAACAAGCGTCGTCATGACGATGACGACGATGATGACGATCACGGTGAAGAGGAAGTCATCGAATCCGTCGGTGCCGAAGACGCGATGGAAGAGGTGCCTGACCGCGTGCAGCGCAAGCCGCGCAAGCAGTACCGCATCCAAGAAGTCATCAAGCGCCGCCAGATCCTGCTCGTGCAGGTCGCCAAGGAAGAACGCGGCAACAAGGGCGCCGCACTCACCACCTATCTCTCGCTCGCAGGCCGTTACTCGGTTCTGATGCCGAATACGGCGCGTGGCGGCGGCATTTCCCGCAAGATCACCAATCCGCAGGACCGCAAGCGCCTGAAGGAAATCGCCCGCATGCTCGAAGTGCCGCAGGGCATGGGCGTCATCCTGCGCACGGCCGGTGCCAACCGCACCAAGGTCGAGGTCAAGCGCGACTTCGAATATCTGATGCGTCTGTGGGAGAATGTGCGCACGCTGACGCTCGCTTCCACCGCTCCCTGCCTCGTTTATGAGGAAGGCTCGCTGATCAAGCGCTCGATCCGCGATCTCTATAACAAGGATATCGGCGAGATCATCGTTGCCGGCGAGGAAGGCTATCGTGAAGCAAAAGACTTCATGAAGATGCTGATGCCGAGCCATGCCAAGGTGGTTCAGCCCTATCGCGACATCCACCCGATCTTCTCGCGCTCCGGCATTGAAGCGCAGCTAGACCGGATGCTGCAGCCGCAGGTGACGCTGCGTTCCGGCGGCTACCTGATCATGAATCAGACGGAAGCGCTGGTTTCGATCGACGTCAACTCCGGCCGCTCGACGCGCGAACACTCGATCGAGGACACTGCCCTCCAGACGAACCTCGAAGCCGCGGAAGAAATCGCCCGCCAGCTTCGCCTGCGCGACCTTGCCGGCCTGATCGTCATCGACTTCATCGACATGGAAGAGAAGCGCAACAACCGCGCCGTCGAGAAGAAGCTGAAGGAATGCCTGAAGAACGACCGCGCCCGCATCCAGGTCGGCCGGATCTCGCATTTCGGCCTGCTCGAAATGTCACGCCAGCGCATTCGCGCTTCCGTCCTGGAATCGACGACTCAGGTCTGCTCGCATTGCGGCGGCACCGGCCACGTCCGTTCGCAGTCCTCTGTCGCCCTGCATGTGCTGCGCGGCATTGAGGAATATCTGCTCAAGAACACGACGCACAACATCACCGTGCGCACGACGCCCGATATTGCGCTCTACCTGCTGAACCACAAGCGCCAGACGATCGTCGATTACGAAGCACGCTTCGGCGTTGCGATCATCATCGATGCGGATGGCTCGGTCGGCGCGCAGCATTTCGCGATCGATCGTGGCGAGGCGGTCGAAAATCCGGTCAAGATCGAAAGCCTCTTCAATTTCGCTGCCATTCCCGAGGATGACGACGACGATATTGCCATCGAGGCGGACGAGGAAGAAGACGAAGAACTCGAGGAAAAGCCCACCGCTGCCGAACGCGCCGCAACAGTGCGCTCGGAAGGCGAAGCTGACGGCAACCGCAAGCGCAAGCGCCGCAGGCGCCGTCGCGGCCGCAACGGCAATGCCGAGCAGCAGGCATCCGCTGCAGGCGAAGCCGGCGACGAAGAAGAGGACGGCGAGGACGAAGGCAGCGAAGGCGATGAAAACGCTGCTGCTACGCCTGAAGCCCGTGCCGAGAGCGAAGAATCGCAGCGCCGCAAGCGCCGTCGTCGCGGCAAGCGCGGCGGTCGCCGCAATCGCGCCGAGGACGGCTCTGAACTGACGGCCGGTGAAGCCGGCGAAAGCAACGACGAGGACGAAGGCGACGACACTTCGGATGACGTCGTTCCTGCCGAAGCCGAAATCGTCGGGGCGATTGCCGAGCAGGCCGGCGAAGGCCAGGCCGCAGCGGCCACCGTCGAAGGTGCTGCCGTCGTCACCGAGGATGTGAAGCCCGCCCGTGGCCGCGGCCGCCGCAAACCTGCCGCAGCGCCGGTTGAAGAACCGGTAGCGGAAGCGGCGCCCGTCGCCGAAGCCGAGCCGGAGGTGGTCGAAGCCTCTGCCGATCTCGAAACGCCCGCCCGGGAAGAGGCAAAGCCGGTTCGCGCCAACCGCGAATCCAACATCTCTTCCTCCGAGCCGACGGTAAAATCCACTCGCAGCGAAAATGCTGAAAGCGAAGACGGCAAGCCGAAGAAAGCCGGCTGGTGGCAGCGTCGTGGCTTCTTCTGAACGCTAATTTTTGGACGTAAATAATAAAAGCCGGCCGTGGCGACGCGGCCGGATTTTTGTTTGTGGCGACAGCATCACCGTCGATCCGATCGAACGATGGCCATCGTCGGCCGTTCTATTTAGCGGAGGCAGAACGCTTCGCCGATCGCGAGCAAAATGGCATAGAGAGCTTCGATGTCGCCCAGTTCAAGGGGCGACAAGAGCAATCATCGCCCCACGTCCGATCAGGCGGCCGGCGGGTAAAGCAGATCGACGATGTAGCTGGCGTCGAAGCGGGAATCGAGCATGCCGTAGGTGGAGCGCCAGCCGCCGGCAAGGCGCGTCTCGATGAAGGCATCGGCGATGCGCCCAGCGCCCAGCCGATAGAGTTCGGCGGCACCGGCGGCAAGCGCCAGCTGCTCGACGAGCAGGCGCGCGGCGCCCTCGTCCTGTTCGCAGAGCGCGATTGCGGCGCGCAGCACGTCGATCGTCTTCTTGCCGGCGGGGCCGAGATCGCGGGCAAGGCCTGCAAAAACCGTCTCGAACAGATCCTTGCCGCGGTTGAGCACGCGCAGCACATCCAGCGCCATGACGTTGCCGGAGCCTTCCCAGATCGCGTTAACAGGCGCCTCGCGGTAATGGCGGGCGATCGGGCGCTCCTCGATGTAGCCGTTGCCGCCGATGCATTCCATCGCCTCGTAGATCAGCGCGGGCGCGATCTTGCAGCACCAATATTTGGCGACCGGCGTCATGACGCGGGCATAGGCTGCCTCCTCGGCATTGCCGCGCGCCTTGTCGAAAGCGTCGGCGAGACGGAAGGAGAGTGCTGTCGCGGCGGCGACATCGAGCGCCATGTCGGCGAGCACGCGCGTCATGATCGGCTGGTTGACGAGCATCTTTCCGAAAACGCTGCGGCCGCGGGTATGGTGCACGGCCTCGGCGAGCGAAGCGCGCATGATGCCGGACGAGGCTAGCGCGCAATCGAGCCGTGTCAGCGTCACCATATCGAGAATGGTGCGGACGCCGGCATCCGGGCCGCCGAGCAGGAAGCCGAACGTGTCGGTGAATTCCACTTCGGAAGAGGCGTTGGAGCGATTGCCGACCTTATCCTTCAGCCGCTGGAACTGCAGGCCGTTCGCCGAACCATCCTCCAGAAGGCGGGGCACCAGGAAGCAGCCCATGCCCTCCTTCGTCTGCGCCAGCATGATGAAGGCGTCGCTCATCGGAGCGGACATGAACCATTTGTGGCCGGACAGCCGGTATATGCCTTCGCTGACCTTTTCGGCCGCGCTCCGGTTGGCGCGGACGTCCGTGCCGCCCTGCTTTTCCGTCATGCCCATGCCGATGGTCACGGCGGACTTCTGCATGGCGGGCTTGTTCGACGAATCATATTTGCGCGAGAGGATCTTCGGGGCCCAGTCCTTCTGCACCGCAGGCGAAGCCGACAGTGCGGCAACGGATGCGCTCGTCATCGTCAGCGGGCAGAGATGGCCTGATTCCAGCTGCGCCATCAGGTAGAAGCGCGCGGCGCGAACCTTGTGAGCCTCATCCTTGGCCTCGGTATCGGCCTGCGGGTCCCAGACGGAGGAATGCAGGCCGACCGACATGGAGCGGCGCATCAGCGCGTGCCAGGCGGGATGGAATTCGACAACGTCGAGGCGCTCGCCGCGCGGGCCGTGGGTGCGAAGCTGCGGCGTGCCCTGGTTCGCCATGCGCGCCAGTTCCTGCGCCTCCGGCGAGGTGACGTAGCGGCCCATGTTTTCCAGATCCTCGCGGATGCCGCGCGGCAGCGCCGCTGTCAGATCGACGATCAGCGGATCGGATCGATAGGCATTAATGCCGGACCACAGGCTCGGCTGGTTGAGTTCTGCGAGTTTGTCGTCAGTCCGGTTGGCGGAGGTCATTGTTCGCTTCTAGTGCAAGAACCCGGCAAAAGGAAACCGGAAGTTATGATTCGCTCATTCTGCTCTATCGGAATTCGGGCGAAAATGCATGGGGACATAAGCCTTTGCCCACAGCGCATGCTTGCCCCGGCGGGCCGCACTCTTTATAGACCCGCCAGAGACAGCAAGAGGCAGGGTCATGGTCTTTTTCCCCCACCGCCACCTCATCGGCATCAAGGGCCTCACCGAGCAGGATATCACCTATCTTCTCGACAAGGCCGACGAGGCCGTCAAGATCAGCCGCCAGAGAGAAAAGAAGACGTCGACGCTGCGCGGACTGACGCAGATCAACCTTTTCTTCGAGGCATCGACCCGCACACAGGCCTCCTTCGAGCTTGCCGGCAAGCGGCTCGGCGCCGACGTCATGAACATGTCGGTCGGCAACTCCTCGGTCAAGAAAGGCGAAACGCTGATCGACACGGCGATGACGCTGAATGCGATGCGACCTGACGTGCTGGTCATCCGACATTCGAGCGCGGGTGCGGCTGCCCTGCTCGCTCAAAAAGTCTCCTGCTCGGTCGTCAATGCCGGTGACGGGCAGCACGAACATCCGACCCAGGCCCTGCTCGACGCGCTGACGATCCGCCGCGCCAAGGGCAAGCTGTCACGCATCATCGTGGCGATCTGCGGCGACGTGCTGCATTCGCGCGTGGCGCGCTCCAATATTCTGCTGCTCAATGCGATGGGCGCCCGCGTGCGCGTCGTCGCGCCCGCGACCCTTCTGCCCGCCGGCATTGCCGAGATGGGTGTCGAGGTCTTCCATTCGATGAAGGAAGGCCTGAAGGACGCCGACGTGGTGATGATGCTGCGGCTGCAGCGCGAGCGCATGTCGGGCGCCTTCGTGCCTTCGGTGCGCGAATATTATCACTTCTACGGGCTCGACTCCGAAACGCTGAAGGCGGCGAAGGAAGATGCGCTGGTCATGCATCCCGGCCCGATGAACCGCGGCGTCGAGATCGCTTCGGAAGTGGCCGACGGGCCGCAGAGCGTCATCGCCGAGCAAGTGGAAATGGGGGTCGCGGTACGCATGGCTGTGATGGAGACGCTGCTCGTTTCGCAGAACCAGGGTCCCCGAACCGATGGAACAACGGCATGAGCAACCCGATCGTCCTCAAGAACGTCCGCATCATCGACCCGTCGCGCAATCTCGACGAAGTCGGGACGATCATCGCAGAAAATGGCGTGATCCTTGCCGCCGGCCGTGATGCGCAGAACCAGGGCGCGCCGGAAGGCGCTGATATCCGCGACTGCACGGGCCTTGTCGCGGCGCCCGGCCTCGTCGATGCCCGAGTCCATGTGGGCGAACCCGGCGGCGAGCACCGCGAGACCATCGCGTCGGCAAGCCGGGCGGCAGCAGCCGGCGGCGTCACCTCGATCATCATGATGCCGGACACCGACCCCGTCATCGACGACATCGCGCTCGTCGAATTCGTCAAGAAAACGGCGCGGGATACGGCGGCCGTCAACGTCTATCCGGCAGCCGCCATCACAAAAGGCCTTGCCGGCGAGGAGATGACGGAAATCGGCCTCCTGATGCAGGCGGGCGCCGTCGCCTTCACCGACGCCCATTCTAGCGTCCACAATACGCAGGTGCTCCGCCGAATCATGACCTATGCGCGCGAATTCGGCGCCGTCATCTCCTGCGAAACGCGCGACAAATATCTCGGCGCCAACGGCGTCATGCATGAAGGGCTTTTCGCCAGCTGGCTTGGGCTTTCCGGCATCCCTAGGGAAGCCGAGCTCATTCCGCTCGAACGCGATCTCAGGATCGCAGAGCTGACGCGCGGTCGCTATCACGCCGCGATGATCTCCGTGCCGGAATCAGTGGAAGCGATCGAGCGTGCCCGCAGCCGCGGCGCCAAGGTGACCTGCGGCGTTTCGATCAACAATCTGGCGCTCAATGAAAACGACATCGGCGAGTACCGCACCTTCTTCAAGCTCTATCCGCCGCTGCGTCCGGAAGACGACCGGGTGGCGATGGTCGAGGCGCTCGCCCGCGGCGCGATCGATATCATCGTCTCCTCGCACGACCCACAGGACGTCGATACGAAGCGCCTGCCCTTCGCCGAGGCGGCGGACGGCGCGGTCGGCCTTGAAACCATGCTGGCGGCGGCCCTCCGGCTTCACCATGGCGGCCAGGTGAGCCTGATGCGCCTGATCGACGCGATGTCGACCCGCCCGGCTCAGATCTTCGGGCTTGATGCCGGCACGCTGAAGCCGGGCGCTGCTGCCGATATCGCACTGATCGATCTCGATGAGCCTTGGCTTGTCGCCAAAGACATGCTTCTCTCCCGCTCGAAGAACACGCCGTTCGAAGATGCGCGCTTCAGCGGGCGAGCAGTCGCGACGTACGTCTCGGGAAAGCTTGTCCACGCACTCTAGGAAAAGGCTGGACTGATAAGCCACGGAGGGCTGTGGGGCATATGCTATCCAATCTCATGTCATGGCAGATCACGCTGCCGATCGCGCTTGTCGCCGCCGTCATCGGCTATCTCCTCGGCTCCATTCCTTTCGGCCTGATTCTCACGCGCGCCGCCGGTCTTGGCGACGTGCGCAGCATCGGTTCCGGCAATATCGGCGCGACCAACGTGTTGAGAACAGGAAATCGGAAGCTTGCCGCAGCGACCCTGCTGCTCGATGCGCTGAAGGCATCGGCCGCGGCCTGGATCGTCGGCTATTTCCTTGGTGACGAGGCGGCGATCATCGCCGGTTTCTTCGCTTTCATTGGCCACCTCTTCCCGGTCTGGATCGGCTTCAAGGGCGGCAAGGGCGTCGCCACCTATATCGGCACCCTGCTCGGCGTCGCGCCGATCATGGTCGTGCTCTTCGCCGCCGTCTGGCTGGCGGTCGCCTTCACCACCCGCTACTCCTCGCTTTCGGCGCTGGTTGCCATGCTCGTTATCCCGGTTGCCCTGTGGATCCTGGGCAACGAAAAAGTTGCAGCCATCATGGCGATCATGACCCTGATTTCCTACTGGAAGCACAAGGCGAATATATCGCGCCTGATGAGCGGGACGGAAAGCAAGATCGGAGCAAAGGGATAATGGATGGGCTGAGCGCGGCACCAAAAGGCGTTGTGCTGACCGAACGGCAGAGAATTGCCTGGTTGCGCCTGATCCGTTCCGACAATGTCGGCCCCGCGACCTTTCGCGACCTCATCAATCATTTCGGTTCGGCTGAAGCCGCACTCGCAGCGCTGCCGGAGCTTTCGGCGCGCGGCGGCGCGACGCGGGCTATCCGTATCGCCAGCGAGGCCGAAGCGCATCGGGAACTGGAAGCAGCGCATCGTTTCGGCGCCCGCTTCGTCGGCATCGGCGAGCCGGATTATCCGCAAGCGCTGAAGCAGATCGACGGCGCGCCGCCGCTACTGGCAGTCAAGGGCGCACTTGCCGCTGCCAAACCACCGGCCGTCGGCATCGTCGGCTCGCGCAATGCCTCGATCGCAGGCGCCAAATTCGCAGCGATGGTGGCGCGCGACAGCGGCCGGGCGGGTTACACCGTCGTCTCCGGCCTGGCTCGCGGGATCGACACCGCGGCCCACCGGGCAAGCCTCGACACGGGCACGATCGCCGCGCTTGCCGGCGGGCTCGACCAGCCTTATCCACCCGAGAATATCGGCCTGCTCGAAGAGATTACCGGCGGCAACGGCCTGGCAGTGAGCGAGATGCCCTTCGGTTGGGAGCCCCGCGCCCGCGACTTTCCGCGCCGCAACCGGCTGATCGCCGGCATTGCACTCGGCCTCGTGGTCGTCGAAGCAGCGGAGCGTTCGGGATCGCTGATCACCGCGCGGCTTGCAGGCGAGTTCGGCCGCCTTGTGTTTGCCGTGCCAGGCTCACCGCTCGATCCGCGCTGCCACGGCACCAACGGGCTGCTGAAGGATGGCGCTTCGATCGTCACCGCACCTGCCGATGTCGTCGAGGCTTTGGCGCCGCTTGCGCAATTCGATCTGTTCCCGTCATCAATGGCGGAGGAACCCGCGCGTGACGGCAAGGCGATGATCGTGCCGCCCGGCGATTCCAATCGAAACCGCATCATCGAGGCGCTCGGGCCGACGCCGGTCGAGGTCGACGACGTCATCCGCCACACCGGCCTTTCGGCATCGGCGGTCTATCTCGTTCTTCTGGAACTCGATATATCGGGCAGGCTGCATCGGCATCTGGGCGGCCTCGTTTCGCTTTCCAGCTGAGGCTTGCGATATAAAAGAGCGGCTTTGCAAACTGCCGGAACCGCGTGCCGAACCAGCAGGATAGCAATCAAAAGCTGCATTTTATGCGCAATCCTCCCTCGATTGCACCGTCCGCAAGAGGTAAAATTGTAGCAAACCCCTTGACCGCAGCGATTTCCCTGTCCATGTCGGGGGGCTGGTATCCATGTTGCGGTGCGTCTTGCGCCGGCTTCCACGCTGGCGTGGCTTCTTATTTAGAGAATCATCATGAATGTTGTAGTGGTGGAATCGCCTGCAAAGGCCAAGACGATCAACAAGTATCTGGGTTCAGGATACAAAGTGCTCGCCTCCTTCGGCCATGTGCGCGATCTGCCTGCCAAGGATGGCTCAGTCCTCCCCGATCAGGATTTCGAAATGCTTTGGGAGGTCGATAGCGCCTCCGCCAAGCGGATGAAGGACATTGCCGACGCAGTGAAATCCTCCGACGGCCTTTTCCTCGCGACCGACCCGGATCGCGAAGGTGAGGCAATTTCCTGGCACGTCCTCGACATGCTGAACAAGAAGCGCGTGCTCAACGGCAAGCCCGTCAAGCGCGTCGTCTTCAATGCGATCACCAAGAAGGCCGTGCTCGATGCGATGGCCGATCCACGCGACATCGACGTGCCGCTGGTCGACGCCTATCTCGCCCGCCGCGCGCTCGACTATCTCGTCGGCTTCAATCTTTCCCCGGTCCTGTGGCGCAAGCTGCCCGGCGCGCGTTCGGCCGGCCGCGTCCAATCGGTGGCGCTTCGCCTGGTCTGCGACCGAGAATCCGAAATCGAGCGCTTCATTTCGGAAGAATACTGGAACCTCTCGGCGCTTCTGAAGACGCCGCGCGGCGACGAGTTCGAGGCGAAACTGGTTTCAGCGCACGGAAAGCGGCTGCCGCCGCGCGCGATCGGCAACGGCGAGGAAGCCGGCCGCCTGAAGGCCTTGCTCGAAGGCGCAAGCTTCATCGTCGACTCGGTCGAAGCAAAACCGGTCAAGCGTAACCCCGGACCGCCCTTTACGACCTCGACGCTGCAGCAGGCTGCCTCCTCCAATCTCGGCTTCTCCGCCTCTCGCACCATGCAGATCGCCCAGAAGCTTTATGAAGGCGTCGATATCGGCGGCGAGACAGTCGGTTTGATCACCTATATGCGAACTGATGGCGTGCAGATGGCGCCCGAAGCGATCGACGCGGCGCGGCGCGCCATCGTCGACCAGTTCGGCGAGCGCTACATGCCGGAGAAGCCGCGTTTCTATTCCACCAAGGCCAAGAACGCCCAGGAGGCACACGAGGCGATCCGTCCGACCGATTTCGACCGCTCGCCCGACCGTGTGCGCAAGTTCCTCGATGCCGACCAAATCCGCCTCTATGACCTGATCTGGAAACGCGGCATCGCCAGCCAGATGGCATCGGCCGAAATTGAGCGCACGACAGCCGAGATCACTGCCGACAACAAGGGCGAGAAGGCCGGCCTTCGCGCCGTCGGCTCGGTCATCCGCTTCGACGGCTTCATCGCCGCCTATACCGACCAGAAAGAGGACGGCGAACAGAGCGACGGCGACGACGAGGATGGCCGCCTGCCGGAGATCAATGCGCGCGAGAACCTCGCCAAGCAGAAGATCAATTCGACGCAACATTTCACCGAACCGCCGCCGCGCTATTCGGAAGCCTCGCTGATCAAAAAGATGGAAGAGCTCGGCATCGGCCGTCCTTCCACCTATGCCGCGACGCTGGCGACGCTTCGCGACCGCGACTATGTGACGATCGACAAGCGCAAGCTGATCCCGCAGGCCAAGGGCCGGCTGGTGACCGCTTTCCTCGAAAGCTTCTTCACCAAATATGTCGAATACGATTTCACCGCCGATCTCGAGGAAAAGCTCGACCGGATTTCCGCCGGCGAGCTGAACTGGAAGCAGGTGCTGCGCGATTTCTGGAAGGATTTCTTCGCCCAGATCGAAGACACCAAGGAACTGCGCGTCACCAATGTGCTCGATTCGCTGAACGAGGCGCTGGCGCCGCTCGTCTTCCCCAAGCGGGAGGATGGCAGCGATCCCAGAATCTGTCAGGTCTGCGGCACCGGCAACTTGTCGCTGAAGCTCGGAAAATACGGCGCCTTCGTCGGCTGCTCGAATTATCCCGAGTGTAATTACACCCGTCAGCTCTCCTCCGAAAACGGTGGGGAAGCGGAAGGTGTCGCACTCAACGAGCCGAAGAACCTCGGCACCGATCCGACGACGGGCGAGGATCTGACGCTGCGCTCGGGGCGCTTCGGCCCCTATATCCAGCGCGGCGACGGCAAGGAAGCCAAGCGCGCTTCGCTGCCGAAAGGCTGGAAGCCCGAGGATATCGACTACGAAAAGGCGATGGCGCTGATCTCGCTGCCGCGCGATATCGGCAAACATCCCGAAACCGGCAAGATGATCTCTTCAGGCATCGGCCGCTACGGGCCGTTCCTTCTGCATGACGGCTCCTACGCCAATCTGGAGACCGTCGAGGACGTGTTCTCGGTCGGTCTCAACCGCGCCGTGACTGTCATCGCCGAAAAGGCGAACAAGGCGCCGGGCCGGGGTGCGCGTGGCACGCCGGCGGCGCTGAAGACGCTCGGCGATCATCCCGACGGCGGCGCTATCACCGTTCGCGACGGCAAATACGGTCCCTATGTCAACTGGGGCAAGGTCAATGCGACACTGCCGAAGGGCAAGGATCCGCAGGCGATCACCGTCGAAGAGGCGCTTGCGCTGATCGCCGAGAAGGCAGGCAAGGCTCCTGCCGGCAAGACGGTCAAGGCGAAAGCCAAGCCGAAGGCAGCAGCTGCCGAGGCCAAGGCCACGAAGACGGCTGCCAAGCCGAAGACAACGAAGGCGAAGGCGCCCGCGAAATCGAAAAAGAGCTGACGTGAGCAGGATACCGCGCGAAAGAACAAATCCCGCGGGCAAACGCCCGGGCAAGATCGGCCGCCCAGGCAAGGATGCTCCCGCCGTCGAGCCGCTGAACATCGTCCACGGCGCCCTGCCCTCGCGCGAGGTGATCCTGCGTTTCATCGCCGATCACCCGCAGAAGGCTTCCAAGCGTGAACTCGCCAAGGCCTTCGGCCTGAAGGGAGACAGCCGCGTCGAGCTCAAGCACATGCTGCAGGAGCTCGAGCAGGAAGGCATGCTGCAGAAGAGCCGCAAGTCGCTGATCCGCCCCGGCGCGCTGCCACCCGTCACCGTGCTTGACATCACCACGCGCGACAAGGATGGCGACCTGATCGGCCGGCCGGCGGAATGGCCGGAGGATCAGGGCGTTGCGCCCGCAGTCGCGATCCGCCAGCAATCGCCGGCAGGCCGCCAGGGCAAGGGCAAGGCACCCGTCGCCGGTCTCGGCGACCGTATCCTGGCAAAAATCTTCCCAGCCGTCGATCGTGGCGGACCGGCCTATACGGCACGCATCATCAAGGTGATCGACAGACGCCGCGGCGCATCGATGGGCGTCTTCCGCGCAGCACCTGGCGGCGCCGGCAGGCTCCTGCCGATCGAACGGCGCGGCGAAGAGATGGTGATCGATCCCGAGTTTACCGGCTGTGCTGTGGACGGCGACCTGGTGGAGGTCGAAATCGCCCGCCTCGGCCGCTTCGGCCTGCAGCGTGCCAAGGTTCTTTCCGTGGTCGGCTCGGTTGGCTCGGAAAAGGCGATCTCGATGATCGCGATCCATGCTCACGGCATTCCGCATGTCTTCCCGCCGGCGGTCATCGCGGAAGCCGAAGAAGCAAAGCCCGCCACGATGTCGCATCGGGAAGACTGGCGCGACGTGCCGCTGATCACCATCGATCCGGCTGACGCCAAGGACCATGACGACGCCGTTTATGCCGAGCTCGATCCCTCGCCCGACAATCCCGGCGGCGTCATCGTCACTGTCGCTATTGCCGACGTCTCCTGGTATGTCCGCCCGAATTCGCCGCTCGACCGCGAGGCGCTGAAGCGCGGCAACTCGGTCTACTTCCCCGACCGCGTCGTGCCGATGCTGCCGGAGCGCATCTCCAACGATCTCTGCTCGCTGAAGGAAGGCGTCGGCCGTCCGGCGCTCGCCGTGCGCATGAGCTTCTCCGGGGAAGGCCGCAAGATCGGCCACACCTTCCATCGCATCATGATGAAAAGCGCGGCAAAGCTCTCCTACCAGCAGGCGCAGGCAGCAATCGACGGAAATCCGGACGATAAGACCGGGCCTATGCTCGAGCCGATCCTGAAACCGCTCTGGCACGCTTATGAGGTGATGAAGCGCGGACGCGACCGGCGCCAGCCGCTTGAACTCGACATGCCGGAGCGCAAGATCCTGCTGAAGCCCGACGGCACGGTCGACCGGGTTTTCGTGCCGCCGCGGCTCGATGCGCACAAGCTGATCGAGGAGATGATGATCCAGGCCAACGTCTGCGCCGCCGAGACGCTGGAGAAGAAGCGCCAGTCGCTGATCTACCGCATCCATGACGGCCCGACGCTCGCCAAGCAGGAAATCCTGCGTGAGTTCCTGGCCACGCTCGGCATCTCGCTCGCCAAGGGCGGCAACATGCGCGCCAACAGCTTCAACGGCATCCTGGCCAAGGCGGAAGGTACGGCGCACCAGACCATGGTCAACGAGATGGTGCTGCGTTCGCAGAGCCAGGCGATCTACAGCCCCGAGAACATTGGCCACTTCGGCCTCAACCTGATGAAATACGCCCACTTCACCTCGCCGATCCGCCGCTACGCCGATCTTATCGTGCATCGCGCCCTGGTCGGCTCCCTCGGCTTCGGCGAAGGCGGCATCACGACCGACGAAGAAGCGGCTCTCGACGATATCGCCGCCGAAATCTCGACTTTCGAGCGGCGGGCCATGGCCGCCGAACGCGAGACCATCGACCGGCTGATCGCCCATCACCTGAGCACCCGCATCGGTGAGGAATTTGCCGGCCGTGTTTCGGGCGTTACGAAATCGGGGCTTTTTATCGCCTTGCCGGACTATGGCGCCGACGGTTTCGTCCCTATATCTACGCTCGGCACCGACTATTTCATCTATGACGAGGCGCATCAGGCACTCTCAGGTGAAAAGACGGGGCTCGGCTATCGCCTGGGCGACAGCGTCACCGTGAAGCTTGCCGAAGCGATCCCACTTGCCGGCGCGTTGCGTTTCGAAATGCTGAGCGAAGGGCGCGAAATGCCGACGGCGGTGCGCTCCTTCCACAAGGCAGGCCGCCGGGACAGGGGCCAGGTTCGCAAGAAACCGGGAACGCGGCCCCCGCGCGGGCGCCGCTAGGGCATCGGACCCGATTCAGGGAACGAATCCAATACTCCCGGTCCGAAAGAGGAAGATGCGATGAGCACACCGACCGATCCGGTCGCCCGCTACGGGGATTCGCCTGACGTCGAGCGTCCGCTTGGGCGCTCCATCATGCGCGGACTGCTGAACCGCTGCCCGGCTTGCGGCAATGGCAAGCTTTTTCGCGCTTTCCTGAAGCCGGTCGATCGTTGCGCGGCCTGCGGCGAGGCGATGCATCACCACCGCTCGGACGATCTGCCGCCCTATATCGTCATCCTCGTCCTCGGCCACGTCGTGGTCGGCGGCTACATGCTGACCGACATGACCTTCGTGCTGCCGGTCTGGGTTCACATGGCCATCTGGGCGCCGGTCACGGTTATTACCGCCCTCGCCTGCATCCAGCCGATCAAGGGTGGCGTGATCGGCCTGCAATGGGCACTGCGCATGCACGGCTTCGGTGGGGAGAGCGACAGCCCGGACGATTATGACATCCCCGGACGGCCGGATTAGCACCTTCACCTTCCAGACATATTTAACGTGTAGTGCCAGCCCTCCACCGACCACACCCAAACGCGGGAGCCGACGATCCTCAACGACCTGACATGGTAAGCATTTCTTGTCCGAACAGGCTTTACATTCCGCAGATGGCCACTCACATCGGAAATATTGCGAAACGCCGCTCGTCACCTGGATTTGGCACGCTTGTGTCTATCTATGTGACGCGATCGGCTGATTCGCTCGCGCAGCTATCTAAGGATGGATAAATGTCTCAGCCGAGAAACGGCACACCAGGCGATGTCGAAGAAATCCATTGGCCTTCTCTGGTGGCAGCCATCTCGTCCATTTCGGCCGTCGGCATAGCAATCGGTCTCGGGCTCCCGCTTCTCAGCATCATCCTGGAAAAACGCGGTATCTCATCCACCCTGATCGGGCTTAACACGGCGATGGCCGGGATCGCGGCGATGGCCGCGGCACCCGTCACCACCAAGCTCGCCCACAAATATGGCGTTGCGCCGACAATGCTCTGGGCCGTGCTGATTTCAGCGTTGAGCGCGCTCGGATTCTACTATGCCCAGGAATTCTGGATGTGGTTTCCGCTGCGTTTCGCCTTTCATGGTGCGACGACAACGCTGTTCATCCTCTCGGAATTCTGGATCAACGCCGCCTCACCGCCCTCCAAGCGCGGCTTCGTGCTCGGCATCTACGCGACGGTGCTTTCCCTCGGCTTTGCAGCAGGACCGCTGCTCTTTTCGCTGCTTGGCAGCGACGGCATCTTTCCCTTCCTGATCGGCGCCGCCGCGATCCTGCTTGCCGCCATTCCGATCTTCATCGCCCGAGACGAAAGCCCGATACTCGAGGAAAAGCCGGAGCTGCATTTCATGCGCTACGTCTTCCTGGTGCCGACGGCGACGGCGGCCGTCTTCATCTTCGGCGCGGTCGAAGCGGGCGGGCTCTCGCTTTTCCCGATCTTTGCCGTGCGCGCCCACTTCACCGAATCGCAGGCTGCACTGCTGCTCACCATGATGGGCGTCGGCAACGTCATCTTCCAGATCCCCCTGGGCCTGCTTTCCGACCGCATTTCCGACAAGCGGCCACTTCTGGCCTGCATGGCGCTGATGGGCTTCGTCGGATCGATGATGCTGCCCGTGCTGGTCAACAACTGGCTGCTGATGGCCGGGATCCTGCTTTTCTGGGGCGGCTGCGTCTCCGGCCTCTATACGGTCGGCCTCAGCCATCTCGGCTCGCGGCTGACGGGCTCCGACCTTGCAGCGGCCAATGCCGCCTTCGTCTTCTGTTATGCGATGGGAACGGTCGCGGGGCCACAGGTGATCGGCGCGGCGATCGACGTCGCCGGCAATAACGGTTTTGCCTGGGCGATCGCGGCTTTCTTCGGCCTCTATGCCCTACTTTCCGGCATCAGGCTGATGTTCATTCGAAAACGGGCTTGACTTTTCGGGCTGGATTCGTAGTTTCGCGCCAGAATTTGCCGTGGAGCCTCATCCGGCTTCCACGGCTTTCATTTTCTTAAAGGCAGGACGACCATGGCCAAGGCTACAACAATCAAGATCAAGCTGCTGTCGACAGCCGACACTGGTTTCTTCTACGTCACGACGAAGAACAGCCGTACGATGACGGACAAGATGACGAAGACGAAGTACGACCCGATTGCAAAGAAGCACGTCGAGTTCAAGGAAACCAAGATCAAGTAATCACTTGATCTCAGGAATTCGAAAAAGCGCGCGCCCTCGGGTTGCGCGTTTTTTATTGTCTGGATTAGATCGCCCCGGATCGGATTGCCGTTGAAGATGATAGCGCAAACAGACAAACGCCGCCCTTCCATCTTCGGGAAGTGGCGGCGTTTTCTTGAAAGGGGGTCGGCCAGCATGCAAAACGGCACGAGGAACCGCTATAGCTTGCCTACTAGCCGACCGACCCCACGACCCAGGAGATGCGGCGGACCTGAGCATCATGGGGTATCGACAACTCCTCTACGGGAGCGCTTCTCTTATGAGCCGATAATTTGCGCAAAAATGAAAGAAAATCAACAAATTCTTAATGGTTATTTTTCTAAGCTTGATTCTATGGTTAAAAGCCCAATTTTGGTACATACAAAGATTTAGGGGCTTTGCTTGGGTTCGAAGCGCGTCGCATGAACCGCCGAAGAAATTCGACAATATAGCCTAATAACTTACGCCTCCCCTCCCCTTAAGTCAGGTGACGTCGGCGCAATCTATTTGCACCCTGTCGGCCGCAGGTTTTTTATAGTCTCTGTTTCGTTTCCAGTGATGGCCTAACGTCTTCGAGACTAGCGAATGTCAGCACATTCGCAGGAATGCGGGAAGTCCATTTTTGGGCTATTAAGTTGCAAAATTTTCACTGCGCATCGCGCAGGCCAGCATTAAAAATCCGTAATAATTCACTTACCGCAGTGGAAAACTCCAATATGGCGTCTATGGCGGCAAATGATTCGTCAGGCGGCCGCGGCGACCACACGGTTACGGCCCGTATTCTTGGCTTCATAGAGAGCCAGATCCGCCTGCTTCATCAACTGATCGGGGGTCAGCACCGAGGTGATACGCGAGGCGATGCCGAAGGAAGCGGTGACACTCAGCGCCTGACCTGAATGTTTCAGCGCAAAAGACGTGCTTTCGACCGCCGCGCGCAGCCGCTCAGCGACGGCGGCGGCAACTTCCGGCGATGTGTCGGGCATTACGACGACAAATTCCTCTCCGCCGTAGCGGCAGGCGAGATCGGCACCGCGGATGGTTGAACGGACGCGGTTTGCGAATTCCCGCAGCACCTCGTCACCGCCGTCATGGCCGTAGGTGTCGTTCACCTGCTTGAAGCGGTCGATGTCGGTGATCAGCACCGAAAGCGGCCGGCCACGGGCCATCGAACGGTTGAAAAGCACGTTCAGGTGATTGTCGAGATAGCGCCTGTTGTAAAGACCGGTCAGCGGATCGGTCACGGCAAGCTCGATCGTCTGCTTGACGCTATTGCGCAGGCGGTCGTTGTAGCGCTTGCGGCGGATCTGCGTCAGGCTGCGGGCAACCAGCTCGTTGGGATCGACCGGGCGGACGATGTAGTCATTGACGCCGAGATCGAGCGCGCGAACGACCATCTCGTCGGAGCCCTGCTCGGTGATAATCAGGATCGGCAGGAAACGCGTCCGCTCCAGCGAGCGCAGTTGCGAGCAGAGGCGAAGCGGATCGTAATCGTCGAAATTGGCGTTGACGATGACAAGATCAAACGCGCTTTCGGCGGCCTCGAAGAGGGCGGCCTGCGGATCGGAAAGGGCAAGCACGTCGGCGACGGGCTTCAGCGCCTTGATGATGCGCTCCTGCGAATTGGCGCGGCCGTCGACGAGCAGGACCTGAGCGGTCTCGTCAGCTCGGCCCTCGCCTGCCCGCGTAAGGTTGTCGATGCCCATCGTATGGGCGGTGTCGGCGCGGATGCGCAGCTCGTCGCTCAATGTCTTCAGGCGCAGCAGGCTCTTCACCCGCGAGATCAGTTGCAGGTCATTGACGGGCTTCGTCAGGAAATCGTCGGCGCCGGCCTTCAGCCCGCGCACGCGATCGGCAGGTTGGTCAAGCGCGGTCACCATGACGACGGGAATATGGGCGGTCTTCTGGCTGGCCTTGAGCCGCTCGCAGACCTCGAAACCGTCTATCCCGGGCATCATGATGTCGAGCAGGATGAGATCGACCTGGTGACGCTCGCAGATTGCCAGAGCCTCGTAGCCGTCGGCCGCGGTCATCACGTCGAAATACTCCGCGAGCAGCCGCGCTTCGAGCAGCTTCACGTTGGCCGGAATATCGTCAACCACCAGTATTCGCGCAGTCATAAGCGTCTTTCCGATGCGTCAGGCATCGCCCAGATAGGTCTTGATCGTCTCGATGAATTTCGGAACCGAGATCGGCTTGGAAACGTAGGCCTCGCAGCCGCCCTGGCGAATCCGCTCCTCGTCACCCTTCATCGCAAAGGCCGTGACGGCGATGACGGGTATGACGTGCAGTTCGTCGTCTTCCTTCAGCCATTTGGTGACTTCGAGACCGGAGACCTCGGGAAGCTGGATATCCATGAGGATGAGGTCGGGGCGATGCTTGCGCGCGAGATCGAGCGCCTCCATGCCGTTCCTTGTCTGAATCGTGGTGTAGCCGGACGCCTCGATCAGGTCTCGAAAGAGCTTCATGTTGAGCTCGTTATCTTCTACAATCATCACCTGTTTGGGCATGACAAGCTGTCCCTACGTCCGTTCGCGCAGTCATTCGTCCCATGGGAAATGCACATATGGACAAATTGCTCCGTGAAACCGATAGCTGCACGCTAGCGGTATTTGGTTGAAGAAAAGGTAACTTACCCCTCGAAATGCAAAGCAACTTCAAGACTTCGAAACAACCAGCCGCCGACCCGCATGAGACGGCGGTCGCCGTGCTCGGCTGGCTTGCCGACGATCCCGACATGTTCGGGCGCTTCCTCGCGCTTACCGGCGTGGCGCCCAGCCAGGTGCGCAGTGCCGTCAATGATCCGGGATTTCTTGCCGGCATGATGGATTTCCTGATGAACCACGAGCCGACGGCGATGGCTTTCTGCACGGCGAGCGGGCTCAGCCCGGAGACGGTGACCGCCGCCTGGCGGCATTTCTCTTCTCCGGGCCTCGATTCCGGAGAATACTGAGCGTGACGGAACTCGACATCTCGCACATCCGCCTCGGCGAGCGGCCGCTGATTGTCTGCGACGTCGACGACGTCGTGCTGCAGTTCATCGGGCCCTTCCAGCTTTTCCTTCAAAGCCAGGGCCATGAGTTCCTGCCGCGCTCCTTCCGGCTTCACGGCAACATCGTCTCGAAGGCGGACGGGGTTGCGATCGAGGACCAGCAGGTCAGCCGGCTGATCGAAGAGTTCTTCGAAGCGCAGGAGCTGTGGCAGACGCCGTTCGACCGCGTCGTCGAGACGCTCGGCCGGCTTTCGGAAGAGGCCGACGTCCTTTTCCTGACAGCCATGCAGCCACGGTTCCAGGACCAGCGCCGTCGCCTGCTCGACAGGATGGGCCTGCTCTTTCCTCTGCTTGCCACCGAGCAGCCCAAGGGACCGATCGTTCACGCGCTGCATGCCAGCCGCTCCCTTCCCGTCGTCTTCATCGATGATATGGCGCGCAATCTGCATTCCGTAAGGGATCACGTCGCCGATTGTCTGCTCATTCACCTGATGCCGAACTCGCCCGTCCATCGTTTTGCTCCGTCGGCGGCCGACGACATCACTCGCGCCGCCGACTGGGCGCATGCGGCCGAACTCATCGAAGCGCATTTCCTTTCCGACACGGTCAGTCGCGCAGCTCCAGCCGCATGAGCGGGCGGCCATCCTTGCGCCTTGCCACCATCTCGAAACCGGCCGCATCGAAGATCGCCGTCGAGCCGATGCACAGCGTGACGGATTTCGACTGCTTGACGTGATCGATCGGACAGGCTTCGAGGAACCGCGCTCCCCCTCGCCGCGCATGGTCGATTGCGCCGGCGAGCAGGCGATGGCTCATCCCCTTGCCGCGCAGTCCAGGCAGCAGAAAAAAGCAGCTGACGGCCCAGATCGATGGATCATGCGCGTCGCCCTCCTCCAACGGCCGCGAGACGGTGCGCGGAGAATTGAACTGCGGCACGTCGTGGCGCGGCCCGACCTGCACCCAGGCGACCGGAGCGCCCCCGGCATAACAGAGAATGCCCGGTGGCGGCCCCGTTTCGATGCGCTCCCGCATATGCGTCTTGCGCTCCTCAGCCGCCATCTTCGTCCTCACCGCATGCGGCAAGCGCAGCGCGACGCACCAGCAATTGTAGAAAGCCCCCTGCGGACCGAACAGGGTTTCGAAGTCGCGCCAGCGTTCCGGCGTTACCGGCTCGAAACGAAGATCGTTATCCAAAGGCAAAGCTTCCACCCTCTCTTGTGACTCGGGAGCTTAAGGCGTAACGTCAGCATGTTCAACCTTTGTTCCCATGATGACGCCCACGCCTGACAAGACACCCGGCTTCTGTCGCGACTGCCTTGCCGAGCAGAAGGGCGAGGCGCGCCGCTGCATTTCGTGCGGCAGCCCTCGCCTCGTGCGCCATCGCGAACTCTACGCATTGACGCTTGCGCACATCGATTGCGACGCTTTCTATGCGGCCGTCGAAAAACGCGACAATCCGGAGCTTGCCGATAAGCCCGTCATCATCGGCGGCGGAAAACGGGGCGTGGTCTCCACCGCATGCTATATCGCGCGCATCCACGGCGTGCGTTCGGCCATGCCGATGTTCAAGGCGCTGGAGGCATGTCCCCAGGCGATCGTCATCCGCCCCGACATGGAAAAATATGTCCGGGTCGGGCGCCAGGTACGGGCTATGATGCAGGATCTGACGCCGCTGGTACAGCCGCTTTCGATCGACGAGGCCTTTCTGGAGCTGGGCGGCACCGAGAGGTTGCATCACGATCCGCCGGCGCGCACGCTCGCCAAATTCGCCCGACGCATCGAAAGGGAGATCGGCATCACGGTTTCCGTCGGGCTTTCCTATTGCAAGTTCCTCGCCAAGGTTGCTTCCGACCTGCAGAAGCCGCGCGGCTTTTCCGTCATCGGCCGTGAAGAAGCGGTCGAGTTCCTGGCGCCGCGTCCCGTCACCACCATCTGGGGCGTCGGCAAGGCCTTTGCAGCAACGCTGGAGGCGGACGGCATCCGCACCATCGGGCAGTTGCAGCAGATGGAGGAGAATGACCTGATGCGCCGCTATGGCAGCATCGGCCAGCGGCTTGCCCGGCTGTCGCGCGGCATCGACGACCGCGAGGTTCATCTCAACGATGCGGCCAAGAGCGTTTCGGCCGAGACGACCTTCTTCGACGACATATCGCGCTACGACGAACTGGTGCCGATCCTGCGCAGCCTTTCCGAGAAGGTCTCCTGGCGGCTGAAGAAGAGCGATATTGCCGGCCAGACCGTGGTCCTGAAGATGAAGACCGCCGACTTCAAATCGCGCACCCGCAACCGCAAACTCGAAGACCCGACACAGCTTGCCGACAGGATTTTTCGCACAGGCCTCGAGCTTCTTGAAAAGGAAACGGACGGAACGAAATTCCGCCTGATCGGCATCGGCGTCACCGATCTCGGCGATGCCGCCCGCGCCGACCCGCCCGATCTCATCGACCGGCAATCAGGCCGGCGCGCGGCGGCGGAAGCGGCGATGGACAAGCTGCGCGACAAGTTCGGCAAGAAGACAGTCGAGACCGGCTATACCTTCGGCAGCGGCAAACGCGATCACTAAACCGTGAGGCGGGTGCGCGATCCGGCCGATAAAATCTTCCTTAAACTTCGTCCCATAATGTGCCGGACCAGTATTGCGTATGGTTGGGTATCATGTTCTCGCGTCTCGTCTTCGGCCTCGGCTTGCTGTCGGCCACCGCACTCGTGCACCCCGCCTTTGCCGCGGATGTGCGCACGCTGCAGATCTTCGTCTCGAAGGACAAGCAGTCGCTTGCGGTCTATGACGGCGCCGAGGTCGTCGCGACCTCGAAGGTCTCGACCGGCAAGGATGGCCACACGACGCCGAGCGGCATCTTCTCCGTGCTGGAAAAGCAGAAATACCACGAATCCAATCTCTACTCGGCCGCGCCGATGCCCTTCATGCAAAGGCTGACCTGGTCCGGCATCGCGTTGCACGAGTCGAATTCCGTGCCGCGTTATCCCGCCTCGCACGGCTGCGTGCGCATGCCAGGCGCCTTCGCTAAAATGCTCTACGGAATGACGGAGACCGGCGTCCCCGTCATCATCAGCGACGGCGAACTTGTGCCGCAGCCGATCGACCACCCCACCCTTTTCCATCCGGACACGCCGGCGGCGATGCCGCTGCTTTCGGATGTCGAGCTGCGGCCATCCATGCCCGACAGCCCGCAAAAACCGGTGCAAGTGGCGATGAACGACACGGCTGCGATACCGATGCCGATGGCGCCGGTAGCAGTGTCCGAGGCCGAGCCGTCCGAACCGATCAGCATGCTCGTCACGCGGCGCACGCTGCGCGAAACGGTAATCGACATCCAGATGCTTCTCAACCAGCTCGGCTTTGCCGCCGGCGATCCGGACGGGTTGCTCGGCCCGTCGACCGTGCAGGCGATCAAGACCTTCAAGACGCTGCGGCCGGCGGAATTTGCCGGCGACAGAAGCCTGGTCTCCGACACGCTCCTCAAGTCCGTCTATGCGGCCGCCGGCAAGGGCGAGCCGCCGAACGGCATCATCATGGTGCGGCGGGCCTTCAAGCCGATCTTCGAAGCGCCGGTGACGATCGCCGATCCGGGCCTGGCGCTCGGTACGCATTTTCTGACCCTGCATGCGGTCGATGAAAAGGCCGGTACGGCGGACTGGCTCGGCGTCACGCTGGCGAATAATCTGTCCCGCGAGACGATGAAGCGGCTTGGGATCACCAATCAGGAAAGTTCGATCGTCATGGGCAAACCAATTGCCCGCTCGCTCAGCCGCATCGTGATCCCAGAGGAGACCCGCCGAAGGATCGACGCGCTGATTGCGCCCGGCTCAACGCTGACGATCTCCGATACCGGCCTCGGCTCGGAGACCGGCGAAGGCACGGATTTCATCACAATTACCCGAGGGTGATCACGATCACCCGGGTTGATCAGACGAGTTCGACATCCACGACACCGGGGGCGGCGCGAAGGGCGGCGGCGATCTCCGGCGTGATGCGGTATTTCTCCGGCAGCGCCACCTCCACCTCGCGTTTGCCCTCCTCCTTGATGACGATGAAGGAAACGAGGCCGTCGCCCTTGGCGTTCAGATGGCCGGCGACCATCCTGAGTGGTCCTGAATCGCGAACGTAGACGCGCAGCGCCTTCTGCATCTGCAGCGACTTTTCCTCCAGCGACTGGATCGTCTGGATGCGCAGGCCGATGCCTTCCGGCCGCTCCTCGCCCGTCGCGGTCAGCAGGAAGGATTTTCCCGACTCGAGCACGTCGCGATACTGGTTCAGCATCTCCGAAAACAACACAGCCTCGAACTGGCCCGATGAATCCGAGAAGACGATGATGCCCATCTTGTTGCCGGTGCGGGTCTTGCGCTCCTGCTTCGAGATGACCGTGCCGGCAAGGCGCGCATTGGCGGCACCCTGCTTGATGGCTTGGGAAAACTCGGCAAAGGTCTGCACGCGCATCTTCTGAAGGATGTTGTTGTAGGAATCGAGCGGGTGGGCTGTGAGATAGAAGCCCAGCACCTGGAATTCCTTCAGCAGCCGCTCGGAAGCAAGCCAAGGTGAATAGGGCGGCAAGGAGATCTTCTCCGGGCCTGAGGTCAGCGTACTGCCGAAAATGTCCGATTGGCCGCTGAGCTTGTTCTCCTGGGCGCGCTGGGCATAGCCGAGAATGCGGTCGAGGCCGGCTGCAAGCTGGGCGCGGTCCAGCGCGAAACAATCGAATGCGCCGGCATAGATCAGGCTTTCTAGCACACGGCGGTTCACCTGGCGCGGATCGATCCGCAGGCAGAAATCCTCGATACTGGCAAAGGGCTTGTCGCCGCGCACCTCGACGATGTGGTCGACGGCGGATTCGCCGACGCCCTTGAGGGCTGCAAGCGCGTAGTAGATCCGGTTGTCGCCGGTCTCGAACTGGCGGAAGGAGGTCTGGACGGAAGGCGCGATGACTTCGATGCCGAGGCGCTTGGCATCCTGGCGGAAGTCGTTGACCTTTTCGGTGTTCGACATATCGAGCGTCATCGAGGCCGCGAGGAACTCGACCGGATAATGCGCCTTCATATAGGCCGTCTGGTAGGAGACGATGGCGTAGGCGGCCGCGTGCGATTTGTTGAAGCCGTAATTTGCGAACTTCGCGAGCAGTTCGAAGATGTTGTCGGCCTGCGGCTTGGACACGCCGTTCTTGACCGCGCCGACGACGAAGCGTTCGCGCTGCTGGTCCATTTCGGCCTTGATCTTCTTACCCATGGCGCGGCGCAGAAGATCGGCCTCGCCGAGCGAATAGCCCGACAGGACCTGGGCGATCTGCATCACCTGTTCCTGGTAGACGATGACGCCCTGCGTTTCCTTAAGCAGATGGTCGATCATCGGATGGATCGATTCCAGCTCTTCGTCGCCGTGCTTGCGGGCATTGTAGGTCGGGATGTTTTCCATCGGACCCGGACGATAGAGGGCGACCAGCGCGATGATGTCCTCGATGCAGTCCGGCTTCATGCCAATCAGCGCCTTGCGCATGCCGGCACTTTCAACCTGGAACACGCCGACCGTCTCGCCGCGCGAGAGCATCTCATAGGTCTTCTTGTCGTCGAGCGGGATCTTGGCAAGGTCGACCTCGATGCCGCGCTTCTTGCAGAAGTCGACGGCGACCTTGAGTACGGTCAGCGTCTTCAGGCCAAGGAAGTCGAATTTGACGAGGCCTGCCTGCTCCACCCACTTCATATTGAACTGGGTGACCGGCATGTCGGAGCGCGGATCGCGATACATCGGCACCAGCTTCGACAGCGGGCGGTCACCGATGACGATGCCGGCGGCATGGGTCGAGGCGTGGCGGTAGAGGCCTTCGATCTTCTGGGCGATATCCAGAAGGCGGGCAACGACCGGTTCCTTGGCTGCCTCCTCCTGCAGCTTCGGTTCCTCCTCGATCGCCTTGGAGAGCGGCGTCGGATTGGCCGGATTGTTCGGTACGAGTTTGCAGATCTTGTCGACCTGGCCGTAGGGCATTTCCAGCACGCGGCCGACATCGCGCAGCGCGGCGCGCGCCTGCAGCGAACCGAAGGTGATGATCTGCGCCACCTGCTCGCGGCCATATTTGGCCTGGACGTAGCGGATCACCTCTTCGCGGCGATCCTGGCAAAAGTCGATGTCGAAGTCCGGCATCGAGACGCGTTCCGGATTGAGGAAGCGTTCGAAGAGTAGCGAGAAGCGCAGCGGATCGACGTCGGTGATCGTCAGCGCATAGGCGACCAGCGAACCCGCGCCCGAGCCACGGCCCGGGCCGACGGGAATATCATGCTGCTTGGCCCATTTGATGAAGTCGGCAACGATCAGGAAGTAGCCGGGAAAGCGCATGCGCTCGATGACGCTGAGTTCGAAATCCAGCCGCTCGCGATAGTCCTTTTCCTCGTAGCCCGGCGACATGCCGAGTGTCGAAAGCCGCATATCAAGCCCTTCGACCGCCTGGCGGCGCAATTCGCTCGCCTCGGCGCGTTCGGCCTCCTCGGCATCGTCGGTGGCGCCGGTGAAGCGCGGCAGGATCGGCTTTCGCGTCTTCAGCACGAAGGAGCAACGCCTGGCGATCTCGATCGTGTTTTCCAACGCTTCCGGCAGATCGGCGAAGAGCTTGGCCATCTCGGCCCGGCTTTTCAGGTAATGATCCGGGGTCAGGCGAAAGCGGCTATCGTCCGAGACGATGGCATTGTGGGCCACCGCCATCAGCGCATCATGGGCGTCGTAATCGTCCCGCGTCGGGAAGAAGGCTTCGTTGGTTGCAACCAGCGGCAGGTCGTGGGCATAGGCGAGCCCGACGATCTTCTGCTCGTGCCGTTTGTCGTAGGTGCCATGCCGCTGCAACTCGACATAGAGCCTGTCGCCAAAGAGACGCTTCAGCGCGAGCAGCCGAGCTTCCGCCTGCGCGGAATGACCTTCCTTGATTGCCACGTCGACCGGCCCGGTCAGGGCGCCGGTCAATGCGATCAGCCCTTCCGTGCCGGCCTCCTCAAGCCATGAGGCGCTGATATGGACGGCCTGGTTGCTTTCGCCGCCGAGATAGGCGCGGCTGACGAGATCGACAAGCCGTTCGTAGCCGGCATCCGTCGCAGCGAGAAGAACGATCGACGGCAGTTTGATCAGCGCCTGCTGGCCACCGCGCTTTTCCGTTTCCAGCCCGTCTTCCATATCGATCGAGAGCTGGCAGCCGTTGATCGGCTGCAGGCCTTCGTCCATCGCTTTCTGGGAAAATTCCAGCGCGACAAACAGATTGTTGGTGTCGGTGATCGCGATCGCCGGCTGGCTGTCGCCGGTCGCTTTGTAGAGGATCTTCTTCAACGGCAGGGCGCCCTCGAGAAGCGAATAAGCGGAATGGACCCTCAGGTGGACGAAGCCCGGCGTGCCGCCGATCGCCTCACCCGTTGAACCCTTTGCCGTATCCGCCATGACATGCCTTCCCAATCGACCGAATGAATCGGACGCATTGTCGGCATAGAGGGAGATGATGTCCAGAAGAAGTCCCGCGTCCGAACCGCATGACTGCCATGCGATCCCCTGAAAACTTTAGATCGCCATGACGATGAGCGAGAAGCTGGCAACGAACATTGCGATGGAGGTGAATGCTGCGATATCACGGATCATGTCAGTCATTTGGCTCTCCTTACTCGTTATGTTTTTACTTTGTTCCATCTATGTTCACATGTCAACAGGAATCTTTTCCTCATGGCTTGCGTTTAAAAATCTCGTTCGCGGTGCGCCGAATCGGTTTTGCTTCGACGCCGGCGTTGCGCATGCCCGCGCGACTGGCTCTGCATTCAGACCCGAAGAGGGTCGTCGCAGATCGTTCAAAGGCCGAGCCAACTCACACAGGCGGTTGAGCGATTCCCGCCGATTTGTTCTTCTTATGTTCCAACTTCCCTGCTATATCGCTACCAGATGAGTCATGAGGAGACGGCAATGCTCGACACCAGGATGCTGAACGAATTCATCGTAGAGGCCAAGGCCGCGACCTATGTCGGCGGTGGTGTGCCGCGCCTGCCCTGCAGGCCGGGTGCTCACGATATCGGGTACGATCGCGGCGACTGGCGCTATCTCGACAGCTATTTCGGCGGCACCGATTTTGCCGGACAGGAGGTGGTTTGGTTTGCCGACGAACCCGTCTGGGCGATGAATTATTTCGGCTGCGTCGTCGCGCCTGACCTCATCGATGGCAGCGCGGCCGGAGCGGTGATCAAGGCGGCGCTTTCAGCAATGTACCGCGAAGGCCGGTTTCTTGGCGGAATGGAATTCGAGCATGCGTTCGGCCGCTATATCGATCGCAGCGAAGGCGGTTGCGAGCGGTTCAGCGGCAGCGAATGCATCATGGTCGACGGCCGAAAGGCCTATGCTCTCGATTATCGCGGCGGCCTGATCATCCCGTGACCGCCGCTCAGAAATCGACGATCTTGCCGTCGGAGATCGTCACGCGCCGATCCATACGGCGGGCGAGCTCGTGATTATGGGTGGCGATAAGGGCGGCAAGGCCGGATTGACGCACCAGCGCCTCCAGCGCGTCGAAGACGTAGCTTGCCGTTTCCGGGTCGAGATTGCCTGTGGGCTCGTCGGCAAGCAGCAAGGTCGGGGCATTGGCGACGGCGCGGGCGATTGCAACGCGTTGCTGTTCGCCGCCGGATAGCTCGCCCGGACGATGCGAGCCGCGATGGCCGATACGCATGTAATCGAGAAGCTGACCTGCCCGCTCTCCGGCTTCCTTCCAGGAAAGCCCGGCGATCAGCTGCGGCATCATGATGTTTTCGAGCGCCGAGAATTCCGGCAGCAGATGGTGGAACTGGTAGACGAAGCCGATCTCGTTGCGGCGGATCGCGGTGCGTTTCTCGTCGCTAAGGCCGTCACAGGCATGCCCGTTGATGTTGACTTCACCGCCGTCTGGATGCTCCAGCAGGCCGGCAACGTGCAGCAGTGTCGACTTGCCGGTGCCAGAGGGAGCGACGAGAGCGACGATCTCGCCCTTCGACATCGAAAAATCCGCGCCCTTCAGGATCGAGAGCAGCGTATTGCCCTGCCCGTAGTGGCGCTCGACGCCGGTAAGCTTGAGAACGACGTTGCGTTTCATGAATGCGGCATTCCTTATTCGTAGCGCAGGGCCTGCACCGGGTCGAGCCTGGAGGCACGCCAGGCCGGGAAGATGGTCGCGATGAAGGAGAGCGTCAGCGCCATGGCGACGATCGAAATCGTTTCGCTGAGATCCATCTCGGCCGGCAGCTGGCTGAGGAAATAGACTTGCGGATTGAAGAGAACGGTGCCTGATACCCAGGAGAAGAATTGGCGGACGGATTCGATGTTGACGCAGACGAGAACACCGAGCAACACACCGCCAATTGTGCCGACGATCCCGATCGCCGCCCCGGTCATGAAGAAGATGCGCATGATCGCGCCGGCGCTGGCGCCCATGGTGCGCAGAATCGCGATGTCGCTGCCCTTGTCCTTCACCAGCATGATCAGGCCGGAGATGATATTCAGCGCCGCGACTAGCACGATCAGCGTCAGGATCATGAACATGACGTTACGCTCGACCTGGAGTGCAGAGAAGAAGGTCTGGTTGCGCTGGCGCCAATCGGTGATGGCGATCTGACGGCCGGCCGCCGCCTCCACCTTGGGCCTCAGATTGTCGACATCGTCGGGCTTGTCGACGAAGAGTTCGATCGACTGCACCAATCCCTCAGCATTGAAATAGAGCTGCGCTTCCTCGAGCGGCATGAAGATGATCGAGGAGTCATATTCCGACATACCGATCTCGAAGAGGCCGGAGATCTTGTAGGACTTGATGCGCGGGTTGACGCCCATCGGCGTGATGTCGCCTTCCGGCGACGTCAGCGTGATGAGATCGCCGACGCGGAGACCAAGCTGGTCTGCCATGCGGGTGCCGATCAGCACGCCCTGACCGGAGGCAAAGGCCACCATGTCGCCCGACTTGATGTTGTCAGAGATCGTTTTGAGCTTGGTCAGGTCTTCGGCGCGGGCGCCGCGTACCAGCGCACCGGTGCTGCCGCCAGCCTGGGCTGAAGCAAGCACCTGGCCTTCCACCAAGGGCAAGGCCATCTTGACGCCGGGCACGCCGGCGAGCCTGCTGGCGAGGTCGGGATAATCGGTGAAGGGGCCGTCGACCGGCTGGACGATCATATGGCCGTTAATGCCGAGGATGCGCGAGACGAGTTCGGTGCGGAAGCCGTTCATGACGGCCATGACGATGATCAGCGTCGCAACGCCGAGCATGATGCCGACGAAGGAGAAGCCAGCGATCACCGATATGAAGGCCTCCTTGCGGCGGGCGCGCAGATAGCGCCACGCCACGAGGCGTTCGAAGGTGGAAAATGGCCTGCCAGCCGGACCCAAGCCGGATTTTGAACTCCGGTCCACTGCTGCCTCTGCCATTTCGCCTCCGTTTCCTTAAGCCACGAACCTGTTGATCGCCGCTTCGATAGTCATAGTTTCGCGGGCGCCAGTCTTGCGATCCTTCACCTCCACTTCGCCGTTTGCAACGGCGCGCGGACCAGCGATGATCTGGACGGGTACGCCGATCAGGTCGGCGGTCGCGAATTTCGTGCCGGCCCGATCGTCGGTATCGTCATAGAGCACATCCTTGCCGGCCTTGGTCAGCGCGGCATAGATCAGTTCGCATGTATCGTCGCAGGCCTGATCGCCGGCCTTCATGTTGATCACCACGATATCGAAGGGCGCGACCGAAGCCGGCCAGATGATTCCGTTGTCGTCATGCGATGCTTCGATGATGGCGGGAACAAGGCGTGTCGGACCGATACCGTAGGAACCCATGTGAACGAAGTGTTCCTTGCCGTCAGGCCCCTGCACTTTCGCGCCCATCGGCTCGGAATATTTCGTGCCGAAATAGAAGATGTGGCCGACCTCGATTCCGCGCGCCGAAAGGCGGTCGCCTTCGGGAACGGCGTTGAAAGCCGCCTCATCGTGCATTTCCGAGGTCGCGGCATAGAGCGAGGTCCACTTGTCGAAGATGGCCTTCAGGCCCTCGACGCTGTCGAAATCGGTGCTCTCGGCGGGAATGTCGAAATCGACGAAGTCCTTGTGGCAGAAAACCTCGGACTCGCCGGTATCGGCGAGGATGATGAATTCATGGCTGAGATTGCCGCCGATCGGACCGGTATCGGCGCGCATCGGGATGGCGCGCAGGCCGAGCCGGTCGAATGTTCTGAGGTAGGCAGCGAACATCTTGTTATAGGAATGCTCCGCCCCTTCGCGTGTCAGATCGAAGGAATAGGCGTCCTTCATCATGAACTCGCGCGAACGCATGGTGCCGAAGCGCGGACGGATTTCGTCACGGAACTTCAGCTGGATGTGATAGAGATTGAGCGGCAGGTCCTTATAGGATTTGACGGAAGAGCGGAAAATATCCGTCACCATCTCCTCGTTCGTCGGGCCGTAGAGCATCGGCCGGTCCTGACGGTCCTTGATGCGCAGCATTTCCTTGCCATAGGCGTCGTAGCGGCCGCTTTCCTGCCAGAGCTCGGCCGACTGCAGGGTCGGCATAGAAAGCTCGATGGCGCCGGCGCGGTTCTGCTCCTGGCGGATAATGTTGTTGACCTTGTCCAGCACCTTCTTGCCCAACGGTAGCCAGGAATAGATGCCCTGCGACTGCTGACGGATCATGCCGGCGCGCAGCATCAGCCGATGGGAGACGATTTCCGCCTCCTTGGGGTTTTCCTTGAGGATGGGCATGAAAAAGCGGGACAGACGCATGGCGGATTCCGAGCAGTTGAGATCCCGCCGGCAAGCGGAATCGAAGACAATTGTTAATGTCGGGAGCGTTCATAGCCGCTTCGCGGCAGGAAGGAAACCCGCAACGAACGTTGGCAACCTCCCCGAAGCGCATGTTCGCACCCGCAAAATGAAAGGGCGTGAAAAAGCGCGTGTTTATAAGGACTTGAACGAAAATCTTGTCAACAGAAAAATTTTGCTAGGGTGTAGCAAAAATGCAAAAAAAGGTAATGACAAAGCCCAATGTTTGAGCTAGCTTTAGCTTACAAAACAGGCAGGGAAGTTAATTCTTGCCAAATTCGCGGTCAAGTCTTGGGAGGATCAGATCTTAGGCGCGCTCGTCGCTGCCCCGGCAACGGTTACAGATCACGCGATACTTAAAACAAGGCTTTTAGCCTTGTTTTTTTTTGGTTTTTTGGCTTCCATCTCATTCGAAAAACAAGCTGCCTTCCGTAAGGGGATGGGCCTTGTTCCGTTAGGCAAGCTCTTTGCCGCAAAATCGTGACGCCAGTATGACAGAATTCGGCGTGTCGAATTTACATCTGCCCAAAGTTTGAGCAAAAGCTAAGCCTCAGTAGAAGCTCGGCCCGAGTTGTGGAAGGGCATCGAAGCCCCAGCCGAAATAGGTGTCGGAAACATACCAGAGGCCGTAGATTGCAGCCGAAATCAGCGTCGTCAGCGAAAAGACGAAAGCCGCGCGAAACCGGGTGGGCGCGCTCGGAACGGTGCCAAGCACGATGTCATTATCCTCGGCCTGGGTGCGCAGCCCGATCGGCAGGACCGCGAAAAGCGTGAGCCACCAGATAATGAAATAGACGGCAAATCCCTGGAGAAAAATCTGAAGCATCATGTTTCCCGTTAATGCCCAGTCGGCACTTCCGCGTCCTTATACGGCGGAACGGCGGACAACTCAAAGCCGATGGCAGGTGTAGCCCCTTTTGGGTCACTCTGCCGCAGCCCGGTTCAGGCCTGTTCGATTTCGATCAGCGTGCCGAAGAAGTCCTTCGGGTGCAGAAAGAGCACCGGCTTGCCATGCGCACCGGTCTTCGGCCGGCCGTCGCCGAGCACCCTTGCGCCCGCCTCGACCAGCCGGTCGCGGGCGAGAAGGATGTCATCCACCTCGTAGCAGATATGGTGCATGCCCCCCGATGGGTTCTTTTCGAGGAAGGCAGCGATCGGGGAGGTCTCACCGAGCGGCTGCAGCAATTCGACCTTGGTGTTCGGCAATTCGACGAAAACGACGGTAACGCCGTGCTCCGGCAAAGCCTGTGGCTGCGACACCGCAGCCCCCAGCGTATCACGATAGGCCGCCGTTGCCGCGGCAAGATCGGGAACGGCGATGGCGATATGGTTCACCCGACCGAGCATGGTCAGACCTTGGTGACGAAGGCGGTGACGACAGGCTTCTTGCCCCAGGCCTGGTTCGCGGCCGCACGGACGGCGCGGCGCACGGCCTCCTGCAGCATGTCGAGATCCTTGCGGCGGGCGCGCGGAATGCTTTCGATGGCACCGATGGCCGCATCGTAAAGCGTATCCTCCATCTCGTCGCCCTCGTCGTCATAGACCGGCAGGCCGATCGAAACGAGATCGGGATCGCCGATGATGTCGTAGCGGGCGTCGAGCACGACGCTCACCGCGACATGGCCGACATAGGAGAGCTTCTTGCGCTCGCCGATACCCATCTCGTCAAAATCGCCGATCAGCGTGCCGTCCTTGTAGATGCGGCCATGCGGCGCCTCGCCGATCACCTCGACGGGCCCCGGAGCCAGCCGCAGGATGTCGCCGTTGCGCACACGCGGCACGATCGCGATGCCTGATTGTTCAGCAAGTTCCTTATGGGCCGTCAGATGCGTCGCCTCGCCGTGCACGGGAACCACGACCTTCGGCCGCGTCCATTCGTACATGCGCTGCAACTCGTTACGGCGCGGGTGGCCGGAAACGTGAACCAGCGCCTCGGCATCCGTGATGATATGCACACCCTGCTCGACGAGACCGTTCTTGATGTCCTGGATTGCCTTCTCGTTGCCGGGAATGGCGCGCGAGGAAAAAACCACGATATCGCCCGCGGCAAAGGCCACGTTGCGCATCTCGTCGCGGGAGAGCTTGGCAAGGGCTGCCCTCGGCTCGCCCTGGCTGCCCGTCAGGATGACGACGACCTTGTCGCGCGGGATATAGCCGTATTCCTCCTCGGAGATGAAGGGCTTTACCCCTTCCATCAGGCCGATATCCTGGGCGACGTCGACAACGCGTTTCAGCGAGCTGCCGAGCAGCAGCACTTCACGGCCAGCCGCCTCGGCAGCCTCGGCAACGGTGCGGATACGCCCGACATTCGACGAGAAGGTGGTGATCGCCACCCTGCCCTCGGCATCTTCGATAATCTTGCGCAGACTTTCCGACACATCCTTCTCGGAGGGTGATACACCGTCGCGCAGCGCATTGGTGGAATCGCACATCAGCGCCAGCACGCCCTCATCGCCGAGCTGGCGGAAACGTGTTTCGTCGGTCAGGGGACCGAGCGAAGGCTCATGGTCGATCTTCCAGTCGCCGGTATGGATGACATTGCCGACCGGTGTGCGGATCATCAGGGACATCGGCTCAGGGATCGAATGGTTGACGGCCACACCTTCGATGCTGAAGGGGCCTACATTAATCCTATCGCCCGCTTTGAACGGCGTCACCGGCACTTCGGCTGTTGTAGCCTTCTCGAAATTGCGCTTGGCTTCGAGCAGACCTGATGTAAAGCCGGAGGCATAAACCGGCACGTTGAGCCCGGGCCAGAGATCGGCGAGCGCCCCGTAATGATCTTCATGCGCATGGGTGATGATGATCGCCTTGAGGTTCTTGCGTTCGCTGGCGAGGAAACGGATATCGGGCAGCACGAGATCGACGCCCGGCAGGTCGGGTCCTGGAAACGTAACGCCGCAATCGACCATGATCCACTGGCGATGCTCGGGCGGGCCGTAGCCATAAAGAGCGAGATTCATGCCAATCTCGCCAACGCCGCCCAGAGGCAGGAAAACCAATTCGTCCTGTTTCGCCATAATTTTCGTTTTTTCCGCTATCCAAAAAACACATCGCCGGCAGCAATGGACATTATCCTGCCAGCGCCGGTATCGAGCATCAACAAGCCATTATCATCAATTCCGGCGAATTGTCCGGAAATCGACCGGTCCGGTAAATTGACCGTGATCTTTTCGCCGACGCCGCAAGCGATCTCGCGCCAGCGCGCCGTGATCTCGCCGACACCGCGGCCCTGATCCCATATATCAAGCACATCCGCCACCGCGGCGAAGAGGTGGGCGAAGAGCTCCTCCGGCGATGCCGCCGCTCCTTGCTGTCGCAGGCAGGTGACGGGGTAGAGCGGATTGTCAGGCATCTCCGAGACATTGATGCCGATGCCGACGATCAACGCATAGCGCCCGTCCGGCAACCCCTCGCCTTCGACGAGAATGCCGCAGGTCTTCTTTCGGCCGATCAGAATATCGTTTGGCCACTTGACCTCGAGCGGCTCGGCGCCCGGCGGCAGCACCCTGCGGATCGCCTGGTGCACGGCCACCGCAACCGCCAGCGGCAACGAGCCAAGGCGCTCCATCGGCGCCGGGTCAATCAGGAGAAGAGAGGCGTAGAGATTGCCGCGCTCGGAAACCCAGAGCCTGCCGCGGCGGCCGCGACCGCCGGTCTGTCTTTCAGCAGTCACCCAGAGGTTGCCGCCATCCCCCGCCCGAGCCCGGGCGAGGCATTCGCTGTTGGTGGACGATGTTTCCGACAGAGCCTCGTGCCTGAAATCGCCGAGCGATATCCGGCGCCGCCCGTCGGAAGCCATCAAAAGAGCGTCGCTGCAGCAAGCTCGGCTGCGCCGCCGATCGGGCCGCCGATGAGGACATAGGCGGTGACGAAGAGGCCGGAGAGGCCGAAGACCAGACGCAGCGCGCCGGAAACACGAGCGAATTCGCCGGTCGCTTCATCGAACCACATCAGCTTGATAACACGCAGATAGTAGTAAGCGCCGACGACCGAGGCGAGAACGCCGATGATGGCGAGCGCATAGAGCTTGGCCTCGATGGCTGCGACGAAGACGAAATACTTCGCGAAGAAACCGGCAAGCGGCGGGATGCCGGCGAGCGAGAACATCAGCGCCGTCAGCACCACGGCCATGAACGGGTTCGTTGTGAACAGGCCGGCGAGATCGTTGACCTCCTCGACGACGGTGCCGTCCTTGCGGCGCATCGACATGATGATCGCAAAGGTGCCAAGCGTCATGACCATATAGATAACCATGTAAAGCATGACACCGGTAACGCCGGTCTGGTTGCCGGCGGCAAGGCCGACCAGCGCGTAGCCCATATGGCCGATCGAGGAATAGGCCATCAGTCGCTTGATGTTCTTCTGGCCGATCGCGGCAAACGAGCCGAGCAGCATCGAGGCGATCGAGATGAAGACGACGACCTGCTGCCAGTCCGCCAGAACCGGGTGGAAGGCGGTGATGACGATGCGGGTCATCATCGCCATCGCGGCAACCTTGGGCGCTGCGGCAAGGAAAGCGGTGACCGGCGTCGGCGCCCCTTCATAAACATCCGGCGTCCACATATGGAAGGGAACGGCCGAGATCTTGAAGGCGATGCCGGCGAGGATGAAGACCAGGCCGAACACGAGGCCGAGCGAACGCGTGCCTTCGACGGTCAGCGCCTGGGCGATCTCGGAGAAGTGGGTGTGGCCGGTAAAGCCGTAGACCAGCGACATGCCATAGAGCAGCATGCCGGAAGAGAGTGCGCCGAGAACGAAATATTTCAGGCCGGCTTCAGTCGACTTCAGGCTGTCGCGGTTGATCGCGGCGACGACGTAGAGCGCCAGCGACTGCAGTTCCAGCGCGAGGTAAAGCGAAATCAGGTCGTTGGCCGAGATCATTAGCAGGATGCCAAGGGTCGCAAGCACCAGGAGAACCGGAAATTCGAACTTGTCGAGCTGGTTTTCCCTAGCGTGACCCATCGTCATGAACAGGGCGACAAGCGAACCGGTAAGCGCGACCAGCTTCATGAAGCGCGAGAAGCCGTCCGCCATGTAGACGCCGCCATAGGCAAGGCCTTCCGCAGGCACGAAGAGCAGCCACAGACCGGCAGCCAGGAGCAGGACGATGGCGAGGCCGGTAACGACGGGGCCCGACCGCTCGCCCGAGAAGACGCCGACCATCAACAGGACAAGGGCGCCGACCGCGAGGATAAGCTCCGGCGCGGAAAGATGCAGACTGAGGAGAATTGTTTCAGCGGTCATGTCCGATAAGTCCCGTCATCAATTCATAGACAGCGCAATATTTTGCGCTGCGTGCACGGCGGCCGTGTAGTTGTTGACCAGCAGATCCACCGAGGCGGCCGTCGCATCGAAGACCGGAGCGGGGTAAACGCCGAAGAAGATGGTCAGCGCGACCAGCGGATAGAGGATCAGTTGCTCGCGTGGAGAAAGATCGAGCAGCGCCTTCAGCTTTTCCTTCTCCAGCGCGCCGAAGATCACCCGGCGGTAAAGCCAGAGCGCGTAGGCGGCCGACAGGATGACGCCGGTGGCGGCAAAGAGCGCGACCCAGGTGTTGACCCGGAAGACGCCGATCAGCGTCAGGAATTCGCCGATGAAGCCCGACGTGCCGGGAAGCCCAACATTGGCCATAGTGAAGACCATCATCGCAACGGCATATTTCGGCATGTTGTTGACGAGGCCGCCATAGGCGTTGATCTCGCGGGTGTGGGTGCGGTCGTAGACGACGCCGACGCAGAGGAAGAGCGCGCCGGAGACGATGCCGTGCGACAGCATCTGGAAGATCGAACCCTGAACGCCCTGCATATTGGCGGCGAAGATGCCCATGGTCACGTAGCCCATGTGCGCCACCGAGGAATAGGCGATCAGCTTCTTGATGTCGTCCTGCATCATCGCCACCAGAGAGGTGTAGATGATGGCAATCACGGACATGGCGAAGACGAGCGGCGCAAAATAATCGGACGCGACCGGGAACATGCCGAGCGAGAAGCGGATGAGGCCGTAGCCACCGAGCTTCAGGAGCACGCCGGCCAGGATGACCGAGCCTGCCGTCGGCGCCTGAACGTGGGCGTCCGGAAGCCAGGTGTGGACCGGCCACATCGGCATCTTCACCGCGAAGGAGGCGAAGAAGGCAAGCCATAACCAAGTCTGCAGCGCCGGCGGGAACTTGTAGGCGAGCAGCGCCGTGATGTCGGTCGTGCCGGCCTGCCAGTACATCGCCATGATGGCGAGCAGCATCAGAACTGAGCCGAGCAGCGTGTAGAGAAAGAACTTGTAGCTCGCATAGACGCGGTCCTTGCCGCCCCAGACGCCGATGATCAGGAACATCGGAATGAGGCCCGCCTCGAAGAAGACGTAGAAGAGCACGATATCGAGCGAGACGAAGACGCCGATCATCATTGTTTCCAAGATGAGGAAGGCGATCATATATTCCTTCAAGCGCTTCTCGATCGAGAGCCAGCTCGCCAGCACGCAGAAGGGCATGAGGAAGGTCGAGAGGATGACGAACAGCATCGAGATGCCATCGACGCCGACATGGTAGCCGATGCCAGTGCCGAGCCAGTCACGCTTCTCGAGCATCTGGAAGCCGGGGTTTGCATTGTCGAAGCCGGTCCAGATGAAGAGTGAGACGACGAAGGTGAAGACGGTGGTGATCAGCGAGATCCACAGCACGTTCTTCCGGCCGGCTTCGCTCTCGCCGTTCATCAGCAACAGGAGCACGACGCCGACGAGCGGCAGGAAGGTGACCGTTGAAAGAATGGGCCAATCGGTCATCAGAAGGAACTCCCGAGCATCATCCAGGTAACAAGCGCCGCAATGCCGATCAGCATGGCGAAGGCATAGTGATAGAGGTAACCGGTCTGCAGGCGGACCACGCGATCGGTGACGGCGACGACACGGGCGGCGACGCCGTTCGGGCCGTAGGTGTCGATGACACCGACGTCACCCTTCTTCCACAGGAAGCGACCGAGGGCCCTTGCGGTGCGGACGAAGAGGAAGTCGTAAAGCTCGTCGAAATACCACTTGTTCAGCAGGAACTGGTAGAGCACGCGGTGCTGCTGCGCGAGGATGCGCGGCGTCTGCGGCGAGCGGATATACATATACCAGGCGATGACGAAGCCGAGCAGCATTGCGATGAAGGGGCTCAAGCCCACGAGCGCCGGAACGTGATGGAACTGCTCGACGAGCTCGTTCTCGGCGCCGGTGAAGAGCGCGCCCTTCCAGAACTCGGCATATTCCTCGCCGTAGAAACGGCCTTCGAAGATTACGCCCGCAAGCACCGCGCCGATCGCAAGAAGATAGAGCGGAACCAGCATGACCTGCGGCGATTCGTGGACGTGGTGCATGACTTCATGCGAAGCACGCGGCTTGCCGAAGAAGGTCATGAAAATCAGGCGCCAGGAATAGAAGCTCGTAAAGAGAGCCGCGATGACCAGCAGCGAGAAGGCAAAGCCCGAGACAGGCGAATGCGAAGCATAGGTCGCCTCGATGATCACGTCCTTGGAGAAGAAGCCGGCAAAGCCGATCGGCGTGAAGGGGATGCCGACGCCGGTGATTGCCAGCGTGCCGATGATCATGAGAACACCGGTAACTTTGATGTGCGGATAGAGGCCGCCCATATAGCGCATGTCCTGCTCGCCATCGACGGCGTGGATGACCGAGCCGGCGCAGAGGAAGAGCAGCGCCTTGAAGAAGGCATGCGTGAAGAGATGGAAGATCGCCGCGCCATAGGCCCCTACCCCGAGCGCCACGAACATATAGCCGAGCTGCGAGCAGGTGGAATAGGCGATAACGCGTTTGATGTCGTTCTGCACCAGGCCGACGGTCGCCGCGAAGAAGGCGGTGATCGCGCCGATCACGGTGACGACGACGAGTGCGTCCGGCGACAGTTCGAAGAGCGGCGACATGCGGGCGACGAGGAAGACGCCGGCGGTGACCATGGTGGCGGCATGGATGAGCGCCGAGACCGGGGTCGGGCCTTCCATGGCGTCCGGCAGCCAGGTGTGCAGCAGGAACTGCGCAGACTTGCCCATCGCGCCCATGAAGAGCAGCAGGCAGATGCCGGTCAGCGCATGCGCCTTGTCGAGCTGCATGCCGAAGAGGTTGAGGATCACTTCACCCGCCTCGCCGCCGCCTTCGTGCGGGGCGAAATTCGAAGCATTGGCGAAGATCGTGTCGAGATTGATCGAGCCGAACAGCACGAAGACGCCGGCAATGCCGAGCACAAATCCGAAGTCGCCGACGCGGTTGACGATGAAGGCCTTCATCGCCGCAGCCGTCGCGGACGGCTTCTTGTACCAGAAGCCGATCAAGAGATAGGAGGCGAGACCGACGCCTTCCCAGCCGAAGAACATCTGGGCGAGGTTGTCGGAGGTCACCAGCATCAGCATGGCGAAGGTGAAGAGCGAGAGATAAGCGAAAAAGCGCGGGCGATGCGGATCGGTGTGCATGTAGCCGATCGAATAGACGTGCACCAGCGTTGAGACCGTATTGACGACGATCAGCATGACCGAGGTCAGCGTATCCACGCGCAGCGACCAGGAGGCGTCGATGCCGCCGGACTGGATCCAGCGCAGCACCTCAACCTTGATCGGGCCGCCTTCGAGATGGCCCATGCCGACGTTGAAGAAAACGATCCAGGACAGGATGGCCGCAATGATCATCAGGCCGCTGGTGACATATTCCGAAGCCTTGGCGCCGATTGCGCGGCCGAAAAGGCCGGCGATGATCGCGCCGATCAAGGGAAGAAAGACGATAGCCTTATAGAGGAACATGAGCCACTCAGCCCTTCATCATATTGACGTCTTCGACCGCGATCGAGCCGCGGTTGCGGTAGAAGACAACGAGAATTGCAAGACCGATCGCCGCCTCGGCAGCCGCGACCGTCAGGATGAACAGCGCGAAGACCTGGCCGACGATGTCGTTCAGGAAGGAGGAGAAGGCGACCATGTTGATGTTGACGGCAAGCAGGATCAGTTCGATCGACATCAGGATGACGATGACGTTCTTCCGGTTCAGGAAAATACCGAAGACACCGAGCGTGAAGAGGATGGCGCTGACCGTCAGGTAATGGGAAAGTCCGATGACCATGTTCTTTGTTCCTTGACCTGCCTTAGACGCCCTGCCCGGGCTTGACCGAAACCACCTCGACGGCAGTGGCGGGCGTGCGGGCAACCTGTCTGGAAATATTCTGCCGCTTGATGTTGGTGCGGTGCCTCAGCGTCAGAACGATCGCGCCGATCATGGCTACCAGGAGCACCAAGCCGGCGATCTGGAAGAAGTAGACGTAGTTGGTATAGAGAACGTCGCCAAGAGCAGCCGTATTCGTGCGCTCGCTGAGCGCCGGGATCGGCATGGCGACGGTCTTTGCGATCTCAGGCGAGATGACGCTGCCGCCGATGACGACGATCAGCTCGGCTGCGAGGATGACCCCGATCAGGCCGCCGATGGGCGCATATTCGAGAACACCGGCGCGAAGCTCGGTGAAGTCGATGTCGAGCATCATCACCACGAAGAGGAAGAGAACCGCGACGGCGCCGACATAGACGACGAGCAGGATCATCGCCAGGAATTCGGCGCCGAGCAGCAGGAAGAGGCCGGCGGCATTGAAGAACACCAGGATCAGGAACAGAACCGAGTGAACCGGATTCTTCGCCCAGATGACCATGAACGCCGACGCCACCGCGACAAAGGCGAAAAGATAGAAAAATAGAGCCTGCAGACCCATGTTGGTGCCTTTTTCATCTTCCCCCGGGCAGCCGGGAGTTTCCCTGCCCGATAGAGCTTTCCACGGCGCTAACCGGCAAAGCTCCTGTGCATATTCACCGCGACGCCTAGGCGCTCTCGCGGCATTTCAAAATCTCAATCAGCGGTACGGCGAGTCGATCGCGATGTTGCGCGCGATTTCGCGCTCCCACCGGTCTCCGTTATCCAGAAGCCGCGCTTTGTCGAAATAGAGTTCTTCGCGAGTTTCGGTCGCAAATTCGAAATTCGGCCCTTCGACGATCGCGTCGACCGGGCAGGCTTCCTGGCAGAAGCCGCAATAGATGCACTTCACCATGTCGATGTCGTAGCGCACCGTACGGCGCGTGCCGTCGTTGCGGCGTGGACCGGCCTCAATGGTGATCGCCTGGGCAGGACAGATCGCCTCGCAGAGCTTGCAGGCGATGCAGCGTTCCTCGCCGTTCGGATAACGGCGCAGCGCATGCTCACCGCGGAAACGCGGGGAAACCGGACCCTTTTCGAAGGGATAGTTGATCGTCGCCTTCTGGCGGAAGAAATAACGCATCGACAAGAAGAAAGCGCCGACGAATTCCTTGAGAAACAGCGAGTTGATGGAGCTGGACAAGCTTGCCATCTTCAACCTCCAATTTTGCCGGAAACGAGAGCGGACATGATCATGCCCAACCCATCAGTTTCAGCACGAATGCAACGATGACGACCATGGCGAGCGACAGCGGCAGGAAAACCTTCCAGCCGAGGCGCATGAGCTGGTCGTAGCGGTAGCGCGGAACGAAGGCCTTGACCATCGCGAACATGAAGAACACCAGGCAGGCCTTCAGTGTGAACCAGATGATGCCGGGAACCCAGTTGAGGATCCAGATATCGACCGGAGGCAGCCAGCCGCCCAGGAAGAGGATCGTCGTCAGCGCGCACATCAGGCAGACGGCCGCATATTCGCCGAGCATGAACATCATGTATGGCGAAGAGCCGTATTCGACCATGAAGCCGGCGACAAGTTCCGATTCGGCTTCCGGAAGGTCGAAGGGCGGACGGTTCGTCTCGGCAAGCGCCGAAATGAAGAAGACGATGAACATCGGGAAGAGCGACAGCCAATGCCAGTCGAGGAACGACGCCGGCAGGCCGAGCATGGTGCCGAGGCCGGTATGCTGCGCATTGACGATATCGGTCAGGTTCAGCGAGCCGACGCAGAGAAGCACGGTGACGATGACGAAGCCGATCGAGACTTCATAGGACACCATCTGCGCGGCCGAACGCAGCGCGCCGAGGAACGGATACTTCGAGTTCGAAGCCCAGCCGCCCATGATGATGCCGTAAACTTCGAGCGACGAGATCGCAAAGATATAGAGGATACCGACATTGATGTTGGCAATCACCCATCCGTCGGCGAGCGGCACCACCGCCCAGGTGGAGAGCGCCAGAAGCACGGTCACCAGCGGGGCAAGCAGGAAGACAGCCTTATTGGCGCCGGCCGGGATGATCGGCTCCTTGAAGACGAACTTCAAAAGGTCGGCGAAGGACTGGAACAGGCCGAAGGGACCGACGACGTTCGGGCCGCGGCGCAGCTGCACTGCCGCCCAGATCTTGCGGTCAGCGAGCAGCACGTAGGCGATGAAGACGAGCAGGCAAACGAGAAGCAGCAGCGACTGACCGATCATGATGATCGCCGGCCAGACATAGGTCGAAAAGAAAGAATCCATAGTCCTCTGCCCTTACTCTGCCGCGACTTTGAAGTTGTTGCGGGCCAATGCCGAGCACTCGGCCATGACAGCCGAGGCGCGCGCTATCGGGTTCGTCAAATAGAAGTCTTTCACCGGCGACGCAAACCCTGACTTGTTCATCTTGCCGGCTTTTTTCGCGACTGCGGCAATTTGAGCGCTATCGGTTTCGGCGATCTCGTCGATGGCCGCGAAATGCGGGAAAGCGGCATAGAGCTTTGCGCGCAATTCACTGAGCGAATCGAACAGAAGCTTCTTGCCGAGCACGTCGGAAAGAGCACGGATGATCGCCCAGTCCTCACGGGCATCGCCCGGCGCAAAGCCTGCGCGGTTGCCCATCTGGACACGGCCTTCGGTGTTGACCCAGGTGCCGGACTTTTCGGTGTAAGCTGCAGCCGGCAAGATGACGTCGGCGTGGTGTGCGCCGTTATCGCCGTGCGAGCCGATATAGACGGTGAGCTTGGCCTTCTTGGCGGTGAAGTCGAGTTCGTCGGCGCCGAGCAGGAAGAGCACGTCCATCGCCGTCAGCATCGCGGCGGCATTGACGCCCTTGGCGCCCGGCACGAAGCCGAGGTCGAGGCCGCCGACGCGCGAAGCAGCGGTGTGAAGGACGGCAAAACCGTTCCAGCCTTCAACGACCGCGCCGACCGAACCGGCGAGCTTGGCGGCGCTTGCGAGAACGCCGGCGCCGTCGGTGCGCGACAGGGCGCCCTGGCCGATGATGATCATCGGCTTTGCCGCATTCTTCAGAATATCCGCGAAGCCGTGGGTGCCGTCGACCAGGTCCTTCAACGTGTCGGGACCGCCGCCGAGGTAATCATAGCTGTAGCGCAGTTCGCCCGGCTCGCCGATCACGCCGATCGGGAACTTGCCGCGGCGCCAGCGCTTGCGGATGCGGGCGTTGAGGATGGCCGCCTCGAAGCGCGGATTGGCGCCGATGATCAGCAGCGCGTCGGCCTGGTCGATGCCTGCAATGGTCGGATTGAAGAGGTAGCTTGCACGGCCGAGCGACGGATCAAGTGCCGTCCCATCCTGGCGACAGTCGAGGTTCTCCGAGCCCAGCGACTTCACCAGCTCAGAGAGAGCATACATTTCCTCGACGGAAGCGAGATCACCCGATATCGCGCCGATCTTGTCGCCGGAGGTGGCGCTGACGGCTGCCTTGATGGCGCCGAAGGCCTCGGCCCAGGTGGCGGGCTGCAGGCGGCCGTCGCGGCGGACATAGGGCCGGTCGAGGCGCTGGGTCTTCAGACCGTCCCAGATGAAGCGGCTCTTGTCGGAGATCCACTCCTCGTTGATCGCTTCGTTGACGCGCGGCAGGATGCGCATGACCTCGCGGCCACGCGTGTCGACGCGGATCGCCGAACCGACGGCATCCATGACGTCGATCGATTCGGTCTTGTTCAATTCCCAAGGGCGCGCGGTGAAGGCGAAGGGCTTGGAGGTGAGCGCGCCGACCGGGCAAAGATCGACGACATTACCCTGCAGCTCGGAGGTCATCGCCTGCTCAAGATAGGTGGTGATCTCGGCATCTTCGCCGCGGCCGATCAGGCCGAGTTCGGAAATGCCGGCGACTTCGGTGGTGAAGCGGACGCAACGCGTGCAATGGATGCAGCGGTTCATCACCGTCTTGACGAGCGGGCCGATATACTTGTCCTCGACGGCGCGCTTGTCTTCCTGATAGCGCGAGGTGTCGATGCCGAAGGTCATCGCCTGGTCCTGCAGGTCGCATTCGCCGCCCTGGTCGCAGATCGGGCAATCGAGCGGATGGTTGATGAGCAGGAATTCCATCACCCCTTCGCGGGCCTTCTTGACCATCGGCGTATTGGTAAAGACCTCGGGCAGTTCGCCGTTCGGGCCACCGCGGATGTCGCGAACGCTCATGGCGCAGGAGGCCTGCGGCTTCGGCGGGCCGCCCTTTACTTCGACGAGGCACATGCGGCAGTTACCGGCAACGGACAGGCGCTCGTGGAAGCAGAAGCGCGGAACCTCGGCGCCAGCGTCTTCACACGCCTGCAACAGCGTGAAATGATCCGGAACTTCGATCTCGTTTCCGTCAATCTTCAGTTTTGCCATCGTCGCTCAGTCCTGTTTCCCGTTTGCCTGAAGACGGCAAACAAACCTATTTTTGCAACATCAACATTGCCAAGCCGGATCTTTCGTCCTGCCGACAGCTGATGTCGCCGAAATTCTCTGTCGCGCGTTCCAGACCCGGAACCCGCTCGGCATCTGCAGCTTGAGGCCCCCGCCCGTACGCCGATCTGCCCATCTTTCCGGCCGCTTGATACGGCCGGACACTTTATCATTTCTTCCTGCGACCCCGCGTCGCGAGAATCTTTGCCTGGCCGGTCCAGTCGTCACGTCCGATACGGCCGTTGAAACCGAGTTCGGCGTCGAGCCGAGCGATTTCCTCGTCGCTCCAGCCGGCGATCTCGGCAAAGCTGCGAATGCCCTTGGCGTTCAACACCTGCTCAAGCTTCGGGCCGATGCCGGCGATCAGCTTCAGATCGTCAGCCTTCGCCGTGCGCGTAACCGGCTTCGCTTTTGCGGCCGGCGCCGGTTTGGTGGCGGGCATCGGCGCGCTGACCGGCGCAACGACCGTCAGCTTTGGCCTTGCCTTCTTCTCGACAACCGGCTTGCTTTCGGCCGCAGGCTTCGCGACAGCCTTGACGGCCGGGCGAATATTCACCGGCCGAACGTCGGGCGTCGGCTCGTCCGGCGGCGTATCATCGAGGGCAGCGGCGAGCTTGCCTGTGGTTTCCAGGGCGCTCTGGAAGGCGCCGAAGAAGGCGCCAGCCATCTGGGTCGAGAGACCGACACCAATCGCGGTTGCGGCGGCAAAAGCTGCCGCGGGATGCGCCATCAGCGGATGCACCGGCATCGCCCGTGCATTTTCCAGCATCTCGGCGGCAAGCCGGCCGAAGCCGGCCGCGAAATCGGCAGCCTCTTCCTTCTTCCTGCCATCAGATGCCTTGTCCACCATGATTACTCAGCCGCCTCCAGAACCGCGCCGTGATCGAGCGCGCTTGCCGTATACTGGTCGATGCGCTTTTCGATCTCCGGGCGGAAGTTACGGATCAGACCCTGCACCGGCCAAGCGGCGGCATCGCCCAGCGCACAGATGGTGTGGCCTTCGATCTGCTTCGTCACCTGGAACAGCATGTCGATTTCACGCTTCTGGGCATTGCCTTTGGCCATGCGCTCCATCACGCGCCACATCCAGCCCGTGCCTTCGCGGCAGGGCGTGCACTGGCCGCAGCTCTCGTGCTTGAAGAAGGCCGAGATACGGGCAATCGCCTTGATAACGTCGGTGGACTTGTCCATGACGATTGCGGCGGCGGTGCCGAAGGAGGAGCCGACGCCGCGCAGGCCATCGAAATCCATCGGGCAGTCGATGATGTCCTTGGCCGGAACGATCGGGCAGGATGCGCCGCCCGGAATGACGGCGAGCAGGTTATCCCAGCCGCCGCGGATGCCGCCGGCGTGGCGATCGACCAGTTCGCGGAAGGTGATGCCCATTTCCTCTTCGACCGTGCACGGCTTGTTGACGTGGCCGGAGAGCATGAACAGCTTGGTGCCGACATTGTTCGGGCGGCCGATGGCCGAGAACCAGCCGGCGCCACGGCGCAGGATCGTCGGCGCAACAGCAATCGATTCGACATTGTTGACCGTCGTCGGGCAGCCGTAGAGGCCCATATTGGCCGGGAATGGCGGCTTCAGGCGCGGCTGGCCCTTCTTGCCTTCGAGGCTTTCGAGCAGCGCGGTTTCTTCGCCGCAAATATAGGCGCCCGCGCCGTGATGGACGAAGATGTCCATGTTCCAGCCGAGCTTGTTGCTCTTGCCGAGCAGACCGTAATCATAGCACTCGTCGATCGCCGCCTGCAGCGCTTCGCGCTCCCGGATATATTCGCCGCGCACGTAGATGTAGGCCGCATTGGCGCCCATGGCGAAGCTAGCGATGACGCAGCCTTCGATCAGCGTATGCGGATCGTGGCGCATGATGTCGCGGTCCTTGCAGGTACCGGGCTCGGATTCGTCGGCGTTGACGACGAGATAATGCGGACGGCCGTCGCTTTCCTTCGGCATGAAGGACCATTTGAGACCGGTGGGGAAGCCGGCGCCGCCGCGACCGCGAAGGCCGGATGCCTTCATCTCGTTGATGATCCAATCGCGGCCCTTTTCGAGGATCTGCTTGGTGCCGTCCCAGTGGCCGCGGCTCATCGCGCCCTTCAGGGATTTGTCCTTGAGGCCGTAGATGTTGGTAAAGATGCGGTCTTTATCTTGTAACATGCTTCACCTCTTACCGCGGCTTCTTGCCGAAGACCTTGATATATTCCGCTTCACCGCCCTTGGCGAGCGCCTTGGCCTGCTTGACCCAGTCGTCTCGCTCGATGCGGCCGCGGAAATTCAGGTAGCCGTCGACCCATTCGCGCTCGGCCTTCTTCCAGCCTGCGACTTGCGCGAAGGTGAAGATGCCGATTTCGTTCAACGTCGCCTCGATCTTCGGACCGACGCCTGAGATCATCTTCAGATCATCCGGCGCGGCCGGCTTCTCGATGCCGGACGGGCGGTTCTTGTCGGTCAGGCTCGGCTTTGCCACCGGAGCTGCTTCGGCCTTGACGGCAGCCGCAGGTGCCGGTTCGGCAGTCGCGGTGCCGGAGATCGGCTGCTCCTGGGCAGCCTTTGCGTTCTTCGCCGCCGTTGCCGGCGTCTTCAGGGCAGCATTCGTTTCCGCGTCAGTGCTTTTCGGGCGGGCAGCCTCGGAGGGCGGAACCGGAGCGCCGTCGACAGGAGCCGAGATGGCTTCAGCATCCGCCTTCTTGGCGCGCGTCCTTGCCTTCGGCTCTTCCGTCGTCAGGGAGGTCGGCCCACCTTCAGGCGCCGAAAATACCCGGTCGATCTGGGTGCCGGGCTTGATGTTTGCGCCGTTGCCGGCGGCAAAGGCGTCGATGATCTCTTCGAGACGCTCGGGCGTCAGGTCTTCGTAGGTATCCTTGCCGATCATCACCATGGGAGCGTTGACACAGGCCCCGAGACATTCGACCTCTTCCCAGGACAGCGTGCCTTCGGCATTGCGCTCGAAGGTATGGGCATGGATCTTGCTCTTGCAGACCGACATCAGCGCTTCCGAGCCCCGCAGCATGCAGGGCGTCGTGCCGCAGACCTGGACGTGGGCGCGCGTTCCCACGGGATGCAACTGGAACTGCGTGTAGAAGGTCGCAACCTCGAGTACGCGTATATAGGCCATATCCAGCATGTCGGCGATTTTCTCGATCGCCGCGCGCGTGACCCAGCCGTCCTGCTCCTGCGCCCGCATCAACAGCGGAATGACCGCCGATTGCTGGCGGCCGGCGGGGTATTTCTGGATCGTCTTGTCCGCCCAGACCGCATTCTCATCGCTGAATGCGAATGCGGCAGGCTGAAATTGATCTTCGGCTAATCGACGAACGGACATTCTTCCTCACGCCTTGTCAGTTTAGGGTTCCACACCGCGAAGCGGTCAAAGACTGCATTTCGCAGGCATAGGCCGACTGGTCTTTCTGCATAAACACTACGAATTTGCTGCCGTTCGGGACGGCAGCCTTGATCTGATAGCCCTTGGACAAAAGCTCGCCCATGGACGATTGCTGTGCCGGCGGCGTCACTTCCTTATGGCCCAGCGGCGTGCCGAGGGTGTCGACCTCCTGAGCCGAAACCCCGGATGCCGAAAGGAGCATTGCGACGACGAGCGGCAGACGCTGCATCAGCGATCCACCTCGCCGAAGACGATGTCGAGCGAGCCGAGGACGGCCGCGATGTCGGCAAGCTGGTGGCCGCGGCACATGAAGTCCATCGCCTGCAGATGCGCATAACCGGGAGCGCGGATCTTGCAGCGATAGGGCTTGTTGCTGCCATCGGAGACGAGATAGACGCCGAACTCGCCCTTCGGCGCCTCGACGGCTGCATAAACTTCGCCGGCCGGCACGTGATAGCCTTCGGTGTAGAGCTTGAAATGGTGGATCAGCGCTTCCATCGAGCGCTTCATCTCGCCGCGCTTCGGCGGCACGACCTTACCATCGATCGACGAGAAGGGACCGGTCTTCGCATCCGAGAGCAAGCGGTTGACGCACTGCTTCATGATGCGGACCGATTCGCGCATCTCGATCATGCGGATCAGATAGCGGTCGTAGTTGTCGCCGTTCTTGCCGATCGGGATGTCGAATTCGAGATCAGAATAACATTCGTAGGGCTGCGCGCGACGCAGATCCCAGGCAGCCCCCGAACCGCGCACCATGACGCCGGAGAAGCCCCAGGCCCAGCAATCTTCCAGCGAGACGACGCCGATATCGACGTTGCGTTGCTTGAAGATGCGGTTGCCGGTCAACAGGTTGTCGATGTCGTCGAGCGCCTTCAGGAACGGATCGCACCAGTCGCCGATGTCCTGCACGAGCTTTTCCGGCAGATCCTGATGGACGCCGCCCGGACGGAAATAAGCGGCGTGCATGCGCGAGCCGCTGGCGCGCTCGTAGAACACCATCAGCTTTTCACGCTCTTCGAAGCCCCAGAGCGGCGGCGTCAGCGCACCGACGTCCATGGCCTGAGTCGTGACGTTCAGCAGATGCGAGAGGATGCGGCCGATTTCCGAATAGAGAACGCGGATCAGCTGGCCACGGATCGGGATCTCGATGCCGAGCAGCTTTTCGACGGCCATCGCATAGGCATGTTCCTGGTTCATCGGCGCGACATAGTCGAGGCGATCGAAATAGGGCACTGCCTGAAGATAGGTCTTCGTCTCGATCAGCTTCTCGGTGCCGCGGTGCAGCAGGCCGATATGCGGATCGACACGCTCCACAATTTCGCCGTCAAGCTCCAGGACAAGACGAAGAACGCCGTGCGCCGCCGGATGCTGCGGCCCGAAATTGATGTTGAAGTTGCGGACGTTATGTTCGGTCATGGCGATGGCTCGCGTTCTCAGATAACCAGTGAATGACGGGCGCAGAGCCCGTCAGCCGCCTTGAATTTTATTGCTTCGCCTTTTCGTCGCCGGGCAGCACATAATCCGTACCTTCCCAAGGCGACATAAAGTCGAAGTTGCGGAATTCCTGCTTGAGTTCCACCGGCTCGTAGACGACGCGCTTTGCGGCATCGTCATAGCGTACTTCGACGAAACCGGTGGTCGGGAAGTCCTTGCGTAGCGGGTGGCCTTCGAAACCGTAGTCAGTCAGGATGCGGCGCAGATCCGGATGGCCGGTGAAGAGCACGCCGTACATGTCCCAGGTTTCGCGCTCGAACCAGTCGGCGCCGGGATAGACGGCGCAGGCGGACGGAACCGGCGTATCCTCATCGGTTGCGACCTTGACGCGGATGCGCAGGTTCTTCTTCGGCGACAGCAGATGATAGACGACATCGAAACGCAGCTCGCGCTGCGGCCAGTCGACGCCGCAAATATCGATCAGATTGACGAAACCACATTTGGTGTCGTCACGCAGGAAGGTCAGAAGCGCGATCACGTTCTCACCCGTTGCCGTCAGCGTCAGCTCGCCATACTTCATCTGCGAAGCGGCGATCAGGTTGCCGCGCGCTTCGCCAAGGTAGGACGCCAGCTCTGTCAGGGCTTCACTCATATGCCTTGTCCTTAACCCTTAGCGTTCGATCGTGCCGGTGCGCCGGATCTTCTTCTGCAGCAGAAGCACGCCGTAGAGCAGCGCCTCGGCCGTGGGGGGACAGCCCGGCACGTAAATGTCGATCGGCACGACGCGGTCACAGCCGCGCACGACCGAATAGGAATAGTGATAATAGCCGCCACCATTGGCGCAGGAGCCCATTGAGATAACGTAGCGCGGCTCGGGCATCTGGTCGTAGACCTTGCGCAGCGCCGGCGCCATCTTGTTGGTCAGCGTGCCGGCGACGATCATCACGTCGGACTGGCGCGGCGAGGCGCGCGGCGCAAAACCGAAGCGCTCGACGTCATAACGCGGCATCGACAACTGCATCATTTCGACAGCGCAGCAGGCAAGGCCGAAGGTCATCCACATCAGCGAGCCGGTGCGGGCCCAGTTGATCAGTTCGTCGGTCGAGGTGACGAGAAAACCCTTGTCGGCGAGTTCGTTGTTGATCTCGCCAAAGAAGGCGTCGTTGCTGCCGATCGGCTTGCCGGTCGAAGGATCGATGATCCCTTTCGGCTGCTGGGCGACGAGCGGTTGATTGCTCACAGGGGCTACTCCCATTCCAGGGCTCCCTTCTTCCATTCATAGATAAAACCGATGGTCAACACGAGAAGGAAGACCATCATGGACCAGAAGCCGAACCAGCCGATGGCGCCAAAGGAAACAGCCCAGGGAAAGAGGAAGGCGACTTCGAGGTCGAAGATGATGAAGAGAATCGACACGAGGTAGAAGCGGATGTCGAACTTCATGCGGGCGTCGTCGAAAGCGTTGAAGCCGCATTCGTAAGCCGAGAGCTTTTCCGAATCGGGCGCTTTGAAAGCCACGGCAAACGGCGCGATGAGCAGCGCCAGGCCAATAACAAGCGCGATACCGATAAAGATGGCGATCGGAATATAGGAACTGAGCAGTTCAGTCATCATGTTCATCCCTGCTTGCCGGCGGCGCCAGGCGGCGCATATGGGCAAATGCCCGGCAAGCGAACGTGCGTTGCAACAAGCCGTGGTTAGCGCAGCCGAAGCCCCGGCGCAAGACTTTATACAGAGGCAATTCGACGAGTTCGCGCGGACATTATCAAGCAGATGCAACGATGTCGCGACAAATCCGCGCAAGCCGCCTGAAGGCGCATGGCTGACCGCTGGAAACTGCATGGCTTTCAGGAGAAAATGGCGCGAGTGACGGGGCTCGAACCCGCGACCTCCGGCGTGACAGGCCGGCACTCTAACCGACTGAGCTACACCCGCGCATAACGGACGGAAGAGCCGGACGGCGGCGAATTTCGCCGGCTTTGAAATGGCGCGAGTGACGGGGCTCGAACCCGCGACCTCCGGCGTGACAGGCCGGCACTCTAACCGACTGAGCTACACCCGCACTTCATTTCAAGCAATCCGGATGCCTTCGCACCCTCTCCGAAACGGCTGCCCGTTTCGATGAGCGGCTAACTACGGGGTTCGCCTTTTAGTGTCAAGCAGGTTTGGAGACAAAACCATGACAGTCGTTGAATTGTTTCGGCAAAGCCTGCAATTCCCTTGCCTGCTGCCGCGCCGGCACCCGATCGAAGGCGACGACGCCGTCGAAACGAATATGCCTGCGCCTTCCCCTCCCCTTTATCCACAGCCGGTGCGAGCCTGGTGGGCATCGCCAAGCACAGGATCGTTGCCAAAAAAATCAAAAAATCTTCACAAACGCTCTTGCGGTTTTGCCGCGATCCGCATAGATCACGGCCACCAACGCGGCGGGCCGAAGCGGCTTCGTTTGCGATGGGCGATTAGCTCAGTTGGTAGAGCGCCTCGTTTACACCGAGGATGTCGGGAGTTCGAGTCTCTCATCGCCCACCATTTCCTTTCCCCTAAGCAGCTTCAGATGTGCGCCGCTCGAAAGCTAGCGCTCCACCAGAACGGACTACTCCGTCCGCCGTGCCGCTACCTCCTATTAGGCGAATGGATGGCGGCCGGCAAAAGTGGGAGAATTCGCCGCTCGGAAAGTCTCCGCGCTTAAAGGCTTACGACGCCTGGAGGTGTGCCATGAGGACCCTGCGCTCCGCATTGATGCTGTGCATCGCGATTGCTCTCTGCATGCCAAGTGCCAGATATGTCACCCTGCCCGGATATGCGTTCAAGACGAATCCGCAATGCCAGCGCCACGAACCAAAGACGAGATTCGACAGAAAGTGCGACTGGCCGAGAGTGGGCTTCAAGGACTTTACGCCCCCGCTTGTGACCTGGCTTGGAATCTGAAGATCCTGCTCAGCTTCGTTACAAATCATCGCAGTCCGGAAGCGCGTGAACACTGCCGGATGCGCTTTCTCATTTTCTCCGACTCAGCTGTGAGAGCGTGATCGGGGTAATAAGCATGCCTCCCTCTGGCATGCCTCATCGCCCACCACCTCATCCCTTCGCCAGTTCTTTATCCACTGCCGAAACCAGCCGCGAATCATCCGCCGTCACGTCAGGCGCGAAACGGGCGGCTACCTTGCCGTCGCGACCGATCAGGAATTTTTCGAAGTTCCAGAGGATATCGTCTTCGTCGCCCGATATGCCGTGGGATTTCAGGCGTTCGCGCATCGGGCCGTCGCCTGTTGTCTTCACGCCCGATTTCGTCAGCTGCCGGTAGAGCGGGTGCTGAGCCTCGCCCTTGACCGAAATCTTCGAGAATATTGGGAATTTGACGTCATAGGTGATGGTGCAGAAATCGAGGATCTCGGCGTCGGTGCCGGGCTCCTGGCCCTTGAAGTCGTTGGCGGGAAAAGCGGCGATGACGAAACCGCGCTCGCGCTTTTCCTCATAAAGCTTTTCGAGCCCGTCATATTGCGGCGTGAGCCCACATTTCGAGGCGACGTTGACGATCAGGAGCACCCTGCCCTTGTATTCATTGAGCGTAGTTTCGCGACCGTCCACTGTTTTGACAGGGATATCCAGCACATTGCCCGTCACGGGAGCCTCCAATTTTTGCAGGAACATGTTCGCCAAACTTAGCGATATCGCCGCCATTGTCATCAGCGTCGGGATCAACTTGGCTTCCGGATAGCACCGGTGCGGCTTGTGGCCGCACCGGCATCGCAGTCTATCAGGCGGGGGATGTTTCCCTCACGTCGTCGAGCAGGAAGTGGACGACGATATAATCCTTCTTGTAGTGGCGGCCGCTCTCCGACACAGCCTCAAGACTGCCGCCGTCCTTCGGATGCCAGGCGTGGTAATGGGGATTCGTAGTGATCAGCGTGATCGCCTTGCCGGAGAAATCTCCTTCGCCGAGTCGGAAGCGCATCTCGGCGAGCGGCCAGATCCGTTCGTAATCCTCCATGGCGATGCGTACCTTCAGCGCTTTGCGGCGCAGCGGCGCTTCACCTGGCTCTGCGGGAGATTCCAGCACCACCTCTTCGGCATCGTCAATGATGGCATTGAATTCGTCAGGCCACATCCGTCTCATGAATCGCTCCTCCCAGGGCTCTGTGCCGGTTTGCAGATGAAACTTAACGCTTTGCTCGAAAGAAGCAAATTCCTGTCATGCGGTTGTCATCGACGTCGGCTGCTCCTACGTTTCCCTCGAACCGCATCAGGGCCGCCAGTCGCCCGCAATCCCGAGATCAGAGATGAAGACACGTGAAGAAAGGCAGGCGCTCCGGGCGAACATGCCACGCACTCCCCTCAGCGCCCATCATATGGAAAACGCCCGTCTGCTGCCGGACCGCGGCGAATTGCTCTACCGCATTCCGAACGGCGGCATCGGGGTCGAGGTGGGAGCGGCCTTCGGCGAATATACGGCGGAGATCCTGGAAAAGAACCGACCGGCGCAGCTTTACCTCATCGATCCCTGGTCGATGGACCGCTACAGCTCCGGCCTCGATTCGATCCATACGAAGTTCGCGGCCGAGATCGAGGCAGGCCGGCTGCATCTGATGCAGGGCACATCGCTCGAAAAACTTGCCGAATTCGAGGACGATTTTCTCGACTGGGCCTACATCGATACCGACCATTCCTTCGAGCTTACCTGGCAGGAACTCCTGCTCTGCGAGAAGAAGGTAAAGCGGACGGGACGCATTGCCGGGCATGATTTCTGCACCGGCAACACGGTCAAGCCGATCGTCTATGGCGTCGTCGAGGCAGTTACCAAGTTCTGCAGGGATTACGGCTGGCAATTCGAGTTCCTGACGGTCGAATCACACGCGCATTTTTCCTATTGTCTGAAACGGCTCTGAACCGCTTCACACCTTGCCGGAATATTGCTCGTCGCTCACCTGCTCCAACCAGTCTGCGACACTGCCATCCAGCGCTTCATGGATGGCGATATGGGTCATTGCCGTGTCGGGGGCAGCACCGTGCCAATGTTTTTCGCCCGGCGCGAACCAGATCGTGTCGCCGATCCTGATCTCGCGGATTTCCCCGCCCCAACTCTGGGCGAGGCCTTTGCCTGAGGTAACGATCAGCGTCTGGCCGAGTGGATGCGTGTGCCAGGCCGTGCGGGCGCCGGGCTCGAAGGTGACGGAGGTTGCCCTCACCCGGGCCGGCGCCGGCGCTTCCATCAGCGGATCCTGGCGAACGGCGCCGGTGAAATAGTCGGCCGGTGCCTTCATCGAGGGGCGAGAGCCGGCGGGTGTGATCTCCATGATCTTTCCTTTTCGATCCGTTGCGGTTGAGGCCTTGTAACGCGACGATATTTCATCGAGGCGACCGATCAAAGCCGGATCGTCAATTGCCGCGCAGTCGCCCGCCTGATAGTCCGGTGTCTTTCATCACTAAAGCGCGCCGCATCGTTCTTGTTTCATGCGACGCGCAGGCTCTTTGTTTTTATGCATGTCGTTGTCGCGGAACCGCTGCACACTTCCAGGCGACAGGCAGTAGGGAGGATTTTTCATGAAACACCATGCTTTCGGCCGCATGCCTTTCACCGTCACCGATGTCGGCTTCGGCGCCTGGCAGATCGGCGGCTCCTGGGGCGATATCAGCGAGGCGGACGGACGCGCGGCGCTGAATGCGGCGCTCGATGCCGGCATGACCTTCATCGACACGGCTGACGTTTACGGCGACGGGCGCTCGGAAAAGATCATCGCCGACGTGTTGAAGGCGCGCGGCGGAGAACGGCCGATGGTCGCCACCAAGGCGGGCCGACGCCTCAACCCGCATGTCGCCGAAGGCTATACCAAGGCCAATCTGGAAGGCTTCATCGACCGCAGCCTTGAGAATCTCGCCGTCGACAGCCTCGACCTCCTGCAGTTGCACTGCCCGCCGCGCGAAGTGCTTTACCAGCCTGAAGTCTTCGAGGGTCTGAACGAGCTGCAGAAGGCCGGCAAGATCAAGGGCTACGGCGTCAGCGTCGAAAAGGTCGAGGACGGGTTGAAGGCGATCGAATATCCCGGCGTCGTCAGCATCCAGATCATCTACAACATCTTCCGCCAGCGCCCTGACCACCTGTTCTTCCAGGAAGCGCGCCGCAAAAACGTGGCGATCATCGCCCGCGTGCCGCTCGCAAGCGGCCTGCTCTCCGGCAAGATCACCCGCGACACCCAGTTCGCCAATGATGACCATCGCAACTTCAACCGCCACGGCGAAGCCTTCGATGTCGGCGAGACCTTCGCGGGTGTTCCCTTCGACGTCGGCCTTAAGGCGGTGGAGGAAGTGCGCAAGCTCGTTCCGGCAGGGGCGACCATGGCCGCCTTTGCACTGCGCTGGATCCTGATGAGCGATGCCGTCACCGTCGTCATTCCCGGCGCCCGCAATGCCGAGCAGGCCAAGGCCAACGCCGCCGCTGCCGACCTCGCGCCGCTTTCGGCCGACGTCATGGCGGCAACGCGCGAGATCTACGAGCGGCTGATCGCCCCGCATGTGCATCAGCGCTGGTAGGCGTCGACACTCGAGAACAAATAGCCGAAATGCAGATGGCCGGGTTTTCGCCCGGCCATTTGCGTTTCATCGATTCTCGACATCGTTCCGCGCGTGTCGGACGCCAATCCGGAGCGGCATTTCAGAGGCCTTGCGTCAGGCTGCTTCCCTTTCCCGGCGCATCTCGTTCCTCATGATGAAGAGCGATGAGCCAAGAATGAGTGCCGCCCCCAGCCACAGGTAGCCGGCCGGCGCATAGCCGAAGAACAGCCAGCCGGCGAGCACGTTCAGCGGTAGCTTGAGATCGTCGAACGGCTGCACATAGGCGGCATCGGCGCTGGCATAGGCAAGGGTCAGCAGATATTGCGCCACGACCGTCAGGAGGCCCGCCAGCAGGAAGAGCGCGAGCGCCGCACCCGTCGGCACCGCAAAGCCCGCGGCAAGCGCCAGACCGCCGTTGATTGGGGTCAGCAGCACCAGCAGCCAGACGGTAATCGTCTCCGGCTTCTCGATACCGGTGAGGCTCTTCGTGATGAGCGACGAGGCGCCCCAGAGCAGCGCTGAGAGAACAGGCAGCAATGCGGCCCAGGTGAAGCTGTCCGACCATGGCTGGAGGATGATCATCGCGCCGGCGAAGCCGACGGCCGTTGCCGCCCAACGCACCGGACCGACACGTTCGCCGAGAAACAGTCGGGCGCCAAGGATGATGAAGAAGGGCGAGGTCATGACGAGTGCGATCGCCTGCCAGATCGGCACCGAGGCAAGGCCCGAAACCCAGGCCTCGACACCGAGCGCGGCAAAGATAACGCGCACGACATGCCGCCACGGATAGTTGGTGCGCATTGCCGAAAGGCCGGCCTTGCGTAGGAAAGGCAAGGAAAAGAGGAAGGCGAAGGCATATTGCCAGAAAGCCGTAGAGGCCGAGGGAAAGGCGAGCTCCATGGTCAGCCACTGGGTGACGACGTTGAGGAGCGAGAAGGCCACGCCTCCAAGCACCATGAAAGCGGCGCCGGCAAAGGCGCGGGATTGCGAGACTGCAAGGGAATTCTGATTCATGTCTTCGATCCTGAACAGGGACTAACACAAATCAGGACGCATGAGCCAACGGCACGCAAACGCCGACAGTTCCCTGCCCGCACGCGGCCATGCTCATTCTCTTTCATCCGGACTATACCGTCGGCTCCGAAATCGCACCGGATCTGCTGACCCTTCCCTCGCCAAGGCTCCGGAAGGCGCTCGCGGGCTCAGGCCGCAGCCCTTACCGCCGGTGGGGACTTTCACCCCGCCCTGAGAACGGTTTCGTTCGTAGAACAAAGCGTTGTAGGGGGCAAGCGGCAAACGAAAAGGGGTCCGGCGATGCCGAACCCCTCAAAAATCCTGCGCAACCGCTCTCGTGTACGGCTGGCGGACTATCCAATCAGCCGTTGACGGCATCCTTCAGGCCCTTGCCGGGCGTGAACTTCGGCACGTTACGTGCGGGAATGTCGACTTCAGCGCCGGTCGACGGGTTGCGGCCCTTCGTTGCGGCACGATGAGAAACAGTGAAGCTACCGAAACCCGCGAGGCGGATGTCGCCCTTGTTCTTGAGTTCAGCCTGTACAACGTCGAAAACCGCATCGACAGCGGAAGCCGCGTCAGACTTCGTCAGTCCAGCCTTTTCGGCTACTGCGGACACGAGTTCATTCTTGTTCATGTTTCCACCCCTTTCTAAATGGTATGAAACGACTCAATGTAAGCTAGGCGCCGAATAGGTTTCATCAGGCCCGCCGAAAACCCAAAAGCCCTGCAAATCAAGGAAAAGCAAGCGTCTCCATGACGTTTTCACAAAAAAGGCTGGCGTTTCCGCCAGCCTTTTTGCGTCTTTTGGGCCAATTGGGCATAAATGTGGCAAGCGCCACTCAATGCGCTATGGTTGCGCCTGTATCATCAAGGCCTTCGACCGATGCAATGACCGGTGTTTCCACCGTGCCGTCCCACTCGATCGGCTCCGGCCGGCGGATCAGTGCGTGCTTGATCACCTCGCCCATGCGGGATACCGGGATGATCTCCATGTTGTTCTTCACGTTGTCCGGAATCTCCGCCAGGTCCTTGGCGTTTTCCTCCGGAATCAGCACCTTCTTGATGCCGCCGCGAAGCGCTGCAAGCAGCTTTTCCTTGAGACCGCCGATCGGGAGCACGCGGCCGCGAAGGGTGATTTCACCGGTCATGGCCACATGCCTGCTCACCGGGATGCCGGTCATGATCGAGACGATGGCGGTCGCCATGGCGACGCCGGCCGAGGGACCATCCTTCGGTGTCGCGCCTTCCGGCAAGTGCACGTGGATGTCGCTCTTGTCGAAGCGCGGCGGCTCGATGCCGAAATCGACGGCGCGCGAGCGGACATAGGAGGCCGCTGCCGAGATCGATTCCTTCATGACGTCCTTCAGATTGCCGGTGACCGTCATGCGGCCCTTGCCCGGCATCATCACCCCTTCGATAGTCAGCAACTCGCCGCCGACTTCTGTCCAGGCAAGACCGGTCACGACACCGATCTGATCCTCGCCCTCGGCTTCGCCATGGCGGAAGCGCGGAACGCCCAGATAGTCGGCAATGTTGGCGGCCGTCACGTGAACGGACTTCGTCTTGCCCTTGATGATCTCGGTCACCGCCTTGCGGGCGAGCTTCATCAGTTCGCGTTCGAAGCTGCGGACACCGGCTTCGCGGGTGTACTGCTGGCTGATCGCCATCAGGGCGTCGTCGCTGACCGAAAACTCTTCCGGCTGCAACGCATGTTCCTTGATAGCCTTGGGCAGCAGATGCCGCTTGGCGATCTCGCGCTTTTCATCCTCGGTGTAGCCGGCGATACGAATGATCTCCATGCGGTCCATCAGGGGCGCCGGAATGTTCAGCGTATTCGCCGTCGTGATGAACATCACGTCCGACAGGTCGTATTCGACTTCCAGGTAGTGATCCATGAAGGTCGAGTTCTGGGCCGGATCGAGCACTTCGAGCAGAGCCGAAGACGGATCGCCGCGATAGTCCTGGCCGAGCTTGTCGATTTCGTCGAGCAGGAAGAGCGGGTTGGACTTCTTCGCCTTCTTCATCGACTGGATGACCTTGCCGGGCATCGAGCCGATATAGGTGCGGCGGTGACCACGGATTTCGGCTTCGTCGCGAACGCCGCCGAGCGCCATGCGGACATACTCACGGCCAGTCGCCTTGGCGATCGACTGGGCAAGCGAGGTCTTGCCGACGCCCGGAGGGCCGACGAGGCACAGGATCGGGCCCTTGATCTTGGTCGCGCGGGCCTGCACGGCGAGATACTCGACGATGCGTTCCTTGACCTTGTCGAGACCGAAGTGATCGGCTTCGAGGATCTTCTCGGCATTGTTCAGATCGGCCTTGATCTTAGACTTCTTGCCCCAGGGGATACCGAGCAGCCAGTCCAGATAGTTGCGCACGACGGTGGCTTCCGCCGACATCGGGCTCATCTGGCGCAGCTTCTTCAGCTCCGCATCGGCCTTTTCACGGGCTTCCTTGGACAGCTTGGTCTTGGAGATGCGCTCTTCCAGTTCGCTCATCTCGTCGCGGCCTTCCTCGCCGTCGCCGAGTTCCTTCTGGATCGCCTTCATCTGCTCATTGAGGTAGTATTCGCGCTGGGTCTTCTCCATCTGGCGCTTGACGCGCGAGCGGATACGCTTTTCGACCTGCAGGACCGAGATCTCGCCTTCCATGAAGCCAAGAGCCTTTTCGAGGCGAGCCTTGACGCTGGTGGTTTCCAGCATTTCCTGCTTCTCGGTGATTTTGATCGACAGATGCGAGGCGACCGTATCGGCGAGCTTGGAATAGTCGTCGATCTGGCTGGCGGCGCCGACCACTTCGGGCGAAATCTTCTTGTTGAGCTTTACGTAGCTCTCGAATTCGGAAACGACCGAGCGCGACAATGCTTCCAGTTCGACCGGATCGTCATGCGGCTCCTCGAGCACGTGGCCGAGCGCCTCGTAGAAATCCTCGCGGCTGGTATAGGCGTCGATCTCGGCGCGGGCGCGGCCTTCGACGAGGACCTTCACGGTGCCGTCCGGCAGCTTGAGCAGCTGCAATACGTTCGCGACGGTGCCGACATTGTGGATCGCGGAAGGATCCGGATCGTCGTCGCTGGCGTTGATCTGCGTCACCAGCATGATCTGCTTGTCGGAACCCATGACCTCTTCGAGCGCACGGATCGACTTTTCCCGTCCGACGAACAGCGGCACGATCATATGCGGGAAAACCACGATGTCGCGCAGGGGCAGAACAGGGTAGGCAGTGCTGCTCGCTACAGACGTTTTCTTCGTCATTTTTATGTCCTTTCCATCGTCCCGTTGCCGGGCTCTCTGCACGGCCGCTTGGGACCGGCCGGCACTCTCACTTGGCCTACAAGTGGAGGTTCTGACTACGCTTTTCAAGCCACGCTAACGCCCGCGTTCCCCGGATGTGACAGCTCTATTACAACGGAACGCCAACACTATGAAGCGCGTGGCTGGACCGGCGCTTACCACTTCCGACCCGGCTAAAATACAAACGCCAGCAATACGCTTACGGAATCACTGCATCTTTGCCAAGCACCGCCCCTTGCACAATATCGGCAAAGGCAATTGCGGTTCCCATGCGAAAAATACTAACAGCGCCTCGCATGGTTTTTCAAATAGAAAGGGGCTCGCCGACGGCAAGCCCCTCAAAATAATCGTGTGAAAGTCACAAGGTCACGCGGAAGCGTTGGCCTTTTCTTCCTGACGATCGGCATAGATGTAGAGCGGACGGGCAGAACCGCGCACCACTTCCTCCGAGATGACGACCTCGCGCACGCCTTCCAGCGTCGGAAGTTCGAACATCGTGTCGAGCAGGATCTTCTCCATGATCGAGCGAAGGCCGCGGGCGCCGGTCTTGCGCACGATCGCCTTGCGGGCGATTTCGCGCAGAGCATCCTCGTGGAAGGTCAGTTCCACGTCTTCCATCTCGAACAGGCGTTGATACTGCTTGATCAGCGCATTCTTCGGCTCGGACAGGATCTGGATCAGCGCATCCTCGTCGAGGTCCTCGAGCGTCGCCAGAACCGGCAGACGGCCGATGAACTCGGGGATGAGGCCGAACTTGACCAGGTCTTCCGGCTCCAGTTCGCGCAAAACTTCGCCGACGCGGCGGTCGTCCTGGGCCTTGACGGTCGCACCGAAGCCGATCGAGGTCTTCTCGCCGCGGGCGGAGATGATCTTGTCGAGGCCGGCGAAAGCGCCGCCGCAGATGAACAGGATGTTCGTCGTGTCGACCTGCAAGAATTCCTGCTGCGGATGCTTGCGGCCGCCCTGCGGCGGAACCGAAGCGACCGTGCCTTCCATGATCTTCAGCAGCGCCTGCTGCACGCCCTCGCCCGAAACGTCACGGGTGATCGACGGATTGTCGGACTTGCGCGAGATCTTGTCGACTTCGTCGATGTAGACGATGCCGCGCTGCGCGCGCTCGACATTGTAGTCGGCCGACTGCAGGAGCTTCAGGATAATGTTTTCGACGTCTTCACCGACATAACCGGCCTCGGTCAGCGTCGTCGCATCGGCCATGGTGAAGGGAACGTCGATGATGCGGGCCAGCGTCTGGGCAAGATAGGTCTTGCCGCAGCCGGTCGGGCCGACGAGCATGATGTTCGACTTCGCCAGCTCGACCTCACCGTTCTTGGAGGCGTGCGCCAGGCGCTTGTAATGGTTGTGAACGGCGACCGACAGGATCTTCTTCGCCTGCCGCTGGCCGATGACGTATTCGTCGAGGACCTTGATGATGTCCTGGGGCGTCGGAACGCCGTCGCGGGACTTGACCATCGAGGACTTGTTCTCCTCGCGGATGATGTCCATGCACAATTCGACGCATTCATCGCAGATGAACACGGTCGGTCCGGCAATCAGCTTCCGGACTTCGTGCTGGCTCTTTCCGCAGAACGAACAATAGAGGGTGTTCTTGCTGTCGCCGCCGTTGCTGCCGCTGACCTTGCTCATATCACTTTCCTTCCAGCACGCCGCATTTCAACGCGAAATCGCGGTCCACTCAATCAGCTCCTGGCGGCACTCCGTCTCCGGAGCCTTTGCCGAGAAGGGCTTCAGGGGCTACGAACCGGGCCCATTCAATCCTGTCCGGGTTCCGGCGGCAACGAATTCCCCTTCGAATGCCAAATGCTATGTCATAAAAATTCAACATAGCATTAATAGTTACTATTAGCGTCTTCGCCGCCGCATGAAAGCCCTTGTTCAATCACAAATGGGATAGAACTGTGGCGAGGAAAACACCATCCCAATTAATTACTAGGCCTGTTCACCTTCCATTTCGAGGCGCGAGGTCAGAACCTTGTCGATTACGCCCCAACCCTGGGCCTCGTCGGCATCCATGAAATGGTCACGATCGAGCGTCTTTTCAACTTCCTCGTAGGTGCGGCCCGTGTGCTTGACATAGACCTCGTTCAGGCGGCGCTTCATCTTGAGGATGTCGCGGGCGTGGCGCTCGATGTCCGAGGCCTGGCCCTGGAAGCCGCCCGAGGGCTGGTGCACCATGATGCGGGAATTCGGGGTGGCGAAGCGCATGTCCTTGTGGCCGGCCGCAAGCAGCAGCGAACCCATGGACGCGGCCTGGCCGATGCAGAGCGTCGAAACCGCGGGCTTGATGAACTGCATCGTATCATAGATCGCCATGCCTGCGGTAACGACACCGCCGGGCGAATTGATGTAGAGCGCGATTTCCTTCTTCGGGTTTTCGGCCTCGAGGAAGAGAAGCTGGGCGCAGACGAGCGTCGCCATATGATCTTCGACGGCACCCGTCAGGAAAATGATGCGCTCCTTCAACAGGCGGGAATAGATGTCATAGGAGCGTTCACCGCGATTGGTCTGTTCCACGACCATCGGCACGAGGGCCATTGCGGTATCGACTGGGTTTCTCATGTGCGTCCTTTGTCAACGTCTCGCCGGCCGGCGCCGGGAATCAAAGAAAATGTCTTATCCCTACATAGAGTGTCCCTGCCCTTCTCTTCAAGACACGCATGAGGATAACGTTAAGAAGGCGGGCAAGACGGCTCCGTTTCCGCCTCCTGGTAGCCTCTTTCGCCAAAACGCCTGTTAACCGCGAGCCCTCGGCAACGTCTCCCCCGGCTTTTCTCCGTGACAGGATGAAGAAAGGCTTACTCCATTCGACAGTCCTCACACACGTTTACCCAACGGAAAGCCTACCGGCAGATATCGGCGCAAAACCATGCCGCAGTGCAGCGGCATTAAGAAAGTGGCGAGTTTCCTCGGCAAGGATGCAGGCCAACAGAAAAGGGCCGACAGACGAGGGGTTTGCCGCCGTGTTCAATATCGCTACAGGTCTCGCCATCTGGTGTTCGGAGGCCATGACGCTCGCTTTGGTGCTCTTCGTCGCCTGGCGCCACAACGTCAGGAACGAGGCCTATCTCTATTGGGGCTTCGGCTTCCTTCTGACCGGCATCGGCTTTGCGATGATCTCGCTGCGCGGCCAAATCCCGAGCGTGCTTTCCATCGAGGCCGGCAATGCCATCGCACTGCTCGGCCAAAGCGCCTGGGTGGCGGGCTTCCTTGCGCTTGAGCACAAGAGGATCGAATGGTGGGCGCTGTTGCCGCCGGTCATCTGGCTGGCCGGGATTTTCCTGCCCTGGGTCAACGATGATTATTCGAACCGCGTCGTGCTTTACAACCTCGCTTCCGCGACAGGCGCCACAGCGCTTGCTATGGCGGTTGCAGCCGGCGACATGCGCCGCGAGCGCACCCGCGTCAAGCTGATGGGCGTCTTCGTCATTCAGGGCTGCCTGTGCTTTGGCTCGGCGCTGACGATGGCGCTGACGCTGCCGAGCGAGATCGACGCAACCAATCTCGCCGGTGCCTCCGCCATGGCAAGCGCCTTCCTGCTCACCATCGCCTTTGCGTTCACTTGCCGGCTGATCATGGAGCGTTCCGAACGCCACCTGCGCGCGCTAACCTTGACCGATGCGCTGACCGGCGTGCTCAACCGCCGCGGCCTGCTCGGTTATTTCGGCGCCATTCAGGAAAGAGCCCACATTGAACAGCGCCAGGTCGCGGTCATGCTCTTCGACCTCGACCATTTCAAGCGCGTCAACGACCGCTTTGGCCACCAGTCCGGCGACGCCGTGCTGACCGCGTTTGCCCGCATGGCCCGCCAGTACATTCCGAACAACATCTTCGGCCGCATGGGCGGCGAGGAATTCGCGGCCTTCGCCGACGTCGCCGACCAGACGGAAGCCGAGGCGATCGCCGAGGCGATCCGCACCGAATTCTGCCGTCTTCCCGTCAGCACCGGCGAGGCGATCGTTCCTGCAACGGTCAGCATCGGCATCGCGCTCGCCTCCTCGATCGAAGCCAATATCGACAAGCTGATCTCGGCCGCCGACCGGGCGCTCTATGCGGCGAAAGGCGCTGGCCGCAACTGTACGGTCACTTTCGGCGAAGCGGAGACTGCAGCGCCGGCGCCGGCGACGCCGGACAGCACCGCCGGCGAACTCGTGCCGACGGTCGACGATCAGGTCGAGGCGCTCCGGCGCATGGGCCAGCTCTCACGGGCCGGCTAGCGCATCGATCCCGAAAATCGGAATCGATTCTCAGGGTTAGACTGAAATTTTAAAGTGATGGAGCGCCCGCCCTACACGCAGTGTTCCATCGCCGCCCCTAACGTCCATCTTTCCGAGACCCCGCAAATCCGCTAAGCCTCGAAGCATGACGATACCGCCCTTCCTCTCGATCGATCACGCCAGCCGCCATGTCTCGCTGGACGCCCGCAACCCGGCCTTTTACGGCAATCCGAATGCTGTCTATGCGGCGCTTCACGCCCATTGCCCGACCTTCTATTGGAGCGAGCAGAAGCAGTGGTTCTTCACCGGCTACGACCATGTGAACGCACTGCTGCGCGACCGTCGCTTCGGCCGGCAGATCCTGCATATCGCCAGCCGCGAGGAACTCGGCCTTGCAGAGCCCATGCCGCATCTTGCCAGTTTCGATCTCTCGGAACGCTATTCCCTGCTTGAACTCGAGCCGCCTGAGCACACGCGGCTGCGCACGCTCGTCAACCGCGCCTTCGTCTCCCGTCATGTCGAAAAGATGAAGCCGGAGCTGGAAGAGCTTGCGAATAGACTGATCGACGACTTCGCCGACAAGCGCGAGGTCGAGCTGCTCTCGGCCTTTGCCGACATCATCCCGGTGACGATGATCGCCCGCATGATCGGCATTCCCGAGGAAATGGGGCCGCAGCTCCTTAAGTGGTCGCATGCCTATGTCCGCATGTACATGTTTGGGCGCACCCGCGCAGACGAAGATGCTGCGGAGCAGGCGGCACGGGAATTTTCCGATTATGTTAAGACCGTCATTGCCGAGCGCAGGGCCGAACCGCGTGACGACCTGCTCACCCACATGATCCATACCGAACACAAGGGCCAGTATCTGACCGAGGAGGAACTCGTCTCGACGACGATCGTGCTGCTCAACGCCGGGCACGAGGCGACCGTGCACCAGATCGGCAACTCGGTACGCACCATCCTTGAGAGCGGCTGCGATCCGGCAGAACTCTTCCGGGACGAGGCGACGACGGAGCGCACCGTCGAGGAAACCTTGCGCATCTGCGCGCCGGTCCACATCTTCCAGCGCTGGGCGCTGGAGCCTGCCGAAGTCGATGGCGTCTCCTTCAAGCGGGGCGACAAGGTCAGCCTCATCCTCGCCGCCGCCAATCTCGATCCGGCAAAGTTCACCGATCCCCTCACCTTCCATCCCGACCGGAACGAGGCCGCAAACCTCTCCTTCGGCGCCGGCATCCACTTCTGCATCGGCGCGCCGCTGGCACGGCTGGAGCTCAATGTCGTGCTGCCGATCCTGTTCGAACGGCTTGCCGGCTTGAGGCTGGCCAAGACGCCGGTGGTCAAGGACGTCTATCATTTCCACGGGCTGGATCGGCTGGATCTCGCCTGGTAGGTCATCGCAGTCGATCTTCTCATCAAAACGGCCGGCGCACACACCGCACACCGGCCGTTCTTCTTTGCAAGGGAAGGTCGTATCAGCCGTAACGGCCGGTGATGTAGTCTTCCGTGCGCTTGATCTTCGGCGACTGGAAAATCTCAGCGGTCGGACCGTATTCGATCAGCTCGCCGAGATACATGAAGGCGGTGTTGTCGGAGATGCGGCTTGCCTGCTGCATGTTGTGCGTGACGATCACGATGGTGAACTCGCCCTTCAGCTGCGCGACCAGCTGTTCAACCTTGGCAGTCGAGATCGGGTCGAGGGCCGAGGTCGGCTCATCGAGAAGCAGGGCTTCCGGGCGCAGCGCCACGCCGCGGGCGATGCAGAGACGCTGCTGCTGGCCGCCGGAGAGGCCGAGACCGCTGCCCCTCAGCTTGTCCTTGACCTCATCCCAAAGAGCCGCTTGGCGCAGCGCCTGCTCGACGCGCACGTCCATCTCGGCCTTATTGAGGCGCTCGTGGTGGCGAATGCCATAGGCAATGTTGTCATAGATCGACATCGGGAACGGCACCGGCTTCTGGAACACCATGCCGACACGGGCGCGCAGTTCGTTCATCGAAAAGCTTGGGTCGAGGATATTCTTGCCGTCGAGCTTGATCGAGCCGGTGGCGCGCATCTTCGGATACAGCATGTAGATGCGGTTCAGAATACGCAGCAGCGTGGACTTGCCACAGCCTGACGGACCAATCAGCGCCGAGACCTGACGCTCCGGAAAGCTCAGGCTCACATCCTTGATCGCATGGGCGTCGCCGTAATAGAAATTGACGTTCTCAAGAGAGATCTTGTCTTTGACCATCGGCCTCCCGGCAAGGCGGGCGACGGCGAGGAAATCAGACAGGTATCATGCAGCGGTCTCTTCTTGCAGCTTGCTGGATATGTCGCTGGCCGACATAGGCTTGCCCATCAGATAGCCCTGAAGCTGATCGCAACCGGCATCTCGCAGGATCGCGGCCTGGCGACTATTCTCGATCCCTTCGGCCGTGACGGGAATCTGCAGAGCGGTTGCGAGAGAGATGGTTGCCCGGAGAACGTCCGCACCATTTGTGGCCTCGTCGAGAGCGGACACGAGCGACCGGTCGATCTTCATGCGATCAAAGCCAAACTGCCGCAATGCGCCGATGCTTGCGTAGCCGCAGCCGAAGTCATCGAGCGCGAACTTGATGCCGACGCGCTTGAGGTGGTCTATCGAGCGCCGGGCCTGATCCGGATTGGTGATCAGAACGCCTTCGGTGATCTCCAAGGTCAGGCGATGCGGATCGAAATCGAGTTCCTGCAGGAGAGAGATCACTTCGGCGGCAAATTCCGGATTGCAGAGCTGGATCGGCGAGACGTTTACCGACAGCGCAAGATCGGGCCAGCTCCTGGCATGCTCGATCGACGTTTTCAGCATGTGAGCGCCGAGCGCATCGATGAGGCCGCATCTCTCCGCAAGCGGGATGAAAATCTCCGGGCTGATGTTCCCCGTCGCCGTTCGCCAACGCGCCAGTGCTTCAAGACCGGTGATCGCGCCGGTCGAGGCGGAGACGAGAGGCTGGAAGACGGCTTCGATCGCGCCGCTATTGATAGCGCTCTTCAACAGGCTTTCCAGTTCGGCGACCCGTTGGCGCTCCCGGTCCAGCTCGAAATCGTACTCGACCGCCTGGCCTCGGCCATTTGCCTTGGCGCGATAGAGAGCCATGTCCGCTCTGCGGAGAAGTTCCAGAGGCGATACGCCTGTGGTGCAGGCAGCCGCGCCTATGCTTGCTCCAATCTCGATCGTCCGCCCTTCGATTTTGAAGGGTTCGGCAAACAGCGCCAGAATGGTCCTTTCCATCTCCTCGCCCGAGGCGGACCCGACCTGCACCAGTGCGAACTCGTCGCCCCCGAGCCGAGCCGCGGCAACGACTTCGGGATGGCAGGCCACCAGCGTGGTCGAGACCATCCGGATCAATTCGTCCCCCACCGCATGCCCCCAGGCGTCATTGACGGCCTTGAAGCCATCGAGATCGACCAGATGGAGGCGGGGCGGCGAAGAATCCGCGCCCTCCAGCTCTTCCAGCAGGCTGAGAAGCCCATGTCTGTTCAACAGTCCGCTCAGGCTATCGTGATTTGCCTCGAAAAGCGCCGTTTGCGCCAATTGGCGCAGGCGCCGCGCCTCGGATGCGCCCACCAGCAGAACGCCGGCAAGAAACAGCACAAGAATGATGCTAGCGGCTGCAACATAAGGATAGACCTGATGAAACACGGCGCTGCCTGGCGCCTTGCTGGGCCAGACGAGATGGCCGATGACGCCACCCTTCATATCCGTGATCGGCGTGTCGAGCAGACCTGGCTCGGCGGTGGCGGCAAGGCGCAACCCCTCAAGTTCGTGTTCGTTCGAAAGCGTGTCGAGAACTTCCGATGTGAATTCCTTGTAGAGGCTCAGCACGCTGAGCTTCGGCAGCTCGCCTTCTATCGTGAAAGGCTGGATTGCCTGTGACGCGATCAGCGCGATACCGTTTTCGGTCTTGATGAAATTGATGACTGGCACCTGCATAGGATCGGCTGCCGCATCGATCTGCCGATAAAAGGCTTCGCCAAAAAATACGCCCGGCTCGAAAGGCTTGCCTTTTGCATAAGCGGAAATGATCGATGATCCGTCGGGGCCGATCACGATCGCGCCGTCATATAGCGGGTAGTCCTCGGTGGTTTTCCCCCAATTTTCATAGGCCCAATCGGCTGCGGTCGCGGATGCGGTCGCGGTATAGGCATCGTCCCATACGGCGTTATCCCTCGTCGTCGCGCTCAGGCGGCTGACAAAGGCCGCGATCGCGGCCCGGGCGGCGCGATTGGCCCTGGCATCATCGATCTCGTTTGCCGACCGGGTCATCGTAACGACCACGTGGCTCACGAGGCCGGTCAGCACGAGGGCGATGACAAGGAAGCAGACGGTTGTCGCAATGATGGAAAACGTCTGGGCACGAACGTGCCTACCTGCAAGTTTCGACGACATGCAAATTCCGAAAAGATCGATTGCAAGGTCATGTCTGTGAGACGGCAGGAGACATCATGTCCGCAATGCGCTGCGGATAAGCTTTAGCATTTGACGATGTAGGCGGCGTTAATGCGAAAGATCAAAAGCATTCTATCCGGCAAAGAGACGCGGCCATTCGTGCAGAAAGGGCCATTATCGCCGCAAACCGGGACAGGCTCCGGATCGCCGACGTCGGTTTGCGGGCGTTGCTCAGACTTTGATCACATAGTCCTTGCGAGTCGTTTCAACCACTTCCCACGTTCCCTTGAAGCCCGGTCTGAGGATCATCCGGTCGCCGGTCTTCAGATGAACCGGCTCGCCACCCTCCTCCGTCACGATCGAATGGCCGGAGAGCAGGCTGAAATATTCCCACTCCTCGTAGACGATCCGCCACTTGCCAGGCGTCGCCTCCCAGATGCCGGAATAGAGGCCGCCTTCGGCCTCCTCCAGATTCCATGTGCGGAATTGCGGATCGCCCGAGATGATCCGCTCAGCCTCCGGAGCGCCGAACTCCGGTTCGACGCCGTCGATGCCGAAGGTGATGAAGTTTGTCATGGTCCCCATGGTTTCCTCTGATTTCAGATCTTCGAGAGTGCCTGTTCGAGATCGGCGATGATGTCCTTGACGTCCTCGATGCCGACGGAAAGGCGTACCACGTCGGGTCCGGCGCCGGCGGCAATCCTCTGCTCGTCACTCAGCTGCCGGTGGGTCGTCGAGGCGGGATGGATGACGAGCGAGCGGGTGTCGCCGATATTGGCGAGATGGGAGAAGAGTTCCAGCCCTTCGACCAGTGTCTTGCCCGCGTCGTAGCCGCCGTGGACGCCGAAGGTGAAGACGGAGCCTGCGCCCTTCGGCGAATAGCGCTGCTGCAGGGCGTGGTTCGGATCGTCGTCGAGACCGGCATAGTTCACCCAGGCGATCTTACTGTGCGCCTTCAGCCATCTGGCGACCGCGATCGCGTTGTCGCTGTGGCGCTGCATCCGGAGCGGCAACGTCTCGATGCCGGTCAGGATCAGGAAGGCGTTAAAGGGCGAAATCGCCGGCCCGAGGTCGCGCAGGCCGAGCACGCGGGCTGCGATTGCAAAGGCGAAATTGCCGAAAGTCGCGTGCAGGACCATGCCGTTATATTCCGGCCGCGGGCTCGACAGCATCGGGTAGTTGCCCGACTTCGACCAGTCGAAGGTGCCGCCGTCGACGATGAGGCCGCCCATGGAATTGCCGTGACCGCCGAGAAACTTCGTCAGCGAATGCACGACAATGTCGGCGCCGTGCTCGATCGGGCGGATGAGATAGGGCGTTGCCATCGTATTGTCGACGATCAGCGGCAGACCGTTGCGATGGGCAACCTCGGCGATCGCGGCAATATCAACGAAGGTGCCGCCGGGATTGGCCAGGCTCTCAATGAAGATGCCCCGCGTCTTCTCGTCGATCTGGCTTTCGAAGCTCGCCGGATCGGCGGAATCGGCCCAGCGTACTTGCCAGCCGAAATTCTCGAAGGCATGGCCGAACTGGTTGATCGAGCCGCCATAGAGCCTGCGGGCGGCGATGAAATTCTCGCCGGGACGCATGATGGTGTGGAAAACGATCATCTGCGCTGCATGGCCGGAGGCAACGGCAAGGGCGGCGGTGCCGCCCTCGAGCGCTGCGACGCGCTCTTCGAGCACGGCCTGCGTCGGGTTCATGATGCGGGTGTAGATATTGCCGAAAGCCTGCAGGCCGAAGAGGGCAGCGGCATGATCGGAATCGTTGAAGACGAAAGCGGTGGTCTGGTAGATCGGCGTTACCCGAGCGCCGGTCGCCGGGTCGGGCTGTGCGCCGGCGTGGATCGCCAACGTGTTGAATCCCGGATCGTTCTTGGCCATGTCGTCCTCCAATTATTGCTGACGGGCGGGATCATAGCCGCTCCAGGACGAAAGTTAATCGCCATCCATTTCAACCCATGGGCGTTCCGTGGAAAATCCGTCTCAGCCGACCGCAACTCAGGCAATGAGACGGGGATACTCGATCGCGGGGCAGCGGTTCATCACCATCTTGATACCGGCAGCCTCCGCCTTTGCCGCAGCCGCATCGTCGCGAACGCCGAGCTGGGCCCAGACGACCTTCGGCAGCGGCTTCAGCGCCAGCGCCTCGTCGACGACCCCATTCAGATATTCGGAGGCGCGGAAGACGTCGACCATGTCGATCGGTACGGGAATGTCGGCAAGCCGGGCGTAGACGGTGCGGCCCTGGATCTGTTTGCCCGCCTGCCCCGGATTGACGGGAATGACCTCGTAGCCGAGCGACAGCAGATAACCCATGACGCCGTTGCTCGGCCGCGCCGGATTGGGCGAAGCGCCGGTCAGCGCGATGGTCCTTACTGAACCCAGGATCTCGGCGAGATAATCATCCGTGTAGGTATCGTGGTTCATATCCGTTTCTCCACTCCCGAAAACCCTTCGGCGCGGCCCGCATGTTTTTTTGCGTTTCCGTGAAACTGGCAGTGCATCTTTCCCGTATATATGAGTTGGATGCCTATGAGGATGATTCGATGAAAAAAATCGCTCTTGCCCTCACGCTGGTGCTCGCCGCTTCGCCGGCGCTGGCGATTTCGCGCTACAATCCGCTCTCCATGAGCTGCGCCAGCATTCGCGCCGCCATCCATAATCAGGGCGCCGTCATCTTCCGCTACCAGTCCACCCGCGGCCTGCCGCTTTACGATCGCTATGTCCGCAACAGCAATTATTGCGATGCGACAGAGTATGCGGAGTGGACGCATATCCCCTCGAAGGACGATCCCCGCTGTCCGGTCCTGAATTGCCAGAACATGGACAACCTTGACGGGATGCTTTTCCTTCCGCATCATCAGCTTTGATGTTTTTTCGCGGATTGGACGGACGCATAACCTGTTCGCCCTTCGCGGTTGGGAAGGGCGTGAGTTCAATCCCGCGCTGCGATTTCCCGCAAATTATACAATCAGCAGCTTAATTTCCCGATGTGTCAAAGTTATAGAAGAATATCTATATTTCAGAAGCATAGAATAATCGACTCCCGAAGCCCTCCGGACATTTTCTTTCTTTGTTCATGGTAATGCCACCTTATGTTCCCGCATCCATTAGAAACATCTCATAGTTGAAAGCGCCGCGTAGATTGAACGCATGTCGCGCGCACGTAAAAATTGCTCCAATGGCGCCCATTGTTCACTTATTGGAAGGATGTCATCCAACGTCTGAACGTGGCGCGCGACCGCTCCTGTTCATTTTCGTGCAAATCGCAGTTGTCTTTTCAAGAATTTAGGTCGCCTATGGCAAGGCGTATTCTCCTTTTCGTTTCCTTCCGGATTTGCTCCCTTGCCTATCGACGTCATCCTGCTCGTTCTCTTCGGCGCATTGCTGCACGCGACATGGAATGCAATCGTCAAGGCCGGCAGCGATAAATCGCTGGACGCAGCGCTGATCTCGGCGGGCGGCGCGGTTTCAGCGTTGCCGTTCCTTGCCTTCCTGCCGTTGCCGCAAGCGGTCGCCTGGCCGTTCATCGGCGCCTCGGCCATCCTGCAGTTCGCCTATTTTCAATTGGTCGCCGCCGCTTACCGGACCGGCGATATCGGCCTCGTCTATCCGCTGATGCGCGGCTGCGCGCCGTTGCTGGTTGCCGCGACCAGCGGGTTTATCCTGCATGAAAATCTGTCCCCCGGCGCTCTTGCGGGCATCATGACGATCTCAGCCGGCGTCCTGACGCTCGCTCTGGAGGCGCGGCACGGCAGCGGCCGTGCCGTCATCTTCTCGCTCGCCAATGCCTGCGTCATCGCCAGCTACACCTATGTTGATGGCATCGGCGCGCGTATTTCCGGCAATGCGGTTTCCTACACGTTGTGGATGTCGCTGCTTCCGCCCGTCCTGTTGTTTGCCTGGGCGATATCGCAGCGCGGCGCTTTCGCCGTGACCTTGCATATCCGCCGCAACTGGTGGCGCGGCCTCATCGGCGGCGCGGGCTCGATCGCCTCCTATGGGCTGGCACTCTGGGCAATGACGAAAGCCCCGGTCGCGTCCGTTGCCGCCTTGCGCGAAACCGCGATCCTTTTCGCGCTGGTGATCTCGGTCACCGTGTTCAAGGAAAAGGCCAGCATCTGGCGCTACGTCGCCGGCGTCGTCATCGCGATCGGCGGACTGGTTCTGAAATTGGCGTGATCACTCGCCCTTCCACTCGGGCTTGCGCTTACCAAGGAAGGCGCCGATCCCTTCCTGCGCATCCTCGGTCAGCATGCTCTCGACCATCACCCTGGCGGTATAGTCATAGGCCGCTTCTACCGGCAGTTCGAGCTGCCGGTAGAAGGTTTCCTTGCCAATCTTCAGGGTCAGAGGCGACTTGCTGGCGATCACCCCGGCATATTTGGCGACCACCTGCGCCAGATATTGCTTCGGCACGATACGGTTGACGAGGCCGAAATCCTTGGCGGTCGAGGCGTCGATTGTTTCGCCGGTCAGCAGCATCTCCATCGCCTGCTTGCGATGGGCGGCACGGGTAACGGCCACCATCGGCGTCGAGCAGAACAGGCCGATGCTGACGCCCGGCGTGCAGAATGTTGAAGTGTCCGTGCAGATCGCCAGATCACAGGAGGCAACCAGCTGGCAGCCCGCGGCCGTGGCAAGCCCGTCAATCTCGGCGATGACGGGCTTCGGCAGATGCGCGATCTTCAGCATCAGATCGGCTGCAAGCCGGAAGGTCTTTTCGAAGAAACCGGCACCCTGATCCTCATCGGCGCGATGGGCGGTCAGTTCCTTGAGATCATGGCCGGCCGAAAAGACGTTGCCGGTCGAGGCGATGACGACGACGCGCACATCCGGATCCGTCTCGGCCGCTTCGAGCGCAGCCATCAGCGCCTCGAGAAGCGCGATCGACAGCACGTTGGTCGGCGGATTGTTGAGCACGAGCCGCAACACGCCGTCCCGCAGCGAGCGGCTCAGCAATCCGCCCTCTTCCATCCTGTCTGCGTCCTTCCGGAAGGATACGATCTCGGCCATGACACTGCTCCCTGCGCTCGATTTCCAGACAGCCGTTGTGCCACAAGGCGCCGGCAATTTCGAGCGTGATCCGTTCCCGCAGAGGCCGCTGCGGTCAAGACCAGAACCACGACTTCGACGCCTCGGTCGTCGCCTCCGCACGCGTCAGACCGACATCACGAAGTTCGTCGTCGGTCAGCTCCAGAAGCGTGCGGCGGCTGCGGCGCTTCTCGAGGTGCCACTCGATCGCCGCGAGCAACCGCCGGCCCCCGCGCATGAACTCGCTGACCTTCGACCGGACGATATCGCCCAGCGTCTCGGTGGTTTCCAAAGCCATCTCGTCTTCCTTTCGTCAACGCATGAAGGATGCGCTGGAAAATTCCACGAAGGAAGCTTATGGAAATTATGAGATGCATAAGGATTTCTTTGGTATGGCGCTCAATCTCGATCAGCTCACGACCTTCGTCAACGTTGCCGATCTCGGAAGCTTTACGGCCGCTGCCGACAAGGAAGGACTGACGCAACCGGCCGTCAGCCTGCAGGTCAAGGGGCTCGAGCAGCGGCTTGGCGTCCGGCTGATCGAGCGCGTCGGCCGGCGAGCACAGCCCACCGCGGCAGGCCTCGACCTGCTCGTGCACGCAAGGCGCCTGCTTCAGGAATCGGCTGCCGCGGAAGAGGCGATGATGCCATACCGAGATGGCGCGAGCGGCCGCGTGCGCATCGGCAGCGGCGGCACGGCGTCGATCCATCTGCTTCCCCGCGCCATCGCCGCTGCCAGGAAAAGCATGCCCGGTCTCGAAATCACCGTGCACATCGGCAACGCCGACGACATTCTGCACGATCTGGAGGCCAATAGCCTCGATATCGCCATCGTCGCCATGCCTGCCTCGGGACGGAATTTCGAGATCGAACCGTTCTATGAGGAGGAATTGCTGGCCGTTGCCCCGTCGGGCAGCCTCATGCCCGAAGGCGGGCCGGATGCTGCCTTCATGCGCGAGAGGGCGCTGCTGCTTTATGAGGGAGGCAATACGCGGCGTGCGATCGACGAATGGTTGGCCGCCCCGGATACCAAGACCCGGCCTGCGATGGAGTTCGGCAGCATCGAGGCGATCAAGGAACTGGTGGCCGTCGGCCTCGGCTGGTCGATCCTGCCGGGGCTGGCGCTGAAACGCGAACGCGCCGGCCTCGTGACCACGTCGTCGTTGAAGCCTAGGCTGACGCGTCGGCTTGCCATGGTTCTTCGCCGGGACAAGCATCTGACACGCGGCCTTCGCGAAATGATGAAATGCCTGCGCGAGTTCAAAAACTAGGGCTGCGGCTGCCCGTCACGGCCGGCCGGAAAGGCAGCCAAGGCGACGCGAAACAGCCAAACCGGGCCTGGCAGCACCTCAAAAATATGAGGTATCAAAATACCACACTCGTAACACTTTGTTTTTGCTTATAATTTTTTCACAGCGCCGGAAAGCTCGATATTGACCCGATGTCACATTCCCTTTATACACCGCGCCAGAACGCAGCCTTTCCGGGCTGCTTTCTTTTTGGCATGCCTCGCGCCTGCCAATCCAAGCAACAAGAAACGCCCTTCAAGCCTCCGGGCCAAGGGTCCTAAAAGAGAGTATTCACTATGGCAACCTTCTCCCAGAAGCCTGCAGAGGTGGAGAAGAAGTGGGTGATCATCGACGCCGAAGGGCTGGTCGTTGGCCGTCTCGCTTCC
>Ga0102593_1000354_pt1 | contig 90108 bp, 90 predicted proteins | sample AraplaCol_mMS_r2_2_FD_76862 | JGI IMG/M metagenome (GOLD analysis project Ga0102593, IMG submission 76862) | Arabidopsis root microbial communities from North Carolina, USA - plate scrape MF_Col_mMS_r2 (SPADES assembly) (version 2) | ecosystem: Host-associated > Plants > Roots > Endosphere...
GGGAGGGGGGGAGGGGGGGAGGAAGAAAGGGTAGAGAAAGGGGGGGGGGAGGGGGGGTGTGTGGGGAGGGGGGGGGGGGGGGGGGGGGGGGGGGGGGGGGGGGTCACGTTATTACGGGGGAATACTCGTACTGTAATTTACCATATTTTATAACTATATCATACAATTATACAGTTGAGTAATACAGTTCTCAACTACTATATACTGTAGATAATAATATAACATAGAATGAATATTCATTCATGATTATACATAGGAGTTGAAGTACTCTGTATACCTCCCTCTATTATCCTGTAATTCTGTTTATTCTCCGTGCTCGTGGAATGCAGACGATAGAGATCGACAACCAACCTGCTGGATCGAATCGACCAGCTGGCTTGTTCGATCTGTCTATTCTAAGTTCTATCTCCGCGGCCTATTATAGTGATGATGATCCTTCAGCGTACTGTACAGTGTTAAAATAATGCTGTTCATCCACTCCAATATACTGTATGTAACTTTGGCTATCGGAGTCTTCCGTACGGAGTCCAGAGATCATCGGGACCGTCTGGACGATCAACATTGTACTGTAGATAATGATATACATAGTATCTACAGTATATCTATAGTACTACTTGTAATATAAAGTACCAGCTAATTATCAGGTGATAAGTTCCGGGCCTTCAAGGAGGGCATCATGATGATGCGCGGATATCAAGTTGATAACGTCATTAAATACCTAGCTCAATTGTATACTATATACTATATACTATATATCTGTATATTCTAGTGCTGTTAAATGGTTAGTCATTCATGACCTAGAATGTAATTGCATCATGTATAATATACTCAGTGTCAACATGCTACACAATGTATATAGACATGTGTATAGATAGATAATGTAGTAATATGTACTGAAATGTATTGTCCTTACATTACATCGTCGTACAGGAAATGATCTGAAGTCGATCGCCCTGGCGTCCAACCGCCTCGACCAACAAGAATCCACCCGGAGGCCCCAGAGTGGCCAGCTTCATCTCCACCGACGCGTGTCCTTCAGGGCTCCCCTTCAAACGACTCTCTCGCCTGGTGGAACGATGTGTCTGCGTGGCCATGAATTGAGAGACCCTGAAAGCTTATCAGACGGAGTTGTCCATTGCCATTTGCCATCTCATCTCTCTTTACTGTGCTGTACATCCACTCACCTCAGGAGTACTTCGTACCCAGGTCAGCTCCTCTCCAGTGGCGACTCTTCAGCCGTGGTCTTGGTCTTACTGTACTTGTTGGGTGGGCCGCGATCGACACAGGAACCATTTCACTCCCTGGGCTCAGGCCATGAGACCCTTGGCCTCATTGCCATTGAGACAGCTGCGTCATGGGCGTCGTGGTCACGCTGTTCTATATATATTAAACCTGGTGGCGGCTCGTTTCACAGGCTAGATCCTTCAGTCTTCCCTATTATATACATACTATACTTGAATAAGATGAAGGACTAGATTGAATACTGTACTAACAGACTGGAAGATTCACTATTCCCTTTCCATACTAGAGTCGTCCGAGAGTCTAAGCGACGTTTAACCTTAACGACTGCACGATGCAGGCGTCACTGGCCACTTCATCCAGCCAAGTGGCCAAGTAATTAGACCACTTGGCAGTTCTGTCTACTATTTTGAAGGAAATTATCATGGAAATACCTCAAAAATACCAACCACTACATCACTCTTTTAACAGAGCACATATATTTCCAACTTGAAATGCACTACATGGATCATTAGTATAGTACAATCCTGATCTCTGTATTACTATGTACATAGTCTCCCGGACCACACGCTGAACGGTGCGAAGGAAAGTTAAGCTCGAAGCGCCGCGGTTCTTGGCAATGCTGTCAGTGTGGAAAGAAAGGAGAAAAAAAGGAAATTAAAGATACACAGAATCTATGGTACAGTGCACATTTACTAGGGGAAAAAAAAAGGAATTTAAGGGGGTTTAGCGGCGACGACCCGCTTGAAACGGCAGAGAAGATTCGGTCAGACCCTGAAAAAGTCCACGACTAAGTGGACCTCAACCCCTGATCGTCAGTCCCCTTCCTTTGCCCTTCGAATATTCCAGGGCTGATGCCAGTGGTTGGGTCGGAGCCGACATGTGGATCTGTCTGATCAGTATTCTTGTGTACATATGTACAGCAAGGGTTGGCGAGGTAGTTAGTATACATAAATTTAGTGTACTATGTAGACGATATCGGTAGAATACTCCGACAATCATTTCGGCACTGATGGCTGCTTTACAGAAGCCAAGCAAATGATAGTGGGATCATTCGAAATTGGTCCAATCAATGATGCCATCCGTCGCCAACTGACGCCTTTATCACGCACATCCGTTTGTGCATGGGCGATTTCAGGGCTTTTAACCCGCTTAGGTCTGGTGCTTACAGGAAAGCCCCCACTTGGATGTTCGTTGATACCAGAAATAAACTACTGTATTGTACATAGTATGTGCGATGGCTATGCAAATACTGCATGGTACACATAGTATATGATACAGAAGGACAAATAAATTCATCCCAAACTACATATATAGTATACCTACTATATATGTAGTTTGGGATGAATGACTCGCACGAATGTGTAGACACAGACTGGAAAATATTACCAAGAAGTATTCAGAAGGATAAATTTCAAACTAGTCTACTGTATTCCCAGAGTCCGTTGCCTGCAGTTAATAAAACATCCATCCATTCCAAAATGTCGGGGAACCATCAGCGTTCGTCAGTCCCACCATGGTCCGGGTAGATGAAAGACTCCGAGATTATCATTGGTGCTCACCCTATCACCGGAAATGAAGCTTTGCCCATTGTCCCACTGTGCGGCGGAGCCTGCTGCTGCTGCTGCTGCTGCTTCGGCAGTCATTTATATCTGATGATTGGTGCGGGCGGGTGTTTCAGTTGAGGAGGGTTTTCTTCAATCGCAGTTGGCGTGGGGGGGATTTTGCAGATTTGAGGATTGATCTTATTGGATTTAGCGCAGTTCATTCTTAAGTGATATCAGAATATTCCAAGGTTCAGATGGTATATAGTACAGTGCCACTACTATGTACAAATAATTCAACAGGATTTGGACGTTAACATTTACTAGTAAATTCCCTTAGTCTACAGTGCAACGCAGTGCTAAAGATATAGTCATGATCACGAAGGGACTTTCATCTTCCAAGACACGACCCATGAGGAAACTTCCTCACGGGTCGTGTCTTTGCCGCTATATCCATGTGGCCTATGTATATATTTTAGATAGACAGATTACTTTAATGCAAGGAAACTCACTGGTCAGCTCTGAATGAAGGGACTCCCTTTGACTGTAAGAATTCTATTGTATTTTCAGTACGATCGCATCTCAACATCCTTAAATAAGCCATTGGGTATCTCAATTGCCTAGTACAATACGTTCTAGTAATATATACAACATATACAACTACTAGTTGTACATAATATAATCTCCAATATTTTCTAGATAGTGTCCATCTTATAGTACTCCGACTCGGTGTGGTATTCATAGCTTCAAACTAGTTCCCTTTCTATTTATTGATCTGAGAGTATTCTCGCATTATATCAATATCTTCATATATTGCTCGATATTGTAAAAACTCAACTTGAATCATACATGTATTCTATGTATATGCATGTGCATCCACCACACTCAAGCTCGGTCCGCTCGGATGAATGTATAATTTTGCCTCGGCCATGCGATATCAACTCCTCTTTTACTATACACGATAATGAATGAGATATCTATGCAAATTATATCCAATGAGTACATACACCGGATATCATGTATACTAGTACTATGTACTACTAAGAAGCGTCCCCTCATTTATGGCTCCTTCCATCGACTACGTAGTACCTTCTTCAACTTCCACTAACATCTCAAACTTAACAATTTTGCAATCCTTTGATCAACATGGGCTTCAGCACAGTAGAGGAATTTGATCAAGTGAGCGCGATAGCTTCGAAGTCCCCAAATCCACAAGTTGACTCTACCAGGCCTATAAAAGTGTACACGACGCATTCGCAACAGGAGCGACTAAAAACAAAAACTGGAGACGACAACAGCTCAAACGCACCTGGTGGATGATTGAAGATAACAAAGACGAGATCTGCAACGCTCTCTATACCGACCTCCATCGACACCGACAAGAAAGCTTCCTCTCAGACCTCGCCATGGCCCAAGCCGATATCCTGCATACCCTCGACCAACTCGACGAATGGACCAAGGATGAAAAGCCAACAAGGCGAGACTTGATCAATTTCATGGGTGGAACAGTCATACGTCAAGAACCGAAAGGAGTTGCTCTCATTATCGGTGCTTGGAATTTCCCCATCTTGCTTCTCCTACAGCCGATGGTTGCCGCCATCGCCGCGGGCTGTGCTGTGATTCTGAAGCCTTCAGATATGGCACCTGCCACGCAAGACTTGCTTATGAAGATCATTCCACAGTTCCTGGACCGTGACACTATTCGCTGTATTAGTGCTGGACCACAAGAGATGCAGCATATACTGGAGCAGCGTTACGACCATATATTCTATACAGGCTCGGCCAACGTAGGCAAGATTGTGCATGCAGCAGCTGCAAAGCATCTTACTTCGACTACACTCGAGCTGGGAGGCCTTGCACCGGCAATTGTCACAGCATCCGCCGACGTCGAATTATCAGCCAAGCATATCGCAGCCACAAAATTTACCAATGCTGGACAGGTATGCACAACATGTCCCCAGAGCTCATTGAAGATATATCTGATTAGCTTCGAATATGGCAGATCTGCCTCAACGTCAATCATGTTCTCGTCGATCCTGCCATTAAAGAGGCCTTGATAACCAGCTTGATCAAGCATTTCACCGTGTTCATGGGCAGTAAACCGCAGCCGGAATACTACACTCATATCATAAACACACGTAACTTCGATCGCCTCGACACTCTTCTCAACGAGACAAATGGCAAAATAGTATATGGCGGACATCGAAATCGCGAAACTCGCTTCTTCGCTCCGACGATAGTTATAAACCTTCAACCGAATGATCCTCTCCTCACAACAGAACTATTCGGCCCTATCCTCCCAATTCTGGAATCAACCCTTGACCAGGCAATCAGCTTCACAAAACAAACAGAGACTCCCCTCGCAATCTACGGCTTCACTCAAGAGGAAACAGAGAAGCAACGCATCCTCTCCGAGACCCAGTCTGGCGGCGTGACATTCAATGATTGTACATTGCATGTTATTGCCAAGGACGCACCATTCGGAGGCACAGGTGGTAGTGGTCATGGATATTATCACGGTCCGTATGGCATTAGAGAATTCTCACATTTGAGAACGTACACGAATGCTCTTCCTGCTTGGATGGAGGGTGTGATGGCGGCGAGATATCCGCCTTATTCAGACAAGAAGTTGGAGAAATTATTCCCGCCTGTTAGACCTGATTTTGATCGTGAGGGTAACGATTTATCTATTCGTAGTTGGAAGAAATGGGGAATCGAACTGGGTTTTGTCGTCCTTTTATTGGGAATTGCCCTGAGCGATCAGAGTCAAGGATTCATTTCGGGGGTGTTTGGGAACGTGCAGGTTTTTTGATTCATGGGTAGCGAGACTTGCTTATCAAGGAATTGCTAGAGGATTACTTGATTGGACAATGCATCAAATTATAGTCTTATCATGTTTAGGTATCATTGTGTACAAGCCGTCAAGATGACAGTGAAACTATGGAACTATGCTATAATTAATCGTCAGAGGTACCTTCACGATCCTCAAATATCATAAAATCATCATGATCCACCTCATCCCCTACGATCTTAATCCAAGCTTCCTTAACCATATCAATAACCTCATCCTCCCATGAAAGGTCAAGGTTGGATGACGGAAAACTGTAGACATGAGCAGAGTGTTTGTGAATGGTAGGCAATGATCCATCATTACTGAATCGACCTGATTGAGTGTATCGCATAGACCAGAGGATCATAGACTGGGAACCCTCGGCGCGGAGAAGTCGGTCTACTGCACATTCAAGGAGAGTATGACCTTCTGGTCCTGGAAGGGCGACACTGCCGTAGATAACACCTAATGACTTGCGTTAGTCATAAACCAAAACGATAAATTATGTAGTGATGATGTGGTAATGGGTGGGCTCGTGATCAGTTGATGATAGATTGGTTTCATCAATGCAATTACAGGCAATGTAGATAAGTAAAAGGTAGTCATCATACGAGCTGAGTATGAGGTGGAAGGTAATGGTGAAGAATGGTTCGACTGCGAGGGGACTGGAGACTTACTCTGTTGACGGGGACAGTCGCCCGTGTCACTCGAGTTGATCTGGAGGTACACTGGAGGCGACTGTGGATGGCTTAATGTATCGCCAGGGAACATGAGGATGGTACTGGCTGGAAGAGGTTGACCCTCGGTAGTAATAGGAAGCAGTGATGTGAAGCTCGAAGAGACAATAGTAATCGAGCGGGCCACTTGAGCACTAGGAAGTGATTGTTCTTGACCGGGGAGATCCCAGACAGAGCCAACGACAATTTTACTCCGTACTGATTCTCCGGTGGTGAGCTGCACCTCGACTGGGTGCTCTTCATCAGCCGAGGCCTCATCTTTCAAAGATTGAATTCCAATGGCTAGGGCAACGGCACCTCCGCCAACGGCACAAGCACGACAAGCAACCTGAAGAATCTCGGAAGCACCACCGTATTTTGAAACCACACCTCCAAAGCCAGGTCCCATAGTTCCTATAGATGACAGATGTCGCTGTACTCGAGGGACAGCATATTCTGCAGGTGTATCCTGGGCAGATCTCTGAGATAGCGACAACGAATGCAGTGCATGAAGTAGATCACCCGGAACGCTGAACTTAGAAGACAGATATTCGCTAAACGGTACCGACAATTCCTCGGCCGAGTCACGTTCGCCATCATCTGGGGACCTGCTGATGTGTCGTAAGAACCGCATCAAGGTCCTCTTGGACTTCATACTGATATGTGTATCAGCAAAGACATCCTCCCGATTACCAGGAACACGGTGAAAGATGCTTGTGGCACCGGACTCATTCGAATCAGCAGCCTGAATGCCAGTGTGAATCCACCAACTACCCAGTGCAACGAATTCGAGCTGGCGGTAGACCTTAGAGGAAATCAGGATGGAGATTAGTGCCGAGCGGGTGTAGAGGAAATAGGGGGACAAGGAAAGTGTATAGGTCCGACTGGCAGCCAGCTTGGGGCGAATATCTGGTGTGCCTGCTGGACTTTCACTCCCCTCCGAATCATTCTGCGATTGAGGCGAACGCGGAGAATCCGGGGGGTGTTGATATGTGAATATCTTGGCATCTTCAAACGGAGACCGACCCAGATCTACATCAGAGGACAGAAATCAGCGACAGGCCGAGATGAAAGACACATTAGGTAGTTTACCCACGTTGATTGACGCTGGTCACCCACTCTTGAGCCTCATCCAGACTGAACGCCGCGTCCGGTCCTCCATAGTGTGGATTCTGGTCCAATTGAAGAACTTTCTTCCCAGATCTCGAGAGTGCCCTGAGCGGAGTCAGTAGCTGTGAATTTTCACCTCAACAGGAAGATGAGAATCTCACAGTGCCAGCAGGGACTGGGACAGCCCAGTGCCTGCAATTATGACATCCCAAGTGGTGTCAGCCAGAGACTCCATTATGGCGGAGTATCACGATTCAGGGCTTGAGCTGTACCAGGTCAATAAGAGATCTACAGTGTTCTTCACCATCTATCTCATGATCTTCAGAAAATGATGATCCAAGCCCTGACGAGCAACCCCAAGTTCCGATGAGAAAAAGGGAAGCTGTTTGGCAGTGAGTGGAGGAAAAAAAGGAAAGAAAAATCGAGGCGGAGCTCTTTTGTGCGGGAAAGCGGTGAGGACAGCGGTGGAGTAAACAAACGAGATATTCACTTCATCTAACATCTACACATCTACAGACAGAATTGCTAATGGATAGTTGATTTATTGACTAGAAATTGGTGAGTCAAATATGTTGTAATTAATGTTCTGATGCCAATCAATATGTGCAGCCAGAATATTGATGTTGTCTACATCTGAGTCGGTAACATAAGGGGATCAGATGATGCAAAGATCGTGAAAATTGCCATGCTGGGTATCACATAGTAGTAAGCAAATGCTATTATATACAAGATGAAAGTTCATGAAAACAGAGAAGAGAAAAGCTTATACTGCCAAGGTCTAAGCTCGCTTCTCTGAATTGGACTCTTCCCATTCGTTGAGCAACTTGGTGACTTGTTTGAATGTCACCGGCTTCGTCAAAAACAGATCCATCCCGGACTCTAAAGCGGCAGATTCGTCCTTCTCGCTGCTTAAACCCGTCAAAGCAATGATGGTGGCAGGTTTTTCACCATCATTACGCGCTTTTTCGATTGCTCGGATGTTGCGTGTTGCTTCAAACCCGTCCATCACAGGCATCGAAATATCTGTTCATGGAATGATTAGCTTTAGCTTTCCATTGCCTTTCCTTCCCTGGCATTGGTGAGCAAGACTTACCCATGAAGATGATATCATAGTTTTGAAAATCCTTCTTTACAGCTGCAACGGCCATTTCACCATTCTCAGCCGAGTCGAGAGTCGGGATCTTGCGTTTTTGGAGGAAGGTGAGCATTAATTTGAGATTGACCATATTGTCCTCAACAACAAGGATACGTGCTTCAGGTTTGGTTTCCGAGTCTTTGGTTGGTCCATTCGATTTATCGCTGTCAGTGGGAGGTGTGAGAGGTGCGGTGTTGTTGCTAGCTTCTGATTGTGTGATGACGCTGTGATTTGTCTCGTCTTGCTCGTGAGTTTGCGGCCTTTCTGGTAATTCGGACACATGAGATGATTCGGCATCAATAGGAGGCAAGGCTTGTTCCTCGAGGCATTTTCGAAGAATCTTTCCTAATTTGTTAGGACCAAAAGGACGGTGGATGATGTTCACAGATTTGGTGGCTGGTAGCCAATTGACCCTCATAGTTTCGTGTCCAGCCCCATTACTACTCATAACCAAGACCGAGGGTTTACAAGCGAGATGTTCGTTAAAATCATTCTCCGAAGGAACATCCTCGGCCAAGAGGAGGTCAATAGTCTCTCCCGATGATAGCGAGACTACTTCCAGACCGTACCAATCGGTCAAATAGAAGTATATAGCTGACCAGAACGGGTGCTTTGAAGCATTTTCAGGCTCTTGTCCCCAAATTGCAATCTTGCGTCCGGGAAAATCCCTTCCAATGTGTCTCAAATCGTTCGTCGTAGACTGTTTCTCCATCGGTTCCACCGAGCTTTGATTATCTGCACAATCCTCTGGCTCTGCACGGGACAGTGGAATTGTCACTTTGACAGTAGTCCCATTACCTGGTTGCGATTGAACCTTGATATTTCCTCCCAATGATTTGAGAAGACTGCGAACAATAGAAAGACCAAGACCAGAGCCACTGGCAAGTGTATTCTCCTGCGCAAACGGGACAAATAGTCTCCCGCGTAGGAAATCATCAGAGATACCCTTGCCAGTATCAGATACCGTCAAAGTCACCAGATCAGTCTTTTGACCTTGCTGATATTCACTTTCAAAAGACTCTTTCACGTCGAGCCGGAGTGATATTTGACCTTCGGTAGTATATTTCATTGAGTTGCTGAATATGTTCATTATTATACGTCGGAGAGCCCCCGGCGCAGTTGGATAGACCCAATCGTGATTTGCAAAATTGAGATCTACCTTGACTGGAGGGAGAGAATGATCACGATCATTGTTTTCGTTAGGAAGAGGTGTCTGGAAACCCAGAGGTTTCGCCATTTGAAGATGCCCAAGGCACACGCCTTCTACCACCTCTTCAGCCAGGACTGACACGTCAGTCGCCTTATATGCATCGAGATGAGCAGCAGAGCGATGCTTGTATTGACGCTTGGGAGAACGGTCTCCTCGTTTCTTGTTCAAGGATCGAAATTGTCTTTCGAGTGACACAATCTTGCTATAGTCCAGGACTTGGTTCATCGTGTCGAGAAGGGTTCGACCGCACGCATCGATGGTTTCCATAAGTGAAGCTTGAAATGGGGTTAACTCCGTGCCTTGCATGATCTCTGCTGCAGCTAATACGCCATGGAGAGGACTCCGTAATTCGTGGCTGCAAGTTCAAATTAGTTTATATTATAAAGGGGGTGTGACGATGATCAGTCATACGAAATATTGCCCAGGAAGTCACCCTTCTGTCGGTCAGCGATGAGGGAATCGACCCTATTGCATTCTGACATGATCGAAGACCCAAATCCTAACAAAGAACTGAGTTCGACGGATGGGTTGAACACATTGCTTTCCACCGTGTTCCAACAGAAAAAGCCTCCAAACCATTGCGAACTGGCAGAATTCCATAAAGGCACAAAAAGAACTTGAGTTGCTCCTGGGAAACATTTGTTGAGCATAGAGGTCTCCCTGGTTTTCCTCCTGTTCAGCTTGTTCTGTCTTGACGATGAACTCTTCGTTTCCTGACCATCCGGTAGCGCGTCTGTCTCTTCACTGTCCGAGCTGGACAACATGCCATCCCGATGTAAGGACCAGATACGGCCTTTGTTGTATCGATGAAGCAAAATGCGTAGAAAGTCCTCATCAAGATTGGAAATGGAGCGGTGAACTGGAGATTTACTCTTCATCCCATCAAAGTTGTTCTCCGATTCTGTTGATAATGCTAAAACATGGACAGCCTTGTTCGTGTCGGCCGAGTCAAACGAGCTGGAAGGGTCGCTGTCAGATCCGTTATGAGGTATAGGATCATTGCCGGCTTCCACGAAGACAACTCCATCATTCCCATCGAGTTCGAGACTTTCGCGAATCAAATTAGCTGCTCGTCGAAATGTCCAGGTATTTCCTCGCTGAGTTTCTCGGTTTAATTTCGCTTTTGATTGATGTGACCTGTTCTCATGTGTGGAAGTCAAGCTGGGCACCGTTGATTCTTCGTTTTCCTGTCCAGAGGCGAAGTCAAAGGACTTGATACCATTGCTTCGAGAAGGAGATCGACTGGATGAGGTATCGCTGGTCTGAGATCGATTCCTGGGGCTGCGACTTGTATTCTTCTCAGATAGTGATGTCTGATCGGCATTTTCAGTAACTGGACTTTGTGAATCATCTGCGAAGGCTGAGCGACCCTCCACAAATAGACTTAAGCCATGAGATAATCGCGTAGCTCGGTGACCTTCTGCAGCCAACCGACTAGTCTTGAGGAAGTCCATAATGAGCATACCCATGTGTCCCATGGTCTCTCTTTCGAGAAAGGTGAATTCATCATGGGGTTTAGTATCTAGTACAAAAAAGCAGCCCATATTGATGTTGTTTTCTGTAGTAAGTGGTGTTCCGGCGTAGAAACGGAACTTTGGCTCTTCTTGAACAAAAGATAGATCTTTATAGCGATCATCTTGGCTAAGGTCGTTTGATACCAGGAAATTGTATTCGCCGCTTAATCGATTAGATGGAGCCAGTGCAATAGTATCCTATGAATACTTAGCAGGTGTTACACCGCAAAGAGGAACAACGTCTTTTGAAAACTGTAAGGTTCAATAAAGAAGAAATAATACTCACTCTGCACATGCTCCATGAGCTAGCGTCAAGTGTCGAGCAACCATTATAAACTCCATCACCAAGGAAATCATATTTGTCATGTCCTGATTTCTGTGCAGCTTGAGCTACTATGAACTGAGAATCACGATCAGAGACACTAAATCAATTTTTAGTTAGTACACAATCTGCCATTATCTGAGCTCACATTCTTCCATGATATTTCTTACCTAATGAAGACGCGATCGACATCCAATCGAAGTGCAGCTAATTGAGCAAATGAATTTAATGTCGAACTAGGATCTCCCAAAGTCATCGACTCCCCGAGAGGTTCTAATGGAGCACATGTCGTGGAATCTTGCGAGTTCAGTGAGGTGCTTGGCTGTGGTGACACAGAGGGAACATTGCGCTGATGGGTAGCAAAGCTCCCGCGAGAATCTCGTCCCCGCCGAGAACTTGATGTACCGCTAGATGGAGAAGCATCACCGTAGCTGGCGGACAGCCGCTCGGGCTTAAAGTACCGATATACCTCACGAGCCCGACGACCTGCGCTGTGATCGGTCTCAATGATCGCCGGAGGGGAAACTTCTTCCATCCTGGGTTATTGTATGCCCGAGGACAATCGTGTTCAAATAGAAGAGTAAATCCCTATACAACACTAGTGTAATAAGCCCCAGGTCCATGCCAAGGTCGAAGATGTAAGTAGTTAAAATGTATAAAATAGCAAATACTCCGTAAAGAAGGAGGGGTATGTAACAAGTGAGATTTGCCGATCTGATCGGGCGATCAGAATGGATTGACGTAGGGAAAGGAATTAGAAGCAAGATTTAAAAAGCGGTTGAAAGAGAGGGCTAGAACCGAGGGGCTAAATTAACGGTCAAAAATTATGATAAAGGAGAATCCGGAGAAAGTAGACGGAGTCTTCTGTTAGGGTACTAATGGAACTGTTCTCCCAAATGGAACCCTAAATGTACTGTAGTCAATTTTATTCCTACAAATACATACTGTACAGGACCAATGGCAAAGTCTCCAGCCACTCAGGGGTCTGTGGCGGTTATTGAGGTACTCCATATGTATTATAACATCATAAAATCCTCCGAACTGGGGAAGAAATTTTGCAGGATTGAACGCGATGGTTCTCGGTACTACTCGGTACATGGAGACGGAAAACCACATTCACAAAATCTGATTCGTGGGTTCAGCTCAGCATATAAGAGGAACGCCTCAAAGGGGGCTGGTGTACAGACGACCCAAGAATCGGAATGGAAGGGGGGTTTGAACCAAGGAATATGACGAAACCCGTGGAGATGCCATGTCTCAGTGTAGTTTGGCGCATCGGCGATCTCCACGTCGGCGTTGAACAGTGCTGGACGGCCGGGCTGACATTCCGCCAATAAGAGTAGAGTATTGAACGATCTAGAGAAGCTCAAGTGGACAATGGAATATAACAGAATCAGTGTTAGTATGTTTCTATTGTTTACTACAATATCCTGTAAAGAAGATATTCATTTTAATTCGAAAGGGAAACGGAACGAGAAGAGAAATTGAAGAATTATATAGAATGATTGTTCGTGGATCCCGGAAGATTCGGAAGGGTCAGGACCTTTTTATTAGTTACCCTCTTCGGAGTTCTAGATCATCATTTGATTCACAAGGAATATGGAGCTAACGTTGCGGCATGCCGATCATGTTGTCTGACTTCATCATCACATCGAAAATAGCAATTGGGGTATTCTCTATGGAGTATGGGTATTGTATCTGTCAAATTCATGAACCCCATGGGTTCTCGCTCGAATCTCGGCTTTGCCACTCATTCGGGACGGCTCTGGTTGGCCTGAACCACCGGAAATAGGAAGGGAAGACAAATGACTGTGGCGATAGAGGGGGGAGCATTGTCTGATATCAATACGGTGGCTGAATCTACGCAGCGGAAGTACTAGTCTGCAGCTTCAGCAATAGTAGAAGTCCTGTATGGTTAGAATCGTGCACTTCGTCATGTCTACATGTATTCTGTAATTTGAACCTGTAGAAGTGCCATTGATTAACTCAAATCATTTCAAACTGACGAGCGAGAGCTTAGAAGTTCATAGAATAACCTTTGTACGACATGCAAGCTCATTAGCTGAATCCAATGCCAGTCCAATGGGCTAGAAGGTGGTTAGGGCCTAGGGCATACCGGGGCCTGCAACAAGCTTGTGAGTCTGGGCTCCGCTGCAACCTCCTCTCTCCGTTCCAGCCCCTCTCCCTTTTGCACTCCTAAGCTCTTTTGCTCTTTGATCGTCATTCATTCTAGCTTCTTTTTTCACATTTCTTAATCTTCTAATCTTACGTTGTCGTTGTGAGGCTTTGATCAGAGGGTGGCTAATTGTCTTTCCCCCCTCCCAAAATGGCCGATTTTACCAACTCCCAGGTAATGGGTGTATCATTTGACATCCCGACCAGGTAATACCATGATTGACGAGCCATTTTCGCGTATTTTTGTTATCTTTATATGGAAAACATTAACTCGGTCGCAGATATGTTGAACCGCAGGCGGTTGAACTGGATGCAGATGGTCTTGTATGGTATGTGCAGTCCTTGCGTTCGAAGAGGAGAAAAAAAATCAAATCAAATGAAAAAGAAGCAGAGAATAAAATGAGCAGAAAACTAACAAGGCTACTTTTAGCTCAGCGGAAGACTCTATTTTACGAAGTGTGGTCGCTGTTCGCAAGGTCACAAAACCTTTTGGTTCTTCCAATCTTGCAAAGCGAGCCCTTCGTGAAATTAAGTTACTTCGATATTTGCGACATGAAAATGTTCGAGATCCCAAATATTATTACACTAAGTTTATCGAAAACTGACCAGCAATTAGGTTGTCGGGTTGAACGATATTTTCATATCTCCCGCGGAAGACCTGTACGTGAACAAGAAAACCAAGCCTTTCTCATTTTCCAGTTTCACCTTTTGACTCCGTTGCTAATACTGATTCTCAGTTATATTGTGACAGAACTCATGTGGACAAACTTACAAAGGCTCATCGAACGAGGTCCCATGGAAGACGCCTTTGCGAGGTACTTCAGCTATCAGATTCTTGTGCGTCCTCCACTCTAATAAATAAAGTGATTTACATGTTACTGATCATTCTCACAGCGAGGACTGAAATATGTCCATTCGGCGGGGATCATTCATCGAGACCTTAAGCCAAGCACTATACTAGTCAATGAAAATTGCGATTTGAAAATAAGTGGCTTCGAACATGCAAGATTGCAAGGGCCACAGATGACCGGATATGTCGTGACAAGATTGTATCGCGCACCCGAGATTATGCTTACTTGGCAGAAGTACTCCGCCAAGGTGGATGTTTGGAGTTCAGCTTGTATTATCGCCGAAATGCTACTAGGGAAACCGATCTTCCCTGCTACTAGTCATGCGGAACAGTTTCAGCAGATTGTGAAGCTTTTGGGAAGTCCGCCTGTGTGGATTAGGAATATGGTTACGAACTCCAACGTAAGTCTTAAATTGAGGTCTCGGAAGAGACCAGATCCCCGTCAAAATTGAGTACAAGACTAATGGGCATATAGACAAGGGGATTCATTGATTGTTTACCAAAATGTCCGCGTAGGTCATTTGCGGATGTTTTCCCCAATTTTGCCAAGGATGGTATGTACCCTGGAATCACCATATCCAAAATGAAATTGGAATTGACAAATTATCTGAAAAGCCAACGATCTACTTGAGAGGATGCTCGTCTTTGATGTGAATGAAAGAATTAACGCAAGAGACGCTCTGTCGCATCCATACCTGAGACTATATCACGATCCCACCGATGAGCCAGTCGTCAAGGAAACTTTCGATTGGTCCTTCGACAATACGCAAACAACTGTTGAAAATTGGAAGCGGATTGTGTGAGTGGCCCGAGTCATTAGCAGAAATACACTTCATAAAGATAAACCAGCTAACTCGAACTGATAGATACAAGGAGGTCTGGAAATTCAGGACATTAGAGGTGAAGACTGGAAATGAAATGAATCTACACATGGGTGGTAAGCCTAAAGAAGCAACTGTGCCTATCAACATTGTCTCAACATCAGATCCTGATGGACATGTTATGTCAGGCACAGAGGAATTCGATGATATATTATCTTCATTTTGTCAAAATTTTGATTCCGGGGAGATTGCTACACCATATCAGGCAGAGAGTGTTACAACATCTTCTTGATTTACGATTCTTGTCATTGAGAGGATTGGAAAATTGAATGATCACACGATCAATATTTGAGGCTCGCTTCAGCATGCATTAGATACATTGATTGGCGAAAGCGAGTCAATTAGTTGAATGGACCTAATTAATATGCATTTTCACCAAAAAAGGCCGAGAAAGATCTTGTTGTAGTCTTGTAGTCTTTGAAAAGAGTAGGTAACAACTTGGCATGCCCTACGGTGGCTTCCATCTGCGCCGCTGACTACGGGAATGGTCCGAAATCATTAGAATCTGCTTACTATATGGCTCTCCTACTCTAGAGACACGGAGTGTATAAAATCCAAGAAACTTCTACTTGAATCAAGACTGTCGCAGTCTATAGATACCACGTGACCGATTACTCAGCAACACGTGGAGCGCGGCTTAAAACGAAATTTTGCAGCGCGACAACTTTTCTTCTCCACGCCACCCCCAGTGCTTGCACAGCCTGACTGTCATTTCATAACAGACTTAGGTTTCATGACGGGAACCTTCACTGGTAACCGTTATGGGGGTGACAGAAGAATAATCACTCTGTATCTGCTGCTCTAGATGGTTTCATTTGATAGAAGCGGTTCGTTTTGTAGTGATACATTCCTTCGTCTATTATGATATTGGTATTGGTTATAGTTGGATCTATATCGGTGTCGCTTTAGTTCGATCAACTTCGTAAGCTATAATTAATGGGCATAGCCCCGAGTCATACTTGATGATGCTCTTGAGGGCGTGAGAGCGATGCCTCCTGCTCGAGAACGCGCCAGCTCAAGTCTTGCTGAAGGTGGAGGGACAGATATTGCTGTTCCTGGGCCAAACCCTCGCTTTGATTCCTTTTATATAAAAGAGGAATTGCAAATCCGATGGTGGCAAGCCCGTAGAGACGTCGAAGTACATGCGAGCCTTAACGCTGTACTATGTACGGCTTCATGTGTGCTTCACTCCTCACTACCTTCCACCACCCTAGCACGAATGATCTTAACTTCGTCCATTGGGCGGTCCTCCCCATTAGTCTTGACCAGACCCATCCTTTGAATGACTCGCATTCCACTCTTGACACGCCCGAATATCGTGTGCTTTCCATCCAACCAAGGTGTAGGTGCAAGGGTCACGAAAAATTGACTGCCGTTTGTATTGGGACCACTGTTCGCCATGCTCAGAACACCCGCACCAGTATGCTTCAGTTCGTCACGGATCTCGTCTTCGAACTTTTCGCCGTAGATGGAGCTTCCTCCTCGACCGGTGCCGGTAGGATCGCCGGTTTGAACCATAAAGTTGGGGATGATACGATGGAAGACAACGTCATTGTAGTAACCTCTCTGTGCCAGAGTCGCGAAGTTCTTGCAGGTCTAAACAATCAAGTATCAGTACATAGCAGGCCGGTGGTTATTTGAAAGGGTAATGGCTTACCTTGGGCGCATGAGTGTTGTAGAGCTCAACTGTAAAGGAGCCCTGCGAAAGTTAGAAGCGTGAACCTCGAGACGGAGCCAAAACAAGAAGTTCTTACCATAGAGGTATCAAATGCCACGTCAGTCGCCATTTTCAAAGAATCTTGCCGTATTTAAATTGCTGACGCGTGCTTCTTTTTGCTGTTGAAGAGGAAGTTCGCGGGGAAAGAAAAGAACGAAAGGAAAGGCGGAAGAACAAAGCTTGGCACGGCAGCTTCCATGTTGGACATTTCAACCTCAATCATTTTTCAATCACCTTTTGATCAACTTCTTTCATTTTTGTTCCGTTCGCCATGGACTAAATTGCTACTTTTTCCTTCATCCCAATTCATTCATTTTGGCTATTTGAATCAATTCGCTTGTACACAAAGCTATTCACTCGCGTGACAAAAACAACATGGCTGATGTCCATGATGTGAGCCCCCTCGCAGAGGTCTTGGGTGAAGCACTCTATCATTTCGACCGCATGAGACCTCTTCTCCCAACATACGGCCATTTACTTGTATCCGCTCTTTTCCCCATCTGGATCGGCGCACATGCTTCCCTCCAAAGACCCTCATCTGCCGCCAAACCGCCGAAGAAAGACGAAGACAAAGAAGATGACACTGAAGACGAGGATGATGAGGAGGAGGCAGGACCTGCTCAGAAGATGGAGGGTCTAGAGCCATCGGATGCCCTGATGTTTCCCTTGACCGCTGGTCTGACGCTTGGTGGATTGTATTTGGTGATCAAATGGTTGGAAGATCCCGCCATCTTGAACAAGATTCTCAGCTTCTACTTCTCGCAGATGGGCATTTTTTTCGCCGTTGCGTTTTTGAAGGATGCTCTGTTAATATTTCGATCATTTGTTTTTCCGAGATATTATCGGTCTGGTGGAAAGGTCTGGCGTGTTAACCAATCTAAGCGTGTTTTCCAGGCCGATGGCCAAGTCCGACACTCACCACTTCCTGGTATCTTTGGGCGGATCCCGCTACCAGGCAAGATTCTGTCCTTGTTGTGGTCTACTCGAAATGCCTCCTATCAACGACTCCAGTTGCGTCTTCATGTTCGGGGCATCATTGACGGCAAGGGGCTTATTGGCCTTCTCGACTTGTTTAGTGGACTCTTTGCTCTAGGCGCTGTCGGCTATTTTGCATTCATTACAAAGCCATGGTGGCTAACCAACTTCCTTGGGTTCTGCTTCAGCTACGGCGCTCTGCAGTTTATGTCTCCATCGACATTTTGGACTGGAACTTTAATTCTAGGATCACTCTTCTTCTATGACATCTATTTTGTATTCTTTACTCCATTGATGGTTACAGTCGCAACAAAATTGGATGTCCCCATCAAGTTGCTTTTCCCGCGTCCAGCTGGGCCAAATGATGACCCTGCCGTTCAAGCCTTGGCAATGCTGGGACTTGGAGACATTGTCATTCCTGGGATGATGGCGGGGCTGGCGCTACGATTTGACCTTTTCCTCTATTATCATCGAAAGGGGATCCAGAAGGCTCAAATCGAAGAGAGTGAGTCAATCGTGAAGCCTCAATATCAGGCTGCGACTGGTTCCTGGGGCGAGCGTTTCTGGGCACCAACCAGGGCATCACAGATACCGGAAGTCCAGCCTCCCTATCATGATGCTCGAGCTTTCTCCAAGACGTACTTCAAAGCAAGTATTGTCGGATACGTGCTTGGAATGGTAACCACCCTGCTCGCCATGCAGTATTCCAATCATGCCCAACCAGCCCTCCTTTACCTAGTCCCTGGTGTCTTGATCTCTCTCTGGGGCACTGCCCTCTTTAAGGGTGAACTCCATCTGATGTGGGGCTTTTCTGACGCAGAGGAGGATGAAGATGAAGATGAAGAAAAGTCCACGAATGAAAAAGATGCTCAATCGGACGAGGAGAAGAAAAACGAACCTGCTCAAGAGAACAAGAGCCTGTTCATGCGGATCCTATCTGGGGACCTCAAGGCACTCAAAGATGGAGGTTCTTCATCGAATACTCAGGACACACATCAGAAAACAAAACAAGATACACCCTCCGAGGACGAAGGCACACAGGCTTCTAGTTCCGAGAAGGACGGGGCGGAAAAGAAGGATGGTGATGACAAAAAAGAGAAGCAAGAAAAGAAGGAAGACGATCTCGACTTGGTCACATTCTCGTTATCATTCCGACGCAGTGCTGCCTCTAAGAAGGATTCTCAAATCGATTCCACAATCCCTCAGAAGGACGAGATTTCCATCACTCCGGTTGATGGAGGAGATGAGGAACCGCCAGCCAAAAGACGACGTGGCTCTCCTCGAAAGAAATAAATTATTGTGAAGAAATCATAGCTATGAACGAAACTATTCAATGAACAATCTCTTACATGAAATCTGCACGGCCAAGCAATATCTATGGCCATTCAATCAAACTCCTTCCAATGCTAGAGCTATAAATATGACCTCTAGAGACTTACAACTTGTTATCTTTGTAGTATCTATCGAGACTAGTAGAGCAACATTGGACTCCAATGTTGCTGGATGGATTTACTAGGCAGTGCACCCTGCAGTCGAACTTCATAAACATTTCCAAGTGGTATCATATTCTCGTACTACTGTTAACATTGATCCAATATCCGCTTCATCTCCTCCCATCTCGAAGCAGAAACATCGACTAATTGTCGGAGGTCATCACTATCGACCGTCCAACCACCATGCTTCTCCATCTTCACAACAACCATCTTTCCCTCACCATTCTTCTCTTTATCCACAACAATGCAAACCCGCTCCTGACTCAACCCTTCTTCATAACCATCTGGATCAGCAAGAATCCACTTTTGCTGCGACCCCTTCTTCTCTTGGACCTTTTGCTCCTCAGCATCGGGAATGACAACGGCACGCCAGCCCGCCGCAGCGTCCGCCTCAAAAACACAAAATGAACTGGCAATAGGTAGACCACGTAAAGAGAGCTTGCGAGATTCCGAAATCTTATCCGAGCAGATAATTGTTTCATTATCGACATCCCACCAAGCACGTGGAAGCTTTGTATCACGCAAAGCAGCCAGGACAGCCGCCCAGGCTGCGTCGAATGGGTTACCGGCTAACGAGATAAGCATGATATCGATGTAGAGGACCCAGAAAGCCTTGATCTCGGCAGGTTTGCTTTCCTCCTCGACACCTGATCCAGCGTCCACATCCATTTGTTCCTCCTCATTATGCCGTTCCAATTCTTCCGGGCCCAGGTTTGGCGGTTGATACCAGATACGCAGATCTTCTGCCCGAACCATACGGGTAGTGTGCAAGAGGGAGAGGATTTGGTGGGAAAGTGATTGGGCGAGCGAAGAAGGTGGTGCACTGGGAATAAAGCCAGGCGCACACCCGGTACTCAACGAGATATTCGGGACAAGTAAGTTCAAATCTTCAACGTGAGCACTATCATCCTCATCCTCGTCTTGAGATTCATCACTCGGTTTCTCGGAGTCTGCAAGACGTCGTCGTTTATTGGCATTTTCAGATTGCGAAACACTCCACGAGGCAATATCATCGGTATGAAGAATTTCGGCCCGAACGCCACAGACAGCGGTCGTATCTCCGAGACGAACAACAGCACTACCATTTGTATGAGTCAGGGAACCTGCATTCGCAGATGTGACTCGGAATTGAGAGGCGGCACGACCATTGGCGCGAATGGAGGTTTGATTGGTTGCGGGTGGAGGGGAAAGGTGGGCGAGAAGGTAGGCGTGTGGTTGAAGACGGGCGAATTGTGATGGTGGAAGGGAAAGTGAGTTTGGAGCAGCTGGGGGAGCAGCTGTAGAAGCCATGGTTAAGAACTTCTAGAGAAACTTTTGTAAATTGAGAAGATTGGAAGATCGGCAGGTTCTTCGAAAAGACCAATTGACCGGCAGAATATTTTCCATTATCGGGCGGTGAGAATTGATGCCTAGGGTACAAGGCATTTAATAATTGACCCAATTAGGTAAGTAGCTTAGGGCTTGGATGTAGATTGTAGATATTCTAATGCAGCACTGCATCACAACGTTAAGTGACGGTCAATCGAACCACCAAAAAAAAGCCCCTATACTTGACGCCATTTGAAACGTTCATTTTACCAAGTGCTTAGTCATATTTTGATTGTGTGATCGAAATCGAATATTTGCTCCCGGAGCCCTCCCTGGAGTTTTTATCCTGGCTATGTATGTATATTATGTAATTCTTTTGAGCAATGAATTTCGTTCCTGTATATATTGGGTTGACCTATTCTCGAGCGAAGAAAGTAGATCAGGCAACATTTGTTATTGATAAATTATATCCAAAGGGGCTTCTAAAGAAATCGAAGATCGCGATAATATCTGTGAATAGAAAGTCAAAGACAATTTTAGAACATATTTGCTGGCAGCCAAACAGGAGTAAAACGTCGGAATCATGTCCAAATCGATAGGTGGAAGGATAGGGATGGTTAAATGACACATGTGAGTTATTTCATTTTCATTCCCTCCTTTCCCTGAAAGATCCACGTTCAGCTTTTTCCAAGAGACATGTGATGGTTTTGAATTCAGATAATTTGAAAGCCTTTTGCACTAGTCCACGTTTGGAATTCAATGAAAGCCCCGGGTACATCTTCGGGATACCCTTCCATGGCATAGTAGATAAAAAGGTCAAGGAGAGAATGTCTCTCTTCACATTCAACAGCCGAGGGAGTTCTGCTCCGGCCTTAGATTTGACTTCCAATACCAAGCTCACAGCCGTTGCCTCCGGTGGAGACGGAATTGTCTCTCTGGAATCAAAAACAAATGTTGGTGGCTGATATGCTGTAACTTATATTGTGCCCAATTTTGATATACCAAATTTACTTCGTAAACTTGATACTTTGACCCTGGGATCTTGAGATTGGGGGATTGGAAGAGTGTATCGTATAGGAACCACAGTAATTGAGCGACGATCCACAAACTGTGTAGCAACAGAACTATCATTGCTAAGTAAGTCCATAGTCCAAGGAGCAAAAGAGATGGTCCATTTAGCAGAACTTTGGTTAGTTTCAATCTCATAGTTGACCTCGTAAATTTTATTTCTACTAGATTTTTTCTGGCTCGGTCTGTCATTTACTACCCGTAGTTATACATAGATGTACTGACTAACTAGTGATGAGCTGTGCTCATACCAAAGCTTTATATGTACTCCATGGCGTATTCCAGGAGTTCAAATTTGCCTTGTTTATGATGGAGATCCCTCAATATTTGAATTATTCAAGTTATAATACACCATAGTCATTGCAAAAGTCCAGCGAATATCTAATTTTATCAAATTCCAGCCTGTGGCTGGCGAAGGCGCTCTTCCTGCTTCTCGCTCGTCTTCATCACATCGTCACACCGTCAAGGATTTTCACCGAGGTACTTTGCCCATCAACTCTCAAGAACGAGGAACCAAATACAGCATAAATTTTATCTGCGGATCCCTTCGAGAAGATGTCGGGCAGATATTCCCGAGCGATCGAAACTAATCCAAGTACCGGCCGAACCTTGGAACTCTACTTTTCATGGGAACTTCATGGTGATACTAATAATAATTCAGCATTAACAAAATGTTGCAATGTTTTGACTACTTCTTCAATTGTCCCCACCACGCTAATGCGGCCCGATCACCCCCAGTCACCGCGATGGCTTCTACGATTGGTGCAGATCAGTCCAGACGGCGTTAATTCATCACACTTCACTGGGGAAATCCCTCCGCACCACCACTTATTACGGTCGTCCTGGCGAGACGCTGCTTGCTGAGCTCTTGAAGACCGTCGATTGGTTCGTTAGGAGAGGGAATGGCTAATCAGTGCAGCTGGTCACAGCGTGAGAGCACATTTAGTGTGATCCCCACTGGCTGTGGTTCCATACATGTAGTCCAGATTACCCCCCTCGTGATTTATTTCTCGCCTTGCTTTCAATTTGATGACACTCATACTGTACAAGCTCAAGCTAAAGGTCCTGGGGAAGAGATGAGCTCTTTGCTGGTTTAATATCTACGAGGGTGTGCATTTATTGAATCGCAGCGCGATCTTGGAGTCAATAACATAGTAAGTCCATCTTCTGTGGGATATTACAAAACAATGGGAGCTCAGCTCACAAGATTACTTGAAGAAAGGGAACGAAAGAAAACCACCAAGTCTGCCATCGATTAATCCGTCATCATGCGGAATCCAATCCTTTCTCTCGTCAAACGGGTCAATGTCCCAATCACCGCATCGACGACAGGAAAAGAGCTTGCTGAAATGCAACGAGATCCATGGTCGCAGTCGGGCAAATATGGATATGGCTTTGTTTATTTCGCGGTAGTACTGCTGGCCAGTACTTCGCTTATTCGATTCTATCATATTTGGGGCGACAAAATGCGTATCGCCTACTATAAGGAACACAAGGAACATCGACCACATCTACAGCCAGCAGCATCAGAAATAGTGGAGGAATATGAGCTACCCAGCGCAGGCACTGATGCTTCAAGTGCACATTTCTTCCCACCTGCGTCACTACCAGCTCCACCAAAACGACGAGAATCCATTCTACAGAGATTTGTACCGCTCAAGAAGGCGATTGCTTTGATGCGATGGATCTTTTACCGACCTATGCCAGTGATTAAGATCGGGAAACTTGAATTTGTCTTCCCTTCGTTGGCAGTTACTGCGATTGTCTCAATTGCTTTGATATTTGTCGCTCTATACTGCTTCCTCCCACAGCCCCTCTACTACTACTCCATCGCCCTGGGATCACCACCACTCGCAATTCGTGCTGGTATGTTGTCAGTCGCAATGGTGCCTTGGATTGTTGCTCTCGCTACAAAGGCAAACTTCATCAGTATGCTCACTGGACTGGGACCGGAGCGATTGAATGGACTACATCGCTGGTCTGCCTACATTTGTCTCTTCCTGAGTCTGGTGCATATGATTCCGTTCTATATCACGCCCATCTGGGAGAATGGCGCAATGATCAACTACCGTACATTTATCACTCTGCCTATGTACGTCTATGGAACCGGTCTTGCGGCCATTATTCCTCTTTTCATCCTTTGCATTCATTCTCTCCCCTTTATACGCCACAAAATGTACGAGCTGTTCATCGTGATCCATATCCCAGTGTCCTGGATTTTTGTGGCTATGCTCTTTTGGCATACCAAGAATTTCCTTTCCTCCTGGGGCTACCTCTGGGCAACGGTTGTCATTTGGATCATCACTTATATTATCCGAGTCTTCTATTTGAACTGGTCAAATCCCTTCAACACGGATTCATTCATGATTGGAGAGGAGTCGGCTGTCACTCTTCTTCCGCAAGGTGCATTGAAAGTGACTGTGCCCACCAAAATGCGCTGGCGACCTGGCCAATACGTCTTCTTGCGCATGCCTAGAATGGCATTTTTCGAAAGTCATCCTTTCACTATCTCCTCGCTTTGCAGTGACGACTTTCCATCCGACTACGGTGAAGAATACCGTGATCTAACGCTAGTGTTCCGACCATTCAAGGGTTTCACACGAAAAGTCTTCAAGAAATCATTGGAAAATGGGCCGTATAAAATCTATTCAGCTCTCTTGGAAGGACCTTATGGTGGAATGCAACGTCAAATGGCCGCCTTTGACGATGTGGTCTTCTTCGCTGGTGGAAGTGGAATCACAGCAATCGCCAGTCAACTCCTGGATTTGATCAAGAAGATTCGTGACGGGAAGGCCGTGACCAAATCGGTGAAAGTAATTTGGGCCTTGAAAACGGCAGAGACGATGGAATGGTTCCAAGAAGAACTACGCATCTGCCGAGACAGCGCACCGTCTAACATCGTGAATTGCCATTTCTTCCTCACTGGTGTCGGTAAAGAAGACCAAGCAGGAAGGGATATGGTTCAAGAAAAGATTTATGGCATGTTACAAGGAATTGATAAGCGCAACTCAGCGTACATTCGTGAAGAAGCAGCCGGTGATGCCGAAATCGAAAAACAATTACGTCGCGAGAACGAAGATGGACTGGCTGCCTTGCCAAATGCATACACTGCCTCACATATTGCCAATAGTCGGCATTACCAGCACCCTCAAACGGCCCCTTACTCAGGCGCTAGCTCACCAGGATTCGATTTTGGATTTGGTAGTCAATCAATCCAAAATGCGCCTCAGAGAAACGTCACGCCACGCTATGTTTATTACCAACCTCCATTACGAAGAGAGAATTGGAAGACAGATTACTTCCGACCTAATATCTCCCAGATACTTCGTGATTATTCCAAGAACTTTGGTCGACGTGCTTGTGTCTTTGTCTGTGGTCCTCCGGAGATGCGTATTGAGGTGGCTAGGACTGTGGCCCAATTACAGACGCAAGTTATGTTTGGCTCTTCTCAGGATGAGATTTTCCTACATGCAGAGAATTATAACATCTAATTTAGCGACGGGGCATCTTGGTGCTCGCTTTCATGTTCTATATGTTGATTCGATACCCGTGGCGTTGTTAGCTTTGCTTTATACCTTTTAGTCTGCATGTACTACTACCGGCGTAAACATGCCCAATACCATGCCTACATTTACTACTGTACTGCAGTTATACCATCAACTTATCTTCCCAGTATCACGTAGAAAGGATATCTCGTTAATAAACTTGAATGCATTGTTGTTGAATCCATGCAAATAGATATCTAATTTGTCTGTGTGGGTATCAGATGTATATAAATCGTTCAAAAGCGCGGCGCGAGCACATTATGTATTCACCTTCTCAGCGACACATTCTCCTTCTCCGAATCATCCTCAGCCTTACGCTTTCGCGAGGGAGTACCATCGCCTTCAAAAGATTGAGAGTCGGGTAAAGGTTGAACTCCATGATCACCTTCATCACCGTCTTTAGCCTCAATCTTCTCCCAACCTCCATCATCAGGATCACTGCGATTTGTACTTTGAGAGCTCTCATTTTGGTTTGTAGCAGACTCGACCGAATTCGGCTGCCCATCTTGCTGCCAGTCTACGTCCAACGTAACAATTCTCGCACCAGATGGGGTTAAACGTCGATAATACCCTTCCACAACACCGTCTTGAACCTTAAAACCACGAGCAATATACCACCTTAGACCATCCTCATTTGCTTCATGGACATGAGCCGTGACCGAGCGAATGCGGTAATGTTTGACCAATTTTGAGGTACGGCTTGGTGTCTTTGATTTCGGCGGTGTTTGGAATAAGAGCGAGTTCAACAATGCCGCTGCCACGCCATGTCCCCGATACGGCGAAAGAAGGTGTAGTGTTTGAATATATAAATTCGTTTCTTGTCCACCCGGAATCTCTTCCAGTCGACACCGAATTCCCCCAATTACCTTATCTGTCCCTTTTGAAGAGATCGCATTTGTGGTATTCGTGGTCGAGACCACCGGGTGATCATGGTAGATTGCGACGCGTGATAGTGACGCGATGACCGGGTCGGTTATAGTGGCCGTGTAGAATGAATTTGGGTAGCGGATGGGTAATAGTAACCCCGTAATACGCGTCAGAGATGGTATATGCGCTGTCCCTATAGCTTCAACCGTAACATGAGGGTGGGGTGTCTCATAATGGGCCGGAATAGGATCGGGGTAAGGTATGAAGGAGGGTTTGTTGGTGTTTGGGAGTGACTTTGCGACGGCAGACTTTGGAGGTTGTATTGGTGGAGGGTGAATTGGGGGTTGAGATCGACCTTTGGAGAATAAATGAGAAGTCATCTTTTTTTTTTTCTTCTTCTAAATATTAACACCTGTCTTAAAGTCTTGAAGGAGTGTTGAAGTTGCAAGTTGCAAAGTTGAAGTTCGTCCAAATTGGATGCGGAGAGACGATAAGCCGATAAGAGCGGATCGACTTCGGCCAGTCTCGTTTCAACCCCAACTTCAACTCTCCTCAAGTTGAGCAGAACAAAAAAAAAAAGATAAAGTGTCCAGGTTCCCTCAATCGGTAGGTTGAGTCTCTTTTTCTTTTACTGTTTAATTTCTATGGGATATTCTTCGGGATATTCTCTTACTGTTGTTTTCTCAACTCTTTCACCCCTTTTGGATCAGGTGGCTTAGCCTCATCCTTCATACCCGAGACACTTACCCGTGAACTGGTGCTGATATACTATCCCGACTACGTGAAGGGTAGAGACCGAACCAACTCGTGACCCTTCTTTCTGCATCCTATGTTATATGATATTCTTCCCCTCGGACCGATTCCGATCTCGACTTGGTTGTTTCGATTGGTACCCTGCGGACACACATCTGCATAGATTTCCGGCATATGGAGAACTAGCCCCCATATCGGCGCGAGAAGGGTTTTGACTGTGTCGTGCGGGTAGACACAGTTGTCGGAAATTGAACATTGGATATTGAAGACCGACATTATTGGACGACTCCGAAGATGACCGATTCCAATGCCGTGGCCCACCGGCCAAGTTATCCTGCCGGTACCATCGCGAAAGTGGTATGATTTGCGGAGAAATAGTGATGAGGGAACTTGCGTTGATTTCTAACTGTTGTTTTGTTTCGTCTAGTCTACCGATATATTGAACGAAACCTTTCACAATATTATTCATGATCTCGTCGCAAAGGTCCATCGCGAAGAAAAGGTGGCGCGAATGCGCTCCGCAGTCGTGGTTGCTCGGCAAAGGGCCGAGGAAGAAGCAACTGTCCCCGAGGAGACCGCCAGCAAGTCCGTGACTGAACAAACGAGGGAGGTTGTAATTGATGCCAATAAACTTGCAAATACACGACTCGAGACCGATGCCGCTATCTTCGATCACGGAAAAGTACACCTCAAAGGAAATCCATTGCATACTGTGAAGGAGATCATCTGTCCGGACTGTCGTCTACCACGTCTATCGTATCCTCCGGTTGGGGCAGGACACCGACCACCCCCAGATCCAAACAAGAAATACTGCAAGAATGGACCGATGATTACGCTACCCGGACATGATGTTCATGGAAAACTATTCGCCATCATGCCGAACCCTAAGAAACGAAAAGATCAGAAAGATAGTACTATCCCCGAGATACCGACCAGCAAATGTCCGATCTGTCCGCGATACTTCGTCATGAACAGAGTTGCGCAGCATTTGGATCGCTGTATGAACATTTCTGGTCGCAATAGTACTCGCAATAAAACACCGACAGACAGCGGCAATAGTGGTGCCAGTAGTCCGACATCTTCAGCACCGAAGCGCCCACATGATAACGACGATGAGGGTAGTCCCAGCCCAACAAAGAAGAAGAAGCTCAGCGGTTCTAATAAGAAGGGCTCTACCAATAAACCCGGACCGAGCAAGTTAAAGAACTCATTTACGGCAGAGGAGAATGACGATGATATCAAGAGCGAGAATGCCGATGGTTGAGGCTGTCCCAGAATTATCTTCTCTTTTATTTCTCTTCTGCGGCATCGCGGTGTCATCGGCGTTTTTTTTTTCTGAGCTTTGCTTCGGGGTTTATTTATGGCGTCTCGGGTTGGTCTGTTCTATATAAGAGTTTGCATAGACGACGATGATGATACGGGTGGGATGGATCTTGTATATTACTTCATACCAAGCACTGGGCTACAGCTGGCATTGCTGTAGACGGTGCATTTCTTTGATTCGATTTACTTTCAGGCTTGAAATAGGTTAATGCATTCAAGTTATTGGGTTTTGCATATTGATTCACCTACACAGAGTGGAATATAATATCGGGGATCATTTCTCGTGATTCGGGGACACTTTGTTGATGTAGCGTTCGTGGATTGTCCAGCTTAGATTCTTCAGTCAACTTTCACTTCTGATGCCTACGATCCTTGTTTCTTCCATCATTATTCCTCCTTGAATCTCAAAATCTATCTCATTATCTTCTATTCGACATCTATTCATCAGTTTCATCTATCTATCACATTCACAAGTTTGACTGGAGCCCCTCTCAAACTTAAGAGATCATCATTTACGCCAACATGACAAAGCCAAGGAAAAGAAAGTCAGACCCGGTAGATACCAGCATGGATGAACCAGAACCTTACGATGATCCAATTGAATTGATTGATCTGGCCCGCATAAACTGGCTACGAGAGCTCGAAAACGAACTGGAAGACGCTCCAGCCAGAGATAGTCTAAAACTGGCCCGGCGCGAACAGTCACATTTCAAACCAGGATACTTCTTCATGTTTTTGCCAGCTAATTGTCAAATCGAGCTCAACATTAGTGCTGGAAAGGATATTCCAGGTCCTGGCTGGACCAAGGATATTCCAATGTGGGAAGAAATCCATGGTCCCTCCGTCGTAGTAGGGACTTTGGACGATAACGCCCCGGATATCCCAAAGGACAAAGGAGTCTTCTTGCACATGAGAGATGCCCTGGTCTCGATGCAACCCAAGGCTCAAAAGTCCTTATTTCACAATCACCGCAAGAGGCATCTTTGTGGAGCATAGCCAAGTGCGTTGGAACCGTGGTGCGTCCACAGAACTTGGCAGACTCGAGATTCGCGCTGGAGTTGGCCAAAGGAAGATCGCAGGCCTTTAAAAGCCAGCTGGATGATCACGCAAAGAAGATCACAGAGTGGAGGATCCACAGACGAACTTGGGAGTTGAGTCTACTCAAGAAAATGTATCTGCAGGCAAACCCGTGCCTCCCACCAAATATGGAATACTCCGACATTATGGGAGCGGCTGAATACTATTCAAGAACAAAATCAGCTGGATAAAGAAGGCAAGATATCCCAGTGGGTACTGGGTCTACCACTCCAGTCAGTGATTCAAAGTGTGGATCTTCTCCCTCCGGAGTATGGAACGACAAAGAGCCCAAAGATGATCACCAAAGAAATGACAACGTGGGAAACCATCATAAGCCGGAACGTGCGTTCGAGCACGAGATGCTTTTCGATTTTAACCCCATGTCGCGCACGCACTCCCAGAGCCCGAGGACCTCTGACCAACCACTACACGAATTTGCAGGCTTCGACTAACCAATATTGACTCTAAATTTGCATCTCCATCTTATTATCGCCCTTTTTCGCTTGACCTGCGTGGATTTACCGCGTTAGAGGCAATATCTTGCTCTCATAAGTTTTTTTATTTTTATCTTTATCTGTTGGCCTCTGGATTGATTTTGCTGGAGCCATAACTCACTCTCCTTAACATAAATTTCATCTACTCTGTTTTCAGAAATAAAATTTGGATATTATCCATTTAGTAAAGCAGAACATTGATTACTACTAGATTTTAAGGTATGGATACCTTGTAAACTATCAAAAAGCTGAGCAAGTTTACTCACTTCCGTATTGTAATTCGAATTTATTCAAATTCAATATAATAACAATGATTTTCTCTATAATTTTATTGATTTGATCTCGGATATCTACAACTAGTGTAGTGGGCTACGCAGAGTTCAATGTAACGTAGACAGATGAGAGCATTAATTGAAGTCCCAGTCCTATGTCTATTGATAAGAAATATAATTGCAAGGATCATGATTTCTGCTAAACAATGTTGAAGCAACAGGGTGGTAAGAATCATTCGGAGGGATAAGAAGCAACAGGGGGATAGAAGAGCAAATAACATGAAGATTCCCTTCCTCCCGCCGGCCATCCAGGATTCAAGATTCTCTGATGGGAAGAGTTGCATCGCGAAGATCAGCCCCTAATACAGTACCAGCGTCTTCATCTCGGCTTGTGGTATCTCCTGAGTCGAAGGTTTTGTTGTGCACGAGATCTTGAGGTAATTCCGATCCTGATACGCAGCGAGCAAGAGTAACAAGTGTGGATTTATTGAGATACTCTCCCGCTGATGGCCAGAATCTAGTCGCTTCGTACTTCTCAGTAACTGCATTGTTACAATTCCGCATTTTCGCTTGTAGGTAGGCCACGAGAAAACAAAAGTATAGATATCTCCGACGAGGACGGTTGTCGGTTAAAAATTTCAATTCTCTGTTGTCAATCTCCTAGTTTTATGATCAATACAATATTCCAAGTGTGGTTCTTCCACAACTAACCTTCAGTTTCGTGTAAGGAGGGTCACTACAATTTTCCCAAAGGTTCCAGGAACCGATCGTGTATTCCATCTTCGACTCGTCTAGGACCACACATTTCCAACGCGTAGGGTTATTCAGCGGACCCGGCATTGGGACGATCGCGATCGTTCCCTGATCAAAGAGCAATTTGATACTACTAGACAGTGTGATTCCTGGTTTGTGTAAGTCAGTCAATGCTTTGGTCACAAGAAGAATGTTCTTACCGTTGCGTGGATCTTCCAGCACACCATCACTAACTCCAAACAAATGCGTAATATCCTTTGAGGACATTGACTTTGGAACCAGATGCGCCGATTTTATGATCTTTTCGGGGAGGGGAATCCCCAGTACATGACACCATCCAAAACCAGGACGACAACCCTCATTGACACCGTAATACGAATATACTTCCTTCTTGAATGCCGACTGGTCAAACTTGGATGATTTTTTTTTAGCAGTGGCACTCAACACACGGGAAATGATGGCGTCCCTATAGGCATGCTCGAGTAAAGTTTGATCGAGTGGACCTTCCACTCGCTGACGTTTTGCTGAGCACTCTTCGTCTATATCCTCAACGATCAGTGGGCGTTGAGTTTTCAGTACGTGGAGGGTCCAGGATGACGAGCGGAACGACTTCAATAAGGGGGCAATCTCTCGCTGAAAGTCATCGTGGGATATTTTTGCAGTTTCGCGAGCCTCAGTGAGGCCATCTCGGACACAACGAAAGTAATCAAGCTCGGTTTCTAATGCTTCGAGTTTCACATCAAGAACGTCGGAGATCGATGACTCCACTGACATCTCAGAGAGACGAGATGCTGCACTCACGGACCTCACTTTCTCCGTTTCCAGTGCGGTCTGACGGTGCTTTGGGAGCAAAGAAGAGATTCGTCGTGGTATGACCGGGGGGTCGGTGGTCTTTTCCATCTTGTATCACGTTTGCGGCAGGCGATTGATGTTCAGAAGAAGAAGAAGAAGAAAAAAAAAAAAGGAAATATCTCGGGGCATCAAGGCTTTTGTGAGGAAAGTAATAAAAGACGTGGAAGGACCACTGCTGAGAAGATTAAATTACCCTATGACCTATCCATGGTTGTCCAAATTTGGCTTAGTTGAGGATTTTAGCTTCGTGGTCAATCATCTAAAATTTATAAACTCGAAGGATCTGCAATTTGAATTGTTTATGAATTAATTAATCCTTGACAACAAGGTTGTCTATTGATCATTGGGTAATTAAGGGTCGGTGTATCAAATTGAGCTTCAATATACACACCTGTATACATTGAGTATACTTATATAGAACTCCTAAGCTATACGAGGAATACTTAATTACTACCTGGAACACCCACATGACAAACTATTCAAACTATTTGAATAGAATATAATCTATGCTGCACCTCTGCAACTGTCTAATATATCAGCAGTCAATTAAAAGTATCAAGTAAATAACCCATAGTATTTTTTTACATATAATCAAAGAAGTCAAAAGAGTTCAAAAGACGAAATTATAAAATGGGGGCTCCACCACCCGCGGGGAACTTCAACTTTCTCCAACGTACAACTCTTTTCAACCTCTTTTCAACTCCTCAAACCTCGCTCCTTACCATGGCTGACCTCTCAGCTTGGGCTATCCCCCGACTTAGTCAACTACTCCCCCTCGATGAAGAATCCCTCAAACAAGTCATCGAGTATTCCGCCTCTCTTCCCTCAGACGCCTGTGCCGATCACCTCAAAAACCTCCTCGGAGACTCCCCTGCTGCTTTCGAATTCATTTCCTCCTTTAATGCCCGCCGCGATTCCCGTCAAAATAACCGACAACCTGCTCCTACCAGCTCTTCCCGGAACGATGAAACATATGCCTCAAAGGGAGACCGACCGAAGGGGAGAGGCAAGAAGCAAAAGGCTCCGCTACATAGCGCCGGTCCACCACGCCGGCCGGAGAACTATGGCGATGTGGGCGGTGGCTATATGAAGAAGGATGAAGAAGATTACATGTCGGCCAGCAAATCTACCTTGCAACCTCCACCTCAGTCCTCGAACCCCGGCTCTTCGGGATCGTCTCGTGCCCAATCGCCTATGCCTTCGTCATCTTCCAAAGCGCCTCCGTCAGCCTCCGGTCCAGTCCTGTCAGATATGCTACCAAATGTACGGTCGAAGGTGAGCAAACAGTCTCGACAAACGGGCTCGGCTGCCAATGCGTCTAAAGGTGGCGCAGCTCTCACAACAAATGATATCACCGATCTGACAGCTGCCATTGCTGCTTTGGAAGTATCGACCAACCCAACATTAGGCGAAAAGCGAAAGTGCAATTGCTACGCTTCGATCCACTCATTATTTGATCCCGCTCCGAATTGCTTGAATTGTGGCAAGATCATCTGTTCGTTAGAGGGACTACAACCTTGCTCGTTTTGCGGTACACCCCTTCTCTCCGCAGAGGAAGTGCAGGATATGATTAAAGAATTACGAGCTGAACGCGGACAAGAGAAGATGCGTGCTCATAATGAGGGCGTTCATCATACCGGAGGACCGCGTCCGGTTGGTTCTGGGTCCGCATCTCCCAGCAAACTCGATGCTGCCAAGGCACATCGTGATAAACTTCTATCATTCCAGGCCCAGAATGCCCGTCGAACAAAGGTTGTTGACGAGGCTGCTGATTTTGAGACTCCCAATGTTGCCTCCACTCTTTGGATGAGTCCCGCGCAAAGAGCACTAGCGCTTAAGAAGCAGCAGCGTATTCAACGCGAGATGGAAGAAAAGGCCCGACCCGAGTGGGAGAAAAAGAAAAGTTTCATGAGTTTAGATATTAAGGGAGGTAAAGTTCGACGAGTATACCATACTGCTGCGGCCGAGTCCACCCCTGAACCCAGCGAACCAGAGCCTGCAGAGGATGTCGAAGATGTTGCGCCTGCACAATCTTCTACTGGACATGCATTCAGCAACAATCCTCTTCTGGCATCGGGCGGGCTCATGCGTCCGGTCTGGAAGGCTCCAGATAGTAAGACTGCTGTCGACGCGGCGGCGCGGACCGAGCGAAAGCAAACATGGAGACGGGTGCAAGATGACAATGACGATAACGAACAATGGATCTTGGATGGTGGAGCACATGGATATAGTACATAATATCCTGCCTTTTTTTTTTGGCTAAATGCCAACTGGTTTTCATCAGGCTGAGTCTGACAGGGTTGCTATATCTGTCCTGATGAAGTTGGCCCCTCTTGAAACTGGGACCTCGGGGTTATCCAGATGGCTTTTGATGGATTTCCCAGAATTCTGAGACATGGCAGTACTTTTTTTTGGGTACTCACTAAGTGAGCTAGCAGTTTAATGATACTTGAAGTCAGACTGCAATGCATTTTAACCGAGCCCTGATGAATTCTGCTTTGAGAAGGGTGCTAACTTTATGCTGGTTTATGCCTGGAAAAAGACTGACATCTCGGATCTATCGGTCACTCCCTATTCAGTGAACAGAACAGAAGATGCAGTGAATATATCAAACATACCACTCTCCCCTCTTGACGTTACCGATAAGGGAGAGGTGCAGCCAACTGCAAGTTTGCTGACTCGATGCTCCATCGAGGCCAATCCCCACAATATCAAAAACGGATACTGGCGGTCTCCCGTGGAGTGAAATCCACCCCCAGCCGTGGTGGAGTGAAAACCCATTTGGAGGGGTTGCTTGTCTCGGTCTATGGTCATTTCTATCTTTGTATACCGATGACCTATAATATTTCCTTGATATGACATCTGAGTGAGACGTAAGGTAGTTCTTACAAGCCATGCATACGCCATTCAGCCACTGTTCCCTTAATCCATGTAGTATTGCTTACTTGAATATAACTGCTCATCCAAGTACTACTCAACCAATGTTCTTTAAATCAATTCTGGCCATTCTTTCATCAATTAACTACAATAGCTTCCCCAGAGTTCCCAGCATTCCAGCATTCCCCCACCACATCAAAACATCATCCCGTCTAAAGTACTTCCAAGGTTGAAAAGAAAAAGAAACCAATCAAAATACCCGGTCATAGCCGTGCAACCGCCTTCATTTCTCTTTTCGTCCGTTTTTGTCTCTTTTTTTTAAGCGCCGCGCCGCTCCTGGCGGATTCCGTCATCGACATTCGGCTGGGTGCGGGTATTTGCGGGTGCGGCGAGTATAAAGTACATTTCAACCCTACAAAAGACGGAAATACAAAGAGACAATCTCATGCTGACCTTTTCATTGCCATCTTAAAATTAAAAGGAGGAATATTCAGGTATTTCAAAACAGCATACAGCATCATGCTAGCTGAACCTGTACTTGATCACCTCACTGTTGATCGGATACTGAGAGATCTGGCTGCAGTGCTGGTAGTACTGGTAAGCTACTCCTTCATTCCCCCCAAATACCCCAATGTCTTCCCCCCCGCCATCTCCACAAACGATATTGTCCCTTCGGTCAGATTCAGATTCAGATTCAGACTGTAAAACTGATATTTTCAGACCATTGCTTATATCCTCTACAATCGCTTCGTCCATCCACTCCGTCATATTCCAGGTCCATACTTAGCATCCATCACTCCCTGGGTCCAACTATACCACGGTCTAAAAGGTGATCGACACCTCTGGCTCGACGAGTGTCACGAAAAATATGGTAGTCATGTGCGTGTCGCACCAAACTTTGTCTCGGTAAATACCGACCGTGGTCTACACGATATCTACGGACACGGAAAACGCCTGCAAAAGGCGGACTTTTATAATGCTTTCCCGGCCATCAAGGGCGTATACAATACTCACAATGCAATTGATAAAACGATGCATGGTCGGAAAAGAAGAGTTTTAAGTCAGGCTTTTTCTGATGCCGCGTTGAAGGGTATGGAAGATGTCATGCTTTTACATGTGCGACAACTCTGTGCTGTATTGGCGGGAGATGGATTTGAGGCGGATATGGATCGGGATCAGGATCAGGATAGGAAGGGGTTGGTGCGTAATATGGGGAATTGGTTTAGTTATCTTTCCTATGATGTTATGGGTGAACTTTGTTTTGGAAAAAGTTTCGATATGTTGATTTCCGATAGTCGTCGACATATGATTGGATTGGTTGATCGTGCTGCGAACAGGCATTATGTCGTGAGTCCTCTTTCCTCAGTCGACCATTGGGATTTGATTCATCTCTAACAAAAGGAATTTCAAAAAAAAAATAGTGTGGTCTTTGGATGCCTCTAGACCGCTGGAACCTCGATCAAATCCTCATCCGTCGCCTCACTCAAGACCGCTGGAATTTCATCATGAACTCACGCGTCGAAGCAAACAAACGTGCCCAAGAACGAGCCTCAGCCGGTCGTGAAGCAAAGAAAGATTTCTTCTACTACCTTCTCAACGCAAAGGATCCCGAAACAGGAAAGGGTCTCAGTACACCCGAACTATGGGGCGAAGCAAATGTCCTCATGATTGCAGGAAGTGATACAACATCCACTACCCTCGCCGCAACCCTCTTCTACCTCGTCCGATCACCCGCAGCCCTTAAAAAATTGACCACGGAAATTCGAAACGCTTTCACTGAGGTAGAAGATATCGTCAGTGGAACCAGATTGAATGAATTAATCTACCTCAAAGCCTGTATTGACGAGGCTCTTCGTCTCGCTCCCGCTGTTCCAGGTGCACCTCCCCGTGAAGTGATGGAAGGTGGAGCAGTCGTCGATGGTGTTTTCCTACCTGCTGGTACAGATTGTGGAACACCTACATATTCAATTCATCGACAAGAAAAATATTACCGTGAAGCACAGCAATATATTCCTGAACGCTGGATCGAAGGAGAAACCTGTACGGGATCCGAAAATCAAAGTTGGGAAACAAGAAAGGAAGATGTTGAGACAGCTCGTCGGGCATTTTGTCCTTTTAGTATTGGTCCTCGAGGATGTATTGGGAAGAGTATGGCTTTTATGGAAATGAGATTGACCTTGGCGAGGTTGGTTTTCTTATTTGATATGAGTTTGGCGGATCGGAGGGGTGAAGATGAAAAAGGTCATTTGGCTCTTGTGGATCATTTTACTAGTGCGAAGGATGGGCCTAATGTTGAGTTTCGGAAAATTGTACCTGTTTGTTAGTTGGTACTTGTATATGATGTTGGTGAATTTTATCAAAATTTACAGGTCTGACATGGTATAAAAAGATGTATGGATGTAGAGTATATCAGCAGTTGTTAAGTCCGATAATTTGTCATTCTCAGAGAATGTTTACAGGTAGATCTTTTCTGCAGTCACTTTATGGTTCTGTAGTATATCATGGTCTTTTTCAAGGTGTTTTCTCCATTTATGTAAATTCAATCTTGGCTGGGATAGGTTTTGAAACCAAATTCAAATCTCAATATACGTTCTGGAAAACTATACCTATATAGCTATATTCCTATATATAGGTATATATGTTATTCATATCTGATATACTCGAGAGTATATACCAATTATTCAATGACCTGTCTAGGAATCGAGATAAATTTTGTTGTTTAGAGATCCATCTAAACAATAAATACGGATATCTCTGAACCATCCATGGTTTAAAGATATCCGGGTTTATAACTGTCGAACCAAGAATGTGTCAAAAATACATCACTAGGTTAAAAAGTGCGCACGCAGCCCTAGTCCTGACAACGTCTGATGGATAGGAGGCTAAAACGGTCATCGTTGGCTCAAACATCGGAAGTCTTGTCCTCCCCCTTTCATAACACTACGTTCTTACCCAGTTCAGTGATTGAGCACTATAGTCAACAAATACAATGAGCAATCAACTTGACAGTGAACGCAATGCCCCAAAGCTGGATAGTTTTGGTGAAAGTTTACTTACACATCTGATCCCATTCACCAAATCATACGCCTACGATGGAGAGCTTCAATTGTCAGATCTCATTGACTCCGAGTCTGCGAATACCACCCAAGAATTCTTCCTTATCTACTCCGGAAAAGCCTCAGTTGAAACTATCGTTCATGATCTATCATCAAATACTCGCTCCTCCCGCCTTGTCTCATCTTTCGACCTGATTGAAACTAGTACTTATCAAGATACCATCCCAAGCCCATACAAGAGTATTGTATTCCGATGCCCTTTGAAATGCATACTGATAGTAGTAAATGGTTCTTTTAAATTCATGGATATTTGCGCCTCATATATCTCCAGAGCTAATTTTCTGATAGTCAACTACTAATGACTACTGTACATGATGAGCTCTCAATAATACTCGTACCGGAGTATTTCAATGTTCTAAGATTGTGTCTCCAAATTGTATTTCAGAATAAGACACTAGTTTAAGAGCTACAGTCAAACAGAATTGTGCATGCAATATATCTACTAGTAAGTACATGGTGATGGGACGTCCAAGATGACCCTTGGACGTTGAAGCAGAACCAGGGTAGCACCAAATACTACCAAAATAACAGCTAACCAAAACAAATCATAACAAGTTCAATTCGTTAATTACATTAAGTATAAATTCAATTTAGAATACACTGAATCTACTGAGAATTCTACTATATTCACCTATTAAATCACCACCTCAACCCATAAATGCATGCCGATCCCCAAGGACACGGTTGCGCGTCTTGTCCGCCCGCGTTTAGCAGAACCGCCCGCGACAAACTTCAACTTCAACTTTCCAATAAATTCAATTTGATATTCAAAGAACCAACTTGATGGCATCTCAAAGACCATGCCATCTGCACTCACAATCACATTTGTGCAGTCGACTGTGCTAAATGCCATTTCCAACATTCTAGCACAGTTAATTGATCAGCGCAACAACACCGTAAATCTCCTCCCATGCCCAACAAACCTCAACCCCATTCTGCACATATACCAGAATCAAAGAGAATTCGATCTGGGGAAAAGAGAATATAAATGATTCAAGCTAATATATTCACAGACACCATTCAAAGTAAATACATTGGCTCTACTACAGTTCATCACTTATGGCATTTTAATCGTGCCCCTGAACTTTTACTGGCAACGCGCCCTGGAAACCCAATATCCAGGATTTCCCTCGCGCGCAGAAATATCAACTCTCTTTTCAACGCGTTCATGCAAAACATTCTTCTCACTTGCATCTCTACGCGCCTTTTTGATTTCTCTTTGGCCTTGGTCCGCTGATTCAAGTGATGTGTCGCTTCCGCATCATCAAGATAAGGAGAAGGAGAAGATGGCTGAGATTCAGGGTCAAGGATCGAGTCGGTGGGCGCCTCGGGTGAGGAAATCGGGTCTACATGCGTTTATGATGAAGTTTCTTTTCGATCAAACTATTGCGGGAGTGGTTAATATTGTTTTGTTCGTTGCTTTGATTAATCTTTTGAAGGGGGCTTCTTTTGGGAGGGTGTGGGAGTTGGTTCTTGAGGTATGTTTACTTGTAACCCATCTGCATTTTGATCTGCCTTTGTTTTTGAACTTCTTGAGGGCTTGATTTCGGTGCGTTTCGTTGTTTCTCGAGTTTCGAACTAACTATGGAATAGGATTTTCGTCCTATCATGATCGCTCGATTCAAGTATCGCCCCGTCGTGTCAACACTGATGTACACTGTCATCCCTGTTGATCGGCGTGTCGTTTTTGGCAGCGCCTGTGGTGTTATTTGGGGAGTTTATCTCAGTTTATACGCGGCAGTTTAATGGTGATACTCACCTCTTTTCGTCTTGATTTATCTCGATTCTTCTTTTCTAGCGTTAATCTCAGCGGGCATAAATTTAGATATGGATTTCATTGTGATCTTTCTTTTTCATAATTCACTGTATTACTACTCAAGCCAATACATAGGCATATAAAAACCATATTATACTATCCCTGACGAGACCCGAACCCCGCAAGCCAAAAGGAAATAAATAAAAAAAAATATGCATGAAGGAGAGACATTAGGTTGGAGGAGCTTGCTCATGCAGCTGGCATCTCAATCTTCTTGCCCTTGACAGAAAGCCACTCAATGAAGATCGGGCCAACGAGCGTCAAGGCGCTCATCGCGACAGAAACATAGAAAGTCTGCATAATGGCCTCGTTGTATGCATAAAGAACACGCTCCAGAGCAGACCCGGATACAACACTGCGCACCATGGTCGCACCAGCAGAAAGTACCTTGACAGCATTGGCATCAGGTGCGTAGTGTGCGATATTCTGAACAAGTTGATTCTGGAAGACGTTTTGTCCGACAGAGACAAAAATCGCACCTCCCAGAGTCTGCGAGAACATAACAATCGCTGTGCCACAGGGGACATCCACGGATTTCAGCGCTGTCTGCATGACGATCATCGGTTGTTGCATACCCAGTCCAAGGCCGATACCGAATAAAGCCTGGTAGCCGATCCATTTGGGGTGACCGGAGTCGACCTCCAGAGTGGTAAGGAGACCTGCACCGATGGTCATGATGATAGAAGAGGCGATCATGAATGGTGTGTAGTAGCCACAGGCTGAGACAAGACCACCTGCCAGGAGAGAAACGACTACGACAGCGAGAATCATTGGCAGATTCATGATACCAGACTTGATAGGGGATGCGTCTTTGATGGCTTGGAACCAGATAGGGAGCTGCGAGGCTATCAGCATTTTGCATGTCATATGTGAAAAACTCCAGGAAAACTCACATAGTAGGTCAGAACAAAGTATGCACCACCCAAAGCAGCTGCGTACCACGCTGAACCCCAGACATTACGATTCTTCATCATGCGCGGGGGAACAGTGGCTCGTTCCTGACCATGCCATTGCAGGAAGAGGAAGGCGATCATGAGAACACCAAAGACCACAAAGAGCGCGATGACACGTCCATTGCTCCAGGGGTACTTAGTACCGCCCCATTGAAGAGCCAGAAGAAGACAGATGACGGATGGCAGAAAGACGATTGTTCCAGCTATATCAAACTCAGCCAAAAGCTGCTTCCAAGATGTCATTTGCTTGTAGGCTTTGTTGGCTGGAAGGAAAAAGAGGACGAAGAAGAAGGTCACGGCTCCAATTGGCAAGTTGATATAAAAGCACCAGCGCCAGGTGACTCGATCGGTGAAAGCACCTCCCAAACTATAAATCAAATTAGCAGTGCAATATCGTTTCTAGGATAGGAATGTTGTCATACAGAGGTCCGGCAACATTGGCAACACCAAACATGGCACCGATCAGACTCGTATACATGGGTCGTTTGTCCAGTGGAACAGTTTGGCTGATGATCAAAACAGATCCAGAGAATAGACCTGCCGCACCGAGACCAGCGACAGCACGACCACAGATGAGACCGACAGAAGTGGGAGTCGTAGCACAGACAAGAGATCCAATCTCGAAAACGGATAGAGCGCCGAGATAAATCCATTTGATAGAAAAGTAGGTGTAGAATTTCCCGAATATCAAAGTGACCGCGCAAGTAGTGAGCAAGTATGAACTTCCATACCAGCCAACATCTTCCAGGGAGTTGAATTCATCGGTGATTTTAGGGATGGCAGTTGCCAGAATGGTGTTATCCTGGAAATTATTAGAATGATTGATCACATGTATGAAGGATAATAAATGGTTCTTACCAATGCCACGCAAAGTACACAAAAGCAGAGCGCAATGGTAATCAGAGTCAGTCTCCAAGCGGCCGGATACTCGATCTCAGGCTCTTCAGTCTTTTCGCCATCAGTATCGCTGTCTTCTTTATTTTCTCCCGCCTTAACTTCCTTCTCAGTCTCATCTTTGACGGCAGTCTCCTTGCTGGAGTCTTCATGTTCGTTGGGAATGACCTCCTTTTGTTTAGGAGATTCGGAATTGGTCGCCTCTTTGTTTGTATCCTCAGCTGCAGCATGGGGACTTCTCGGCTCTTCAATCAATGTACTCTTCTCACTTGCTGCTCTTGAGGATTTCCCCTTCGATTGCGGTCGACTGTGACTATCTGAGTCGGAGGGTGTATTATTCCCGAGCACTATCCCCTCTTTGGGTTGCTCGGGTGGATTAAAAAATGTAGACATTAGGGGGGTATATAGTCAGATTAATGGAGTAAAAAACGAACGAAGAGAGTGGGAAATAATAAATAGCAGGGGGGGATAGCTGCGATCACATTACAATCAAGCATAAATTTTCAGCGGAGGGTGAGGGGGGAAGAAGAGGCATTAAAAGTTCGACGCAGGCTGTGTCAATGCAGGATTGGCAACACAACTGGACCTTTGTACAGGTCTCATCCTAGACCAGGGCGACCTTGCCGATACGTCAACGTGGAAATTGAGAGTGAACCAATCCTGTAGTCTCCCTTTTCATCCCATGTGGTCCGTGAATCTTCCGTTGCGGTCTGCAGAGTCAATAGTACAGTACAGCGCGTTAATGTGGATTCAATTCGCAGATCCATTTTGTAGTCCATTCGCGCTCGGATTGCAAGAAAAAAGTGCAAAAGAGTGTAAATTTCTACGAAGTTGCTGTTATCTGTCTAGTTTGCGGTGTGATATACGTAATAGTCGGGTGCGCGATGATCCAAGTGTCATGGAAAAAAAGAAAAGAAAGGTGGGAAAAAATTATCCGAGGGCATGGAATGTGGGCAATAGGCAGAGATGAAACCGCGTCTCAGTTGTAGACGGGGGATCATGTCGGCTAGGAGACCATGCAAGGATCATCAGCTATCATCTGCAGGCGTTGTCCTGGGGTCCAGGCTCCAGTGCAAGTCGGTGGACGTACCCTTGGCACCAATGGGGATGTAAGAAGGAGTGTATAAAGGAAGATCCCCTTGCTCATGCTCGGTAGTCATTGTACTTACAGTAGTGTTGGAGTAGTACTGTATATATCCATCCAAAATTAATTCATGACCCTACTGTATTCTTGAAGAGAGCATAAGAGTAATGTCATATCAACACACGTCAGCCAGAACGAAGTTAGTAACTGCATCATGCGAAAAAAGAAACAAATGAAATTCATTCCAATCTCAACTGGACATCATCAAGATCGACCGGGAGATCGCAAGCAGGATCTCTTAGCACTAGCTCCGACTGTCAATCTGGCAGTAAATTAAATTAAAGAAAGGAGTGGAGTGAAATAAGATGATCGTCCGCAAGGGGCCGAGAGTTAATGAAAATGCGTGGAGAAAGCGGTGAAGCATACATTATGTTGTAGTGTAAGAGCTAAGGACAAGGGTGGATATACCAAAGTTTTGATTGTTTAGTCTAGAGGAACATGTACATCTATATGTTGAATATCAGCAATTTGGAATTTAAGAGAGATTTAATATTTATATGTATATATCAATCCAGGCTATTAGATCAGCCTTAGAACCTATTCTCAAACACCAGGACTAACAGAAGCAAACCCTTCTATATATCCCTTAGCTCAAAGCTGTTGATCTTGCTCTCGCAGCAACCGCAATAGGCCCGCCATTATCCTCTAGATATTGGGCAAACTTAGGACCAAAGTCTTGCAAGAAAGCCGAATCCATCATCTCTTCGAGGACCGCCACCTTATCACCCTCTTCCGAGAATGTAATAAACACAGAGTACTCTAGCTGCCAGGGCCCCCATGGAAGGGTACCTTTCGACAAGGCGTATACGGCGGCTTTGTTTCTATCGGGATCGTGTACAACATGGTGGACCGTGAGCTTTGTTTGGACAAAATCCAATTAGCCTACACCCAGGTCTACGATGACAATCGTCCCTCTTACCTCGTATGACTGAACCGTAGCGATGAGAGCAGGAAGAATGTGGTCAACTTGTGTCCGCGTTCTGTTGGGAACACCAAGCTGAAAGGGAAGAGTGACTTGAGTGAAATCATCGGCGAAAGTAGACATCCATTCCTCAGCATTCCACTTCTTCCACCCGTCGATGAATTTTTGCAGCGTAGCTGCCTGGATATCTCGGGAGCCGGGCATACTGGATGTAGAGCTGGATGGCGTATATAGCGATGTGGATTAGATTTATAGATACACAGCAGGACAGATCGAAGCTGATGCTGGCAATTTTCAGAATCATGAAAAGAAGAGTCAGTCCTAAACCTGATATTTATAGGTGACATGCGGCGTATTTGGAAGATCGTACGCGAATGTCTGGAGTCTCGGATAATAGTTGATTAGCCACTCGGGACATTTCTTATAAAATGGGATCCACGAGCAACTCCTAGTAAATGCTAGCATGACTAATGGATATATCTATGGAGCATTAAGCTCGACTTTCTGGGGTAGATAATTTCTCTTCAATCGTTTTCAATAGGAAATTATGTCCCGCAGACGAGCTTGTATAACTATTATTTCATATTGTGCCATTCTGCGTGAACTGGATTTGGAGGATGGATGGAACATTGGAATATAGGAAGCCGGTAATGATTGTAACTTGACTCTAATATAAATACCTACCTGATGGCCCTAACAATGGATTCTGGCGTTTAGACTGACAGTATATCTAATTGCAGAACAATTGTTCAAAAATCCATTATTGGAGAGCACAACACTTGAGCGCTAAAATTTTATTTCACAGCATCATAATTCATCGTCTTATCTTATCCTGTAATCAGGGAAAACCATTTCTTTACTCCCCTCCGCACGCAAAATCCTACTTTGCCATCCTCAGCCAGCTTGCAGAGGACTTCATCCATAAACGGGCCTATTACCTTCGTCCGTACCTGTTCATTTAGCTGGTTACCATGAATCGTATCAATCAGCTCGTTAACCGTAACGCTCCCCGCTTGTCCAACCGACCCTTTCTCTCGATGAAGCCGGTCCAGCGCGACGAGGCATTGCTTCTCGCGGCGTGTCTTCTGCCCAATTTCCGCCTCAATCTTTCCTGGTAAATCAGATATAACCGCTCCATGTGCCGGATATCCCACCACACAGCCCTGCGCCTGCATCTTTCGCAATGCGCCCATGTACACGCCTAGATGCTCCACTGCACTCGTTCCATGTCCGAGAACATTGTCGCCTGTAAATAGGGCATTCTCTTCCTCAAGAACAAAACACATATGATCATGCGAGTGACCCGGAGCGTGAACCGCGCGAATCGTGGCCCCCTCGACAGCGAAAATTTGTCCGTCCTCAATTGGCTGCTGGTTGTTGTCGGGAGAATTCTTGTATATGCTATCAGCCAAGTATGGGTACAGGCGGAGCAAGTCCGGTACGCCTTTGGTGTGATCACCATGCCAATGTGTTAGGAATACATGAGATAATTCGATAGATCGCTCATGTAACGTTTCTTCAATCAAGTCCGCCCATGCGCGGTACCCTTGCGCGGTGTCTATGATAAGCCGCTGCCGTCCGGTACCGACAATATACGTGTTTGTGCCTTGAAGTGTGAACTATTGACAAAAGTGCCGTTAGTTTGACATCAAGAAATCTGGTCTTATTGCATTTACCTTGCCGGCGTTCTGTCCGAGGACACGGAGAACGCGAGGACTAAGTTGATCGACATCGAGTAACTTAGGGAGACGCGACTGCTGAGCGTTCAGGTAATCATCGAAAGCACAAGCATTCAAGCTTTTGTTGATCTGCTGGTATCCTCCTTCGCCCATTGTGTATAGAGCAGATGAAGTCACATGCCAGAGTGGGGAGGGATCTTCGGTTAGCTTGGGAGTATAGATCTTAGAGTAATAATTTATAATGGCAAGGAGAGTCAAATTTCTACGGTGGGGCGAGAGTATGCTAATATTATATCCCGGTGTCCGATATACTCTAGACCTTCGGGTAATCGGGCAGTTAGATATCGGGGTAATACGGCCACCAATCGGTCTTGATAAGCCCCCAATAATCGTCCTATGGGGGCCACGGAACTCCTCGAAAAGCTATACTAGTATGCAGGTGATCGATATACAAGACGTAGAGCCCTTACAAACACCTTACCTCCAAATAAACAGTTTCCCGTAAAACAGCTCTTGCACTTGACAATGTACATGTTCGCCTCTATGAATAGCATGATGTGAAGGCAACAGAAAATATATTGTATTGGAAAATCTCCCAGCTCCCATGCCTAGAATACCATTTCCCCCAGACCATCCCCCGAAATACCCGCAATCTGCGTTTGGGGGAATCTAACGTGGGGGTACTGTTGTTGATGTCGGCCGCGCCTCAGGCTGCATGTATTGAAAGGCAATGTTGAAATATCAAATTGACCCAGGAACTCAAGCATATGGTGGAAGGTCGGCCATGACTGTCATCCGATGAACAGAAGCGAACTCCACGTGCCACAAGTATATAGTAGATTCAGCCAGGTGTAAGAAGCTTCTTGATTGAGATCCGTCAATCGGCCAGTCAATGAATCATACGGAGCAAAGTTGAGTAGAATAAATTTTATTAAGCATGAGCAATATAATACTATCATATGTTCATCGGCTCGTGGGAATAGAGTCTAGATGTGGAGATTCAGATATCTCATTAACCTTAGTACCTACTAAGGTAGGTGCTAGGAAATCAGATGTCTTGGAAGACATAAAGTAGAAGCCCTACGGACCGGGGGTGCGAAGATTTTATATATAGAAAGAATTCTAGAATACGCATTATGAGGGTGGATCTTGGTTAGTCCTCCACAAGTACAGAATAAGTGATCAAATCTCTGAACATTTATCTAGAGCCTCTAGAACAATTTGATAGTACGTTGTACTGCGAAAAGTGCTGTGATATGCTTCAAGCCGCTCCACCATCCAGAGTCAAGACTTTCCCATTGACCCACTCCGCCTCATCGCTGGCCAAGAAACAAACAACCCGGGCGACATCGATGGGAAATCCATTCCTGATCAGAGGGGACGCATGTGCTGCCATCTAGAATTACAGATGCTTGGTGAGCTCGAGTCTGACTGAAGGCAACTCTTCTACCGAGGTATCTTACCTGTTGACGTTCCTCCGCCGAGTACTTCTCCCCATTAGGGATATAATGATGAGAGACATCATGGAACATGTCAGTGACAGTACCGCCAGGAGCCACAGCATTGACCGTAATCTTTTTATCTCCACAGTCTTTGGATAGAATGCGGACAAAAGAGTCAATTGCCCCTTTAGACCCTGAGTAGAGTGAGTGTCGCGGCACACTGAAATCCTTGGACGTGTTAGAAGACGTTAGGATGATGCGTCCACCTTCATTGAGATTCTTGTACGCCTCTCGAGCGACAAAGAACTGTCCACGGGTGTTTAGGCTGAAGACGCGGTCGAACTCTTCCTATGGCCATCGATGAAGTGTTAGATGTTTCTTGACATTTACTGAAATGTTTCAAGATAGATGTCCACTGTAAAAGCTCAGGGACTCTAGGAAAAAGGCACTTACCTCCGTCACGTCAGCAAGATGTCCAAAGCTGACAACGCCCGAGTTGCTACAAACGATATCAAGCCCCCCAAAGTGGGCCACAGCGTCGGTCATGAGCTTTGCGGTTTGGGAGACTTGACGGACATCGGCCTTGAAAGCAATGGCATCAGAACCAAGGCTTTTGATTTCAGCCACTACTTTCTCTGCCGATTCTGCTGAGTTCGCATAGTTGACAACGACCTTCGCACCCAGACGGCCCAGCTCCGTAGCTATGGCGGCACCTATGCCTCGACCAGAACCAGTCACAAGGGCGACCTTGTTATCTAAACGATATGGAATATGTTCGATGGTCATTATCGCGTGTTGAGAAGGTAATTCAATACTCTTGCTGTGGTTCTGTATAGAAAAAGAAGAGGAAGTTTTCGATTGTTCTTTGACTCTCTGATTTATAGTGCGTGATGTTGTCTTTTTGAACCATGTTATAAACTCAGCCCCCGCAAGCCACGGAGAGATGAACCAGGGATCACAAACTGCTTCAAAGTTGGAGTTATCCACTTCGGTACAGTTCATGAAGCTGTTCTATAACAATTGTCCGAATTGCCCGAGTGGGCCCGCATCGGTGCCCGGAAAATGAGATGAGTCCCGAGGAATAAAATAACGACAACGCTTCTGAGGTCAATACACCATTTATATCATTGGTGTAAAGACAGATGGCTCAGTGATACTAAAATAAATTTTCTTCCAACGTCAGGGATTTCACGAATTTGTGATTGAAAGCACTCGGTTCTCCTTCACGCTACACTTCAGAATGACCAAACAGCCTCATTATCAAGGTAGAATGGACCCTGCTTCACTTGAATTGACGACAAAGATACTAATAGAAACCAGATGTTTTAGGGTGTCAGGCTGCCTTGTACGAATGGGCCGAGAGTTATGACACAAAAGATTGGGATCGTCTCTCTAAGTGTATTGCACCTACTCTCCATGTATGTTCACCCAAGGCGCTCTTAGTCTTATTCAGCGCTAATACCTCCACTTGGTCTTTTTTAGATAGACTATAGTGCATTCCTCAATAAGGTCTGGGAAAGTATGCCGGCGCAAGAGTTTCTTGGTATGGCATCCCACGAGAGGTTTCTTGGTAACCAACGCCTGAAGACTCAACACTTTGTCGGTGCTACCAAGTGGGTTCAGAATGGCGAGGATGAAATCACAGGATATCACCAAATGAGAGTGGCGCATCAGAAATATGCAGATGATGATTTGAAGGAGGTTGCAGTTAAAGGCCATGCACATGGAAAGGCTACTATATGGTATCGCAAAGTTGATGGAGACTGGCGGTTTGCTGGGATCCAACCAGACATCCGTTGGTCGGAATATGACCATGATAAAATCTGGGAGTAGTGTGGGAGTTATATATTTCTATATCAGGTCGATGAACGTTATCCCCAACGTATCCCTAGTGCTAAGGAAAAGTCTGTTCGAGGTTACTATCCACCCCCAAGGTGGCCCGATAGTCTTCTTTATATAAGGTGCCGAGAGACAGTTTCAGCCCATTGCTTGAAATAAGAGCATTAAATAGAAAACCTTCATCTCATCAGATATCAAATATTTCCGATTTTACCAGGTTTATCTCTTTATCTCCTAGGGCGGGCTGGTGTAACTCTCTACGTTTGATATCATACAGTGCTGATCACATCGATTATTTTATGAACAACAGCACTTGAGCTTTTCCTGACTGTTTGAAATTTTAGGATATTGAACGGGCCTTGTAATAGATTGCGGAAAAGAGAGCTCTCTAAAGTTGAAGATCTGGACGCTGCCACGCTTCATTGAATCCCGCAAACCATACCCACTTGACCTCCCAGGGGAGACCCTTTGTCGTATCAAGGCAGATTCTGGCCAACTTAAGCCACATATCACCCTTCATGGGAAAGTAGTTGCTCCATTCTCCATCCTCATAAGATTTTGTTTCATTCTCCCCATGCTTGAGTGCCCGAACAAACTTAGAGACATGTCCATCGTCGCACTCATTCCTAGCAGCGCTATAGAGATCTTGCCAATCCATCTCACTGCTGCCCGTGTAGTTGGAGATTGCCAAATCATCCAATGGGGGACACCCTTCTGCCGCATACCAAGCCAGGTCCAATCTGCCTTTCCACTCAACTAATCTTATCTTGTCTTCCAATTTGATCCAATCTTGGCGAATCAAGACAGTACAAAAAATGCTGCTGTTGACAGCATGCATGACGAAGAAGTCGAGTTTTCTTTTCCGATCTTTGCGTAGCACGGATCCCACTAGATACGCGCAGACACTGATCATCTCGGCAGTTCGTCTCTCTAGATCCTCGTGATCATTGTCGCGAATGACAAACTGGCTTGCAATTTTGGCCAACGCATCTCCAGCACGACCTATGACACCGTTCTTCATCTTTCCCCCAAGGTCAGACCAGCGAGGTCCGTTACGGATAGTCTCGCTGGCACGTACCTCGGAGAGTAGTTCGATGAGTGGTTTTGGTTTCTCAATCTGTTGTGCCTTGGCTTTACTAGCGAGATTCTCTGCTTCGAAAAACAGGTCCTCGATGTTCATCCTGTCATGCGACGCAGCTTGGGCAAGCGCTTCAGCGATGATCGCTGGTTGCTCGAATTCCACTCCGAATCCCAGGTGGATGAGAGGATGATAAACACCCTCCAGGAGCTGCGCTAACATCCGGTTGGCTAGCTTCGTGCGAGCAAAGAAAAAAGTTTGAAGAACTTCCTTCCATCCTTTAACCAGAATCTCTCCTTTAAAAAACTCGAGGAAGGTGTGGTACTGATGAATTTGGCCAATCGCATTGTAGAAGTTTTCCGGATCCCCCAGCTTTTTTAACAGAGCTTGGTCAATGTCTGGAATTTCGCGTTGGATTGGGACAAGATCGTTAAACCGGTCTTCAATTTCCTGTGGTGTAGCGCCCAAGGAAAGGTTGGTGAGTAAACTGTGTGCCATATGATTATGAAACGCCGGGTCCTGAAAAAAGATGTGATATTTTTCATGATTGATATCCAGGAGAGTGTTACATTTTTCTATCGAACCTGGGGCGATATCTGCGGCCTTGAAGATGCCCAGAGAGGTAGGAGAAAGTTGAATATTGGAAGTCATTTTAGAAGGCTTTCGATCAAGGTCTCACTGGAGTCCCGGTATTGTTTCGACAATTGAGCTCTGAATTATGCGGGAACCGCTGGAGCGTAATATAGCATTGCACTGTCGGGACTATTGTCCATGTCTCGGTCATTTACAGGCTGGAGGATGGGGCTAGTGTTGTATGATTTTCGCCGGTCCGAACCCCGATTACCGACACCTGCCCATGCTTCTACCGGCCCCCCTAAAATACTGTATATTACGATTTGTATTCGCTTCAATATGATTGCTGGAGCGTTTTCAAAGGGCAAATTCCGCGGATAGTCCTACAAGGAATATGCTCCCGGATACTGTAGATTGGGCGATTGACCAACCCCACAGTGGGTTGGATCTCTTCATATGTACTCTTTGGTCAATGATATCTTTTTTTTTAGTCTGTCAGTAATTGGTATACTGAGATTGTGTTGAATATTCCGAGAGTATTTTTGGTCTCCGGATGAACATTTTCCTGCCAAAGGCCTGATCCTTAAATCAATGAAGTACTATATCCACTCATCCCAACACGCCTAGGCGAATAGTTTGATGCTCTGGTGCATAGGATGGATTCACAATGACTTTTCACATTTAATGTTTCTATTAAAACTCAAAAATGAGATATACTAGACAGATGTCGATCAGGCAGTCTCGACATGGTTCAGGGTGACTAGTACCGTCAAGAGGGAAGAGAAACAATGCTTTGCATTCTTAGATGTATATAGGAATCTAGATCCAAAAGATTTGTCTAGCTCCCGATGAAGAGGAGAAAGGCAAAAGTGTTTCAAGCAGCACCTTAAAGCGCCCTGCGTGCCGCGGCGATTTGAGCTTCTTCAAATATCTGCATGGCGTCTTTGACTTGTTGCTGCTGGTCACAATCCCATATCCAGTCCTCTCGGCCTTTCAACAGCACGCGAAGCTCCGGTGCTTCCATTGATACCCCAGGCTCGTTGCCGCTTATGAGACGACCAGTCTCGGCACTCGTAGTAACGACTTTTTGGCTCCGGAAGCGACGAACTGTGTCATACGACTGTAAAGCCAACACAATTGTCTGGACCGGGCTGAACCTGTAGATAGTCTCCTTGGTGGTATCCAGGTACTTGCCCAAGAGTTTCTCGAGTACAAGCGCATCTTCGATTGCCTGGCCAGCACCTGCTCCTTGGAATGGAGTTGACGCATGAGCCGCATCGCCCATCAGAACCACTCGACCCTTGTAGTATGTTGGAGCAGGAGGCATTTCCCAGATTGACCACCCCATCGCGGTGCCGTCGTCTGGAACAAGTTCCACTTGGTTTCGGACATAGTCACCGTAGTTGGCGAATGTCTTCCTGAGTTTCGCGACATCTACTGGCAGAACCCACTCATCATGCGGGACCGGGTCGTTGTTAAAGGTAGTTATGCCAAGGTAGTATAGACTTCTCTCGGACATTGGAAAACCGAAGATGAGACCATCCTTTCCGCATCGAATGCCAAACTTCGACTTTACGTCGCCTAATTTGGCCTCTGCCTGTTCCATTGGTACTGTCGCACGGTTGATAATGGCACCGGTGAAGAAAGCGCTTGCAGCTGGATGGTCTCCAAGAATGTGCTTGCGAGTCACCGAGTGAATTCCGTCGGCACCAACGACAATATCGGCGGTGGCAGTAGTACCGTCCTTGAAATGAAGCGTGATTGGGTCCGCATCGCCTTTCTCGTGAATTTCGACCAGACGCTTCCCGAAGTGAGCGCGATGCGGCTCTACAAGCTTGACCAGCTCATCAAGGAAATGGGCTCGGTGAATAGTCGAGCCTTTGATCTCGTGCTTGTACTCGACGACTTTCTCGCCTAAATCTGGCTCCTGTCCCTTGGCCACTGATACCCACGGGTAAAGGCCATTTTCGTCTGCTTCTTCCGGATCAAAGGCAGCACGTCGCTCGAATCCTTCATGGATGCGAGGGTCAATCAGCTTCATTGCTCGCTGCGAATTAGGACCGAGGACGGCACCAGCGCCAAGCTCAGAAAACTTGAGACCTGACTCGTAGACATGTGCGTTGATGTGTGGGTATTTCTGAAGACCAATCAAGAGAGTGAGGCCAGCAAAGCCACTGCCGATTATGGCGACGTTCACGGAATTCGATGGTGATGCCATGGTCACAGAGCTTTGGCTGATAGCGACGTAAAGGCTGGAGTGAGATATTGCCCATAAAACGGCTAACACCTTATAGCCGTTTTGGAATTTGTGAGCGAGGTATGTGAAGATAGGAGCGAGCAATATATGGTCCTACGTCAGTTTCTCCAGGGCTGATAGTCCCCAGTTATACTCCCGTTTCAGGAATTCGGAATCGGGGTCGTACAAGATATAGCCGAGAACTAAGGAGGCTACAACCCTATAAAATTGATAACGTAGACCGACTTCGGGATATTAATAGCACATTTTAGCCCGGGATTACCACTGGGCAAGTACCGAAGATTGTCGAATTTACTTTAACGTGCAAATTCGAAGTTGAAATGTGATCCTAACCGCCTGAAGCGAGTGAACGTAAACTGCATTCTAGTTGGCCGGCTGAGCTATGTGTAAATTCTAATGAGACTGCCCCTGTTCAGTCAAATATTTCTGAAACCTGGGGAAAAACTCTTGATAAAAAGCTGTATCTACCATTTCTTCCATCTTGCATATTTCCTGTCCATCCTCGGTGAATGTGAGAAAGACCGCGTATTCGTTTGTCCACTTAAAATTCCCTTCAAAGGGAGTTTCGGCTTTTGATGTGATATAGACAGCAGCCTTACCCTTGGAAACATCGTGCACCACCTCGTGAATCTCCATCTACAGTGGAATTAGCGATTAATGCTTTCGTGGAGCTGAGAAAAACCCCATATCACTTACTTCATAGTTCGTCAAGGCCCCAATGAGCTTTGGTAAGACTTGCTGCACCTCGGTCCGCGAGCGCGATGGTACGCCCAGGCTAAAAGGTAGGATCTTCTGTCTACAATCTGTAGACCAGGTAGCCATCCACTCTTCGGCTGTGAATTTTTTCCATCCTGCGAGAAATTTCTGGAGTGTAGCCGCTTGAATTTGGGCCGGCGAAGGCATGTCGGACTCTTGTCCTTTCTTTTCACCTGATTCTTGTTCCTTCGCCGACGGGACACTATGCCAAAGACGGAACTATTCGTATCCAGTATCTAATTCAAATCAGGAGTATGCCAGAATATAGTTGAGGTGGATCTTCGACTTTCCAGTTGGGCTTCTTAAACAATCCCTTCTTCCAGGATGATTTTCAGCTGCGGAAGATTGGACATTTAGATGACGCTAACTCTGGATTCTAGTTCAACGCACACCCTTCGACTAGTGCACTTCGGGGTTCGGTACAATGCGAATTTCAAAAAGCCTAAGGTGGACTCTTTTAGCCCTCAAAAATGTGTTCAACTGAGATACAGACTCGTATTATCTCTACAGATCTAGAGGAAAGAATCCAGTGCAATGACGCCGATAACTAAGCTCACCACAACCTCAGTCGTTGAATCTGCTTTGACATGAGTCGGTCTCGCAATCCCCCGATGAATGCCAAGAGCACGGGTTAATTCATGCAAATGCCCCGACCATGAAATGCCAAAGAATACCAAAATTAACCTGGCTCTCGTGCCTGGTAATTTTACCCTTATCTTATAATACACCGAGCGCTTGGTTTCAACCTCAGAGCGCTAGGGCGTCCCATCTGGGGGTTATACAATGGAATGTCAATGCAGTATACGGAATGGGTCTAATAGTTCTCTTTGTCAAAGAGAAAGAGGTTCGAATCTGAGGAGATGGCGAAATAAATACCTAATAGTTTCAATTAATATCTTGCTGCTTGGTACACAAAGCAGAAATGAAATAGAGATGGGGCTTAAACGCCTTCAATTCCTCCGTTCTCAATACACCCCTTAGTCCATATGTTGTTGATTAATAAATGAAGGCGTGGTCATATGGAGGTTAAACCCTAAAGATTAAATGCAGACGGGACGAATGCTGCGTTAACTCATGCCGCGGCCCATTCCGTGACGCCTTGTCCATCTTCCCCGGTTCCTCTGAGCAAGTTATCCAAGAAGGTCAAGTCCAAGTCCAGAAATGCATTATGATCAACCTTAGCTGCCGTCCCAGGGTATTCAAAATGCTGCATGGGATCATCCGAGAGAACCTCCGAGAGTAGTGGCGCGAAGAGAGCAGTTACGTCATTATTGGTGCTGTTGCTGTTGAATTTATTACGAGAATGGTTGTTATAGGAATCTGAGGGTATTGATGTCGTAAGAGAGGTCGACTGTGTTTGCATCTCTGCCTCCTGTCCTGTTCGTATGGCAACCTGAGGTTGGCTCTGTTGATTGAATGCCGGTGGTACGTGTTGCGCTTGCGAAATCATCCCGTCAGCATGGCTGTCTCCCGCAGCTTTAATGAGACCAAAATATGGAATGTAGACATGTTTGCCAGGGTTAGTTGACTCGTCGGATTGTGAGTCCTCGGTCTCCGGCCCTTGTACGCTTACGCTTTGGGCACTTTGGAGGTCACCTTCAGCTGCCTTGGCCTCGATGGCGAGCAATCGTTTTAGCAACTGAGAACTTCGTGCACTCAGGGTGTCTGAGTTTAAACGGTTCAGCTCCTCCATATTTTCTTGTGCTTGCTCGATCATGGCACGGTCGCCCAAATATTGGGCGGCGAGGAAATTGTCAGCCTGCGAGGAGCGGTGACTATTCAGATGAGCCAGTAGCAGGGTCATGGCGGCCATCAGGGCAGTAAAGTCGATAGTGCGGCAGCTAAAAGATACTTGATTCCAGCGACGCAGCATGATAAAGCGGGATAAGATCTCTCGCGAGGCGTTGACACAGGTGATTCGGGAGTAATCGAACTTGCGCTCAGCCGAGTCGCGAAGCATGTAAGGAAGATGAAGCTGGTTGAGAAGGTTGTAATGGAATAATTGTTGAGATAGTCGCCGCATTTCCCAGAACAAAGCTTGCGAGCCCTTCATCTCGCCGCTGAGGTTTGGGACCAGCCACCATCGACTTGGCAAGCTCCGGGCTGAACGCTGGAGTTCCTTATCAAGATTCTGCGTCCAGGCGTAATCATAGTTAGTCGAGTAAGATTCGTTGCGCTCCAAAATTTGCGATGCAATAACACAATGGATTCGCTCAAGACGACCGCTAGCCGAATCCTTGGCGAGCATCGTATCAGACGCCATACTTCGATCAGTGGTTCCTTGCGGCATACCGATCAAAAGGCACATTTGTCGATCGTAGAAGACAATGCGGAACCACATGAAGTGTGGGTATGCCTTGGTCTCAGGGTGGAGGACCTTGTATTGGAGTCGAGCCCCTGGCCGATGAAAGCCCATCGATTGCGCAATAGTCATGGCTCGCCGCGCAGTAACCCAACTTCGTCGTAGATATCCGCAATTGGCTTGATAAAGGCTGGTGATCATAATGCATTCCAGAAATTCAATGCTACCCATGAACTTGTCATTGGTGGTCACCAGATTAATCGCTTTATCTGCTAGTCGTTCGCGTATTGTATGTGAAGGCTCCGAGAGATCCCGAATCTCTTCATCAAGATCGGGATGCAGGTGCTGGAGGAAGCTTGCTAGATGCAGCATGTGACGCGCTATCAGAACTGGATGTGCGTTCGGGCGCGGGATCTCGAGTAGGCGACTTTGCGACCGAAGACCATCTCGTTCTAGAATATTGTATGGGGTGGTTAGGATTTCATGGAACGGGATTGAATGATGGCCACCGCTAGCCTTGTATATTTTGGCGGTATCTTGTCGCGAGGGCAAGGCATTGTAGAGAGTCCGGGACAATGGATCAACCCCGTATGCACCTAGGTCACCGGCTAGCAGTGCAGAGGATGAAGGTTGGTTGAAAACAAGTTGGTCCTGAAGATGTTCGTCCTCGGCTGGGGTGTTAATGGGCAGATGCGATGCAGGAGACGCATCGTTTTTATACATCGAGGCTGGAGTGGGGATGCCATGATTTGGTGGCCGGCCCGGGCCGTCTTCGATCGTTATTGCTTGACCATCATCTTTTTCACGGAGAAATTGGTCAAGTTGAGACTCCACTCGTCGCAAGCGATCTCGTAGATGGCGACTGTTGTCTAAAGGGGTGCCCACTTTTTCCGGGAACTCCTGGCTAACACATTTGGTCCAACGTCGATGACAGCCAACGCAGACAGCGTCATCGGGACTTTCAAATACGCATTTCATCTTCCGTCGCTTACATTCCCAGCAGCTGCGAGTTCCTCTTCGAAGTTTTTTTCGTTTCGAAGGGGGCACCGAATCCCAATCATCTAGGTCGTGGGCGGGACTCCTCCGACTTTGTGCCATACGCTGAGCAGAGGCAGCGTCCATGACGGGTTTGGTCGGTCTGCCTGCTTGGTTCAAGAAACCCGTTGATGGACAACACAAATAGATCGTATGGCCTGCCTGGCAAGTTATTTTGTCCGCAGGAAGACGATTCAGATATGAGAAATGGGAAATAAGGACAAAGGAAGTTGTATAGTCCTGGAAGTCCGGAAAGTCGGCGGAGCAACAGTGGTTTGTCATCTTTCTGTGTGATCCTTGTGACCGTATCTTACAAAAGCACCGGTAATATTCGGCCTTTAATCTTGTGCGACCCGCGCCAAGCCCGGATCGGCCGTGTTTGATAGTTACAATACTCCGCCGTGATATCGGCGGAACAGATCCCTGCATGGCATTCATTCACGATATTCGTCCGCCGCCATGGGTTTTCGGGGGATTGGGTGATTAAGGGGCTGTAGACATATAAACAGCTCTCCTCACAGATATCTCAATATGACTGATACCTTCAGTATTTCTCTACTATCATCACGCAGCCAATATGTCGGCACCCACTTCCGATCCAACGCTCAGCAAGGACGAAGCAGGCAATTCACCTGACACTTCAAGCCTCAGAAACAAGGAGCGTGGAAGCGATGATACTGAGGGGAGTGGTGGCTTTAGCCAGGACCTGGACCAGGAGAAAGAGCCGGAATATGCGACATCCTTCCGTTTGATCATCATCATGGCCACCTTGAGTCTCAGTACTCTAATCGCAGCTTTGGACCTTGTCAGTATTATCTACAACTAGACGATTCCCCTCTTTATGCATGGTACAGAAAGTAACTAATTCGATCAATTCGGTCCACAGGGTATCGTTGCCACGGCGATCCCAAAGATCACCAGTGACTTTCACGCTCTCGGCGATATTGGATGGTATAGCGGCGCCTGTTTCCTTCTGGTCGGTACGACCTCCGCCCCGTGGGGTAAGATGTACAAATATTTCTCGGCTCAATGGACATATATGACGGCACTTGCCTTGTACCTGATTGGGAGTATCGTGGCCGCTACCGCTCCTAACAGCATTGCATTAATCGTGGGCCGAGCTCTACAAGGCTGGGGATGTGCGGGCACACTCGGCGGCTCTGTCCTAATCATTAATTTTACGGCCCAGCCTAAGACTCGCCCTCTACTCATCGGCCTTTGGATGGGCGTTTTTATGATCGCCACAACCATTGGCCCCCTGATCGGCGGCGTGTTCACAAGTGAGGTCTCATGGAGATGGTGTTTCTGGGTGAATCTCCCGGTAGGAGGTACAGCTCTCGTACTTCAATTTCTCTTTTTGCGCATGCCGAAGCACATTAAGCCCACTCCCGCGACGTGGAAGGAGATTCTACTGCATCTTGATCTTCCCGGCTGGAGTTTGCTGTTCACCTCGGTTATCTGCCTCACCTTGGCTCTGCAATGGGGAGGCCTGGAGAAACCATGGTCTGATGGCTCCGTCATCGCCACCTTGACCGTTTGGGTTGCTTTAACTATTGCTTTCGTGGTTATCGAGTGGTTTCAGGGCGACTATGCTATCATGCCCTTGAAAATGTTAGCTGGTCGTATTACGTGGTCTAACCTCTTATACGCGTTTGTGTGAGTAACTCTTGGACTTAGCTTTGCCCAAAGGGCTTGTTTTCTTTGATGTCAACGGAGCTAACTTTTGATTACGTTCGGCAGTGCCAACCTTGCAAACTTTCAAATACTGTTTTATCTCCCTATTTACTTCCAGGCCGTTCATGGAATGTCAGCTATCAAGAGTGGCGTGTACTGCCTTCCCTTCATGGCTTTCTATACCTTCGGGGCTGTACTCAGCGGTATGCTTGTTGGGAAGACCCGTTTCCTGCAGCCGATCGAGTTTGGTAGTGCACTCATAGCTGTTCTTGGCGGTGCCCTAATCTACTGCATCGACGTTGATACCTCGAAGGCGTGGTATATCGGTGCTCAGATTCCTTTTGGGCTTGGAATCGGTCTTGGAAATCAAGTTCCGGTGACGGCGTTACAGGGATTCGCGACGCCGGAAACTGTCGCAGCGACAATGGGAGTAGCTTTCAGTGAGACTTAACAAATCCCATTAGTATAAATGATCTCCGCTAATACCCTCTCTCAGTGGCCCAATCTATCAGCGGAGCCTATTTTGTTACTTCCGCCAACTCTATCTTCGACAACTACCTACTACAGGCTTTGGCACGAACTGCTCCTCAAATTGATTCGGCGGATATCTTGTTCATTGGAGTGTCGGAACTTGCAAATGTCTACGAAGGGGAGGAGCTGGCTGTGATTCGAGACGCATATATGGTTGGAATCAAGGATGTCTTTGCATTCGCCCTGGCCGGTACTGCACTCACTGTAGTCCTTGCGCTTTTGATTCCATTCACGAGACTTCCTTCTCACGAGACCAAGAAGGCCGAGGATAAGGAGGCAGCAGCCAAGGCCTCTTGAATTATCATGCAGGGCACATGAACCCTGAGCACATCAAGCCAAAAAAAACAACCGCAGATCAACTCACCGAATGGGGTCAACTAGCGTACCGGAGGGGTTTAGATACACAGAAAATAGTTAATCCACCTAGAAGAGAATCAATGCTGGATACCTAGTATGTCAGCAAGTAATCTATTTTTTATGTGCCTAGACATACTATATCTACTAGTAGTACTAGTGATTCTTGAAATTCCCCGAATCCCGATCCTGCATGTAGCGAGCTGCTGGATGCCAGAAACGTATAATTAGCCCCCATTTCCCTTGATACACGGAGATCCCGGCTTCTTGTGTGCCGAGAGAAAGAATTCTTCAAACAAAATCGACCTTCTGATATTGGCGCCTTTCACTAAAGAGCTCTTATATCATGTCTGGCTCAGGACCCCTAACATATCTCCCTTATGTCCTCGACGCTGCCACTTGCGCCATCGGCTCCCTGCTGATCTATTCGGGGGTAAAAGGAACTTTTGTTGACCCTCTTGCTTGTGAGTAGCTTCATTCCGGCCGGTCTTGCATCATCTATCTGCCCATAAAGCCTCGAGCTGATGCGTATGCTTTCAATAGGGGCGAAAGGGTTCGGGCTTCCCACGGCAACTCCAGAGAATGTAGTGCTTTTCCCCAGCGCGACAGGCCGAAATCTTGGTGCTGGATTTTTTGTCTGGACCATGATTATACTTCGCGAGAGGATGGTATTGGGCATTTTCCTGATGTGCTGGTCTTGGGCGGGCATCGCTGATACCAAGGTTCTGTATGCGCATCCGAAGGGAACGAATCAAGCCATGCATATCAGGAATACCTTTATTGTATTGATTTTGGGCCCTCTATTGATTCAATCATCCCGTACTTGACGTATGTCTTCCCGTTGTTGGTTTGGGAGCGTTTGAAAGCATATTAGAAGGGACAGAAGAGATTTGGACGCCCCATTGTTGAGTCTTTGCCGTTCAGAACCCGCCTACAGAATGATAGATTAGATCCAACTGTAGAACTCAGGACACTTTCGAATTCTTTGATTTTGACTTCTACCACAAATTAGACTTTACATCGAGCTGAGTTATTCTTACAACCAGAGTCTTCTACGTTAAAAGGCCAAACAAGCTGATCGCGAAAGACGGCGGCTACTTAAGGTGACCAGCTTGTTTTGTTACCTTACTAAACAAAAAGCAGCTCTTTAATTTCTAAGTGGAAAACAATTACACAAGCTGGTCTATTGGTAACTTGGCAATACTCCACGGTTTTATACGAACTAGTACGAATAGATTCATCCTGGGTATTGGGAAATGTCTTCGCTTCAATTGATTAGAAGGAAATGTATTCGTTATAAATTGTGATGACCGCCCTGGCTGTACAACACACACACAGTCTTTCTGATCGATTGCTCTGGGCTTCCGTTGCCGTTCATTGTGCTAACTGTGCCCATCCCCCGTACATGGAATCAAAAACTCATAATATACCTATCTTAAGTACTGATGACCCGAGTCAATGATGGATTCTTGATACAGGAAGAGCCCAAGGAGTTCAAAAGGCCTGCGTGGCCCTCAAGAGACAAGCAACATGAGAGTTTGTAATTTACCGCTTGGCAAAGTATAGTATCTTTGCACCGAGCACCAAATAACCCGATGGATGCTTATGCCCCATTTAAAAATATCGGCCCATTGCCATGTTCCCGAACTTTCGGCACCTGTTTTGGAAGACTAGCAACCCGCGAGTGTTTTCTACTAGTGGTGTTCTTTTTAAAGTCTGCTATTTACTTAGTTCTAATAGATGTTCCACTGTACCAACCTATTATCCGTTTGCCATATCAGACTGTGAAAGTACATACCAAAAGAATGTCGAAACACCAATTTATTGTCGCTGGTGATCCGCATGAGTATGATCCGGAAAAGTGGTCAAGCTCCTCGAATGCGCTTCCCAAACGTAGCCCAGAAACACATGTCAACGTGTTGATTGTTGGTGCGGGCTTTGGCGGATTGATGACGGCGCTGGAGTGTTGGAGAAAGGGACACAATGTGGTGGGAATCCTCGAACGAAGTCAGGGCCCCAATTATAGCGGTAAGATATACCCTTACATATACATAGTTGACACGGGCTCATATTGATGATCGTATAGGGGACTTAATCATCATCCAGCCCTCGGCGGTTGCCGTGATGCGTCACTGGCCCGATATGTACCGCGAGCTGGAGGAAGACAAAGTTGATGCGGCCAGCTACTACGTGAGGCACAACGGCCAAATCATCTACGGGCCCTCTGTCCCCAGCTACAATGATCCCGAACACCTTGCCGAGCGAGAAGGCTATCCGTTCGTGGGACCTGTTCAGATTCGCAAAAAGTACTTCCAGATGCTCCTGCGGCAACTCGCCAAGATTGGTCTCCGAGTGGATTATGGCCGACGAGTGGATCGTTATTTCGAAGATGAGGCAGCTGGGCTCGGTGGTGTGGTGCTTGACGACGGCTCAGTACGAGTTGCACATCTCGTGGTTGCAGCTGATGCTTTCCGGTCTCGTTCTGAGCTACTCGTTGCCGGTGAGCATATGCCCACGCGACCTAGCGGCATGTCGGTCTACCGTAGTGTCTACCCACGCGAGTTGACTATAGAAGATGAGGTGGTGCAGAAGCGCTGGCCCAGTGATGCCTCCACTAAGGAGTACTGGCTTGGACCGGGAATGCACATGGGTGTCTTCATTTCGCCAGAGGTGGTGGCTTTCGGGCTGACGCCGCGGGATAGCTTCTTGTTGGAGGGCAGTACCCCTCCAGTTGAATCATGGGACCCCGATGTGAACCCAGAGGACGTGATTAAGGTGCTACAGCGAGTGCCTGATTGGGACCCGGCCATTGAGGCCTTGGTTAAACGAGCTCCCCGAGGCACTGTCATTCACTGGCCGCTGCTCTGGCGCAACCTGCGCCCCGAATGGACATCTAAGAGTGGACGCGTCGTTCAACTTGGTGATGCCGCTCATTCCAGTGTGCCTGCATCCGCTGCTGGGGCCACCCTGGCAATTGAGGACGCTATTACACTTGCTTCGTGTCTGCAACTTGCTACCTCAGTGGGAGGCTCGGCGGGCGCACCCTTGGGTGCCAGAATCTACAATCTACTGCGGTACCAACGTGTTAGTTGCACGCAGAAGATGGCATTCGTCAACTCGCAGCTTCTGAATGCTTCCACCACAGATTGGGATGCCATTCAAAAGGATCCAAAGCAGGTACGCCTGCGATTCCCCAAGTGGATGTTTCGACATGATCCTGAGGCTTATGCCTACGAAAAGTATGGGCAGGCTTTTGCACATTTGATTTCTGGTGCTGAATTTCAAAACACCAACTTTCCCTCGGGACACAAATTCGTGCCCTGGACAATTGAAGAGATCCATCAGCAAATTGGTGAAGGGAAACGAGTGGAGGACTTGCTAGATGGCGATTGGTCGTAGTGCTGCGTGATTACGAGTATAAATACTCAACTAGAATATTTCGAACTATATAGTGTCGTTTTAAGGATAGTGATTGCTTGCAGCGCCACATAACTACTTGCAGTGCTACATTATTACTACTAGAACATCTCAACTAGAACGCTTCGAACCAGGCGGCCTGGCTTTATATTCTTCTAACTCATTTCGAGACCAATTTCATTGAAGCCAACGAGTCAGACATTTTATCCAGGGCCGGTCGATGGCAGATACACATGCAAGAAGGGAAAGAAATGACTAATAAGCCCCATAAGAATACACATTGGAGTCCCAGTAGGAAATTTTGCCCGCCCGTTTGTATTCACGACGCTGACGTTCTGCATGTCGTAGCGGCCGTCCGGATCGTCAACAGCTTCCACCATAGCCGCGGCAAGATCGAGGTACGAAAGCGGACTCCCTTCCTCCGTCAGACTCAAAGCATGGCCTCGCTGCTTGTCCACTGATAACGCCCCCGGTTTCATGTAGATGGTGGTCAGCCAATGACTCTCTGCCCGGAGAAGCTTTTCGGTCTCCAGTAGATCGTTGTAGACGTACGAGGCCGAGCGAAACAGGATTTGCCTTAGAACAAATGGGACGTGGCGGGAAAAGTGGTCGTCAATTGTAGCCGATGAAAGAAGAATCAGCTTGGGGGCTTGCTTGATATTCTGGAGTGTTTGAATGACGCCGATGGCCGTGTCCTGAGCGAGACGACACCCGGGGAGGTTATTATTTGTCGAGACACACAAGAAGGCAGCACGGCAGTCTCGAAGGCAAGCTGTGAGGACTTCTCGATCGTTGATACTGCCCTCGAAAATGTTTACCCGCTTGTTGTCCTGGACCTCGGGGATGAGGCGCACCAGCTTGGCTTTACTGCGGCAATATGCATTGATGTTGGCGTCGGGACGCTGGAGAAGACATTGAATTAATGCAGTACCACAGTTCCCAGTGGAACCTAAGACGGCGTAAGTGGCCATCAGCTGCCTATTCGTGACTTGAAACTTTCTTGTGGCAACTGGGAAACCTCGATGTCCAGAAGAGAGTGAGTAAATCGAGCCATATAAAATAATAGATCTATAGGTCAGGGTGGTACTTGCAGGTTCTGGCGGGCACCGATGCCCACGGAATCGTCCGTGGTGAATACTCAGACATAAGCAAAAAGTATGCTCCACGGTGAGCATTCTTACAGTTGCATATTCATAACCTAGCCTGAACATCACTTCTAGGACAGAATCCTCGGCCAAATGAGATCTTGCGGCGCTAGGATCCCTCACTGGGCTAGATGATCGAATTCCGATGCTTACGGCCAATTACAAAACCGGTATATTTCAAAAGCTTTCTGCTCACGATAATGTCCCGATCTATGGAGCTGGGTCTTCAATCTCGCTAGAAAAAGGTAATGGAGCAAGTTTCCCAATAAATTTCGATATTCCAAGCTCAGCGTTCGTTTAGTTATTCTACGTGCCCCCCTACCAAACCTTTCCTAACGTAATTACTACGGGTCACGGCTGGTGAGATGAGTCAAGCAAGCAGGGGTTGGTCATTAAGGCTAGCACTACCTAACAGCTATATATCACTAGAGAATGAACCAGAAGACCTGTCTCGTTTCAGGCACAGCTGTGTCCATAGTACTTCCATTGCCTAGCCTTTCCACTTTCCCGTTTGCCTCGGTCTCTCTATAATCCAAGTAGCACTCAACACATTGTATCTCGTTAGCTTTGTTTATTCTTGTTTTTTCTTGGTTGAATGATAGTCATAGAGCCCACTACGAGAAGTTGGTCGCGTTGAGATTCACCATAATGCCGGGAAAAGATTTATACATGGATAATGAATGTTTAGACTATTTTGTATAATATAATCAGAGAACCCAAGCTGCATGAAAACTAATACTCGTTCTCTCAAAGCTTCGTTGCTAGTACTATCTTCGCAGGCCAATGACCTCTAAATCTCCCATCTCCGAGCATATCGTCCAGCTCCGCAAAGAGGTCTGTGAAAGCGTCCAGATTCTCAGATATAAACGGGAACGAGCAGATATGCTCTTTGACACCATCCAAGTCTTTCTCAAAGCTCCATCCATCTTCTTCCTCATACAAGATCTCATCATCTGCCCCTGTATGATTTGGTTCGCTGTTTAGATGCGCTTTTTCAGGTGGCAGGAGTCCAACAATCCCCCCATTGGCCATATTCAGGTGCAAGCGCTTCGCCCCCGGTGCAAAGAACTGCGGATCCAGAGGAGCAATATTGGCATTGTCCTGTGTTCTGGCCATAACACCAATGACCTGCGTGGTGTTCTCCGACTTTTTGAGAAGCTCTCGACCACCCTGGTAACTGATACGTTGCCACAAATCCTGTAGTTTCTCATCCTCAAAACGAGCAGGCCCAAAGGTTGCACACGCAAAGGTTCCACCTGGTTTCAGCTGCTTCAATATAGCAGCCATTGCCACTTCCTGGTCAGGGAAATGCATTACATTCGTTGCAAATACCATATCCACGCTTTCGGCAGGGATGTCATCCGCTTCCTCCAACTTGGCGATGCGGTAGCTAAATCCAGAGGTGCCAAGACGATCCTGGGCCAATTCAATGTTTTTGGCTACGATATCTGACACGATTACATGTTCAAATCTGGAACGTAATGTCTCGGAATAAGGACCGTTGCCGGCGCCGACGTCGTGGACTTGCCCAAAAGATCCACCGTGGGCTTCATGGTAGTTGAAAATGCGTTCGAAGAAAGAGTCCGGGGCCTGAGGTCGACCTTTCAAGTAATTATTCCAGAAAGCCTTGTCTTGCTTGAAAATTGTACCGTTATGGTTCATGTTTGCTGACCTGAATCTACTAGGAAGAAATTTGGAAGGGTTGCAATAAACGGCGAGGGAAGAAAAGAACAGAGAGAAGGCAATATGCTCAAATGCTATCTCAAAATTTGCTTTTTCTAAAATGAGTGATGACTTGGGAGGTTTACTTCTACTCTTAATGTATAAAGCTATGATTTGATTGTCGGTAGTCCATATGTCTCTAAATGCTCCGCATGGGAGGCCGACAAGGATGGTACATTGAACTATATCGCGACTGGTACAAGCATCACAAATCAAGAATGGAGATACCAAGTTGCAGGTATAACATTGGAACAATTCTTCCGATTGTGATTGCGAAAGTCGGGATTCAAATGCCTCTCCCCGATCCTGAAGTGCTTCACCTCCGGTCTCACTAAGCACCGAGCTCCCGCAAAATACCCCGAAAACCAAGCAGTACACCGACAAACGGAAATATGCAGCGGAAAACATGCAACCATGACCATTTTACAACAACATCCTGCACGGAAGCAAAATTTTCCACCAACGTTGATGTCGTTGCCGATTTATCCAGTCCAAATAGAACATTATTTGTGGGCGCCATGAAAATCCAGGTGAAGGGTACCATGGCGATCGTCGTCGCCCCAGCCACGGCGTAAAGGAGCCAATCCCCATTTTTCCGATACTTATGCAGTGCGGTATACTGGTAGAGCCCAAAGGTGCCGACGCACAGCGTTGGCATATAGATATGGCCGTAATGATAGACGCGAACCCATTGCCGAAGGAGGTGGGCGGAATCCGTGTCTGTGTCGAGAAAGACAGGAATTACTACACCTGAAAGGCAGGCCATGGCACCTGAAATGTCACATTAATATGCCAGTAGCTACATGAAGCAACGATTTGAATACTCACCTGTGAGAAAAGAGCCGCCGATCACAGCAGCTGCCTGCGGTCCAACTCTCGGCACCGAATCGGTTGGAAACGGCATTTTTGCTTGGGAATTGTAAAGGCCTGGATTTTATTTTTTCATCTTTTCGTAAAGAAATATTGTTCGTTGAGTTATAGCTTTGAAAGGTCCGATTTATGGGCTCGAACCTGTTCGGGTATATTTTCGGAATAGTTATGTTCGGGTTGAAACATCTATCCGAATGCCAGAATACTTCCCTCTTCCTCCCTCGATTATTAGACTATTGACAGTTTGATTCAATTCTCATCTTTTCATAAAGAAGTGTTGAACATAGCATCGTGAATAATGGCACATTGTAGCGACCCTGAGTTTCAGAAGCAGACAGAGTCGACGGAGAATCGGTATCTCTGCCTGACTATCTGCGGTTACCGCAAGCCGGGTATGAGTGAAGAAGATTACCGTGATCATATGGTCAATATTTCTGCACCGATGACCAAGGAACTCATGGTCAAGTACAATGTCAAACGATGGACCCAGGTACGACGTACAATCCGTGATTCTGTCCCCTTCTTCTTGGCTGACTAGCAAAACAAAATAGATTCACAACCAAGCTGCGACAAGGGCTATGATGGCACAGCTTTTCGACCACCAGATGGTCAATATGGCAGATTTTGACTGTTTCAGTCAGGTGTTTTTCAAAAATGTTGAGGACTACAAGCGCATGAAGCAAGATCCGTGGTACAAGGAACATCTGGCGGGGGATCATGAGAAATTTGCTGATACAAAGAAGAGCATGTATGTGTCACTTTCGTTTACTGCTAATGAAGCTTTCTAAGTTTTCTAACCCTTTGCAGGATGACAATTGGGTGGGTCGAAGAGTACATCCGAGACGGTGAGGTTGTGAACGGCTTCGAAGATTGTTAGGCATAGCTCTATGAACTAGACACTTCATATATGTTCCTCCCGTCATTCTTCTCAGGAAGTGTAGTTTCATTAAAGAAAGAACTATCTCTTGTATTACATATCTCCGAATCTAGATTCACTTAGCCACATATCATGTCTTTGTTGGATATGGATGCCATGTTTCTAAATGGTTTTAACCTCCGCTGAAAGATGGTATTCAGCAATCGATGCCAGATTGTAGCTCTTTTAATACTGAATATATGGCGGCGGAACTAACGACACTTCAACTTTCGTTCGAACTTCAGGACACCTGAACCAACTGCTCGGAATCTACTCACATCGCTTTGACCTGGCCCCTTCTCGTATCCCGGGTAAAGCCTTGTAAATACCATAGCTACGATACACCAGCTAGTTAACTAATAATCTACATAGATTGAAGAGCTCAAGTCTCAACGTACTCTCTTCGTTGATACGTTCTGAAAGATTTTCTAGAGTCACACCCACAGTGTACCGAGAGCGTAGCCTGTATATCGCAAAAATGAAACGTAACCAAGCCCCATGGCATAATATTACCAACGGTAATTGTATGTTGGTCTTACATGGCAGGTATGCAGTGAAATGCCCCGAAACAATAAATCTAGTGCCATATCTTTCTATCTTTCGGAGGCCCCAGCACTCGGAGATCGGCAAAGAGTGCGGTGTATAAGACATATTAGCCCCATCATTGACCCCGACATGGCCTAGACTGTCTATGGTATATCTAGGTATAAAACTTCTTAGCATCCGAGTCTACGATGGTGCTGGCCATTAGATTCTTTGAGAGTTCAATAGGTACAATCCCTGATCATGAGGAATAACACTACTGTCCCCAGCAAGATGAAGCTCATCTACTTCAGTAATGAGTTTCCCCAGGATGACCTACAAACCACTTTCCGAGAACTTCATATCCACAGCAAAGATAGAAGACATCCATCTCTTGCCCGATTCCTAGAGGAGGCTACCATCGCTATTCGGGAAGAATTGCGGCAATTACCCACGGCTCTAAGGAAGCTGGTCCCTCCCTTTGACACGATTTTGAACTTTGCGGATTTTGCCGAACTGCGAAGTGGTCCCCTTTGTGGAGCTATAGATGGTATCCTCCTCTGTGTCATTGAAGTGGGAACTCTCATTGGGTAAGTGAAACACAACAACAATTTCACCTGATGTCCAAAAGCAGATATACTGACTGGAATCTGCAGATACTATGAGACCTACCCCGATGCTTTCGACAACTCCAGTAACAATACAGCTTTGGCCGGCCTAGGAATAGGGCTTTTGGCTACCGCTGCCGTATCCTTGGCCTCTTCGGTAGCGGACATTTCTATTACGGGTGCTCAGGTTGTTCGACAGGCTTTCCGTCTCGGAGTCCTTGTCAACGAAGTTTCCCAGAACCTGGAGACTCGAGACTTGACGGATACTAGCTCACCAGATACTTGGGCCTATGTTGTGGCTAATGTGTCTGCCGATGAGGTTCAAAAGGAGCTTGACTTGCTCCAAGCTAAAGAGGTGAGTTGCATACTAAACATGTATCCTTGGATTCTTCAAACTCTGACTGGATATATAGAGGGTTCATGAGACGGCCAAGATTTTTATTAGCGCTTTGAGTGCCACATCAGTAACTATCAGTGGTCCACCGGCAAGGCTGAAGGCCTTGTTCCGTACGGCTCAATTCTTCCACAATCACAAGTGCATTCCCCTGCCCGTATACGGAGGGTTGTGCCACGCAAAGCACATATACTCTCCTCAAAATGTGAAAGAAATTGTACACACAAGCTCGATGAAATTGGTGAACTCTCGCTTCTTACCACGTTTACCCATTTACTCCACCAGTACTGGCCAACCGTTTCCCGCTGACAATGCGATTCAAATATTCGAGGGGATTATCACAGAGATTCTCACTCAAGCTATCCAATGGGACAAGGTCACCCAGGGAGTGACTCAGCTGGCCAAGAATCTGAGAGCGACTGAGTGCAAAGTTGTGGTGTTTAGAACTTCACTTCCTATCCATGATCTTTCCAAAACGTTGAAAAGCTCCACTAGCTCAGAAATTTCAACCGAGGAGATCATGCCATGGGTGCACAACAACCAGCGTCACGACGACGGTGGACCATCACGGCCCCAGCAATCGAAGATCGCGATCGTTGGCATGTCCTGCAGGATGCCTAGTGGTGCAACAGACACTGAGAAATTCTGGGATCTGCTCGAAAAAGGCTTGGATGTTCATAGGAAAATCCCAGCTGACCGGTTCGATGTTGATTCCCACTACGACCCTGCCGGAAAGAGGGTTAACGCCAGCCATACCCCATACGGCTGTTTCATCGACGAGCCGGGGCTCTTTGATGCCGCATTCTTCAACATGTCGCCACGTGAAGCAGAGCAAACTGACCCCATGCAGCGACTTGTTCTTGTCACTGCATACGAGGCACTTGAACGAGCTGGCTATACAGCAAATAGGACTGCCGCCACAGATTTACGCCGTATCGGTACATTCTATGGCCAGGCGAGTGACGATTATCGAGAAGTGAACACAGGGCAACATATCAGCACTTATTTTATTCCTGGTGGATGTCGTGCATTCGGTCCGGGTCGAATTAATTATTTCTTCAAGTTCTCTGGGCCGAGTTACAGCATTGACACCGCATGCTCTTCCAGTTTAGCAACTATCCAGGTAAGCTCCAAATCCATGTCCAGGGGGTTAACATAAAGACTAATATTGACAATCATTTAAAGTCTGCCTGCACTGCATTGTGGAACGGCGAGCTAGATACCGCGGTGGCTGGTGGAACAAATGTCTTGACTAACTCGGACGCCTTTGCCGGTCTCAGTCATGGTCATTTCCTATCCAAAACACCAAATGCATGCAAGACATGGGACAGTGAGGCAGACGGTTATGTCCGAGCGGATGCCGTCGGCTCTGTGGTCATGAAGCGTCTTGAGGATGCCGAGGCCGATAACGACAACATTCTCGGGGTTATTGTAGGCGCGGCCACCAATCACTCCGCCGAAGCAATCTCTATCACCCATCCTCACGCGGGTCATCAAGCGTACCTGGGCAAGCTTGTTGCCAGCCAAGCTGGCGTGGACCCCCTTGATGTCGGCTTCGTCGAGATGCATGGCACTGGTACCCAGGCGGGTGACGCCGAAGAGATCCAGTCTGTTACTACAGTCTACGCACCTAATACCAAGCGCCGCACCTCCAAAAATCCACTCTACATTGGCGCAGTCAAGGCAAATGTCGGGCATAGTGAAGCGGGTGCCGGCATTACGGCTCTATTGAAGGTCCTCCTGATGCTGCAGAAGAATGCTATTCCACCACATGTTGGTATCAAGAATAAGCTAAACCCCATTTTCCCCAAGGATTTGGACCAGCGACAAGTTCGTATCCCATATGAAAAAACTGAGTGGCCTAGATTGCCTGGTACGAAGCGAAGGGCTGCCGTCAATAACTTCAGTGCGGCTGGAGGTAATACCAGCATTCTACTGGAAGATGCTCCCGAGAGGCAGGATGCTGCAGAGCCAGACCCCCGATCGACTCATGCAATTGCCGTGTCAGCCAAAAGCAAGGTGTCTCTCCGTGGGAACATCGAAAAGATGCTTGCGTATCTGGAGGGAAACCATGAGGTCTCTCTAGCGCATCTCTCCTACACCACCACTGCCCGCCGATACCACCACAATCACCGTGTGGCCATTGCCGCGTCCAGTATATCTCAGGTTCAGAAGCATTTGAATACTGCCCTTGGATCGGTCGAAACTCATAAACCCATCCCAAGCACTGGAGCGCCTCCAGTAGCATTTGCATTCACCGGACAGGGGGCGATGTATAAGTCCTCCAATTTCGAGCTGTTCCATTACTCGCCCTACTTCCGGTCCCAAATCCTACACTTGGATACCATTGCTCAAGGCCAGGGATTTCCCTCCTTTGTTCCTGTGATTGATGGAAGCTTTGAAAAAGATTATCAGCACTCGCAAGTCCAAACACAACTAGCATTAGTTTGCACGGAAATTGCTCTGGCTAAGTACTGGGACACTTTAGGCGTGAGGCCTGACGTTGTTGTCGGACACAGCCTAGGGGAGTATGCAGCGTTACATGTTGCGGGAGTCCTTTCAGCTAGCGATGCCATTTTCCTCGTTGGTCAGCGAGCCGCGCTACTTCAAAAGAAATGTCAAGCGGGTGATCACAAGATGGTGGCTGTACGAGCGTCTGTTACTCAAATTGAGAAGACCGCCAACGAGAAACCTTATGAGATTGCATGCATTAATGGCCCAAAAGAAACGGTTCTCAGTGGCCCAATCCAGGATATGGATGCCATCATCCCTATCCTCGAGGTCGAGGGGTACAAATGCTTTAGTTTGGACGTCGCCTTTGCATTCCATTCTGCCCAGACCGATCCGGTTCTAGAGGAGTTCGAAGCACTCGCTAGTGGCGTTATCTTCCAGACGCCTCATATCCCCGTTATCTCTCCTTTGCTCTGCAAGGTCGTCTTTGACAATAAGAGCATCAATGCTAACTACTTGCGCCGGGCCACTCGCGAGACTGTCAACTTCCTAGAAGCTCTGGAAGCGGCACAAAAGATCGACATCGTGAATAATGAGACTGTCTGGATGGAAATTGGACCTCACCCCGTCAGTGTCGCCTTTATCAAATCCACACTCTCGCCCATTAATGTGGCCGTCCCATCGCTCCGGCGTGGCGAGGATAACTGGACCACTCTAGCCCAGAGCCTGTCATCTCTCCACCTAGCCGGGGTGGCGGTCGATTGGAATGCGTTCCATAAGCCATTTGAAAGAAACCTGCGACTCTTGGATCTCCCAACATACGCGTGGAATGAGAAGCTCTACTGGATCCAATACGAGGGCGACTGGTCCCTCACCAAGGGAAATAATTTCTACGACAAAGAAAAGGGCCTGGCTTCCGTCCAACCCGCCAAGTCCGGTCTCAGCACGTCGAGCGTTCACCGCATCATCGATGAAAGCTTCGACGCGACATCAGGTACAGTTGTCATGCAGTCTGACTTGATGCAGTCTGATTTCCGCGCTGCCGCTTATGGCCACGAGATGAACGGTTGTGGAGTGGTTACGTCGGTAGGTCTTCCCGAAGATTTCATAACTATCGTCGCCAATTGAGCTAACTTCATATGCAGTCTATCCACGCCGATATTTCATTCACCCTGGGTAATTACATTTACAAGAAACTCAGACCAAAGGCTAAGGACGTTCACATGAATATTACCAATCTGGATGTTCGCAAGGGACTCGTTGCCAACAAAAACCCTAATTCCCAGCAGCTCATCCAAGTCACGGCTACGAGTCACATTGATACCAACAGAGCGGAGCTGACCTGGTTTAATGTGCAAGCTGGTGGTACCTTGGATGAACCTTTTGCTACTGCAACTATTTACTATGGGGATTCAGAGGAATGGCTTGCTTCTTGGGTTCCTATCACCCATCTGATCAAAGGTCGCATCGAAGACCTTGAAAGACTTGCGATAACCGGCACCGCAAACCGCTTCAATAACGGCATGGCCTATCTTCTTTTCGCAAACAGCCTAGTAAACTACGCCAAGAAATACCGGGGAATGCAGTCGGTGGTCCTACATGAATACGAAGCGTTCGCCGACATCGAGCTCTCTAACGAGACAGGCGGCAGCTGGACAGTACCTCCGAATTTCATTGATAGTGTCGCTCATCTTGCTGGTTTTATCATGAACGTAACGGACGCCGGGGATGCAAAGAACAATTTCTGTGTCACGCCAGGCTGGCGCTCGATGCGCTTTGCTAAACCTCTCGTGCCGGGAGGCAAGTACCGTTCGTACGTCAAGATGATTCCAACCGCCGATGACCCGAGTGTGTACCTCGGCGACGTCTACATTCTTCAAGATGATACCATCGTCGGCATGGTCGGTGGCATTAAATTCCGTCAGTATCCACGAATCCTGCTCAGCCGCTTCTTCTCTGCACCCGACGACGCCAATGCGCCGCCTGTGGCAACGGCGTCTTCTTCTTCTAAGCCCTCGGTCCCGAGGGTAGAGTCACCCGTCGTCAACGGCACCAACGGCACCAACGGCATCAACGGCATCAACGGCATCAATGATACGAAAGCTATACCCGCCATCAAAGAAAATAGTAGCCCTAATGGCGCAGAGCCGGTTGATGTGAGCTCGGATACCACGACTGCCAAGGCGCTCCTCATTATCGCCTCGGAGTCCGGACAGGATCTGGCGGATCTCACCGATGACGCTAGCTTTGCGGACTTAGGCGTCGATTCCTTGATGAGTTTGGTGATTGCAGAAAAGTTACGGGCGGATCTTGGGGTAGTAGTCGGGGGAAGTCTTTTCCTGGAGTACCCCACGATTGGAGACTTGCGGAGTTGGTTGGAGGAGTATTACAGCTAGATTGTTTCCTCACATAGATGTCAGTCTGGTATTTCTGTCAATAAAGTCCGAAACATGCAAATTAAGATTTACTAGTATACCAGAGATAGATATTGGTAGAATCTACAATAAATTGAATATCCTGATCCTAAATTCAATAGCTTTTGATATTTAATTTTAGATACATTGGTCTGCTCTGTTAATAATGAAATTGACTTTTACCGAGTTTCCTTGGTATATTCTGGATTTGGAAAGATATGCGATAGATTGAAGAATTGGACCCAAAATCTACAATGGATTGTGGGTCGGACGGGTTTGGCCGATGTCTACATATAGTACATACAATCAGGCGGGACGCTCGTGGCGGGGCGGGGCGGGATCCGGGGGCGGTCCGCGTGGCGTTGCATTAGTTTGAAACATCCATATTACTCTCTTCTCTACTGTCCACTTAAAATGGTCTACGGTATCGCTCATGAATTTAGGCATGATGTAATTTTTCCGCGGCATATCACTGACTAGAATAGAGGTTTTCCTGGCGCAATTTCTGCCGGCGTTATCAATTTTATGCAATACGACTCCTCCCAGCTTGTTTCCTCACTCGGCTATACTGAATGATGCATATACGTGCAACAAATCTTCAATCCACTCCTCGGGCCATTTATTGCTTACGAATACTAGTTGTTACCGTATTATAGTTCCTACCGTATCATTGATTAATATGACTCTCCACCAGCGAGAGGTTAAGACTATATTCAAAATCCGACATAGCCATGGACCTACAAACTAGTAATAGCCCGGGGGCTAAAAATTTAGACCAATTTGTTTGAGATGAGACTCGGGTTCTGGCTGCAAAGCACAACCTTTCTTACTTAGAAATACGAAACACGCGATGCAAGCTCTAGCAGAACTCGAGTCTCAAAGCAAGGAACTTTCCTCTGCAATTGATAACCTCATAGCACATTGCCAGAGAGCACAACTTTATGCCAATGGTACAGTACATGGGAAGCCACCACAGGTTATTCCACATGGAGCTCCAGCAGAGGTCCATCGAGCTCGAGAGTCGGTTTTGGCGATTATCAGCAGACTTCAAGTCATGCTGGCTGGCCCAAACGACTTCTTGAAGCAACTGGCCAGTCAGGTTAGCCGTCAATTTTTCTTCTCCCTTTCTCGTGGCCTGGCATTATTTCATGATGTATTCAGTGAGCAGAATCAGCCAGCTGATTGAGTCCTAATAGACGCAACTTCTCGCATGTGTACAATGGCTGGGAGAGTTCCAGGTTCCCGCGTGCATTCCGCTGGATGGCAGTGCCATGATTAAAGACGTATCGGATCTCATAGGCATCCCTGAGAGTCAACTCACTCGAGTGATACGAATGGTGGTGACAGCTGGATTTTTACAGGAATGTCAGCCAGGTCATGTATCCCATAGCAGTCTATCTGCGTCTTTTGTCCTACAACCATCCTATCTGGATGCCACTATATTCCTGGCCGAACGGGTGGCCCCGGCCGCGTTGGGAATGGCAGAAGCCACGAAGCAGTGCTCAATGTCATCTAAGGAATTGACCCAACAATCCCATCATATAGACTCTAACATATCTAATGGGACTGTCTGTTCCGTACCAGAAGAGATTCGTCTACCCCGACTGCAGCGTCAATGGCATGCATATCTCCGTCATGGAACGGGACATCCGTGTGATATGGCTACGGACGTTCTAACCTGCCTTGAGCCCTTTCGAATGGCCAATGCGACCGTTGTAGAGGTACTGCTTTCTTCCTGTTGTCACCATGAGCTCCGCGCCTTATCTCTAACCAATTCTTTCACGCATGCAGGTCGGGGCGCGATCCACCGAGCGCGCAATCGCCCTTGCCAGTCAATACCCTACACTGTGCTTCACGGTTCAATTGAACCAGATAGGGGACGTTTCCGCGACCAAAAATGGGAGTATATCTTCGGACCTCGACAAGACGCGACAAGTGCGCCCTACTCCCCGCGTGGCCGTCCAGCAGCGAGTCCTGGGGTCCCATCAAACCATCTTCGACGCCGCAATCTACATCGTCAACTTACCTCTACCGATACCGGGAATAGAATCCCCCTCTTTGGTAACGCAAACGAGTGCCGAACTTAAGGCCCACTTGGATGTCCTTCGAATGAATCGGTCAGCTATCATGGTTCTCATCGTTCCTTTCCTATCCGAGCCCAACCATAAGAGCACGGAAGCGGTAACCCTGATGCGGATTCGAGACCTGTCGTTATTGCAGTTAGTTAATGATCAGGAACTAGAGATCTCCAAGGTAGTCAATCTATTGAGTGGGGTGAGTGACAGCGAGGGGAGGCTAGTACTGGTGAACCGGGTCAAGTCGCCGGGGAAGCACGGTACCGTCGCGCTGGAGATCAAGTATCAGGCATATACGGACCATTAGTAAATAGAGACATACAAATTATCCGATAGACATTGTGAACGATCCATGAAAGAACAATAATATTGAAATCGAATTACAGTTACTGATACCATTACATTATATCTTCCTTTGCGTTGGGAATGTACATGCGTATTCATGAGGCTGAGCAATAAAGTAGCCAATCAAAGATACTACAGGAGAACAATACAACGTTGAAATTGGAGAATCATGCTTATCATTACCTACTCAAATGCATATCGGTGGGGACCTCGGGTTATTAAGTAGCCAAGCAACAGCGGTTGGCCCCGAGGCTCTCAGCCTCTTCCTTTGTGGATGGGCTTGGCATGGCTGTGGAATTCCAAATCTAAAGAGTCTAGAGCTGCAGCTTACTATGTAAATTATTGATTACTGAGGAACAGACGGTTTCTGATTGGTCATGAAGCACCAAACCCCTCTCTGTACGCTACCTAGGCACACAAATAGAAAGTACAAGGCTGAACATATGGCATACACGAGTCAAGTACTAATAGAACATGCATTGGCGATCTGCAACAATTTAGCCAAACGTGCATAAGCGATCTGCATGACGAATATTATGGTAGCATCTGGGAAGTACCTTATGTAGCCAGAGGGGTAAGCACTGCGAATCACGCAAGATTTCATGCACGTTGGTCTATCAAGAATTAATTGTTGTTCGCCCCAATCCTGCAGGCCGCGAAGGTTCCTATCACCAAAACTGCAAATGTACTCCGTTGGCTTCTTGGCTCGGAGATAACCCAGATCAATCCTTCATGTACTGTCCTGTCATGAAAACAAACCTTGTTCGACTTTCTCAGCAGAGACCTAAGCTCACATTCCGGTCTTTCTCAATATGGGTAGTGTGGGGGCTATGTGAATATTACGATACATGATGCCGATCTCGTGAGGCTGACGATGATAAAGTCAGAAGTACCATGAATGAGTGTTCTATCCCAATTGCTGATGGCCCGCTCTCTCATGCCTGTGATCCTGGGGGCGAAGACCCTAACGAGTAAGATGCTTCTTTTCCATATTGGCTTTTACTCACGTCTTCGCCCCCCGCCGGTCGCAGCCATTTCTCTGAAGAGGATTATACCCTTGCTAGCGCAATCAGAAGTTACGAGAAGCCACGAGCTCGCTGACCTTTTTCGTGGCATCTATTTTCGAGCTCTCAACATGCCGCCGTCTGGTTCCATTGCTATGTATATATGCGTTCATGAACAGATCTTTCAGACATGGATTTAGAAATGGACACAACGCGATCCCCACTTGCTCCTTGTCGCACTAGTGTTGAGCCGACCAGTCTCAAACTGCGGGATAGCTGCAACCGCTGTGCCGCATCGAAGATCAAATGCAGCAAGGAAAAGCCGACCTGTTCTCGCTGCGCAAAGCAAGGCAGGCCATGTGAATACTTTGCTACTAAACGTGCAGGCCGCAAACCCGGACGCCGAGTATCACAATCTACCGTGCCACCAGTGTCCCGGGATCAGGATGTACCAGCTACGATACCAACACCCATGGCAGCACTGACTGCGACGACGACGACGACGACGACGACGACGGGGACGACAACAGCGGCATCCATTTGGACAAACGAACTGTCGGAGCCGGACCTGATGCAGATGTCGCCTGTATCACCTCCAGGGGACTTTTCAGACATATTTTCGGGGCCTTCTTCCTTAGAAGGATCCTTGGGAGATCCGACGATCTCGACTCCGGCCACCTTGGACTTCAATTTGGCCGATTTTTCCACCTCCGGCGTTTCATTCTCAATGAATAACCTAATAGACCCGTCCCATTTTCATCATTCGTACGGAGCCAACAATTTATCCGATTGGGGTCGGGCTACCACATTGCCTACAGACTCGTCCTCCGTTGATGTGGCCGTCGCTCCAAACGTTGCTCCGCCGCAAAATCCGACAAACATCCGACCTTCTTCGGTCGAAGAGCTGAGCTCGGGGCAGATTTGCAGCTTTGCTCGGGCCCTAACACTTCTCAAAGATCCACCCTCCCCAGCCTCCTCGTTGAACCAAGTGCCAGTGGAAAGCCATACCGGACCCCGCTCCATACGGACCGTCCGATCCGTCATGACTCAGAACGAGCAGACGGTCCAGGTGATTAGCGATATTTTACAAGAGAAACCTGCGGAAGATGGGTATCTTCTGGCGGTACTATCAGTCATCATTTTGAAAGTGCTGACCCGGTATGCCGCGGTGTTGCGCCAAACACCGGGATTAGATGACGACTGTTACGACCAGAATTCCCCAGGCTCAGAGCAGATGGTATGGTCGGGGAATACCTCTTGCACTGATAGTGAGGATCAAAGTCGGAAAGTCGCGCAGCAGGTTCTTGGCCAGCTCCACCGCGTGCAGCGTGTGGTGAATATCCTCTCCCAATGCTTTCAAGCCGACGGCGGAGCTGGGGAAACCCGAAATCTCCCCGACCCAGACAACTCGGACAATTTATTTTATATGGAGAGGTTGTTCCCCTTTCCTCGTTATATGTTAGAGCAGTTTGAGAACGATTTACGAAAGCGTCTCCGTGCCCTTTCGGCAGAGATTGTGGGTAGACTTCGCTAGGATGAAAAGATGGCCAGTTTACGTCGTTTACGCATTTCATTGTCATGACAGAATCAATAATGAGTCCTTCCTAGATCTAGATAGTTCTGTTCTAGTTGGATTTTCAAATTTACAAGAGCAATGCAGATTCTATGTTAGATTTTAGAATTCTACCTCCATGATATACCAATCTATAGCAAATCAGATATGTCCAGTTTGAAGCTATCTGAGATTCATATAGTCACCCTAATCATGGACCCAGCACTATCAAAAAATGCTGTCGGAAATGGAAGGTTACATACATCCCCCTAGCTCGCAGCTTTTGGCGTTGTCCTTTCAGTCATCGTAATAGGCCCGTCTAGAGATTGGGCAAATTTAGGGCCAACCTCTTGCATGAAAGCTGAACCCATCATCTCTTCCACCCGCTTCTGAGAACGTAATCAACTCGGAGTACTCTAGCTGCCGAGGGCCCCCCTGGAAGTGGAACTTTTGACAAGGCTTACACTGCGGCTTTTTTCTCTTTTCTTTTTTTCTTCTTCTCTTCTTTTTTTCTTCTTCTCTTCTTTTTTTCTCCTATTAACAGTGTACATACTTGAACCTGAAGTCCGTGCATTTCCTAATGTCCTACCACCCCCCAAGTCCCTCTCTTTACCTTTTCCACTGCCTAGAAATTTGGATTGTCCTATGCTCAACAGAGTACATTTTACAATCCGCAATTGCCGGATATCAATACAATCCTGCGAATGAGAATTGGCCTATCTCTCCTGATTATACTTGGAACTAGACTGTAAGTTGTGTAAGATGTCAACATGGTATTTATGTGTTACTTATTTATCAAGTGGGACACGCTTCCCACTAGACTAAAAGTAGCTGCACTAAGCTCGCTATTTTTTATGATATATTTCCCTCTCTGGCTCAATTTGATCCGTGATTTTCGTTGCGTTAACGGCAGCGTGAACATCATGAGTGATCTACCCGATCAGGAAGCTAAAAATGGAAGTGCTTCGGCTTATTCGACAGCATATTCGAGGTCTTCTGGGCCACTAGTACGACTTACCTGTGAGAGATGCTATCTGCGCAAGGCGAGATGTGACAAATTTAACCCTTGTACGAATTGTCTTCGATTTGGTGCGCGCTGCGTGCCCGTTGAGCGGGCCCGCCTACCACGAGGTCAGACGAGAAATGCTGCAGGAAATCAGCCAGGCAATTCGAGCTCTGAACTGTTAAAAAGGGTAGATAGACTGGAGCAGCAGCTTCTCGAGATTACCGGTTCTCGCCGAATTGATACCATAGAAAATGATGATTTGACGAAGGGAAATGAGGCGTTACAAACAAAAGCCGACGAGACCGGTCATAGGACAGAGAAGAGGGATGATTTGGAATCTTCAAACAATGAGTATCCAGCCCGACAGGTAAGTTGTTCCCAAATTCTATTTGTCGTCATCATCTTCGTGCTTTCTCTGACGTTCCCGCGAAGAGACAAGGAAATATGAACGTAGGGTTCGGAGTCTTTCTTGCTAGTTCCCTGTCTTTTGATGCGACCTTTCCCTCAGACCATCAAATTATAGAACCACATCTGCCTCCCGAAATGCGTCAAACTCTCTGTGATATTTATTTCCGCAATGTTGATCCTTTGTTCAAAATCCTTCATCGGCCCTCAGTGCAAAAATATCTTCTCGATGGGGAATGCTACCTTGACTATGAGAAAAACCATCCAGTGCCCTCTACACTTGCCTCAGCTCTTTACTTTGCCGCTCTTTGTTCCCTCGGCAATTCAGAATGCCAGTTCCTGTTCGACAAAGATAAAGGAACGATGGTGGCACTATTACGAAGGCAAACAGAGGCAGCCCTCGTGGGGGCAGACTGCGCTACATCCAACCATTTGACTGTCTTACAAGCATATGTTCTCTCCCTAGTAAGATATATTCCTTTTTATCCATTTTTTTACCTCGCCTTTAAAGGAAAGCGGAGAATGGTTTGAAAAAGGTTTGACCAAACTTTTTAGCTTGCTACTTACTCCTACGATCAAAGCCGGCGAGTATGGACCATGCTCAGCATGGCTCTACGAATGGCCCAGGCACTATACTTGCATATGCCGTTCCCTCCATATCCTGTGTCCCCCTTTGAACAGGAAATGCGTCGACGGCTCTGGTTAGCCATAGGATTACTGGACGTGTCTGTGTCGCTAAACCGAGCAACTGAGCCGATGATGAAGACCGACTGGTTGCAGTCGGCCCCACCTTGTAATCTTAACGATGATGACATCTGGTTTGATATGGAGGGACCAGTCCAGGAAATGGATGACAGCATTTTCACAGACATGTCTTTTTCCTTGATCCTCTCAGCGGCCCAAAAAGCCACCAGATCTCTGGGCTTCTCCGAGTTTACAGAGCCTACCATAGAACATTTGTCTTTGCGCCATCGTCTTGTTCATGGTTTCCAACAGTCGGCTTCAAGATTGCTCCGAGGATGCAGCCCAGACTTGGGGAATTTTCAGTGGTACACGAAAGAATCTGCACGAACTATCAACTCATGGTTACAACTTATATCTTTTCGACCATTGATAAGGAGTAGGAGCTTCAGGCCTCCTACAATTCCTAGAGATGGCCTGCTCAGACTCGCCGCCGATACCATTCAGAGAATGCAGGAGGGATATAGCGATCCCCGCGCATCTATGTGGGCATGGTTTCAATCCATGTGGATTCCGTGGCACGGACTTGCTGTGGCCATGACGGAATTACGCATGTGTGAAGATCCAGTCACTATAGCACAATATTATCCACTGTTGGAGCAGGTTTACTCTGTTTCTAGCTCATTTATCAATGATACACAGAGTGAAAATGTACGACAGCCCATGGAAAGCCTGATGAGTGAGCTTAGAGCGAAGAAAAATCAAGTCTTAGGTCATGGTGTTGCTGAATTGACAACACGAGCCTCATGCGGTAGTGCTGCAGATGAGGTTGACCTTGCAGCATTTGAAGCCCGATCACTTCGCCCCCCTTCACTGGATTCAAAATTTAACACGAATCCCCTCAAAAGGTTTGCTCATGGTACAGATTCTTTTGTTCCACTCGAATTCTGGTCAAATGTATGGGACGAGTTAGATCTTGGGAAATCGGGATTCGAAAATGGGGGAAGTACATCTTGGAAATCTTACGACAACTTTCTTCGGGATTTCAGTCAATAGATGGGGTATATATTTATGCCATAATAATCATGAAGAGTCTGGATAGCCCGAGGTTCGAGTCTTCGTATATAGAACTGATGAATCTCAACCATTGTCAGATTATTTGTATTGAAATCAAGCAACTATTTCCTCTTCATTCCGGTTCTTCGATGGAGTATTTCTGCATGCGTTAATATATAGTACGTCTTATCTGTGGCTGGATAGTTGAAAAACCGATGAGTGTAAAAGCACGCCTAGTATCGCTGCTGATTGTGGTTTTATTACTGAAGGTTTGCTACCAGCTAATAGTTACTATGGTGTTTTTAGATATCGCATCTCGTTGGAGCCTGTCTTGTATCTGGGAAAGGTAGTGGTTTTTTCTCTGAGACGAATTCGCTATTCAAGCAACAAAACCCACCAGCTTAAATCGCGCACTTTAGCCAAAGACTGGCCAAAATGACTGCTCGGGTCAAGGACCGAGGACGCAACCTTGACCTTTGAAACGAAATACCATCATTGTATGTCATTGGTGCAGCTGTCTCGAAATAACAATATGGGCGGTGGACTGATTTGCTGGCAACAGTCAAACCATTTGAAACCCCAGGTCAAGTGGGCAGTTGATCGTATAGTGTATGGCTCAAATGACCAAAGTTGGGCTCGTCACGGTAACCTCCGGTGTTTGAAGTGTAGGATCACTTATCCCAATTTCAGCCTCGAGCGTTTGGCCGCTCAATTTCCTCTCAGTTTCCGAAACAACAAGATTAAGAACAGACCGCACGTGAGCAGATAGCATGCTGTCTGATGGAGGTTCACCATTGAGAGTTTGGTTCCCACCTTGAGTCACACTCTTCGCGACACTGGTGACAACTTTGTTGAGCAGAGCACGCACCTTTGCTGGCGAATCACCTTCAGGAGCCTGGCTCTTTATAGTTTGGCTCTGATCAGCGACTCCAAGGTGAAGTATCTGGTAGGTAGGATGTTTCGTCTCGAACTCTGCCTTCAATATATCGCGGGATTTTCTGGCACTACATAATTCACTGACAGATTATATATTCTACAGTTCATACACTGAATATTATTCACTTAATTTCAGAAATCCGAGCCACAATAAATTAATATTTGCTTCTGCAGAAACATAGATATCTGGATAACAGATTCTTGAGCGAAGGAACTGTAGAATCATGGGGATATCACACATATAATAGAGCGGAATTTTTTATGTTTTCTTTCGAACAAACGAATTATGCCCAATACTTGTAAAATTATGTGACATATGGGAATTATTAGGGCATAATGACTCAGTTGATATGACTCACTACCTTCTAGGTTATGGGTAAAAGCCGAGGGGCTAATTCCATGCTTACGAAATGTATTGTAGTAAACCTCCAGCTGGATTAACTAATTCCATAATATTTTGCAAATGCATGTCCCCTGCGGCCAGCTGCAATAGACTTCAGTCGATCATCGTGGATTTTTGCATCAGCTAAATAGGTCTATAGTTCGCCGTAGCCACCGCCTCCTTAATTGGTGTGGTCACATCATTGAAAGGGATATAATTCACGTGCTCTAACTCGCCAAGAGGAGTTCGCGGAGATTTTGGTTTCCCACGCAGGAAAAGACATCTAGGACGGACCATCCGCACATTGCTGCCAAATCAGATGTCATATTGGCGCCAGGTTTCGCGTTTACAATGAGCTAAGAGATCGGAGAAAGGAACTGTAGATAGCAGCTTCCCAGGGGAGACCGACACCCTGAGAGCTTGGGACTTGTATCCTAGAATATTCGAGGCAATTTTGGTGGCACGGTGCATTCTGGTTGCGAGGGAATGCAGGTCGTTGTCCTTATGTTGGAGGAACGGGGAAAGTGACTGTCTGGAGCAGATGCCGCCGATGGCAAGACTAGGAATAAGACCGCTGGTGCGAGGCAAGGCGTCCTGTTTCGTTCCTCCGAGCTCACTAGGAAACAGACGGCCGGCTGAATGAGTTCAAAATGCACGTTCGCTTCCTGCCTTCGGAAAAAGCTAGCCAACTTGTCTAGAACGAATGAGATGGCCGTTTTTAAACGCTTGCACAACGGTCCCAACACCGTTGCATGGACAATACGAATTGCAGTCGGACATGATGGACGGCTCCACGTTCGTTGGTATATACACTATTTGAACGGGAAATATGATCTCAGCTCACAGAATTTGACCTGTTTCGACAGCGGCAGCTTAATTCTGGGTGGTACGGTTATGGATCGCCAGGACTTTATCGACTTCGGCGTCGAACGGATCTGAGGCCGCTTACAGCTCTGCTTTTTCGAAAATCGGGCCTGACTCGTGGGGATGGGACCCAAAGCACATTCCGAATGACCAGAAGAATTTCTATGAGAAGGCTGGCTTCTACATCAACAATGTTGCCTATATGCTCCGGCCTGAGGTAATTGAGAGCTTCTACTAAGCATACCGCATTACTGGCAAGTGACATTGTAAGTCATCCGTATCACTCTTACTTTGCGTAGGTCGGTGGATGACATCAGCGACATTTTAGTACTGGGAATGGGTCTGGAATGCATTCGTCGCAGTCAACACTACCTGCCGTACTGACTCCGGCTTCACTGCTTACTCTTCGTCAAGTAGGAGAGTGCACAATAATCTCAACTGGTTAATTAATTTGGTTCAAAATAGAGCTTCATAACCGTTGATATCAAGCAAACCCCCGGAGTGCATGTTGACGATCTGAGCTGCAAAGGAGTCGACATATGTGCCATACGAAAGCTGATTATCAAATGGACAATCTGAGAAAGATTCTGACCAAGAAAAATCCGCTGCCACGGAGGAGAGAGTGGATATGTCCGGTTGGATGCTCTCATGTGGCCATGGTCCTTTCATATTTGTAAATGAACATTCTTGGGGGACTAGATGGGGGTTTTCAAGATGCGCTGTGCCTGAATCAAGCGATTGTTCTGGTGATTCCGCTTCTAAGGATGTCGTATTGTGATGACAAGTGGAAGCGCTTGAAGATATCTCCGACTCCGCCCCTTTAATTGAGACTTTGGGCTCGTCTGGATTCTCAGGCATATGAGAACCTGGCCGCTCAAACCCCTCATTAAGCGAAGGTATGCCTACTTGATTCGGTGGAAAAGATTCTCCAGGCTGCTGAGAATATTGCCGAGAGAGCCCCCGAATCATCCACCCCTGCTGTCGTTCTAGCAACTCAACATATCTGTATTTCAACCTAAGTATCTAAGATGGGAAGAAGGACAATGGAAAATTACTCTTTTGGATACGGCTTGCCTTGTCTCCCAAATTTTCTCGTCCATGAACAACCTGAATTTCTCTGGTGACATGGATTGCAGGAATTTTTGCCCTCACACTGCTGGCTGTTTAAGTGGTCTGTAGTTTGGGGAGAGGGGTGTATTACCTTCAACTTCGTAAGACTGCAGCGTTCACATGCCTTTCGAGTCCGCTTTTCAAAAATATTCCTCATCTTCGGGCACAGGAGGCGATGGCGAGAGGAAGTATGACCGTTCCAGAGAGGTTTTGTCTTATTTATTCGAAATGGATGGTTTATATCGCTGCCGATTAACTTGCCGATCCCTCTGGAATAACTTTCTTGTTAAGGTTAGTATATGACGAAATCGTGGCGGCGATTATAATAATATTGTCGACTTGAGAGACGTAATTTTACGAAATTCACCAAGGTACGGGCCCCTTCGTGCATTTGGCAGTCAGCCTCAAAGCGGCAGCCAATACGAGACTCTGACGAGATCCCGGCGGGATCTGGTGAGGCGCGCTAACTCGAAAGGATTAGCTACCTTGGGATTATTCATTCCCGAGGACACTTTTTCGGCGTCTGGCTGTATCATGTCTCGCTTTCGCTATTACAACGATCACCCTCTGAGCAATTCTCTGCGCCTTCTTTTCTCGACTTTCGTGATACTTGGCTGGATCTTATTCATCTGTCATATTGTGCTAACCTAATTGTCATTGAATATTGATCAAATACAGTCTTTAGATAGTTTCTCCTAGGGCTCTAGCCTGTTCGCACTGGTAACGAATTGACTAAATTTCCCCATAGCCAGGGCCTCACAATCCTCTCTGTTAGTCAATGGATAAAGAGATTTGTTCTGTCAATACGTTTTCATTGCTGGGAAGAGTGTGGTTTAAGAGTAGGAAAGGCTGAATGAAGACTCATGGTGGTTCCTTGGGTTCAGTAGGATATTCATTGGTCCTTCTATAGTTTTTGGAGCTATTAGATATGGGAAATGATGGTATGGGTTTGCATTTCAAAAGTGATTGGTGCTGCTCTAGTGAAGAGAGCCATCTGTAAGACCTAATTCCAATCAATATTTTTGTATGGTCCGAGGATCTTCATACTGCGCAAAAAGTCCAAGAATGCTGATAGGGCAGGCAGGTTGAAATGATATTGCAAGCGCTCAGATTGGCTCCATAGACTGCATTTTACGGTTCAATATTTGGTTTGAGGTTAAAGGCCGTATCTCAGATAGGATTTGGCGGTTATTAGCCAGTTATTCTTCATGAAGAAGCGGTTTTCAGCCATTGGTGAAGCGAAGGGCTGGAACAGGGATGGCGTGGGGCCTGCGTAGCCAAAGATCTTGACCCCAAACACTTCAAGAAACACGAGTATTTTTCTTATCACTCGATGTGTCTCATATATCTCTATGTGAGGGCTAGATTTGATTTGATTTATTTTGAAAGCCCATTCGAGAAACAATATCGATTTTCAATTAGTGCTCTTAGAATATGCGAGTACGCCTTTTACAACACCGACCATCAATTTCTACGTGCAAAGAGTCGCTGGCAATAGTTTTTTTTTCCCGCAAAGCGTGAAGTTTTACCAATTTGTTTTATTAAAGGTGGAGGCATAATCGAAGTTCATGGCGTCTTCGAGTCGTTGATACTTGACCACTCAATGACTAAGTGGTTTTTATAAAAGAAAAATTATTCGCATGAAGGATGATTAAGTACAACCAAATATCTTGCAGGGTGGATATTCTTTCGCGGCCTAATACTTGAATCTTTCAAAGACCGCAAGAGGCTCATGTAAAAATGATTTGCCGGAATTTTCGACATTAGGATACCCCTCGGGTAATTTGGCTGTAATTAAAGAAGAGTCATGGCGCGGATAATGATATCACGATTTTGAAACCTTGAATCTCATCCACCGTTCGTATTACAAGCCCCAGCGCGGTTTTTCAAATACTTTCTAGCCAATACATGATGATCAAGTAGTCGACAAACAATGGGGCTCCGTGTAATAAGGAAAAGGCGCTCTTCAGAAGATTCCGACTAACTTCAAGAAGATTGGAGCATCTTCGCCATGGAATAATGGACACATCATAGCTGAAAAATTTGGCCGAGTCTTGGTGTGTTGTATCTCTTATGATTACTGTCTCCATTTTAGTGGTAACACCGTCCATTAGCTTATCCTATTTGAATATAGTCTCCAGATACGGCCAGTATTTTCAATTTGATGCATGATATTTTATTCTTGGGTGAGTGCCAATATTTGGTGGGTACGTAATGCGAACAAGTGGGTCCGGGAATTGAGAAGCTCGGTGGGGCATACAGTTAACTGGGCCCCAAAAAGTAACGTGACTTGACCCACTATTTTGGGGTCCAGTTCACTGGCAAGACTGACTGGGCCCCAAAATTTTGGAGTCCAGTTTACTAAAATTTAGTAAATTTTAGTATAAATCAATTGGAACTAGCGTAACTGATTTTTTTATATAGAGAATCTGTATTTATATATCTCTTTGTTTACTTTTTAATATATATATTGTATATTATTAATATATTACAGTATAAACAACGATATTTTGGCAATAGATTCTGATATATAGAATAGTCTTCCGGTAATACTATCAGATATATAGCGATATAAAAAAACTGTATTTACAGTTGCTGAAATTCGACAAAATCTTGAAATATTTATTTATAATTTTCCAGAATATATTGAAAATCAATCTGATACAGAATTAATCTATAAAAACTGTACTGATATCCAAAAAAATAAATCTGGCAGCAAAAATAAAAAATTTGTTGATCTATTAATAGATTTATTAGTAGATAATAGTATTGTTTTTGATCTATCTGTAGTTTTGTTGAATATAGATTTACAAAAATCTGATATTGAATCTAATTATACTATAATTATATCCAGTATATATTACAAAATTTATACCAATATCTGTAAAAAATATATTATATTTTCTGAATATCCAACAATTTTTCAAAATAGTATTATATATATTATCTATTTTGGAAAAAATCTATTTGGAAACAATAAAATTCCAGCTGATATATATTCAGTTTTGATATCTAATATAAACAAAATATATATTTAATATATATTTAATATATCGATATTCTAATATATAAATAAATTAGATTCAATTTTCTGTACAAAAAATTAATTCTCTGAAATCTATTTATATAAAATAGTTTTCAATTTTATTAAAGAATATCAATTTCCGAATATAGTATTATTTATATTGTTGCCAAAATATTCAATACTACGAATATATATATTCAGATATCTATATTTTTTTTTCTGAATATAATTCTGTAGATTTCAAAATATTTTTAGAAATATATAAAAAAAAAACAATATTTGTTTATAGAAAAATCAGTCAGTAGTTTCAAAAAAAAATCAAAATATATTATATAGTATTTATATATATATAGAATAATAGTTTAAAATATAGATATTCTTCTGGAATATAGATTTATAAAAATCAGAAATTTTAGTTATAGAAAACTAAATTCAATTTTTGAAAAATTGATTGTTTTAATTGAATATTAGATTCTGATTGGTATTTTGTACAAAATATCTATTTTTATTACAATATCAGTTTAGAATATATAAAAATAATTGTTATACAGAATAGTATTTGACTATTTTGATATAAAAATAAAAATTATTATTTTATAATAAATCGGAAAAAAAAAAATAAATTCTGTAATATATATTTTATTTATATATTGAATATATATTGAATTTATTATTAATTTATATATACAGTAAATTCAATCTATCAGAATAAAATTGGTAATTTTGTTTTAAAAAAATATCAAATCAAATTCGATTTTTTTATTTTTTGTCAATAGAATTGTTTTCTATTTGTAATTCTAATAATTTAAAATAATTATATATACTATCTGTTTTTACTATCAAAATTATTTTAAATAATTGCAAATAAAATAATAGAAATAATAATATTTTATAATATTTTCAATTTGACTGTATATTTTTTGATATTTTTTTCAAAATTCAATATATTTATCAAAAAATATTCGAAAAATATTTTACAGAAAATATACAGTAGTCTATATATTAAAAACCGAATTTTAGTTTTGATTTGTAAACAAAAATTTTTTGTTTATTCTAAAAAAATTAATATTGTAGAAATTTTATATAAATTTGAATTCGATCAGAAAAAAAAAATTGAAAAATAATAGATTCGGAATATTTATTTTTTTAACAATAACTATAAATATTTTATAATTATATACTGTATATATAAACAGACTAAACTGTTTCAATCTGTACAATATTTTGAAATAGATTTTGTTTTTAAAATAGTAATCAGAAAAACTAATATTTGAGATCTGAGGGATAAAGTTGTATATTTTGATATTGTACTCGGCTAGCAGTATTATATACGAATAGATAAGTATATATCCGTTCGGTTATATACGGATACTCTGGTACTCAGAATATCTGTACGGTGGTTATAATCTACCAAAATAGTAGTTCCGGGATTTTATTTTTCTCTATCTGGTTTAAAATATATCTATATATTTTATTCTATAACTGTATATATACAGTATAGCTGTTTAGATACAATTCGCTACAATTGTAGACAATCTTCTAAATATATCAATAAAAATCGGTAATAATAAATATAGCGGATATAAAATAGAAACTCTGGCCGGTTTTTGTCGGTCGAGATAATTTTATTATTTTCTAAAAGAGTAAATAAATCGGAATAGTTCAGAACAATCAGTTTGTATCGTCTGACAGATTTTATTTATCGCCGACTGTACTATTCGCCGGAGATTGCTATATTGCGCTATCCGGAAATTTTTTTTTTGTTTCAGATTGGATCTATTTGTTTTCAAATTCGGGATTATATATATATACTTTTTCTGTTTTCTGCGGATTTTTTTTTTTTACTATTTTTATTTTTTTTTTTCGGTTTTTTGTTTGAAAATTTTTTTTTTTTTTTTTTTTTTTGGTTTTTTTAAATTAGATTTATTTTTTTATTTTTTTTT